>Ga0233393_1000241_pt1 | contig 22308 bp, 20 predicted proteins | sample 21DmetaG_FD_183170 | JGI IMG/M metagenome (GOLD analysis project Ga0233393, IMG submission 183170) | Seawater microbial communities from Monterey Bay, California, United States - 21D | ecosystem: Environmental > Aquatic > Marine > Coastal | place: USA: California | collected 2016-10-24 | reverse complement strand
CGTCTCCTTGTTCATCGTGCCAAAGTTTCTCGTCACCCCCGATGGCCAGCTTGGCCCGCGCAATGGTGTGACGTGCGGGGCGATTGAGCGTAAAATGGGGATACATGGCAACGCGACCTGCGTTATGAATTATGACGGTGCCACAGGCTATTTGCTCGGAGAGATGCACCAGGGGATGCGCGCGATGTTCACCATGATGAATGAGGCGCGTTTGGGTGTCGGCATGCAGGGATTGGCTCAGGCCAGCGCAGCCTATCAAAACGCCGTCACCTACGCCACTGAGCGCTTACAAGGTCGAGACATCACCGGCATCAAGAACCCAGACGGCCCGGCCGATCCGCTGATTGTCCATCCCGACATTCGCCGCAGCCTTATGGACCAAAAAAGTTTTGTCGAAGGAGCCCGGGCGCTGACACTCTGGGGCGCCAGTCTCATTGACCAGGCCCATCGCGCGCAAGATGGTGCAGCCGAAGGGCTGATTTCACTTTTGACCCCTGTCATCAAAGGGTTTTTGACCGATCAAGGCTATGCCATGACCGTACAGGCGCAACAGGTCTTCGGTGGCCATGGCTATATCGAAGATTGGGGCATGTCGCAATTTACCCGAGATGCGCGTATCGCAATGATCTATGAGGGCGCCAATGGGGTGCAGGCCCTCGATTTGGTGGGCCGCAAGCTCGGGCAAGAAGGTGGCAAATACATCCTCGGGTTCATGGAGCGTCTCGCGCGCTTTTGTGATGAGAATGCCGATCAGGCAGCGATGGAACCTTTCGTGGCCGGCATAAAAGCCGCCTCCAAAGATTTGCAGGCCGCGGTGATGTATTTCATGCAAAACGGGATCAAAACCCCTCATAATGCCCTGGCCGGATCCACAGACTTCCTCCATCTGCTCGGCCATGTCTGCCTTGGGTTGATGTGGGGCGAGATGGCAAAGGCGGCCTGTGCGGCGCTGGAAACAGACCCGAATGATCGCGCGTTTTATGAAGCAAAATTGACAACGGGCCAATATTATATGGCCCGGCACTTGCCGGCCACGGCACTTCATTTGGCGCGAATAACTTCGGGCGGAGACACGGTAATGGCACTTGACGCGGAGGCCTTTTCTGGCTGACACTTCACGTGACCGCAATAAAATACATCTAGAGGCTTAAATGACGCTCAAACTATATTGCTTCGGAGAAAGCGGGAATTCCTACAAAGCAGCGCTGACGCTTGAGCTCTCCGGCCTCTACTGGCAACCCGTTTTCGTAGATTTCTTCAGCGGTCAAGCACGGACCGACGCCTATCGCAGCCTCAACATAATGGCCGAGGCCCCGGTTCTGGAACAGGGCGATTTTACCCTGTCGCAATCAGGCGCAATTCAGCAATGGGCGGTCGACCAAACCGGCAAACTGGGCGGCGCGCCAGAGGACAAATACGAAGTGCTGCGCTGGGTGCTTTTTGACAACCATAAAATGTCTTCACAGGCCGGCGTCACCCGTTTTTTGATGAATTTCTTAGCGGAAGACAAACGCCCGCAAGAGGCGATCAAATTTATGCAAAGCCGGTTACTTGGCGCCTTTAAAACACTGGACAGCCATCTGGCCCAGCGCGACTGGATCGTCGGGCAAAGCCTCACCATCGCCGATATCGCCAATTGTGGCTATCTGTTCTACCCTGAGCCCTATGGCTTTATCCGTTCTGATTGGCCCAATATTGACGCTTGGCTCGGCCGGATCGAAGCCACGCCCGGTTGGAAACACCCCTATGATTTGATGCCGGGCAATCCCTCTGACCGGGCATAAAGGAACAATCTATGACTGAGGCTTATATTTACGATTCCGTGCGTACACCGCGCGGCAAGGGGCGCGCAGACGGCAGCCTTCATGAAGTCACAGCCGCGCGGCTCTCTGCCGATCTGCTCAACGCGTTACACCACCGCAATGGTCTGAACGGACCCGTGATTGAGGATGTCATCTGGGGAAATGCCACGCAGGTGATGGAACAAGGCGGCTGTTTGGCCAGAACAGCGGTGCTGGCCTCAGATCTGGACGAGCGTATCCCCGGCCTGTCGATCAATCGCTTCTGTGCCAGCGGTATGGAGGCGGTCAATCTTGCGGCGAACCAAATCCAAGGCGGTGCCGGCAGCGCCTATATCGCAGGTGGTGTCGAGATGATGAGCCGGGTGCCAATGGGCAGCGATGGCGCCGCCGTTGCCGCAGATCCCTCGATCGCCATGGCGCATTACTTTGTGCCGCAAGGAATTTCCGCCGATATAATCGCAACAGAATATGGCTTCACCCGCGCGCAGGCTGATCTTTTGGCCGTTGAGAGCCAAAAACGCGCAGAGCGGGCCATAGCAGAGGGACGCTTTGACGACACATTGGTTGCGGTGAAGGATCTCAACGGCCTGCCCATTTTGACCCATGACGAATACCCCCGCGCCGGCACGGATATGCAGTCACTGGGAGCTTTGAAACCTGCCTTCAAAGATATGGGCGAAACCATGCCCGGTTTTGATAAGGTCGCCCTGATGAAGTACCCGCATCTGGAGCGGATCAACCATATCCATCACGCTGGCAACTCGTCGGGCATTGTTGACGGGGCAGCTGGGATCTTGATCGGCTCGAAAGCGTTTGGGGAAGCCCATGGGCTCAAACCCCGCGCGGTTATTCGCGCCACAGCTAAAATTGGATCTGATCCCACGATCATGCTCACAGGACCGGTTCCTGTCACCGAGAAGATTTTGGCACAAACTGGGATGTCCATTTCCGATATTGATCTGTTTGAAGTCAATGAGGCCTTCGCCGCCGTGGTGCTGCGCTTTATGCAGGCTTTCAATGTTGACGACAGCCGGGTCAATGTAAACGGTGGCGCGATTGCTATGGGCCACCCGCTTGGCGCTACAGGTGCCATTATTATTGGCATGTTGCTCGATGAATTAGAGCGCAGCGGCAAGGGCACCGGCTTGGCGACACTCTGCGTCGCCTCTGGCATGGGCGCCGCGACGATTATTGAACGCATTTGACGATAAAAGTGGAGCATTCTCGTGAACGAAGTCGAATTCCAAGCCTTTTTAGATCGAATTTCCATCTGTTGGGTCAATCGCGATTTTCAGAGCTGGGTTGATCATGTTGCCTTGCCGTTCACTTCAATCACCCTCAACGGCCAGCTCTATAACGATTCAATTGAAAGCCTCAAAAAAGATTGGGATCTCTATTGCCAGGCCCTCGATACGCTCAAAATTTCGCAAATCATTCGGAAGGTCATGGTGATTGAAGTCAGCGAAGAGGACACTTTGATTGGCACCTATCAAACGCAAATGTTTGCCGGAGATCGGCGCGTTGTGGGGCCTTACACCTCCTCTGCTATGTTACTCCATGACGGAAAAACTTGGTGGATCAGCTCGATCATGAACGCTTTGGGTCATCGCGATTGGACGACCCGAGAATACCTAAATTAGAGGCGGGATATATGTCCGATTTTACCCAAACACTTGACGCCGATGGTCTGGCCACCATCACCTGGGATTGCCAGACCCGGCCGATGAACGTGATGAGCACCCAGGGCTTTTCCGATCTGAATGCGCTGATTGATGGCTGCCTCAACGATCCAGAGGTCAAAGGGGTGATCATCACCTCCGCTAAGTCAGATTTCGCCGCTGGTATGGATTTGGCGGTGATTGCCGAAACAAAGGACATGACCCCAGAAAATCCCGCGCAGGGATGTTTCGAGATGGTTATGGAGATCCATAAAATTCTGCGCAAAATTGAACTGGCGGGCATGGATTTTAAAACCAAAAAGGATGGGAAGCCCATCGTCGCGGTGCTGCCCGGTACGGCACTTGGCATTGGGCTTGAGATTCCGCTGGCCTGCCATCACATCATTTGCGCAGACAACCCAAAGGCGAAAATTGGTCTGCCAGAAATCAAGGTCGGGATTTTCCCCGGCGCAGGTGGCACGACCCGCTTGGTCCGCAAAATGGGGGCGCTGGCGGCGAGCCCCTATCTGTTGCAGGGCAAGCTTTGCTCACCGGCCCAAGCCAAAGCGGCCGGGATCATTAATGCAGTCAGCGCCACCCCGCTCGAGGATGCAAAAGCCTGGATCTTAGCGGCAAAAGATACGGATTTGGTCAAGCCATGGGACGCCAAAGGCTATAAAATGCCCGGCGGTGCGCCCTATCATCCGGCAGGCTTTATGACCTATGTCGGAGCCTCCGCCATGGTCAATGGTCAAACCATGGGCGTTTACCCAGCGGCTAAGGCTCTGTTAAGTGCGGTCTATGAGGGCGCTTTGGTGCCCTTTGATACGGCTCTGAAAATCGAGGCCCGGCACTTCACATCGGTCATCCTGAACCCCTCCTCCTCTCATATGATCCGCAGTTTGTTTCTCAACAAAGGCGCGCTGGACAAAGGCGCGGTACGGCCCAAAGAGGTGCCAGATCAATCTGTGCGCAAATTGGGCATTCTTGGTGCCGGGATGATGGGCGCTGGCATTGCGCTTGTCTCGGCGCAGGCTGGAATTGAGGTGGTGCTCATTGATCAAACCCAAGCAGCAGCCGATAAGGGCAAAGCCTATGTCGCTGGCTATTGCGACAAGGGGATCGCGCGGCGCAAATCTACGCCTGAGCACAAAGAGGTTCTGCTGGCGCGCATTGAGGCCACAACCAACTATCAAGCTCTGACAGAATGTGACTTGATCATTGAAGCTGTATTTGAAGATCCAAAGATCAAAGCAGAGGTGACCAAGCAAGTCGAAGCCGTAATAGGCCCCGACACTATTTTTGCCAGCAACACCTCAACTTTGCCTATAACAGAGCTGGCAAAGGCCAGCACGCGGCCCGATAAGTTTATTGGCATCCACTTTTTCAGCCCAGTCGAGAAAATGGCGCTGGTCGAAATTATCAAGGGCGCAGAGACCGGCAACCCGGCTGTGGCGAAAGCCTTAGACTTTGTGCGGCAAATTCGCAAAACGCCAATTGTGGTGAATGACGCTCGGTTCTTTTACGCCAACCGGTGCATCATCCCCTATATCAACGAGGGGCTTCGCATGGTGCAAGAGGGGGTTGAGCCCGCCCTGATAGAGAATGCCGCCAAGCTGATGGGAATGCCCCTTGGCCCGCTGCAACTGAACGATGAGACCTCGATTGATCTCGGGGTCAAAATCGCCAAGGCCACCAAAGACGCCATGGGCGCAGATTACGACAATGCGCAGGCCGATGAGGTCTTGTTTTGGCTGTTTGAGCAAGGCCGACTCGGCCGTAAGTCGTCAGCCGGGTTTTATGAGTATGATGCCAAAGGCAAGCGGCAGGGCCTCTGGCAAGGTCTGCGCGATCACTTTGGCAAAGAGGGCGGCAATCTGGAGCTGCTGGAGGTGCAGCACAGGCTCATGTTCGCCCAAAGCCTCGAGGCGGTGCGCGCATTGCAAGAGGGCGTGTTGATGGATGTGCGCGAGGGGGATGTTGGCGCGATTTTAGGCTGGGGTTTTGCCCCTTGGTCCGGCGGGCCGTTGTCTTGGCTCGACATGCTTGGTGCCGATTATGGGGTGGCGCGCTGCGATGAGCTGCAAGAACGCTATGGCGCCCGATTTGCCGCGCCTGAACTGCTTCGCAGATTAGCAGAGGACGGCGAGGGCTTTTACAGCCATTTCGCCGCTTGACCCCCGGCCCCCTTATCGAACCACAGATGCCCTAATTGTCCGCCGCATTTGAGCGCACGGCAATGACTATTCCGGTGATAATGATGACACCTATGCCGACAAACCCCAACGGCCCAAGACGATCCCCAAACAACACCCAAGCGGTGGTGCTGGCGAAAATTAGCATGGAATATTCAAAGATCGAGACATAGGTCACCTCGCCGATGAGATAGGCTTTCATGATGAAGCCAATACCAATCAACGAAAATATCGCCTGAATGACAATCCATATCCAGACGCTTGCAGATGGCCAAACCCAAGCGCGCGTGAGATAACTGCTTGGGTCTCCAGGGAAGACATAAAGGTAAATGACCCCTAAACCTCCAAAGAGCAGCATCAAAAACATATAGGACCAAAGCAAGGCAACAGCGCTTTCGCCTTCACACCATTTGCGCGTGGCCACATTGCCAAAAGCATACATGAGCCCAGCCGAAACGGGAATTAAATTGGCCCAGCTTAAGCCGCCAACATCGGGCTTGAGCACCATAAGCGTCCCTAAAAACCCAAGACATGCGGTCGTGAGGCGAATTGGCCCAATGCGCCGGCGCGACCAGACAGCATCAATAAACATCACCAAAACCGGCGCTGTGAATAGACCTGCCGCAACCGCCGAAATGGGAAAGAACCCCAAACAGCCGAAATAAACAAACATAGCACCCGACAGAAACATATTGCGGCCCAAGACGGGCCATAGCCTTAAAGGGCGCAATGTCCAGCCAGCCATAAGGCCGAAACCCACAATGGCCGGGACGGCGATCATGCTGCGTAGGAAGTGAAATTGCCACAGGCTCACCTCCACAGCGATATAGGTGATGAAATTATCAATCACTCCGACAGTGGCCATTCCGGTCACCATGAAAAGAATTGACGCAACTGTATTTGTTTTTTGATCCATTTGTTATGCATGGGCTCTTGAAATCATCTGCGCAAGCGCGATAGTGCGCAAAAAGTGGGAGGAATACGACATGGGCTGGATGGCGGAAGAGACTGGTTTAGACAAATGCGCGGCAAATTATGTGCCGCTGACGCCCTTGTCGCATCTGCAACGCGCAGCCTCGGTTTTTGCGGACCATGTTGCGGTGGTCTATGGCTCCCATCGCGCCACCTACCGCCAGTATCATGCGCGGGTCAGCCAACTGGCCAGCGCCCTAACCGGTTTGGGCATTCAGCCTGGCGATGTAGTCGCAACCCTGCTCCCCAATATCACGGCGCAAATTGAAGCCAGTTTTGGCGTGCCGGCATGTGGCGCTGTTTTGAACACGATCAACACGCGGCTCGATGTTGACACTCTGACCTATATTTTTGAGCATGGGGAGGCGAAGATTGTTTTGGTCGATAGCCAATTCCTCGCCCCAGTTGAGGCGGCAATTGCAGCTATGAGCACTCCCGCGCCACAGATCATTGAGGTGGCCGATCAAGAGGCTAGCTTTACCGCCTCGGGCCGGCATATGGAGTATGAGACACTTCTGACGCGCGGCGATGCGCGGGCCCCTTGGATCATGCCGAGCGATGAATGGGAGAGCCTCGCGCTCAACTATACATCTGGCACAACTGGCCGACCCAAAGGTGTGGTTTATCACCACCGCGGCGCCTATTTGATGACCATGGGCACGCCGATCAGTTGGCGCATGACGCTCCAACCCGTATTCATGGCCATCGTGCCGTTATTTCACTGCAACGGCTGGAACCACACTTGGATGATGCCGCTTTTGGGCGGCACGGTCGTCGGTTGCCGCGACATTTCCGCCAAGGCCATTTATGATGGTATCGCAGATGAAAGGGTCAGCCATTTCGGCGGTGCGCCAATTGTGCTGAACATGATTGTAAACGCCGAAGACGGCGAAAGGCGCAACTTCGACCACCAGGTTGAGGTCTTTACAGCAGGCGCCCCACCCGCTCCGGCCACTTTGGCCGCGATTGGCCAATTGGGTTTCAATGTCACACAAGTCTATGGGCTGACCGAGACCTATGGGCATGTGGTGGAATCGCTTTGGAACCCGGCTTGGGATAGTTTGCCGGCCGAAGAGCAATCGGCGCGCAAAGCTCGCCAGGGCATCGCCATGCCGATGATGGACTTGACCACAGTTGTCGATGACACAGGCCAGCAAATTGCCATGGATGGCGTCACACAGGGCGAAATCGTCATGCGGGGCAACTCGGTCATGAAGGGCTATTACAAAAACCCCGAGGCAACGCAGAAGGCTTTTGCTGGTGGGTTTTTCCATTCCGAAGACATCGCTATTCAACATCCAGATGGTATGATGCAAATTGCCGATCGGATGAAAGACATCATCATCTCCGGTGGCGAGAATATCTCAAGCATTGAGGTCGAAGGCGCAATCATGGCCCATCCGGCCGTGAGCCTCTGCGCCGTTGTGGCCAAGCCCGATGATAAATGGGGGGAAGTCCCATGCGCCTTTGTTGAGCTGCTTGAAGGCAAATCAGCCACAGAAGCTGAGGTGATTGCCTTTGTGCGCGCTCGTCTCGCTGGGTTCAAAACACCAAAGCAAATCATCTTCCAAGAATTGCCCAAAACGTCCACAGGCAAGATCCAGAAATTTGAGCTTCGCGGCATCGCCAAAACAACCTAAGGGCGGGCGAACATCAGCGCAGATTACCACAGGCCATTGCGTCGGTGACCGGATCAACCTATCTTGCGGCAAATAGGCAGAGCAGGCCCATATGACCGCACTTAAAGCATATGATCGGCTGGAATGTACCGGCCTTTGGCGCAGCGGCCCTGCGATGCAAAGGCGTGAGGTCGTGGTCTCTTGCGGCCAAGCCACTTTGATCTTGACTGATATGCAAAACCGCCCATTGGCCCATTGGTCTTTGGCGGCCGTAGATGTTCAAACCCACAAAGAGGATGCAGCAACCCTAAGGCCCGCACCAGGCTCTGAAGAAAGTTTGGAAATTTCGGATAAAACCATGCTTGAGGCCCTGCTCAAGGTGCAAAAAGCCATTGATCGTAGCCGACCACATCCTGGGAGATTGCGTTTTATCTTTGCGGTCTCAAGTGTCGTCCTTCTAAGTTTAGCAACGCTGATCTGGGGCCCGCAAGCTATGGTCAGCTATGCGACCAAGGTCTTGCCTGAGGCCAAACGCGTACAACTCGGCCGAGTGCTTGCAGAGCGGATCGGCCAATTGGCGGGGCCCTATTGCACCAGCCCCGAAGGCATTCGTAGCGCCGCGCTCATGGTGGAGCGCTTGGCACCGAATACCCCTCTTGAGCTGCGCGTCCTTCCCGGACAACGCGCCGCGCCCATCGTTTTACCCGGCGGCAAAGTTATTTTGTTTGATAATATGGTGGGGCAGTCGGACGATCCGGTGGTGACGGCAGGCTATGTCGCCTCTGCCATCGCCACTTTAAATAGCGCAGATCCGCTTGGCCTCTACCTCGAAGATGCCGGGCCCTTCGTCTCCATCAGCCTGATCACCTCAAACGAGCTCTCAAGCCGGCAGGTGGACCAACTGGCAAAAATAGCCCTGTCAGATCACCGCAGACCCACATCAACATCGCAGCCACCCACAGCCCTCCCCCTTCCCGACGGCGCATGGCTCGGCCTGCAAGCAATTTGCAGTCCGGGGTGATGGCCTCTTGCGCGCCGAGAACAACATGAGCGCTGTCTTGTTGAATGGACCTCACGATTCCGAACCCAACTTCACTAGATCACGACCAGATGTTTGACCACAGTTCCCCATTACATCCAAATCATTGACAATGCATTCGTGCATGGGCCTGGCAAATTCGCCATGAAAGAGGCAAACTCTCACCTTTGCTGAACGGCCCAACAATCAATGTTTTCACCGATTACATAACTCAGTTCCTCCGCCTGTGACGAGGGGTCTCCATCTCCCAGAGAATTTTGGGGATCGCCATGTCGATGCATGTGCCCAAAGCTATGGCCCAATTTTCCAAGGCGGGTCGCGATATCTTCAATCACTCGGTCTGACAATCGCATCCGCAAACCGGTCTCGTCTGCAACAATCACATCCCCGTTATCAGCTCGGATTATGGTTTGGGTTGCCGCAATTTCAGTCGGTTCTAGCGCGGTCGTCGAGGTGGGTTTCTTGGTCATATAATAACTTACATCAAAAAAATATTGAGCGTCTTATCGAGAGCACTCTAACGTGGTGAAACATGAATGAGCTTCAAAGATTATGCTAGCTTTGCATTTTGGAAGCAATTCAACCCGTCACTTCGTCCCAAACATCCTGTCTCCCGCATCGCCAAGGCCAGGAAGGATATAACCAATATCGCTGAGGCATTCATCCACCGCAGCCGTTGTGATGTCGACATCAGGATGGGCCTCTTGCATGCGCGTGATGCCTTCAGGCGCGGCTAAGAGGCAGAGGAATTTGACATTGCGCGCACCGGCCTTTTTGAGCAGATCAATCGCTGCAACACTCGAATTGCCAGTGGCCAACATTGGATCCACAGCAATCACAACCCGATTTTGCAAGTCGTCGGGCACTTTGAAGTAATATTGCACCGGCTTGAGGGTCTTTTCATCGCGATAAAGCCCCACAAACCCTACCCTTGCTGAGGGGATCAATTCCAAAATCCCATCGAGCAATCCATTCCCGGCCCTAAGAATGGAGACCAAAGCCAATTTTTTCCCAGCCAAAACCGGCGCCTGCATAGAGCTCATCGGCGTTTCAATGTCGCAGAGCTCCAGCGGCAAATCCCGCGTCACCTCATAGGCAATCAGATGGCTGATCTCGCGCAGCAATTGGCGAAATTGATTGGTCGGCGTCGCCTTATCGCGCATCAAGCTCAGCTTATGTTGCACAAGCGGGTGATCAACAATGGTGAAGGTCATGGGGTTTGGCCCATTTGTAAGGAAGTTATCACTGCATACTGGGGCAAAATTGCAGTTTTGACAATGTGCCATTGCCTTGCATGACGCCAGGATTGTAGCGGCGTGACACCAGACCTCAATTTTTCAAAATTTTGGCCAAAGCCTCTTTGGTGCCTGCATCACAAAACGCCGCATCAAGGGCGGTGGCATTGAGCGCGCGGAAATCATCTGCGCTCCAACCAAACACCCGCTCCAACTGCTCGAACTCTCGGGTCATATCGGTGTGAAAAAACGGGGGGTCGTCGGTGCTGACAGTGACCTTTACCCCGGCATCGCGCAGCCTTGCGATTGGATGCTGTGCCAGGTTGGGATAAACGCCAAGGGCAACATTGGAGCCAGGGTTCACCTCCAATACGATCCCCGTTTGTGCAAGGTGGTCGACCAACTTAGGATCCTCAATCGCTTGCACCCCATGGCCAATCCGCTCAACGCCCAAATCGTTGACCGTGTCCCAGACCGATTGCGCCCCGCCCCATTCACCGGCGTGGGAGGTCAGGCGCAGCCCTGCTTCGCGCGCCATGTCAAAAGCATAGGCAAAATCCCCAGCCTTGCCCACATCCTCAGCGCCGCCCATGCCAAAGCCAACAACCCAGTCCCCCGCCGTCTCCGCAGCACAAAGGGCCGTTTCCCGCGCTTTGTCGGGGCCGAAGTGGCGGATGCAGGTGACGATCCCTTTCAGCGTGACCCCGTCAACATGCGCCTCCTGCATGGCCTGTAAATACTCGCGCCAAGCGCCCAGATCTCTGCCACCACAGAAATCAGGGGAGACGAAGGCCTCGGCATAAATCACATTGTGCTCTGAGAGATTTTCCAAAACTGATTGCGTGAGGCGCTGAAAATCCTTTGGGCTTTGCAATGCTTGGGTGGCCGCCTCGTAGACCTGCAAAAACTCACCAAATCCGCTGTATCTATAAGCCCCAAAATCATCAAAAATCCCACCGATATCGACAGATTTCTCTTGCGCCAGACCGCGGATAAAGGCCGGATCCGCCGCGCCCTCGAGATGCAGATGCAATTCAATTTTCGGAAATTTTTTCCAGCTCATAAAAAACTCCTACCCTGCCCTTGTGCGACAACATCCAAATGCGCAGCCACCGTTGCGGCCACATCTTGAAACGCTATCACGCGTTCAGAAATCTGTTTTTGCGGCAAATTCTGTCCATGAACCAGAACCGGCACCTGCTCGCGTGTATGATCTGTGCCGCGCCATGTCGGATCATTGCCATGATCGGCCGTGAAAATCACCAGATCATCCGGCCGGCTTTGGGTCAAAATGGGACCAATCTGCGCATCAAACCATTCCAGTGCCCGCGCATAGCCTTCCACATCGCGCCTGTGGCCAAAAACTGTGTCGAATTCCACAAAATTTGCAAAAATGAAGCTGCCCTCTGGTGCCTGCTGCATCTCATCAGCCAAATGCTCCATCAGCTGCGCATCACTGCCCTTGCGGCAGCGCGTAATGCCTCGCATCGAAAAAATATCACCGATTTTACCGATCGCATGGACTGGCCGGCCGGCCTGCATCACCCACTCGCACAGGGTCGCAGACGGAGGGTCCATCGCGAAATCCTTGCGATTCAACGTGCGTTGAAATCCCGTTTCTGGCGACCCAACAAAGGGCCGAGCAATCACCCGCCCGACTTTCATCTCATGCACAATGCCCGCCATATCTTGGCAAAGATCATATAGATTTTGCAATCCGAAATGATCTTCATGAGCCGCAATCTGGAACACGCTATCCACTGAAGTGTAGCAAATCGGCAAGCCAGAGAGCAGATGCTCAGCGCCAAAAGCCTCAATCACCGGCATACCGGAGGCGTGGCAATTGGCCAGGCTGCCGCCTGCAAAATCTTGAAGTGCCGCTAGGACTTGCGGCGGAAATGCTGGCGTTTCATCGGGAAAATAATGCCAATCCCAAGGCACCGGCACCCCCGCCAACTCCCAATGGCCCGATGGGGTATCTTTGCCCTTGGATATTTCACGCGCCACCGCCCAAACCCCCGCGCTCGCCGCCGGCCATGGAGAGGGGAGACCGCTGGACTGTTGGAGCGCTTCGCCGAGGCCCAAGGCTGCCAAATTCGGCATATGCAAATCACCCTGCCGCGCCTGAATGATGTGGCCCAGAGTATTGGCCCCCAGATCGCCAAATTCCGCAGCATCAGGCGCGCCACCACAGCCCAGAGAGTCCAGAACAATCACAAAAGCTCTAGCCATGTTTTTCAGCCTTTGTTGGCATAACCCGTTCGATGATCAAATCCGGCAAGACCGGTGGCTCGGACCTTAAAGTGAGGGCACTCTCAATAGCGCGCAGGGCGACCTCCGCTTGCTTCGCATTTCGACAATGCAGCCGCGCGATCGGCGCGCCTTTACGCAGATGCGTGCCCAGCCGAGCAATATCCGACAGGCCAACGGAATGGTCGATCCGATCATCTTCGCGCTGCCGCCCGCCGCCAAGCGCAACCACGGCCTGCCCCAACGCGGTCCCATCTATCTCACTCAAATAGCCTGTGCCGCCTGCGCGCAGCTCATAGGCCGGCGCGATTTCCAAATAATCTTGCCAGCGATCTGCAAAATTCTCCGGGCCGCCCTGCGCTCTCACCATCGCTCCAAACCGGGCTTTTGCACTGCCATCTTGCAAGGTTGCGCGTAAGCCATCACGCGCGCCTGTCTCGGTAAAAAACACCTGTGCTTGCTTTAAGAGCTGCGTACCAAGCTCTAACGCCACCTCGACCATCGCCCCTTGCCCAGTCTCAAAGGCGCGCATGACATCGGCAATCTCAAGCGCATTTCCGATAGAGGGGATCAGAGGTTGACTCATATCCGTCAAGACCGCGCTGGTGGGGCAACCTGCTCCATTGGCAGTGGCCACCAAAGCCTGTGCCAGCTCGCGTGCCTGGCCAAGATCAGACATCACCGCTCCCGAGCCAGTTTTAACGTCCAGCACCAGGCCCTCCAGGCCCGCAGCTAATTTTTTGGCCAGAATAGAGGCTGTGATCAGATCACGAGACCTGACGGTCCCAGTCACATCGCGCACCGCATAAAGACGTTGATCGGCCGGTGCAATATCCGGGCTTGGTGCCACGATTGCGCAGCCAACCTCAGCTACAATGGCTCGAAATTCGACCTCGCTGAGTTGCGTTTTTAAGCCCGGTATCGCCTCCAATTTGTCTAAGGTTCCACCCGTATGCCCCAATCCACGCCCAGAAATCATTGGAACATAGGCGCCAGCTGCCGCCAACATCGGTGCCAAAATCAACGAGACTGAGTCTCCGACGCCGCCGGTGGAATGCTTATCAATCACCTTGCCCGGCAGGTTCCAGTCGAGCACTTTGCCGCTGTCTCGCATGCCCAGTGTCAGAGCCACACGCCCCTGCTCGCTTAGTCCCTGCAAGCAAATTGCCATAGCAAATGCTCCGGCCTGTGCATCACTGATATCAGACGTGCCCAAATGGGCTGCAAAAGCCTGCACCGCTTCAGGCGGCACGGACCGGCCTTCTCGCAAAGCCAAAAGAAGGTCACGGGTCAACATCAGGCTTTCGGCTCCTCCGTGCCAGCCGTCAGATGATCCAGATCAAAAGCACCGGGTAGCAAATCTCCCACCAATGTGCGCTCCTGCGCACCATTGGTCGCCAGTAACGTCACGGTCACCGGCCCTTTGGCAAATTCCGCCAGCTTTTGGCGACATCCACCGCAGGGCGGCACGGGACGGTCTCCGCCGGCGATAACGGCCACTTCAGCAATCTCATATTCCCCGCCGGCACACATGGCAGCAATGGCACCAGCCTCAGCGCAGGTTCCCTCGGGATAGGCCACATTTTCGACGTTGCAACCAACATAAATTGCACCGCTGACAGTGCGCAAAGCAGCCCCAACAGGGAAATTCGAATAGGGCACATAGGCTTTCAGGCGAACCTCAGATGCCGCGAGAATTAGATCATTGCTCATGACTGTTACCTTTCAAAATCGACGCCCAGCGCCGCTGTCTTGTATTACATACGCAATGGCGGCCCCAGTCTAGCTGCAAAAGCTACAGCGATTAACAGTTTAAGCCCCATCTTTTTAAGCCCTGTCTTCTTGAGCCCCATCTTCGAAATGGGTCTCAAATTCACCCGGCAAACTGACCTCCAAAAGCTCAAGATCCTCAGAAGCTGCGCTATAGAGGCAGGCCATATTCGGCGGGATGACAAAAGCATCGCCAGCCACAAGCGTTTGCGCCGCCTGCTCTTTGCTTTGCAGCGTCAATTGACCATGCAAGACGAAGGTGAAGTGAATATCGCTCGTGTGACGGGCCCAAACAGGCGCGCCCGGCCCCGGTTTGACCACCTGAACCCCGGCCACCGCGCCTGTATTGGCACAAATCATCGTATCGCGCGCCACAAATCCCGGCAGGCGGAACGGACGCCATTCAGTTTCATTCGCTTTGTAATGAACGAACTTCTGCCCCGCAAACAGCCGGTCGGGGCGCATATGCTCCGTTGGCAATTCCATATTGTGATCTAAGGTGGTGATATGTTCGGCGGGCACACCGATTTCAATCACCTCCAAATCCTCACTGGCAAAGAGCACGCGGTGACGAATTTCCGGTGGTTGGATGACACAATTTCCAGCTTCAAGCCGGAACGGTGGACCTTGGTCCTCATAAACCAAATCCACCCAGCCTTTGTAGCAATAGATCAGCTGGAAGCCGACGGAGTGGAAATGCACCATATCCGGCACAGGCCCGCCGCCGGGGATGCGGATGTGGCTGGCGATGATTGAACCGCCCAAACGGCTGGGAATCAGATCACGATAGTGCATGCCCGCGCGCCCAATAACCCAGGGCGCTTGATCGGCCATGCGGCGCATCACAAACTCATGCGCGACCGGCGGCATCTCGACGGGCGGGGCAAGAGCGGCAATTTCGATGCGCGTGCCATTGGGCGCAATCAATTCGGTTTGACCACCCGCAATCAACATCGGATCATCGCAAAGGATGCGCAACAACCCGGGGAGAGTCTGAGCGTCCTTTTGCACCCGCACCCGCAAGCCATAGCCAGAGAACACCGCCACGCTGGGATCATCAGCCGGAAAAATTTCATCCATCCGCATCCCAAGGGTTTTGGTGAAAAATGGAATATCATCTCGCAATTGTTTGGTCGGTAACACCACTTCGGCGCGTATGTTTTGCATAGTCTCTCTCTCATATCACAGTGGGTTAATCGCTATTTTCCACGAGTGGTCTGCATGATGCAATGGCGGATCGTCGCATGCCAAACTGTTAGCGCAAGCCCAATGTTGCGTCCAAGCCTGCGATAGGGAATAACCTTCTCGAAATTGAAGCGGAGGCGAAGAAATGTCCTATAAAGAAATTTATGCTGGTTGGCAGCAAGACCCAGAGGCATTTTGGATGAAAGCTGCCGAGGCAATTGATTGGATCAAAGCGCCCTCCAAAGCTCTGTGGGACGATGACGCCCCATTGTACGAATGGTTCAAGGACGCGCAGGTCAACACCTGCTACAATGCCGTTGATCGTCATGTTGACGCCGGAAATGGTGATCGGGTGGCCATCATCTATGACAGCCCCGTTACAGGGCAAAAATCCAAAACCACCTATGCAGAATTGCAAAAGCAAGTCGCCGCTCTCGCTGGCGGGCTGGCCGCCAAAGGCGTTGTGGCTGGCGATCGGGTTGTCATTTACATGCCGATGGTTCCCGAAGCCTTGGTGGCCATGCTGGCCTGTGTCCGTATCGGCGCGATCCATTCGGTTGTCTTCGGCGGTTTCGCGGCAAATGAGCTGGCCGTTCGTATTGATGACGCCACACCAAAGGCAATTATTGCAGGCTCCTGCGGCATCGAACCGGGCCGCATTGTCGAATATAAACCGCTGCTCGATGGCGCTATTGAGCTGGCGACGCACAAACCTGAATTTAGAGTTATTTTCCAGCGTCCCCAATGTGAAGCTGAATTGAGTCCACAGGATGTCGAGTGGTATGACTTGCAAGAGGGCGTGCCCCCGGCACCCTGCGTGGCCGTTTCTGGTGATCATCCGGCTTATATTCTCTATACCTCCGGCACAACCGGCGCTCCAAAAGGCGTTGTACGCCCCACTGCTGGGCATTTGGTGGCGTTGAACTGGACGATGAAAAATATCTACAACGTGGATCCGGGCGATGTCTTTTGGGCCGCCTCAGACGTGGGGTGGGTCGTTGGACATTCCTATATTTGTTATGCGCCGTTGATTCACGGCAATACAACTGTCGTATTCGAGGGCAAACCGGTTGGCACGCCCGACGCCACGACCTTTTGGCGGGTCATCGCCGAGCATGATGTGCGCAGTTTCTTCACGGCCCCCACCGCCTTCCGTGCGATAAAACGGCAAGACTCAAAAGGCGATTCGATCAAGAAATTCGATATGAGTCGACTGCGCGCGCTCTATTTGGCAGGTGAACGGGCCGATCCAGACACGATAGAATGGGCCCAAGAGGTTATGGGCGTGCCCGTCTATGATCACTGGTGGCAAACCGAAACTGGCTTTACCATCGCCGGCAATCCGGCGGGTATTGAGGCCATGCCGGTCAAGATTGGCTCCCCAACCGTGGCCATGCCGGGCTATGATGTGCAAATTTTGGATGAAGGGGGACATCAAATGCCCGTCGGAGAGCTGGGCGCTATTGCAGTAAAGCTGCCGCTCCCCCCTGGCACCCTGCCCACCCTGTGGAACGCATCCGATCGTTTCGTTAAATCTTATCTCACCACCTTTCCGGGCTATTATGAAACCGGTGATGCCGGGATGATTGATGAAGACGGCTATCTCTACATCATGGCGCGGACCGATGATGTCATTAACGTCGCAGGGCACAGGCTCTCAACCGGCGGCATGGAAGAGGTTTTGGCCAGTCATCCGGATGTGGCCGAATGCGCGGTGATTGGCGTGGGCGATGAACTCAAGGGGCAACTGCCGCTTGGATTTCTCTGCCTCAACGATGGCTGCACCCGTACAGCCGAGCAGATTGTCGCCGAGGTCATCAAATTGGTCCGCGAGAAGATTGGCCCTGTTGCCGCGTTCAAATTGGCCTGTGTGGTGGATCGCTTGCCCAAAACCCGCTCGGGTAAAATTCTACGTGCGACAATGGTTAGCATCGCTGACGGCAAAGCCTATAAGGCGCCCGCAACGATAGATGATCCCACTGTTTTGGACGAGGTACGTTTGGCGTTGCTGAAACTGGGATACGCGCAGTCATAAGGCGTACCGCCAATTCCTACCGGATGCTCTCTGCGCCATTCGACCCTAAGGAAATGTTAACCAATAGAAAATATTTTCATAGGTCTTGATTTCTGGTAACATCTTTTTATCGGCAAGAGGGCGTCGTGACCTATTAGGGCCGTTTTCGACGCCGATGACGTCAAAATATTTGAAATAGAGATCCATTATGAAAAAACTCGTTCTCGCAGGTGCGTTCACTGCATCCATGGTTGGCACAACCTCTTCCGCACAAGGTGCACTCGCTGAATCCAGAATTGCGATCATCTTGCCACTGGTTGCAATCGTGGCAACAGTTGGCTTGGCCTCCTCTTCAGGCACCTAAGTAAAATGACAGTCGGGCCATGCATGCGGGCCCGACTGTTCCGCCCAATTAGGCAAATTGCTCGCGAATGAGCCGCTCTTCTAATCCGTGATCTGCATCGAACAGCAAACGGTGCGCCACATCCCCGGCGCTTTCAATCTCCACCGACCTTACATTTTTGACAGAGCAATTGTCCGCATCGGCCATGACGGGGCGTTTGAAAGGTTCAATCACTTCGAACCGCACCTTCGCCGCCTTAGGCAACACCGCTCCGCGCCACCTGCGCGGCCGAAACGCAGCCATAGCGGTCAGCGCCAAAACCTCGGAACCAATTGGCAAAATAGGACCATGCGCAGAATAATTGTAAGCCGTTGAGCCCGCTGGCGTCGCGACCAAGGCCCCATCACAGGCCAATTCACTCAACCGGAGCCGATCATCGACAAATATCTGTAGTTTTGCCGCCTGCGGTCCCTGACGCAAGAGTGACACCTCATTGATCGCCAGCGCCGTCTGGGATTGACCATCGACACAGGTTGCTCGCATCCGCAACGGGTTGATGGCAGCCTCCTCAGCCGCCGCCAATCGCGCCATCAAGCCGTCAGTTGAAAACTCATTCATCAAAAACCCAACGGTGCCGCGGTTCATCCCGTAAACAGGTACGTTCAAATGTTGAGTCGCATGCAAAGTTTGCAGCATAAACCCATCGCCACCCAGCGCCACGATCACCTCTGCCGCGCTCGGGTCACAATCGCCAAAACTGTGCACAAATGTATTCCTTGCAGATTGCGCCAAATCTGCAGTACTGGCCAAAAAGGCGATGCGTTTACTCTGTATCTTGTGCATTTCGGAAACTCCGTTTCCGCACCCTATGCTGGGGCAGGCTAAAAACGCAAGCCATGGCCAAAATAACGGGAATCAGGTCAAAAGGTCGCGGCAGGAACCTTTGACATTTCCGATAGGAAACACGCAAGAAGACCCAAACCGCCCAAGGAGCAAAACCATGACATCCACCCTCTCCCAGTTTTTCAATACGGATCTCGCCGACACCGACCCAGCCTTGGCTGAGGCCATTGATAAAGAGCTGACACGCCAGCGCGATGAGATTGAATTGATCGCATCTGAAAACATTGTCTCCAAAGCCGTGATGCAGGCACAAGGCTCTGTCATGACCAACAAATACGCCGAAGGCTATGTTGGACGGCGCTACTACGGCGGATGTGAATACGTGGATATTGCCGAGACCATGGCGATCGAACGGGCGTGCCAGCTGTTTGGATGCGAATTTGCCAATGTTCAGCCTAACTCCGGCAGCCAAGCCAACCAGGGTGTGTTTCAAGCGCTGCTGCAGCCAGGCGATACGATCCTTGGCATGTCCTTGGACGCGGGCGGGCATCTGACCCACGGAGCCGCGCCAAACCAATCGGGTAAATGGTTCAATGCGGTGCAATATGGCGTGCGCAAACAAGACAACCTGCTTGACTACGAACAAGTTCAGGAACTGGCCACCCAGCATAAACCCAAGCTCATTGTGGCGGGCGGGTCTGCTATTCCAAGGCAAATCGACTTCAAGCGCATGCGTGAGATCGCCGACAGCGTTGGCGCCTATCTTCATGTTGATATGGCGCATTTTGCGGGCCTCGTCGCAGCGGGTGAACACCCAAGCCCCTTCCCACATGCTCATGTTGCAACAACCACCACGCATAAAACCCTTCGCGGTCCTCGAGGTGGTATGATCGTGACCAATGACGCGGCCCTCGCCAAGAAATTTAATTCCGCCATCTTCCCCGGCATTCAAGGGGGGCCTTTGATGCATGTAATTGCCGCCAAAGCAGTGGCATTTGGCGAAGCTTTGCAACCTGAGTTTAAGACCTATATGCAAAATGTAATCGCGAATGCGCAGGCCTTATCTGATCAACTGATCAAAGGTGGCTTGGATACGGTGACCCATGGGACAGACACGCATGTGTTGCTGGTTGACCTGCGCCCGAAGGGTGTGAAGGGAAATGCCACCGAAAAAGCACTCGGCCGCGCCAATATTACCTGTAACAAGAACGGTGTGCCCTTCGATCCGGAAAAGCCAACCGTCACCAGCGGCATCCGTCTTGGCAGCCCAGCGGGCACAACCCGCGGCTTTGGTGAAGCAGAATTCCGCCAAATCGCGGATTGGATCATTGAAGTGGTCGACGGGCTGGCCGCCAATGGCGAAGAGGCAAACGCAGCCGTTGAAGCCAAAGTCCGGTCCGAAGTCGCCGAACTCTGCGCGCGTTTTCCGATTTACTGATCCACGGGACGGTGGGTGGGGCGCCTGTGATGCGGGCCATGCCCGCTATCATATAGCGCCACTCGCCGTCCTATAAATTCGTCAGACTGGGCACTTGCCCATGCACCAACACCGCCAAGGCTTCAGCGACATGCCGATCTTCAATCGCAGCATCGCCCGCCGCCACCCGAATACGATGCGCCTCAAATAAAACCCGCGCATGCGACATCCCCTGGGGCGGGATGAACTTATAAGACGCCAATTCAATCAACAGTCCCAAGGGCTCGCGAAAATAAATTGAGCTCATGAACCCCCGATCTTTCAAACCCGAATGCGCAATGCCAAGCTCGTCCAATTTTTGCGGCAAATGTATCGAAACCGCTTGGCTGACCGAAAAAGCAAGGTGATGCACTGCGCCTGGCACAATCGGAATTTTTCCCTGCAGAGCTGAACGTTTCTCATCGCAAAACACCGTGATCAAACGATCATCCCCAGGATCAAAATACAAATGGCTCTCGTCTGGCTTGTCCAGGTTGGGTTGTTCAAAGACGAAGGGCATGCCCAAGACCCCCTCCCAAAAATCCAACGTAATCTTCCGCCCCGCTCCAGTCAAAGTGATATGATGCAGCCCTTGGGTCGGTATGGTTTGGGAAAGCGTTGACATAGTTTCTCCTCATTACAGCAAAACCACCCTAGCGGGGCTGGTACAGAGTGCAAAGCGAGATTAGGTTGCCGATATGTTACATATGATCCCCCATGGCCCTGAAAATGGCTCTGAAACCGACACGCCTTTGGTGATCGCCCATGGGCTTTTTGGCTCTGGCCGCAATTGGGGTGTTATTGCCAAACGATTGGCCAATCACCGCCGGGTTATCGCCTTGGACATGCGCAACCATGGGGCAAGCCCGTGGTATGAGGATCACAGCTATCACGCTTTGGCCGCAGATATTGCAGAGCTGGCCAAAAGCCTGGGTCAACCGATTGATCTTTTAGGCCATTCCATGGGCGGTAAAGCTGCCATGGCCGCCGCCCTCTCTGGCACACCGATCCGCCGCCTGATCGTCGCCGATATTGCCCCGGTCCGCTACACCCATAGCCAGCAACCCGTCATCGACGCCATGCAATCTGTACCCCTCAATCACATCACCAGCCGCGCAGAGGCCGATCACGCCTTAAGCGCCCATATTGATGATCCAGCCCTGCGCAGTTTCTTGTTACAAAGCTTGAACATCACGGCGCGGCGCTGGCGGCTCAACCTGCCGGCCCTTAGCGCCTCAATGGATGACATCATCGGCTTTCCTGACATCTCAGGCTGTTTCACGGCCCCGACCCTGTTCCTGACCGGCGCCCTATCAGACTATCTGCGCCCCGAGCATCGCCCCATCATCAAAGCCCTTTTCCCCAAAGCCCGTTTCGCCAAAATTCCGCAAGCCGGGCATTGGTTACACGCGGAGAAGCCGCGTGAATTCGAAGCTGCTGTTCGCATATTTTTGGAAGCCTAGGCGCTCAGCGCGCCTAACCATCCATCTTCAATGCAGAAATAAACGCCTCTTGTGGAATATCGACTTTGCCAAACTGGCGCATCTTCTTTTTACCAGCCTTTTGCTTCTCCAGAAGTTTCTTCTTCCGCGAGGCATCACCACCATAGCATTTCGCCGTAACATCCTTGCGCATCGCGCTCAGCGTCTCCCGCGCAATCACCTTGCCACCGATGGCCGCTTGGATTGGGATTTTAAACATATGGCGGGGAATCAGATCTTTGAGCTTTTCAACCATCGCCCGGCCCCGCGAATCTGCACGGTCTCGATGCACCATGGTGCTCAACGCATCCACTGGCTCGTCATTGACCAAAATGCTCATCTTCACCAAATTATCTTGCTGATAGCCGATCATTTGGTAATCAAAAGAGGCATAGCCTTTGGTCACAGATTTCAAGCGATCGTAGAAATCAAACACCACCTCATTG
>Ga0233393_1000240_pt1 | contig 22362 bp, 26 predicted proteins | sample 21DmetaG_FD_183170 | JGI IMG/M metagenome (GOLD analysis project Ga0233393, IMG submission 183170) | Seawater microbial communities from Monterey Bay, California, United States - 21D | ecosystem: Environmental > Aquatic > Marine > Coastal | place: USA: California | collected 2016-10-24 | reverse complement strand
TCTTTGAATGGAGTCATACTTCCTTCAACGGCATCTTTTTCGAACCATACGTATCACCAATTTACGCTATGCGTTCCTGACGGAAAACGTGATGGTTTTGCTTCATTTATGAATGAACGTGGGATCGCCACAATGATTTATTACCCCATACCACTTCACAAACAGAGGGCTTATGCACATTTCGAACCGAGAACTTCTCTATATGTAAGCGAAAGTTTATCAAACTGCGTTATTAGTATTCCTGTGCATGAGGCGCTCGAACCAACTGAAGTTCTTGCGATACAGACTGCCGTAACAACCTATTTTTCCTAATTATGGATGATTTTTTCGTACATGAAACAGCCGTTGTTGATACCGATGTTCAAATAGGCAAAGGCTCTAAGATTTGGCATTTTAGCCACATTATGTCACATTGTTCGTTAGGCGATAATTGTATACTTGGCCAAAACGTATTTCTAGGCGACTCTGTTAGAGTTGGATCAGGAGTTAAAATTCAAAATAACGTCAGTGTATATAGCGGCGTTGAGATTGAGGATGATGTTTTTCTGGGCCCTTCCATGGTTTTTACCAATGTCGATGCACCGCGCAGTTTTATTGAGCAAAAGAATTACGCTAGAACTCTAGTTAAAAAAGGTGCTTCGATTGGCGCCAATGCTACGATAGTATGTGGAAATACAATCGGCGCTTATGCGTTCATTGGAGCAGGTTCTGTAGTGACACGTGAGGTGCCTGATTTTGCCTTTATCTACGGGGTACCAGCCAGACAACAAGGCTGGGTTAGTAAGGCAGGTGCACGTTTAAATTTTGATAGTGGTACTACTGCTATATGTGATACGACCGGGGAGAAATACGAACTACGCGATGGGGTAGTCGCTGCAATTTCTCAATAATATGAAGGTCATCACTATTGTTGGTGCGCGTCCCCAATTCATTAAAAGTGCTTCTGTAAGCAAAGCTCTTCAATTAAATGGTTATCAGGAGTATGTGATTCATACTGGGCAGCATTATGATCCCGGTATGAGTACCGTTTTCTTCGAAGAAATGGGCCTACCAAAGCCTTATGCCATTTTAAATTGTGGCAATCTCAAACGAGATGAGATGCTCTCCCGGATGAAGGATGAATTGAAACCCATATTTGATGCTATTCAGCCAGATATCGCGCTTGTTTATGGTGATACGAATTCAACTTTGGCAGGAGCGCGTATGGCACAGGAGTGCAAGGTTCCGCTGGTTCATATTGAAGCAGGTCTGCGTTCCTATAATGATGAGATGCCTGAGGAACACAATAGAGTTGAATCTGACCACATTGCAAAATGGCTATTCACACCGACGCAACAAGCCACAGAAAACTTGAGGCGAGAGGGTTTTAAGGGCCGTGTTATAGAACAAGTTGGAGATGTGATGTTAGATGCATTACAGATGTTTCAGTCTAGCGCTGTACACACAGAAAAAATGGGGCCTATTTCATTTTTTCAAAAGCCATTTGCATTGGCAACCATGCACCGCTTTGAAAATATTAGTCGTCCGGAGCGACTGGCCTTTATCGTAGATCAGTTAAATACGTTTAACGATACGGTAATGCCTGTTTGGATGCCATTACATCCCGCGACTGCAGTTCGCTTAAAAGAATTTGGTTTGAACTTAACTGTTCACGTTGCACCTCCTGTAGGATACCTTGAAATGCTTTGGGCGCTCAAACAAACATCATTGGTGTTAACGGATAGTGGAGGACTTCAGAAAGAGGCCTATTACTCCGATAAGCCTTCCGTTACGCTCAGGGGTGAAACCGAATGGGTCGAATTGATTGAAATGGGTGCGAGCATCCTTTTTGATCCATCTAAAAAGGAACTCCTAGCGCCAAAAGCACGAAACATTCTTTCAGCTTTTAAGCCCGGGACAAAAGCACCTTATGGCGATGGTAAGGCTAGTCAGAATATTATCCAAGCCCTAGTCTAGGCTATTCTTGAGGAATTCCTGCAATTTTGCGATACAAGGCATATTTAGATTATGCCCCATTGCATATTCGTAGAAATTGTAATTGGGATTAGTGGCCAATAATTTAGACGTGGCTTGGGCCCAATCGAATGGAATGACCTGGTCTTCCGTCCCATGCGACTGAAATACTGGTATTTGAGATTCAAACGAAGAGAGCAAATGGTGCCATTCGGGTAGGGCATAACCGCTTAAGAAGACGTATCCAGCAGCTTTAACTCCGCTAGCATATACGGCTGTAGATAGTATAGCGCCTTGTGAAAATCCACCTATAACCACCCGTCCACGAATTTTATTCGATGCAGTCCAGTCTTCGATAGCATTTAATACGAGAGATTTCGCAGAAGCTACTTCTTCGCTGTCAATGATTTTAGCTCCATTATTCCAATCAATCGGATACCAAGCATAGCCTCCCATACCCATAGCGATTGGGGCTTGAAAGCAAACGAGATTGTAGCCCTTGAAGTAGGGCTGGAGACCGAAGAGATCTTCCTTATTGCTACCGTATCCATGCAATAAGACAAGGGTTGGCGCGGTAGGCGATTCGATGTGATCGATGAATTCTAACATTAGTCGATGATGTCCCAGGTATGATCGGCCAATAATAAGACTTTATTCAAGAATTCGTAGGGACAGCTCCGCCATTCATGAGGAGCAATCATACTGAGGACATTACTTTCTTCATCTTTCTTGTAGAGATAATACGTATGATTGATTTCAGGCTTGAAGCCCATATGTGCTGAATAAATCTGTTCGCTAAGGGCTTTTCTGGCTTGAATTTTCCCGGCTTGTTGGGCCAATAACTCAATCTGTTGACGGATTTGATCGAGCTGCATATCCGTCTGCATTTCCATCACATTTACATCCAGACTCTTGTTTTTAAGTGTATCAACAGCTTGAAATGCAGGTGCAGAAACAGAGGAACCGTACGGCAGTACATTCGCGTTTTCGGCAATTTTTTCGGGATCAATAGGATTATATGTTCTCTTCTCTTCTGACATTTCTCAAAAATAAATGATTCCTTCTAATGGATTTCCAATAGCTTCTGCCGTCCCATTTTCATGCTTTAAACAAGCTAATAAGGCCATTAACGCATCCCATTGGTGCCAATTCTTAACTGAGTGATTGAGCTGCGCATTATCCATAAAGTCTTTAAAATTTAACTCTTCGAGATACGTGCTATCTTTTTTGTAACGCTTCATATCCAAGCCTAGGGCGATACAAACCATTTTAGGGTACGTTTCAATGACTGATTCTATTTTTAAAGCTTTCAGTTTCGCTGTCAATTGCATAGCGCGTGCGGTCAAGCCTCCTAAGAACATGGGACTCATTGCACTCGTAAGTCTGTCACACTCTCTGTAGTGGTAATTATTGAATAAGGTCGGATCTGTAAAGACTCCAGGAAGACTTAGGGGGGCGTCTATTGCGACATGTTTAGGATCTAAACCTTTGATTAAATCCATAAGCCAAGCATCTGCATCTTTGCCTTTTGTACTTTGATAGACCTGCACTACACCTGTAGAGGAATAGCTTGCTGCCGCCGTAAAGCCTGAGGTTTTACTCCCGTAATCTATGCCTAATGCAACTATTTCCACTTCCCGAACAGCTCTTCAGTTTTCTTAAAACGATAATCAAATATTTCCTCGAGTTTCGGACGCACTATGATGGGGTGGGCAATTTTACCTATAATACCAAAGGGTACTTTGTAATTGACACGATCCAGCATTTCTACTCCGCCCTCGATCGCTTTAAAGTGATGCTCATGATGCCATATACTGTATGGGCCTACTCGTTGATCGTCAACAAAATAGGTTGGCGCTTCGACATGGGTAATTTCTGTGGTCCAGTGCATCTTCATACCTAACAGTGGACTCACTTTATAATGAATAAATAACCCTGGGTACATTCCATCTGGTATTTCAGATAGAATATTGAAACCCATGTAATCTGGTGTTATAGCAGCTAAATTCTCTGGAGATTGGAAAAACTTCCAAGCCTCTTCAACACTGATAGGTAAGCGTTGGGTGCGTTCTAGGGTGTACATGTAGTGTTGCGTTTAATTCAGCTAACACCTGAGTTCCCTATAAGTTCAAGGCTAATTCTTAGATGCGTTTCATTTGTTGCTTGATGTACTTCGTTTGTTCGGCAAGGACATTTTTACTATCCAATCGCTTTACTTCAGTCAATAAAATCTGTGCTTCTTTCTTACGACGTTTCGTCAATGCGATACCGGCTAAATTTAGTTTAGCCAAAGCTTTGTCTTGGTCCATTCTTAAACCGGTATTCAAAGCTTTCTTCAATAACGTTTCGGCTTTACCCACTTTACGCTGGCTTTCAATCATCCCCATAAGAAGATAGTAATATGCCAATTGACTTTTGATCAGGCTTTTTTCAGGATTGCGAATACGACCTAACATTTTTTCTGCTTTAGCAACATCACTCTTACGCATGTACCAAAGCGAGATTAGTATACGTTCATTTCTGAAATAGGTCAATAGAACAAGGGCTGCAGGAAAGAGTAAGGCAATGCCGTTACCAATTTCGCCATCTACGAATTGCAATACCGACCAAACCAAAATTGCGGCAGTTACGCCTAATCGAATTATCTTACTGACCATCTCTATTATTTTTGACTTTGCAAAGAAACGAAGAAATGACCACAACTGATTGGATGACCTTAGATATAAGCGAGAAAAGAAAATTGTATAAAGAGCTATGCACTGGTTTGACTGCCCACAAGAAATCCTTGTTTAAGACTAAGGTGGCGAATAGAACTCGACATTTTGCGCTCGGCCTTGAAGACATGATGAAGACACAGAATGCCTCAGCATTAATGAGAACGGCAGATGCTTTTGGAGTTCATCGGGTTGATATCTATGATAAAAACGAACAATTTAATGTTGCCTCTGGTATCTCTAAAGGGGTGGAGAAGTGGCTCGACACGGCTTTCTTTAACACGTACAATGCAGGAAATCAGGAAGAATGGGCGCGCCAACTAAAGGCTTCTGGGCGAAAACTATATGTCACTTCAGTTGATCCCCGCGCTCGACCAATAACTGCTCTAGATCCTTCGTTGAGTGCAACGATTTGCTTCGGTAATGAACACGAGGGAGCTTCAGATTTACTCCAGTCATTGGCTGATGAATTGATCTACATACCCATGCAAGGTTTTGTCGAGAGTTTCAACGTCTCAGTAAGTTGTGGTATTGTCCTGCATCATTTAACGCATCATATGCAACTAGCGGGAATTAAAAGAGGACTCAAAGAAGAGGATGAATTAAATACGCTAATTCAATGGTCCCTTCGGACGGTATCAAATCCACACCAATACATAGGTTAAAGGCTATATCGGAAACCTTCTTGTGTGTCGTGTGACCAATCAATAACTTCCCATCGTATGAGGCGAGCTAAAATTTCAATAGTCTTGCTTCTTTGCAACTGCATTACTTTCGCAGCTTTACTAACACTTACTTCGTCATAATCTTTGAGGTATTGAATGAGCCGCTGCTCCTTCTCTGTGAATGCGACGGGGTGCTTAGATTCTTTTAATCGATCCTGTTTCCAGACTTCTTTTAGAACCGCGTTTGCGACAAAATTTTGGTCGTTGTCACGATAATAGGCTTTCAAGCCGTCGATTTCATCTACTTGGTAAGGCTTTTCCTTGCCTTCGGTAATTTCTATTTCCCAAACATTCTTTCCTTCAATCTCATGTGCCCAAACTTCGAGCTTCAAAGCTGGTTTCAGGAAAACCTCAGAAGCACTTTCTAACATGTAGATATCATCTTCATCTTTCACACCCGCTATACTGCCGTTATCTCTGACACCGACAAGCAGTCTACCACCAGTTGTATTCGCAAATGCGCTGAGTGTTCTTGCTATCTTACGTGCATCTGAAATACGGTACTTAAAGTCTTGCTCGCTATGCTCTCCCTCGCGAATGAGAGCATATAAGTCGTTTTGTGAAACTTTTTGATCGTAATCCTTCAACATTAAATTTTATGCTTAACTTTTGTATGTGGATGACCTCAGATTAAATAATGCCGACATTCTGTTCGTTGATGTTGCTAAAACTACAAACAGATTAATTGTGAGTAAGTTGTGTTTTTTGCATGCTTTTCAGGAAATTATTCGTGCTTTACCTGAGCCTGTGCTAAAAAATAATAAGGAAGTACAAATCATTTGGGCCTTCAAGCAAAACGGTTTTAATCTTGCTTTGCTTCAGTCACATTCAGTTTATTTCTTTGAAACATTCGGTTCCTCCGCCCGTCAGGTCCTTGATGCCCTAGAACTCTATCGTTTAAGTTTGAATCTTATTGATGACGATTTTTTTGAGACTTGTTACGAGGAAGTAGCATGTTATTTAGAAGAACTTGAGGCTACCTACCATCGCATCACGGATTATAAGACACATTTTGACAGCTCCTTACTCCATTTTTGCAACTGATCACTTTGTGACGTAGATGACGTCAACCATGGCTTGAACGTCAGAATTGCGACCAAACCAACGTGTTTTAAATTCTTCAGTATAGATTCTAATGTTCGCGATTGTAACTGTATCCCCGTAGGCCTCGCGTGCTGCAGCTAACATCTTATCGTAGCTTATTAATCCATCATGCAACGATATTTCTCGGGTTTTTTCGGCGGCCGTGATTTTATCGCTGTAGATAATATCTGGATATACCATGATTGTTCCGATATAGGTCCAATTCTGTCCGTATAAACTGTTTGCAGTATCGTAAAGACTTCGGTTAGGACTGGCACATGAATTGAGCAGTACAGCGATAGTAGCGATTAGGAGCAGTCGTTTCATTGCGGCTATATTTTAACCAAAAATAAGGCAAATAAATAGCCCTTTCGAGGGCTATTTATTACAAATTTCACAATGTTTTGAGACGTTCTCGCAACACTTTATCTGAGATGCGGATTCCTCGCTCCAGAAGATAATTCTTAACCTTTGGCAGGTCTCCTTTGAAAAGTTTAATGGCTTGGTTAATACTACATATACGTTTCATAATGCACGTTTATAGATTAACAATAGTGTAAATTACAATTAATATTCGAACGTTACCAGTAGATCTTATCAACTTAATGTCAGTCATCTATGTTGAAGTGCGTCGCCCTATTTAAGGGCGTTGAGCTGAAAGAATATTAAATATTGAATCAGTTGTAAACAATAATTTACGACAGATATCTCGGTGAAAAAGAGTAAAGGATTGCAGGAAACTTTTCACCTTAATCTCCATGCGGCCTAGATTTTTTGATAACTTGTCTTCACCATACCAAACCAATACAAAGAGCCAATGCTTTCTCAAAAAGAGGTCGAAAGACTTCATTACGGGTTACTCTCTCATATTAAACTACAAGGTGACGTTGAAATCCAAGCCTTAAGTGAGTTGAGCAGTAGATTTACATTGAGGACTGTCCCTAATGGTCATACCCTTTGGGATTTAAGTTCAAGTAGTGGAGATCTGAACTTTATACTTGAAGGCACTTTTGCGGAATATTTACAACGCGGTTCTCATTCGTTTATTCTCCGCTTCCACAGGCCAAATAAATTCGCGTTCTCTGAGGATTTATTGCTGTATTCCAAACGTTCTGATACCTATTCTAAGGCCTTGTCTCATGCTAAGGTAGCCTCTTTACCATCCGTTCATTTTCAAAATGCGCTCCGTCAAGGTGGTCTAGGAGCTAAACTAGTGGAGGCGCTGATTAACCTCAGTATGACTGAATACCGCAATACTACCTATGAAATGCTTCAAACCTCTGGAACAAATAGAATTCATGCTGCTTTAGAGCAATTTCCGGATTTACTGCACTTGATACCAAGAAGCGAACTGGCAGATTATTTCGGTATTTCGAGGGCCTCTCTATTTAGATCTCTAAAAGAAATTGGTCATGAATAGTGGCGAAAAAGCAGCAATGCGAGAATATTTTAAATCGCTACCCGTCTACTCTGAATTTTTTGATGAAGCGATAGATGCCATAATCGCATCAATGGACTCTGGTATTAGCGCAGAAAAGGGCAGAGTTTTAGCAGAGCTCGGTGCAATGAACAAGGATTTTTGGTTTTTAAAAAATGGGTTTTTAAAGGAGATGTACCGCAGCCCGTATGCGAAAGAGGATTCGTTATTCAACATGATTCCTCCCTCTTCCATATTTGTTAATGAAGACACTTTGTTTACGAACCAAAGGCCAAAACATTATTTTTCTGCTTACACGAGCGTGGAAATCCTAAGGCTTAGGGAGGCTGATTATCTAATATTACAGCAAGAATACCCCGTCGAAATGAACCTTATTTACCTCAGTGGAACTGCGGAAATTCAAAAGATCCGGAGAGAACGTTTGAATATGCTACGGATGAATAAGACTCCGGATCGTATTGAATGGGTACAGCAGCGGCAGCGTGAATTGTACCATATTATGGATAGAATTACACTTGCTCAATACATTGGTGTGAGTAGGGCTAGCCTGTATCGTGCCTTCGAAAAAAAGAAAAAGTATCAATTCTGATACAAAACACGGATCATTAATTAAAATCCTACGGAATTGTCTCTGAAATACTCGTATTAGAGATTATTTAAGGTTAAGAGGATTTTCGGTTTGTTGGACTTTAACACTCATAAAAGACTGAAACAACGAACTATGAAAAATTTATTATTTGTTATTGCATTAACAATGAGCGCGTTTAGCGCAAATGCACAATCGCAACCCTCTGTGGCGGTGTTAGATTTTGACACACGCGGTTACAATGAAGTAGAACGTTACCAGATCATTCAAAAGCTGTCACTTGAGATGATTAACATGTCTGATTATGAAGTTATGGATAACTACGACATTGAATACATTTCCGAGCGTGATGAAAAAGATTTTACGGGTTGTTTCTCAAGAATCTGTCTAAAAGAATACGGAGAGCAGTTAGAAGTTGATTTTATTTTGACAGGTTCCATGAACCTGCTCGGTGAAAAAGTCAGTACCACCGTACGTTTATTTGATGTTACCGAAGGAAAATTTATCAAGAGTACTAATCGAAATTATGTCGACGTTCCTAAAAATGATCTCCTCATGGCAGAGCTAACCCTTAAAGACATGTTGGGTGTAGAGGTAGATCCAGAGTTAGTTCGTCGCGTCACCGTAGCCAATGATTACGACAATATTCTCAACAACCCATTTGACAGAACGTTGGTAGCAGAAGGTCCTCGTATGGGCTTCGGTTTCGTGACGGGGAACAATGCGAAAATTTTAGCGAAGCCATTGGCAGAAGGCGGATGGAACCAACAGATTCCCTTGAGCTCGCAGTTCGGTTACCAGTTTGAGAAGGCATACATAACGACGGGTAATTGGCAAGCTTTAGCCGAAATTGTACCAATGATTTCCGGTCTTGAGTCGAATCGATTCATTCCGACACTAACCATTTTAAATGGATTACGTTCGAACAATTCTGGCTGGGAGTTTGCTTTCGGTCCGACCATTGATGTTTCAAGAACTATGGACGGACAACTAGACAGCCGCGGCGAAATCAGCTTTAGTACTGCATTGGTGTTTTCTATAGGTAAGACCATAAAAAGTGGGGAAATGAACTTCCCAATCAACGCCTTTCTAATTCCACCTAAAGACGGTACCTCATACAGATTTGGTATTTCTATGGGGTGGAACTCAGCGAAGAAAAAAAGATTATTGGACTAATACCTAATATTTTTAAGCAGCTCCCTCTTTGCACTAGTGCAGAGGGGGTTTTCTTTTTACCTTAGGTCCATGTTAAAATTGATTCTTAATCAAAGACTTTTCGGAATCCTAGCGCTGTTGTCTTTGTCCGTAAATAGTATAGGACAAAACGATACGAGCATTATTTTACAGCAAGTCACTGTGATTGATCAGGGAGATCCAGCGAAGTTTTTGATAAAGGCGTTGCGACAAAATTGGCGAACTCTCGAACGCTCCGCACCGTCGAATTTAAAATATTACAGTAGAAAATATAAGAGTACGAACAATGCCGTCGATTTCGAGCAAGTTGCCCATGTTTTCTTTGATGGATCAGCGATACGCCAGGAGGTTCAAGCGTATCGTGATTACAGTAAGTATATTCCAGATGATGGACGGTCAGTGCGGTTCGATGCAAGTATTAACTTAAATCCCTCTTTCGATTTTAATGCAGATCAGGATGCCGGGCTACTAGAAAGGTATCCGGAGATGTCTTTTAATCGTGCGTTTTTCTATCCCTTCAATTCGAACGAATTACCAGAGGCATCAGCGCGTACAATCTCAGGTCTTTTGGATTGGGATGGATTTAGTGTTTACCAATTTCAGTGGCTCAAGGAATATATGTTCGCTGGAGAGACCTTCGTAGAGTTAGGCTTTGAGCCTAAGCCTGGCAAGAGTGGCTGGTCGGGTAAATTATTGATCAATAGTACGCAATTGCGACCTGTATCTTTCAAGGGTATTGTTGGTGCACTTTCGCTAGAACAGAAGTATTCAAAGGGTATTTTATTCTCTAATACGTCGATTAAGATCAGTAACAGTACAAAGAATAGTGTGTTTGAATGGCAATTGGAAGGTATGGATTTACCGATTGTTCCTGCAGTGAAGCGACCGATGCAGGTGGGTTCCTTACCAGGCGTGCAGATGCGCGAAGTGAGTTATTGGGAAGAATACCGCCCTGAAAGCGAGGAATTGGACCAATGGACACGAAGTCAAGACAGCTTGATTCGTTACTTAAATTCCGACGAGTACCTCGATAGTATGGATGCTGTGTACAACGCTTTTCATTGGTATGAACCGCTGGTTACTGGAGTAGGGTACCGGAAAAGAAGTCAAGGGACCAATTTTTATTTCAGCCCGCTGATCGGTCAATGGAATCTTTTAGGGATCGGGGGGATGCGTTGGCGACCTACTGTAGTGTTGGGTAAGCGATTCAAAAATGATAATGCCATCAACTTCTACGGTAATTTAAACTACGGTTTTAAGAATCAAGACATGAAGGGAGCTGTAGATGTGGGGTACACCTATGCACCATTGCATAACGGTTCTGTTCATTTCAAGGTTGGGGATACCTACGACCAAATAACTCAGAGTGTAGATTTGACAGGATTGTTAGCACGCAGCAATTTCATTCAGAAAACTTTTATTGAGAGTTATCATAAATACGAATGGTTCAATGGTTTTTATACCCGGTTAGGGATTGAATACAGTAAAAGACAGAGCATTGAAGAGCTCGAATTTGCGGATTGGTCAAACGACTTGTTTGGCGCGCGTAACCAACCGGGTTATTTCGATACGTACACTGTAGCTCAGTTGGGAGCCGAAATATTGATTCGGCCATTCCAGCGTTATTATTTAAAGGGGCGACAAAAGATTGTTTTAAGCAGTCGCTGGCCCGATTTTAGATTGACCTTTAAGCAAGGCATTCCGGATATTTTGGGCTCCAATGTGCGCTACACTAAATATGAATTTCAAGTAGAGGATATGGTTCGCTGGGGTGCGCCTGGAGAGAGTTTTTATAATCTAATCTCAGGCGGGTTTTTGAACGACCCCTCAACGGTACGCTTCATAGAGTACAAATGGTTTCGGGGTGGTGATTTCTTACTTTTTACAAATCCGCTGTTTACCATGCAGAGTCTACCGGAGACGTTTGCCTCGCCGGAAGTGTATGTTCAGGCCTTTGGTATTCATCATTTTGATGGCTTTTTATTGGACCGGATTCCTATATTGAACCGTTTAGGTTTTGGTTTGGCCGCTGGCTTTAGTGCTTTGTATTTGCCTTCAAGTGATTTTTCGCATTTAGAAACCTATGTTGGACTTGAGCGTAAAGTGAGACTTTGGCAGACCCCAACGCGGTTTGGTGTGTATTATTTAACGAGTCCAGCCGATGCTAATCCGGGTTTTCGTGTCAAAATAGGTGTGGACGTGAAGGACACTTTTAGAGATCGCTGGAATTTCTAATCTCTTATTCGAGATTGAATTAATTCTTTAAATGTCATTGAGTTTAATTTGGGCATATTTTTCTCAAAACATGAGTATATCTTTTTCACGAGTCCTTAAATTGTAGAGGTAAATTGCATCGATGAAAAGTATTTTGGGTTTTATTCGCGTTTGCGGTGTTTTTAGTGTCATTCTTACTGGAGTGCTCAGTCTCGCCTTTTTATATCCTTTTGCGGGTAGAAAAGCTGCACACGGTTTATTTATCGCATTGCGTTGGGTGTTGCTATCGATAGTTGGTGTTAAGGTGTCTGGCCCTCGATTTGATAGCGTAGGCCCGGGTATTTTGATGGCAAATCATCGTTCTTATCTGGACGTCCTATTTGTGCCAACTAGCGCTCTATATACCATAGTAGGAAAAGCTGAAGTTAGGAGTTGGCCATTCATAGGCTGGGCTGCTCGAGCACTAGGCGTTTTATGGGTCAAACGTGAAAGTAAAGAGAGTCGTGTAAAGACGCGCCAGGGCATTATTGAAGCGATAAAAGGCGGTCAAACTGTTGTGTTATTTCCGGAAGGTACTTCTTGGGAGGGACCACAAATGCTACCGCTAAAGCCAGGTATGTTTTATGAAAGTGCCAAACATGGATTTAATATCTACCAATGGAGCCTCCATTTCGATTCAGCGAAAACTGGCTTTCCAGTTGGAGTCAAATTTCTATCGCATCTCTGGGCGATTTGTTGCGAGCCGAAAATCAACGCATATGTGGATATACGTGCTGTTCCAATTTCTCACACGGACAGCGATGCATTGATTGCTGATGCTCAAGAATGGTGGAAAAACAGTTTAGCGGGCTTGAGCGAAGCTTACCCAGCACGCCACAGTGGCTATTGGCCTGATCATCGTTTAACGGTTCAAGCTTAATATTCTTCGACGGAAAAAGGAAAGGCGAAACGGTCCATGTAAGCATCCGTACTTCCTTTATTTTCAGTACTTAATGATACGCGTTGTTTTGAAGGGATACTATCACTGATACGTTGAGTGAAAGCTATATTACCTACTTTAAGCAATTGGTTCGATGCATCTAAGACTAGCGTTTTCACAGAGGCACTATTGAATCCTTCAATATTTAGTAATTCGTTCAAGCGTTTGGGCGTAGCAATAACCACATCTGCTCCGAAGTAGATATCCTCCTTTTGTTTTAATAATTGAGGCCCAGGGTACGCGGTCCATACACGAAGATCCGTATGCTTGCCTAGGGTTTCAAAGTGTTGTGCGTATTCATCTGCGATTTCAGAGTTCTGCACCAGGATTAAAGCGCGTGCTACATCTTCGAAACTTTCCTTGAGTTGATGAATTATGGTCGCTGCCACTGCAATCCGCAAAGGAGCGAGATCCGCTGCGATGAGCCATTTGTTCTGACCACTTTTAAGTGTGCTGACTACGGCGCGTTGAGCGGTGCTAAAATCTTGTAGTTCGGTACCTTCAAGGGCACTTATGACTTCCGCTTGTAATTTCAATTTTGCCATTTGCTCATCTTTTGTGCAAAACTACGGGGTCTTTATCAAACATGAGGTGAAATCTCTAGCAGGTTGTACATTTAAAGAGTTTTAGATATTACGTCATGAAAAAGCTATTGATAAGTCTTGCGTTTCTGTTGTGTTTTGGCGCGCAGGCGCAGAATTTGTATAAAATTGAACCCGAAAGTTGGTGGGTAGGAATGGAGATGAATACCGTAGAATTTATGGTGTACGGTAAAGACATTTCCGAATTAATTGCAGAAAGTAAGACGTTTGAAGTCCTCAAAAGTGAAGGATTGGAAAGCCCAAACTATTTGTTTATCACCGCTAAAATTCCTGCAGATGCCAAAGTTGGTGATCATACCTTCGTTTTTCGAAATACGAAAGGCAAGAGAATTGGTCGTTTGATGGTACACATTGGAGCGCGCGCGGAAGGAAGTGCAGCACGTAAAGGCTTCTCATCTGCGGATTTTATATACCTCTTAACCCCAGACCGTTTTCGCAACGGTGATCCTAGCAATGACTGTGTTAAGGGAATGCTTGAAGCTCCTAATCGTGAGTTTCAAGGCGGTCGTCACGGAGGCGATTTAGCAGGCGTTATTGAAAGTTTAGACTACTTTAAGAATTTGGGAGTGAGTAGTTTATGGCTTAATCCGGTACTTGAAAATGATATGCCATCGTACAGTTATCACGGGTATGCGATGACGGATTTATACGCGGTAGATGAACGGTACGGTTCGAATGCACTGTATAAAGAATTGGCCGATAAGGCAAAGGAGAAGGGAATTGGTCTTATTATGGATCAAGTCGCAAATCATATAGGGAGCTCACATCCGTGGATGGCCGATTTACCGAGCAAAGATTGGGTTAATCAATGGCCTGAATTTACGCAGACGAATCATATGAAGGTGAGTCGGTTTGATCCGCATGCTGCGGAGGTGGACCGCAAACAATTTACAGACGGGTGGTTTGTAGAGACCATGCCGGATTTGAACCAGCGCAATGAAAAATTGGCCCGTTACCTGATTCAGAATTCTATTTGGTGGGTGGAATATTTAGGTCTGCACGGTATTCGAATGGATACCTGGTCGTATCCCGATAAGCAATTTCTTGCCGACTGGACTAAAGCTATTTTAGACGAATATCCCAACTTTAACATCGTAGGAGAAGAGTGGGTGAGTGATCCGTCGTTGATCAGCTATTGGCAAGCGGGCACTGCGAAGATGGACAATTACACGACCTATTTGCCGAGTGTTATGGATTTCCCTTTACAATCAGCACTTATAAAAGGATTGAAAGGCGAATCAGGATGGAGAAGCAGCATGACGAAGATCTATGAAAGTCTTGCTAACGACTACATGTACGGGGATGTCAACAACATTATGATTTTCCCAGACAATCACGATATGAGTCGTATTTACACGCAATTGGACGAGGATTACGACAAATGGAAGATGGCGATGGCATTTCTCTTTACTATGCGTGGTACGTTGCAGTTCTACTATGGTACAGAGATTCTTATGAGCAATCCAGGAACTGAAGACCATGGTATTATTCGATCAGATTTTCCCGGGGGATGGGAAGGCGACCTGGTCAATGCCTTTACCGGAGAAGGGCTCACTGCTCAGCAGAAAGAGGCCTTTGCTTACATCCAGTCGCTGGCTAAATTGCGCCGCGAGTCCTGTGCGTTAAATATGGGAACACTTTTGCATTATATCCCGCAGAATGAAGTTTACGTCTATTTCAGATCGTTCGAAGACGAGCATAAAATGATTGTATTGAACCGAAACAGTGAGGAAGTATCGCTTGATTTAGGCCGATTCCATCAAGTATTGGAGGGCTTCTCAGCGGCGATCGAGGTTTTGACGGGTGAAACTACTTCCCTTGAAGAAACACTCTCCATAGCGCCCATGGAAGCACTCATTTTCGATTTAAAATAGCCTATGAAACCCTACTTTTTGACCCTTTTTGTAGTCCTATCCTTGATGAGTTGCAGCAGTACTTCTACTCAAAGCGAGGCTACTGCAACGTTGCAATGGGATACCGTCAGCGGGGTATCTACCGGAACGTTATTGCGACTGGATAGCTCGCATACGAAAGGCACACTCAGTGCGCGACCGCTAGACATTTGGCTACCTAGTACTTACGATGGTAAGCGCAAACATGCCGTGCTCTACATGTATGATGGCCAGATGTTGTTTGATGCAAATTCGACCTGGAACCATCAAGAATGGCGTGTGGATGAAATCATGGACAGTCTTATTGTGACAAAAACAACTTTGCCGACCATTATTGTGGCATTGCATCATGGTGGTGTCACGCGAAACTTTGAATATTTCCCGCAGAAGCCTTTTAAAACACTGCGCGCGCAATTTTCAGATTCTACCATGGCGGAAATCGCTTCCCGGTATGGATCCGATACGGCGTTTCCTATCAAAAGCGATGCGTATTTACATTATATGGTAGACATTGTGAAACCTTTAGTCGATACAACATTTCAGGTTTATTCTGATAAAAGTGCAACGGCTGTAGCAGGGAGTTCTATGGGCGGTCTTATGAGTATGTATGCTATCGGAGAATACCCGGAGGTGTTCGGTACGGCCTTGTGCATGAGTACGCATTGGCCTGGTGGTTTTAGCCCGAATGAAGAAATACCTAATGCATTCCAGGCGTACATAGCTCAAAACATTACACCAGAGCGTATTAAGAGAATTTACTTTGATTATGGTACAGAGACGCTCGACGCGATGTATGAGCCGTTTCAAAATCAAGTCAATTCCGTTTTAGAGTCCAATGGTTTTGTTTCAGGAGAACGTTGGGTTACCCAAAAGTTCCCGGGTGCGGCGCACGATGAGAGGAGCTGGGCCAAACGCTTGCACATACCGCTGACCTTTGCCTTTGCGAAACAGCGTTAACCAGATCGTGCGCCGCACCCGCGGCCGCGATACGCGGTAAAAAGAAACCCGGCGCCATTGGCGCCGGGTTTTTCTTTTCATTTATGTTCCTTAGAGCTTAGAACGAATCAATGCATCCATTCAAAGTTTGAGACGGACGCATGATTGCCGTGGCTTTTTCATCGTTCATGAAATAATAGCCGCCAATATCTGCGCTATTGCCTTGAACTGCAATGAGCTCGTCTACAATGGTACTTTCATTTGCTGTTAGGGTTTCTGCGAATGAAGCAAAGGTTGCTTTTAGTTCGGCGTTGTCGTTTTGATTGGCTAATTCTTTCGCCCAATACAACGCTAAATAAAAGTGCGAACCGCGGTTATCTATCCCACCCAAACGTCTCGTAGGACTCTTATCGGTATCTAAAAATTTAGACGTAGCATCGTCCAAAGTGCGTGATAGCACAGCAGCTTTCTCATTGCCATCTTTCTCTGCAAAATGTTCTAGACTCACGCCCAATGCGAGGAATTCTCCTAAGCTGTCCCAACGCAAGTAGTTCTCTTTGGTAAGTTGATCCACGTGTTTTGGTGCAGATCCACCGGCACCCGTCTCAAATAATCCACCGCCGTTCATCAAAGGAACGATGGAGAGCATTTTAGCGGATGTACCGACCTCGAGAATAGGGAAGAGATCAGTGAGGTAATCGCGCAATACGTTTCCTGTAACAGAAATGGTATCCAATCCTTGAACAATGCGCTCCAAACTAAAGGTAGTAGCTTCGATCGGCGACATAATGAACAAGTCTAAGCCATCTGTATCGTACTCTGGAAGGTAGGCGCCAACTTTTTTAATCAACTCACGGTCGTGTGCACGTTCATCGTCCAGCCAAAAAACGGCCGGCATTTGTGTCGCACGAGCACGACGTACTGCTAGTCCTACCCAATCTTTAATAGGGGCGTCTTTAACCTGACACATGCGGAATATATCGCCGGAATTTACCTCTTGACTCAACACTACCTTATCTCCAACCACGACCTCTACGCGACCAGCATGTTGCATCTGGAAGGTTTTGTCGTGTGAACCGTATTCTTCTGCTTTCTGTGCCATTAAACCAACGTTACTCACAGATCCCATCGTGGTGGGGTCGAGCGCACCATTTACCTTACAGAAATCGATGGTGGCTTGGTAAATTCCGCTGTAAGAACGGTCTGGAATGACTGCCTTTGTATCACGTGCTTTACCGTCCTTATCCCACATTCTTCCTGAAGTCCGAATCATCGCAGGCATTGATGCATCGATGATAACATCGCTCGGTACGTGAAGGTTGGTAATCCCTTTATCTGAATTGACCATCGCTAGGTCTGGGCCATTTGTAATGGCCGACTCTAGAGCCAATTCTATTTCTTGACGTTTAGCCTCTGGCAATTGGCCAATTTTTGCATAAATATCTCCCAATCCGTTGCGAACATCGATGCCTAAATCAGCAAAATCTTTAGCATAGTCTAAGAATACATCTTTAAAAAACACCTCGACAGCTGCTCCGAACATGATCGGGTCACTGACCTTCATCATCGTGGCTTTCATGTGCAGCGAAAACAATACACCTTTGGCTTTTGCATCCGCTACTTGCTCGGCTAAAAATGCTTTTAGCTTCGCCATGTTCATAGTGGCTGTATCTATAATCTCGCCTGCAAGTAAGGGAAGTGAATCCTTTAGAATTTCAACCTCACCAGTGGTTTTTGTAAATCTAATTTCGGCAGTACAATCCTCTTCAAGAGTGTTACTGGTCTCTGTTCCGTAAAAATCGCCTTCAGACATGCTACTCACATGACTCGCGCTTTCAGCAGACCACTCGCCCATACTGTGGGGATGTTTGCGTGCGTAATTTTTAACGGCTTTTGGGGCGCGGCGGTCACTGTTTCCTTCTCTAAGAACAGGATTCACAGCAGAACCTTTGATTTTATCGTAGCGGCCTTTAATGTCTTTTTCCTCTGTAGTGGTAGTGTTTTCCGGGTAGTTCGGTACAGCGAAACCTGCAGCTTGAAGTTCAGCGATAACCGCTTTGAGTTGCGGTATAGAAGCACTGATATTGGGTAGCTTGATGATGTTTGCTTCTGGAGTTTTTGCTAATTCTCCCAATTCCACTAAATCGTTGGTAATACGCTGCTCCTCATTTAAATGGTCAGGGAACGTTGCTAGAACTCTACCCGCTAAAGAGATATCTCTCGTTTCCACTTCAATCCCAGCCTTTGCGGTAAATGCTTTTACTATAGGTAAGAAGCTGTAGGTAGCTAGTGCTGGGGCTTCATCTGTTTTTGTGTACAGAATCTTAGACATATTCGACGTTTTAGAGTGTTCGATTAATCGGGCGCAAATATAGTGTTCAATACGCCTATTTCAAGGGAACTATCTGAACTTTGCAACCTTCTCCGTATTGCTTAGTTTGTCCCCACCCACATGGTACTGAACATTCAGCAGAAATTCTTTTGAGATCGCAGTTTTTAGTAGGTTATGAACCAATTTTTCAATGGCGCGTGCATCACCTTCTACGCTAGTGCCAAAGGGCCCAACCTCATAGGAAACACTAGCGTGCTGAATCAAGGAAATAGCTTGATCTACTGCCGCCATAGCGTCTTCACTTTGTAAAGGGATGAATTGAATATTGGCGCTTAATAGATCCATTAAAAATGTGTTTTATTACTGGATTCGCAAAGTCTATTCAGTGTTTGCAATTCATGCTTTTTCAAATCGCGCCAGTTGCCGACTGGTAAATCAAGTTCAATATTCATGATCCGAACACGCTTGAGTTTCGTTACTCGATAATCCAAATATTCACTCATTCTGCGAATCTGCCTATTCAATCCCTGTGTAAGAATGATCCTAAATGTTTTAGGACCAAGCTGTTCAACGTGACATTTCCGTGTGACTGTATCTAAAATAGGAACGCCATTGCGCATGCGGGTTATGAATTCTTGCGTGATTGGCTTGTGCACCGTGACGACGTATTCTTTCTCATGATTATTTCTAGCACGTAAAATTTTATTGACAATATCTCCGTCACTGGTCATAAGAATGAGCCCTTCGGAAGGCTTATCCAACCGACCGATAGGGAAGATGCGCTGCGGATGTCCCACAAAGTCGACAATGTTGTCTTTTTCTACTCGTCGGTCTGTCGTACAAACAATGCCTCGCGGCTTATTCACAGCGATATAAACATGTTTTTCAGTGCGTTCACCGACGACCTTACCATCAACGGCAACCACATCACCTTCTTGAACCTTTTCGCCTAATTCTGGGACGACGCCGTTGATGGTGATTCGCCCTTGTTCGAGCAACTTATCCGCACCCCTACGCGAGCAGTGTCCGATCTCACTAAGGTATTTATTAATTCGTGTGGCCATACGTCAAAGGTAGGGCTAAAGCCCTATTTGGACCCAACTTCCAACCAACGCGCTGAGTCCCATGGTAATGGTGCCCCAAATGGTGATTCGAACCATAGCTTTCCAAGCATTACTACCGCCAATTCGTGCGCTGATACCGCCGAGTAGCGCTAGAAACGAAATACTAAAGACGTATTCTACCCAATACAATTGGTCCAGTGGAAAGAGAAAAATGAGCCCAAAAGGGAAGAGGCCACCAATTAAAAAGCTCAATGCGCTTGCTCCTGCGGCCTGTAACGGCTGCGCAGTCGTTATTTCATTTATGCCCAATTCGTCCCGAGCATGTGCTTCGAGGGCATCGTGTTCGTGCAATTGACGGGCAACTTCAGCAGCTGTTTCTTCAGTAAGACCCCTACTAACATAAATTTTTGCCAATTCACGCTCTTCAACTTCCGGCATCTCTTCGAGTTCCTTTTTCTCGCGTGCTAAATCTGCTTGTTCTATATCCGATTGGGAGCTAACGCTCACATATTCTCCTGCAGCCATGCTAAGTGCCCCAGCCACTAAACCGGCCAATGCAGCTATGACCACTGGGGCCTCTGATGTGCTTGCCGAAGCAACACCCACAGCAATACTTGAAACACTGAGTATTCCATCATTCGCACCTAAAACGGCGGCACGTATCCAGCTGGACCGATTGACGTAATGTTTTTCCAGATCACTCATTTCCCAAATAATTAATAGTAAAGATAAGTGCTCTATCTGATGTGTCTAAACTGGCTTGCCATTTGGTATCGCTGCGCCGACCTTCTGATGTAAACAAAGGTGCTTTCCAATTAAAATATTTTGCACTGTAAGATTTTAATTCTTCGGAATTTAGTAGCACCTCGAATTCAACCGTACGTATGCTGTCGTTAAGTAGACAGTACTTTCTTTTAATTTTTGGGACATCTATACCCGTACGTAATTCAATGTGGTCAATATTGAATTGGTCACAATCCATGCTTTGATAAATGTTGTTAACCAGCGACTTACAACCGACCATAAAAAGCAGAGGCAGTCCTATAATCGCCCCGAGAAGAATGAGGATGGTTTTTATCTTAGTTGTTCTGTAAGGCATAAGCATTCAGAGTTATTGCAATACACAGCCACACCACATATGGTGCAAGCAACCAAGTCAATTGGTGTAAATAGGGTTTGGCTTTCAAGGCCATAAAACCGATAACAAATACTAGTGTAATAATCTCAATAAGGGCGAATCCAGTCCAATGAAGATTGAAAAACAGCGGATTCCATAGGATGTTTAGCACTAATTGGACTGCATAAATCCAAAGAATGCTCGTGCGTAAAGAATCTATTTGTACGGCTTTATTCATGAAGATGCTCAAACACACCATGATCAATGTCCACGAGGCCCCAAATACCCATCCAGGTGGGGTCCAAGGCGCTTTATTCAAGTTTGTATACCAATTCCCTGTAGGACCTTCTCCCATAAGGTAGCTGCCTAATGCCAAGGCTCCAAAATTCAAAAGGAAGAAAAAAACGAGTCTCATAATATAGGATTATTAAAGCTGTTGCAAACTGGGTAGACAACGAAGGTGAAATTTTGATGCGAAGTCATTTTCTTCTCAGACATAAAGCATAATTATAACCAGGATGATCCCTCCAAGAGTGAACCACAATCCTTTCTTGAAGATCAAAGAAGATTTAGCAAACATAAAGAAGCTAGAGATGGCTAAAAAGAGCAACGCTAGCCCGAAAATGATATTGAAATAATACAATGGATCTTCTGTGGTGGCCTTGTGCAGGTGGGTAAGTTTATCGAGCCAAACAGGTAATTCCTTTGCTGTATAACTCGTCTGACCCGTAACTAAATTATAGGCACCTTGCTCAAAAATTAAGGTTGTACCATCAGTATCAATAGTTTTGAGGTCACGAATTCTAAGCGCTCGGCCCAAAGCAGTAGCATCTAACCCTGGCTCGAGGACTAGTTCCTTATCAATAGAAACTTTAAAAGTGTCGGTTTTTCTGAATATTAGGGTAATTCCGCTTAAAGCGTAAACCATCATAATACCGGCTAAGAAATAGCCTAAATACCGATGTAAAATTCGAAATGACATATGTGGTGTGTTTAGGTAAGGTTAAATTACGCTAGAATTAGCGTAAGCCGTTCCATTCGGCATAAAATTGATCTAAATAGATCTCCATGAAGCGGTGACGCTCCGCTGCCATTTCCTTCCCGGTTTGGGTATTCATACGGTCTTTCAATAGCAACAGTTTTTCATAAAAATGATTAATTGTAGGGGCTGTAGACTTTTTGTATTCTTCTTTCGTCATATTCAGGTTAGGAGCGATATCCGGATCGTAAATGGTCCGATTTTTAAATCCACCGTAGTTAAAAGTCCGTGCAATACCAATGGCTCCAATCGCATCTAATCTATCCGCATCTTGTACAATATCGAGCTCAATGCTTGAATGGTTTCGTTCATTGAGACCTCCTTTAAAGCTTACATTTTCAATAATAGCGATGATGTGTTTTAGTTTCTCTTCAGGGTATCCTATTGATGCAAGCCAGTTCCGTGCAACGCGCGGCCCTAAGGTTTCATCGCCTGAGTGAAACTTAGAATCTGCAATATCGTGCAGTAGGGCAGCTAAGGCTACTACTTCCTGA
>Ga0233393_1000204_pt1 | contig 24014 bp, 20 predicted proteins | sample 21DmetaG_FD_183170 | JGI IMG/M metagenome (GOLD analysis project Ga0233393, IMG submission 183170) | Seawater microbial communities from Monterey Bay, California, United States - 21D | ecosystem: Environmental > Aquatic > Marine > Coastal | place: USA: California | collected 2016-10-24 | reverse complement strand
CTTAATCTGCATCCCAAACATATGCTTCTTGATACCAAACCAGGCAACGAGTGAAATAATAATAGCAATAATAAACCCAATATGTAGACGAGTGCCCTCCCATATGATTGGCAGCATAGCGCTGTCATGAAATATTCTACTTTCTGGGAAGTTAAATCCTGCAGGATTTCTCAGAGGACCTTGGAGCATTGCACTGAGAAACAATACAGCAACATAGGTCAACATCAAAGTTACCAATATTTCATTAACCTGATAACGAATGCGGAGAAAAGCAGCAATACTTGCATAGAACATCCCACCTAAAATTGACGCTATAGCCATTAAAGGTAGGAGCCAAAAACCCTCAACATTATAGAAATAAAGTCCTACTGCGCCGCCCGCAATACCACCAATTACATATTGACCCTCAGCTCCAATATTCCATATTCCAGCCCTAAAGCCTATGGATAATCCAAGACCAATAATCATTAATGGAGCTGCCTTTACAAGTAATTCTGGAAATAAATAGGAGTCGGTAAGTGGCAAAACAAAGAGCGTGAAAAAAACGCTTGAAACTTTGATGTCATCCAAAATAAAAATAAATATTATTAGTGCTGATAACGCTGTAAGTGTCATTGCAAGCAATGGAGATAATAAAATCATCGCTTTAGAATTTTCAACTCTTGGGATAAGTTTAATCATTAGCTTTCACCTCCAACCATGAGCTGCGAAATCTTCTCTAGGCCATTATTTTTCATATCAACTGCCTCTGAAAGCTTGCCTTCTGACAAAACATGAATCTGCTCACAGAGACTTAGGATTTCATCTAAATCTTGTGAAATAATCAAAATAGCTGAACCATTGTCTGCGAGTGAGATTAATGACTGATGAATGTTATTTGCAGATCCTGCATCCACTCCCCAGGTAGGCTGAGAAACTATAAGCAGTTCTGGGTTTCTGATGAGCTCTCTTCCGACCATAAATTTTTGTAAGTTTCCTCCTGAGAGGGACTTAGCCAGCATTTTGCTAGAAGGCGTTTGAACATTAAAATCATCAATGACCTTCTCAGAATAACTAGCAACGCTACTCCAATCGATCACCCCACTTGAAGTCATACCAGAAGAGTCTGGCCTACTCAACAACATGTTCTCATCAAGACTCATATCGGGTACTGCGCCATGCCCTAAACGCTCTTCTGGAATAAAGAACATTGAAAGCTGTCTTCGCTCATGGGAGCCCAATAAGCCGACATCTTGACCATTAAAACTGAGAACACCATCGCCTGAAGATTTTTCTCCTATTAGGAGCTCCATCAACTCGTCCTGACCATTGCCAGCTACGCCAGCAATTCCAACAATACTCCCTTGCCTAATAGTCAAATTAATATTTTCTAAATCTACTCCATACAAATCGTCACTTTTTTTGCTTAAATTATTTATAGAAAAAATCTCAGATCCAACGTTTATTTTGCTTCTAGCAAGCTCGGTAAGTTTTTTTCCAATCATCATTTCAGCAAGTTCTTTTTGGGAATGATCTTGAGGTACACAGCTTTGAACTAACCGACCTCCTCTGAGAATAGTCGCTTCACTACAAATCTCACGAACCTCTTCGAGTTTGTGCGAAATATAGAGAATAGAACAACCATCAGCTGCAAGCTTTTTTAGAGTAACAAACAAGTCAGAAACTTCTTGTGGTGTCAAAACTGAAGTAGGCTCATCCATAATTAATAATTTTGGATTTTGAAGTAAGCAGCGAATGATTTCGACCCTCTGTCTTGCGCCAACAGAAAGGTCACCAACAACTTGTTGAGGATTCACATCCAGCCCATATTGCTTAGAGTACTTTAAGATTTCATCAGTAAAGTTTTGGTTAAGCCCGACTCCATCCAGTCCCAAAATAATGTTCTCTTCAACAGTTAAAGACTCAAATAATGAAAAATGCTGAAAGACCATTGCAATTCCATTCTCTCTGGCCTCAAATGGATTTTTAGGGCTATAACTATTTCCACCCCACCTCATTTCACCACTATCTGGCATCAATGAGCCATAAATTATTTTTACTAATGTTGATTTTCCAGCACCATTTTCCCCCAAAAGTGCATGGATACTGGAGTCCTTAATGTTCAAAGAAACAGTATCGTTTGCCTTAAGGTCACCATAAGATTTAGTAATATTGGAAACTTCTAATTGATAATTCATAGCGCTTCAATTTGTTTTTTATTTTCAATAAAATTAATTAAGTCCATTGCAATGGTTACAGCAATCGCAGTGGGAGACTTTAAAAATTTTTGTTTTTCACCAATTGGGCAAGTAAATTTATTAACCACTTCTTCAGGATAATTCTTTTGAATGAATCGATCTCTAAATTTTTTCCCCTTAATTGTTGAGCCAATCATACCCAAATAACTGAAGTTGTTTTGAAGAATCATTTGTTCTGAAATCTCAAAATCAATTTTGTGACTATAGGTGATTACTAAACAGTAAACATTGTTTGGGAGTTCTGAAACACTCTCAACTATATCATCACAGATAATTTTTACTTGCGAAGTATCTCCTTGAAACTTATCAAATTGTTCTTGGCGATCATCGATCCAAAATAATTTAACAGGGAGATTGATGAGGATAGGCATTAGAGCCCGAGATATATGTCCAGCGCCAAAGACTGCCACTGGAAGCAAATCACTGGAAGCTATTTTCTCTAAACAAATACTAGTCTTTAAACCTACCTCATCCTCAAACTCAACGAGCGTTGAGCTTTGAGTGTTTTGTAAAAGTTTTGATGAATAGTCCTCTACAAATGTAGATAATTTTTTGTTATTAGATGAAGAAAAAAAGTGTTTTTTTGTGAAGAGAAATTTTTGTTTATCTAGCTGTGGATTTTTGTCATTATCAATGCTAGTGCCCAAGATAAAATTTTCGCTCTCTTGATAGAGGCTGGATACTTTTTCAACCCATGAGTCTTTGTCTTTAAGAGATGAATTATTAGTTACGAAGCTTTCGAATAGAACCTTTACATAGCCACCACAACACTGCCCCAAAGTCGCCCCCAAAGGGTATTTTATGAGTTGATTGCTATTGCCTTTGAGTTCAAGCATTTCTTTAGCAAGGGATAATGCTTTAAATTCGAGATTTCCTCCTCCAATACTGCCAAACACAGCGTCATTTGACGTGTAAACAATCTTATCACCGTTAGTGCATGGAGTAGAGCCTTTAGTGGCAATGATTGTTATGACTACAAGGCCATTGTTTAATGCAATTGATGTCCTTAGGTGCTTAAGCCAACTATTCATAATTATGTTTTAAGAACTTTTATTTAAGCTGAAAAATACTTGCTCAAAACTTGCAGGTGCATTAAGCCCACTAATATTTTCATTGTTTGCATTAAAAATAGCATTTTTGATAGAAAGCCAAGTTGAGATTGCAAGCATTAAGGGTGGCTCACCAACCGCTTTTGATTTGTGAATGGTATTTTCATGATTGGAGATATGGGGCTTAATTTTTACCTCAAAACGCTCTGGAGTATCTCCTATTGCAGGGATCTTATAAGTCGAAGCTCCTGTTGTTAGAAGAGCGCCCGAATCATTCCATTTTAACTCTTCTGAGCAAAGCCAACCCATGCCCTGAATGTAGCCACCAACTATTTGACCAATATCGATAGCAGGGTTTAGAGAAGCCCCCACATCATGCAAAATATCAACGGCTAAAAGCTTATACTCACCTGTCAAGCAATCTACTATTACTTCACTAACACACGCTCCATAGGAGTAATAAAAGAATGGACGACCTTTTTGAGTAGCTGGGTCAAAATGAATTTTAGGTGTTTTATAAAAACCATTACTAAATAATTCCACACGATTCAAATAGGCCAAAGAAATAAACTCATCAAAAGGAATTTGTTTCTTGTCTACTAAAATTGTTGAATCTTCAAATTTGATTGCACTCTCACTGGCATCAAAATATTCTTTAGCGAAATTAATTAAATTACTCTTAATTCGAAGACAAGCTTCTCTTGCTGCCATACCATTAAGATCTGAGCCAGATGAGGCCGCGGTTGGAGAGGTATTTGGAACTTTTGCTGTTGAGGTTGCAGATACTTTGACTCTTGAGACATCTACACCGAATTCATTTGCGACGACCTGAGCTACCTTGATAAATAACCCCTGACCCATTTCTGTACCACCATGATTCAAATGAATACTGCCATCTTTGTATATGCTTACCAAAGCGCCCGCTTGATTCAGAAATTGTGTGGTGAATGAGATCCCAAACTTGACGGGCGAGAATGCCAGTCCTTTTTTTAAATATCTATTGTCCTTATTGAATTTATCGATTTCTTTTCTTCTCGAGTGATAATTACTATCTGATATCAATTCATCTGTAATTTCACTAATAATGTTATCCTCAATCACCTGACTGTATGGGGTTACATTATTTTCATTTTTTTGATAGAAATTTGACCTTCTGACCTCTAAAGGATCTAGACCCAGTGTATTTGCAATCTCTTCAACTATATTTTCAATTGCAAGCATGCCTTGTGGTCCTCCAAAGCCCCTAAATGCAGTATTTGAAGCAGTATTTGTTTTGCACAAATAACCTGTAAAGGTAGCGTTTGGAATGTAATAAGCATTGTCTGAATGAAAAAGTGCTCGGGAAACAATTGCCATAGAAAGATCTAATGAATATCCACATCTAGCAGCAAGGTCCATAGTTATGCCTTTAATTAAGCCTTGATCATCAAACCCAACCTCATAATTTGCAACAAAATCATGACGCTTTCCAGTCAACAACATATCGTCCTTTCTGGACAATCTTGCTTTGACAGGTCTTTTTGTTTTTTCTGAGAAAATAGCACAAACACATGCCAATTGAGAAGCATCTGTCTCTTTGCCGCCAAAGCCTCCCCCCATTCTCCGAGTAACGACCTCAATCGCATTCTGAGGAACGTTTAATACATGCGAGACTAAATGCTGCACTTCGGTTGGGTTTTGAGTTGAGGAATGAATCACCATTTCGTTGTCTTCAGTTGGAATTGAAATAGCCACCTGACCTTCTAAATAGTAATGCTCTTGGCCCCCTATTTCTAATGATCCAGTTAGTTGGTTGCTGGCACTTTTAATTGCTGATTTGGAGTCACCCGAACTAACGACAATTGGATCATCTAGAAAGCTTTTTGCTTTCATTGCTTGTTGGATAGTTACGATGGGTTTTAACTCTTCTATTTCAGCACTCACCAATAGCGCTGCTTTTTTTGCTAGATCGTGACTGTCAGCTAAAACTGCAGCAATTGCTTGTCCAAAAAATAAAACCTCTTTTGATGCAAGAATAGGCTCGTCATGGCGAATAGGTCCAATTAATAAATGTTCTATTTCTTCTGCAATTAAAACACTATGGACTCCTTGTGCCTTCTTCGCATCATCAACATTAATACTTTGAATTTTTCCATGAGCGACGTTGCTGAGAGCAAAAGCGACATGGAGAGTTCCATTTGGTTCAGCAATATCATCAATATACTGCGCACTTCCTTGCACATGCATTCGAGCACTATCATGCTGGAGTGGAAGACCAACTGGGCTTTTTATTTGACCTAAATTTTGTGCCTTTTGACTGATGTTAACTCCCACTTTTAGGATTTCGATTCTGAGAAATGAGCAAGATCTTCAACTGCATAACCTTGAAGCATCAAAGAAGACTTTTTCGCTAGACCAGCTGAAACTTTTAGACGATACTCAGCAGACGCTCTTACGTCAGTGAATGGAGAAAATTCTCGATTCAAGGCCTCATATGCCACTTCAAGAAGCTCATCTTTATCCCAACTCTCTTTAAAAACTTTTTCAAGCTCAGTTGCTCTTTGAGGAATCCCTGACATGCCTCCCATCCCAATCTTTACTGATAAAGACGAAGACTCGATACCCTTTACATTAATTGCCATACAAACTGCTGAAATGTCGTCTTCATATCTCTTTGATATTTTATGAGTAATGAGTCGCTCTCCATTGGAGGGCATTGGGATTACAATACTTTCAATAAATTCTGAAGGTTCTAGCAATGTTTTTTTATAGCTTACGAAGAAATCCTCAAGTGCAATTATTCGACTCGACACCCCTTTTCTGAGTTTTAACTTTGACTCAAGAGCTATAAGAACTGGAGCCATATCGCCAATGGGTGAGGCATTAGCTATATTGCCGCCAATAGTTGCCCAGTTTTTAATAGGTAATGACGCAAACCGCTCAAGAAATGAGTCTAAGTCTGGCCAGTTTTTGACTAATACTGATTTTGCTTCTTCATAGCTAACAGCTGCACCAATTTCGATTTCTGAATCTTGCTCATTAATCTGTTTGAGCTCTGAGACTCTATTGACGCTGACAATATGGCTAAACTCATTCATAGATTGGGTAATCTCTAGATTTAAGTCAGTTCCAGCAGCAAGAATATTTGCAGATGGGTTTTCAGATAAGAGCTCAGAAAGATCATTAACATTTGATGGCGCATCAAAGAGAAGTGTCTTATTTCCATCGTTAAATCTTAAGTTAATATTTTTCTGATTTTTAAGGCCATTTAAAGCTTCGACAAACTCAGATTGATTCCTTTCATAAAAATCAAGTTGGCCTTTCTCTTTTTCTCTAAAAGACTTGTATGCAGCACTAATAATAGGCTTATAACCGGTACATCTACATAAATTTCCAGATAAAGCATCATTTATCTTTGTTGAATCCAGCGACTTTTCATTATGATACAAAGCAAATAGAGACATCACAAAACCAGGTGTACAGAATCCGCACTGAGATCCATTTTCTGTAATCATTGACTTCTGAACTGGGTGAAGATCTTCACCCTCTGATAAACCCTCAACCGTAATTAAATGCTTTCCTATAAGCGTGTATGCAAGCGCAATACACGTGTTGATGCTTTTGTACTGAATCAAATCCTTATTGTTAATGTTTACAAGTTCACCAACAACAGCAGTACAAGCACCACAGTCTCCCGAAGCGCAACCCTCCTTAGTACCAACCAATTGATTACTTCTTAGCCATTCAAGCACAGTAGTATTGGGGTTAATTTCTCCCAAGTCAAATGGAACATAGCTTTGATTCAATAAAATTGACACTAGCTTCCTCGATAGGTTGAATAACCGAAAGGTGATATTAATAAAGGCACATGATAGCTTTCATCAGCATTCGAAATATAAAAACGAATCACAACATCTTTTAAAAAAGGGCAGTCTATGTCTTTTTTTGCATAATATTGATCTATATTAAATTCAAGCTCATAACAACCCTCTTCAAATGCATCTCCTGACAATAAAGGCTCATTGCATCGACCATCTCTGTTTGTTTCTGCTGAATTAATGAGTGTCAGGGAAGAATCATTTCTCTTATAAAGTTTAATCTCAACTCTTTCAGCAGGACATCCCATTGATGTGTCGAGTATGTGTGTAGTCAGTTTTCCCATAGATTATTCCTATTTTTTATAAGTTCTTTGGCCCATGATATAAACCTCATCTATAAGTCTATCATCCCCAAGAGTCATTAAATTAAATAGTGTCTCTTTAATACTGGATGAAATTTTGTTTTTTTGACTTATTATTTCAGTAGCATTTAAATCAATAACAATAAAATCAGCCTCCTTGCCTGGCTCTAAATTACCAATGGAGTCATCCATATTTAAGACCTTTGCAGCGCCCAGAGTAGTCAAATAAAACGCTTTCACTGGGTCTAAATTAAAATCATTCATTCGGCTCACTTTATAAGCCTCATTCATGACTTGAAACATTGAAAAACTATCTCCTCCACCAACATCTGACGCCAAAGAAACATCAATACCGTAACTCTCTAATTTCTCTAGTTCAAACAACCCACTCCCCAGAAAAAGGTTTGACCTTGGACAAAGAGAAACCTTGGAGCCAGTCTCAGCCATTTTTAGATATTCATCATCTGTGTTGTGAATGCAATGCCCAAAAACAGAATTGCTACCTGTAATTCGAAGATCATCATAGACACCGAAATAATTATCAGAGTCTGGAAACAGTTCTTTGACCCAGCCTATCTCCTCATCATTTTCATTTAGATGAGTCTGAAGCAAGACGCCCTTTTGTCCATCTTCATCTGGGTATTCACTCAACAGCTTAGAGGCCTGCTCTAGTTGAGACTTTGAGGATGTAATGGCAAATCTTGGGGTGACGGCATATCTCAACCTCCCATTATTGTGCCATTTCTCAATCAGTTCTTTCGAATCAATGTAACTGTCTTCAGAGCTGTCACAAAGCATTTCAGGAGCGTTTCTATCCATCATTACTTTTCCTGCAACCATCCTTAAATTTCTTTGTTGTGATGCATTAAAAAAAGCATCAACTGATTGCTTAAAGGAAGCACAAAAAGTCATCGCAGTTGTTGTGCCATTTTTAATGAGCTCGTCTAAAAACAGGTTAGCTATATGATCAGCATAATCCTCATCTGCAAATCTTTGCTCTTCAACAAATGTGTACTGATTTAACCACTCTAATAAGCTAGTTCCATATGATGCAATTACCTTGTACTGAGGGTAATGAACATGGGTATCAACAAAGCCAGACATGATTAAACGATCCTTAAAATGAATCAAATTACTTGATACGTCATAACCTGATTCAATGTCTGAAAAGTTGCCAACATCAATAATTTTTCCTGAATCAATATCAACAACCAACAGGCCATCCTCAAAATAAACAGGTGTTAGACTCGCACTTCTCTCAACGCAGTGATAGATTGAACTTCGAAAGTAGCTATTGTTGCTCATTAATTTGCCTCAATCCAAACGCCTAACTTCTCTCTCTCCTGGTCAGTCATGTTTGTAGTGTTAACTATTGGCATTGCTTTAGATAAAACTGCCTGCTTATATATTTGATCTTTATGCGTCATAATTTTTTCGATGGTGTCAAGCATAATGCCTTTTGGAGCAATCGCAAAAGCTTTGTTTGAAGGCTCTTCCGCGTGACAACTAACGCAATGTTTTTCAATAATCATTTGAGCTTCAGCAATAGTAACTTCGCCTTTATTCTGAACCTGAACTTTGCTTTGTGATGGAGCCAGTACATAGATTAAAGCTAACGTTGATAATGCAATAACAGCGATTAGGCTATTCTTTGCTTTACCAACCCCCCTTAAATTAAAGTAATGACGGACCATGACTAAAATTCCAATGACTGCAATTAATACGAGCCAGCCATATTCTCCGCTATATATAGTAGGATAGTGCCCACTGATCATCATAAATAGCACTGGCAAGGTGAAGTAATTGTTGTGTCGAGAGCGAATATAGCCTGTTTTTCCGAGTTCCAAACTAACCTCTGTGGAGTTTTCACAAGCCTCAACAAGCTTTTTCTGCACCGGGATAATTACAAAGAAAACATTGGCAACCATAACCGTTCCAACCATAGCGCCAATTTGCATATAGACAGCCCTAGGATTGAAAATGTTGCTGTAGAAAAACGCAAAACATGAAACGACTATAAATATAATTGCAATAAATACTGCTGATTTATTAACCAATTTTGACTTACATAAAAGGTCATATATCAGCCAGAAAAGTATTAATCCTAATAAGCTTAAACCAACACCATAAATTGCAGATATTGAGCTATTCGTAGCTAATAAATAGGTGCTCGCATTAAAATAATATACAACCGAGAGGAGCGATATTCCTGACAGCCAGGTCACATATGCCTCCCACTTAAACCAGTGCAATGGCTCTGGTAGAGTTTGAGGGTATTTCTTATATTTCTCTAGATGATAAAAACCGCCTCCATGAACTGCCCATAGGTTACCTGCAATTTCATCTCTGTTATTTAATCGATCAAGCTTGTTTTCGAGCCAGTTAAAATAAAATGATGCTCCAATCCAAGCAATTCCAGCAATGACATGGAGCAGCTTTAATGCCAAATTTAGCCAGTCAAGTAAGTATATTTGCATCATAAGCCTAACTCCAAAACCACTTTAATGTCACCTAAAGAAACCTCTTCACACTGCTCAATCGTATCGAGCTCTTCATTATATTTTCTGTCTATGACAATAAATTGTGAATTGTCATTCATACTGATAAGAGGAAAATGCCAAACACCCCGTGAATAACTTATCCCTTGATCACCGTTAGTTATAAAAGCTTTAAGTTTTTCAATTGATGGCTTCTCTGCAGGAGGCGCTACTACCACTAAAAATGGTGATGAATGCCTTGGTATAAAGGTTTGACTGAAAAAAGGATGCTTCTCTAACATTGAGATATGAAGAGGAAATTGTCTGCTTTTAGCTACAAAGATATGAACACTTGTATGACCTTGCTCTTCATTTGTATCCAATAAAGCAACATCAGAGTATTTACTAGCAAAGCCATTATTGATTGTTTTTGATTCTTTATTATGGATGGATACAACCTCACCAAAATCAGCAAAATTGTTTTCAGTCAACTTTTCAGGAATAAGTGTAATATTTTTCATATCTAAATAAATTTACCAATAAACTTCAAACGAGCAATCCCGCCATCAGGATAAATATCAATTCGAACATGGCTAAAGGGCTCATTATGCAATATGTCGTTTTTTTCAAAAGTGTGGATTTGATTCATGCCCAGTTTTTGTTGGTCTAACAGTTTTTTCCAAGACATACTGTCTTCTAGAATGACCGATTCCTCTACATCAGAAATATGTGCAGTAGAAATAGAGAATTTATGGGGAAAGTTACCCTTGAAATGTTTTGTATCTACAATGATTTTATCAACCTGAGCAGGCTTTGAGAGCGCTAGAACTCCCCAATCATTTCCCGGTTCTCTTCTTCTTCTAGTTTCCCAGCCATCAGCCATACTCAATGGCTCATGCTTCTCTAATATATTACTCAATCTGCCAAAATGCTCATCATTTGCGTAAATAGCTCTAGCACCATTCTCTTTAGAAAGAACATTAACACCATCAAAACTAGGATCTCTTTTTTCTTCCCAAAATTCACCATAAGCCCTAAACCTGGCAATACCTCCATCTGGGTGAAGTGTAATTTTTAAATGTGTAATTGGATTATTCACAGGGCATTCAAAACGATTGTGCGAGTCCCCCATAATTTCTTTTTTGCCAAGAAGATCAAACCATTCTGAAACTGCACTACCGTCAACAACTAAATCGTCTGTCGTGCCTCCAGGGACTGAGCAGCCCTGAATTGAGATGCCAGGAGCAAAATTTCCAGTAAAGTGGGTTGTATCGATATTAAAACTATTGATAGATGCTTTCTTACCTAAACGAATAAAGCAAAAATCATTCTTTCCATCTCTTCTGCGTCGGCTCTCCCATCCATCCATCCATTTTCCATTGTCATCATATTTACCTTCAACCCAGACTGGATTACTAGATTGAAGCATTCGAGAAGAGTCAGCAAAGAACTCATCACTACAATAAATTACCTTAGTTCCATTATCAGAACAAGCAACATCAATGAGCTTATTGTTTTCCATAAATCTCCTTAATTCTAAGCCAGGCTATCTTGTTAATTTGTTCCAAAGCATTAGCTCTTTCTTCCTCTTTAGAATTATTTTTCCGCATCATAAAGCTTGAAATAATTTCTGATTTATTTTTCTCTTTTACAGCCATTATGAATGGAAAGCTAAACTTTGAAAAATACTCTTCATTAAGCTTTTCAAAAAGCTTAATTTCGTCATCAGTACAATCATTTAATCCTGCTGATTTTTGTTCAGTTGTTGAGAAATCTGTTAACTCATTATTTTGAGCCTTTTTTCCCGCCAACATTGGATGAGCAGTAATTAAATTATTTTGCATATCAGTATCTGATGCAAGCATAATTTCACAAAGTAATTTGTGGAATGTTTCTAAGTTGTCGTACTTTTCATCTGTTATTACCTTCTCTATAGATTGCTCTACAAACCATGGCGAGTGTTCATATAAATTTTTAAAAACATCTAAAAACTTATCTGTCGATTGTTTTGCTAATTCATGAGGTAACTTCATATCTTTAAATCTAAAAATTCTTATACCAATGATCTGCTATCTCCCTTCTAGAGCAGAACCAAACATCATTAAAAGTTGATACATATTCAAGAAATTTTCTCATAGCCATAATCCTGCCAGGTCTTCCTAAAATTCGAGCATGCATGCCCACTGACATCATTTTTGGGGCTACCTCTCCCTCTAGATACAAGGCATCAAAACTGTCCTTGAGATAATTAAAAAATTGGTCTCCCGAATTAAATCCTTGTGGGGATGCAAAGCGCATGTCATTGACATCTAAAGTGTAAGGAATAACAAGGTGCTTTTTATCAGTCTCAAAATCATTAGCCCAATAAGGCAAATCATCATCGTATGCATCACTGTCATATAAAAAGCCGCCCTCTTCAATAACGAGTTTTCTGGTATTTGGACTGTTTCTTCCGGTATACCACCCCTCAGGTCGCTTACCTAAAAATTCTGTCATGATTGCTATGCAGTCTTGCATATGTTCACGTTCAACACTTTCTTCAACAAATTGATAATCTATCCATCTAAAGCCATGGGCACAAATATCATAATCATGCTCAGCAAGATAATCAGCTAGCTCTCTATTTCTGGCAATCGCAAGTCCGACAGCAAAAATAGTAATTGGAATATCAAATTCCTTGAAAAGCCTAAGTATTCTCCAAACTCCAACCCTAGAACCATATTCGTAGATTGACTCCATACTCATATGTCTTGCACCTTCATATGCCTTAGCACCAATTATTTCAGAAAGAAATGTTTCAGAAGCATGGTCTCCATGAAGAATAGAGTTCTCCCCACCTTCCTCGTAATTCAAAACAAATTGAACTGCAACCCTTGCTTTGTTTGGCCAGTTTGGATGAACTGAGTCTTTTCCATAACCAGTCATATTGCGAGGATAGCTACTTAAACTTTGGGAGACTTTCTTATTCATGATTTTTAGCTAAATATGTTGCTGTAACTTCTGTTTCTAATAGTTTTTTTAAAATCAAGTGACTTGACGCAGTTATCTAGATGTTTTTTAATTGATCTAGAGGCTCTATTCAAGTCATTACTTTTAATTGCCTGAATGAGATCACTATGCTCTGCATAAGAGCAAAAGCTAGATTCTGGATTCGAGTAAACTGATGCTGCAAGAGTGCTTAATGGAATTAGAGGCTTAAGGCTCTCCACTATATATTTGTTTCCACATAACTCTGCCAGAGTTAGATGAAAGTCGCATGATAGTTTTGTATGCTCATCATTTTGAGAAGTGTTGTGCAGGCGTTTCTCTTCAGAAATCAAATCATCTATTGCAGAGAGATCTAAATTTTGACTCTGGTGCTTATTAACCAGTATTGTAATGACAGCGTTTTCAATAGCCTGCCTCGCTTCATAAATCTGAGTCGTCTCTTCTTTAGTTGGGCAAGCCACCCTGACTCCTTGGTTCTTCTTATGTTGCAGCAGGCCTGAATCAACTAGCTTATCAAATCCCTGTCTAACAACTGAGCGACTGTAGCCAAACTCTTCCTGCAAAGATATTTCTGAAAGTCTTACACCAGGCTTTAGGCGATTCTTTAGAATTGCTTCAAAAACTAGGTCAACCACCTCATCAGAATTTTTATGAATTTCAGTATTCATTAACTCAGCCTTAATCATTTAATCTAAAGCTTTTATTATATGCCTAAATTTGTTGACAATTATTGTAAACAATCATTATTTATTATAAAAATATTACAGAAAAAAAACACCAAACTTAATTTAAGGATACCAATTTAGGAAGATTGAAAAATATATCGATTTTTTTTTGACAAAGACCATTTTCAAGAATAGAATATTCATAACTCGGGAATTTAATTTCTATATACTTTTAAGAACAAAACTTGAGTTAATACTAAAGATATTTTGACTGTCTTTTTTTTAATGACGGTTTTTTTCTATTAAAAATTAAGATTAATAACTAAGGAGAGTACACAATGAAAAACATGAAACGTTCACATTTTAGTGGATTGCTCAAAAAAACTGGCTTAGCGGTTATTGCTTCTACGTTTCTTTTAGCAGCACCAATTGCTCAAGCTGATGGTCATGTCAAGCCAGCAGTCGTTTATGACACTGCCGGAAAAAATGACAAGTCATTCAACGAGGCTGTTTATGTAAACGGTGTAATGAAGTTTATGAATGACACTGGTATTGCGGTTACAGAATTAGAGCCAACTAACGAGGCAATGATGGAGCAAAGCCTTAAGAAGTTTGCTCAGCGTGGCTATTCACCAGTTATTGCAGTGGGATTCACTATGGCTAATGCAGTTGCAGCAGCTGCAGCTGAATATCCAGACACTCAGTTCACTATTATCGATGGTGTAGTTGATGCTCCAAATGTTCAAAACGTCATCTTTAAAGAGCATGAAGGCTCTTTCCTAGTTGGAGTTATGGCAGCTATGGCGTCAAACTCTGGGACTGTAGGTTTTGTTGGTGGAATGGATATTCCATTAATTAGTCGTTTCGAATGTGGCTACAAGCAAGGTGTTGCTCATGCTGATAGCTCTATGAATGTTCTAGCTCAGATGACAGGATCAACTCCTGCAGCTTGGGGCAACCCAACTAAGGGTGGTGAAATTACTCGTAGCCAAGTTGAAAATGGTGCTGACGTAGTTTACGCTGCTGCTGGTGGAACTGGAATCGGTGTATACCAAACAGCTGCAGATATGGGTGTGTTAGCAATTGGTGTAGACTCAAACCAGAACTACATGCAACCAGGAACTATGCTGACTTCAATGTACAAGAAAGTTGGTTTAGCTGCATATGAAAGCTTTGCTGCTGCTGTTGATGGAACATGGTCAGGTGGCTTTAAAGTAAATGGAGTAGCTGAAGATGGTGTTGGTGCCGCAATGGACGAGTACAACGCTGATCTGGTTTCTTCTGACATGCTTGCCGCTGTAGATGCAGCAAGAGCTGGAATTATCGATGGCTCTATTGTTGTTCATGACTACATGTCTGATAATAGCTGCCCTTTATAACAAGCAGTTCTTTTTAGATTAAAACATCCGGCTCTAGGGCCGGATGTTTTTTTTTAACTTTTATATATAAAAGTTTCAAATCTATATAACTATAATAAATCTATTTCTTGGTTAAAATAAGTAGCTATGACTGAGTCGAACATTGCCATTGAGCTAATCAATGTTGATAAACATTTTGGTGCTGTGCACGCTAATGACAAGGTCAACCTGAGTGTCCAAACTGGAACAATTCATGGAATTGTTGGTGAGAATGGTGCCGGTAAGTCAACATTAATGAGTATCTTGTATGGCTTTTATCAGGCGGACTCTGGACAAATTAAAGTTTTCAATAAAGACTTCAGAGCAATAAGTTCAAAGCAATCCATTGAGGCAGGTATTGGAATGGTCCATCAACACTTTATGTTGGTAGATAACTTTACGGTCCTTGAGAATGTTGTTCTTGGGAGTGAAGGTGGCGCATTGATTTCTGAAAGCCTTGCCAATGCAAGAATTGAACTCACTAGACTTGCAAAAGAATATGGTCTAGAGGTCGATCTAGATGTTGCTATTGAAGACCTTTCAGTGGGCATGCAACAAAGAGTAGAGATATTAAAAGGACTTTATAAAGGCGCTAAAGTTTTAATTCTTGACGAACCCACTGGAGTGTTAACGCCTCAAGAATCAGACGAACTGTTTCGCATATTTGAGGCACTCAAAAAGCAAGGCGTAACAATTATTTTGATTACTCATAAGCTTCGTGAAATCATGAGCATAACCGACAATGTTTCAGTAATGCGTGCTGGCAAAATGGTTGCTCACAGGGAGACAAGTAAAACCAATCCAGAAGAGCTAGCAGAACTCATGATTGGAAGAAAAGTTCTACTCAACATTAAAAAATCTAAAGCAAAGTCTGGAAGCCCTGCTCTGATTGCGAAAAACCTTGAAATAATGAATGAACAAGGCTTAAAGAGAGTTTCAGATGTCAGTTTTGAAGCTCGCTCAGGAGAAATTTTAGGAATTGCTGGTGTGACTGGAAATGGTCAAGGAACTCTTTTAAAAGCCTTGGCTGGAATACTTCCAATTTCAAAAGGCTCAATTGAGATAATGGGCGAAACGATTACCTCTAACAACACTTTAAATCCCGAGCAATTAAGAAACCTAGGCGTTGCCCATGTCCCTGAAGACAGGCAAAGAATGGGAATGATCTCAGAATTTACTGCCAGCGAAACTGCATTATTAGGCTATCACAATGACAAAACAATCAACCAAGGGGTTTGGCTAAAGCGTGCTTCTGTGAAAGCTAACTGCGAATCAATGATGGAAGCATTTGATGTCCGTCCAAGCAACCCCAACCTGATGTCTTCGAATTTTTCAGGTGGTAATCAGCAGAAACTTATTTTAGCTAGAGAGTTTGAGAGAGACCCAGACCTTCTCATTATTGGCCAGCCTACCCGAGGTGTCGATATTGGTGCAATCGAGTTTATTAGAAAAAGAATTATTGAGATGAGAGATGCTGGCAAAGCGATCATTTTAATCTCAGTTGAACTAGAAGAGATAATGTCATTAAGTGACCGGATTGTTGTAATGTGTGACGGTGAAATTACAGGAACAGTAAACGGATCAGATGCAGATGAGGCGACACTTGGAATGATGATGGCTAATGCGCTTGAATCTGAAGATTCATTAAAGGGAGCCAAAGTATGACTCGTGAGAGACGCTTATCATGGATTAACGGATTATTGTTACCCTTCCTCAATGTTTTAACCGCATTTATTGCCACGGCTATTGTATTTATTCTAATTGGCGTAGATCCTATTGAGGCAACAAAAATCTTGATTTATGGTGCACTCGGATATGATGAGGGTTTAGGCTACACGCTTTATTATGCAACCAACTTTGTATTTACTGGTTTAGCTGTAGCGGTTGCCTTTCATGCTGGATTATTTAATATTGGTGGTGAAGGTCAGGCATATGTTGGCGGCCTAGGCACTGCTATAGTTGCGTTATACTTAAACCCTGCATTAAGTGCATGGATAGTCATCCCTCTAGCAATTTCTGGAGGGCTTCTCTTTGGCGCTCTATGGGCTATTATTCCTGCCTATTTGCAGGCTTATAGAGGAAGCCATATTGTTATAACAACGATTATGTTCAACTTTTTAGCCTCTGCATTGATGGTTTATGTCTTAGTCAATGTTTTAAGAGAAGTTGGTGAAATGTCTCCAGAAAGTGCAGATTTTATCAAAGCCTCTTGGCTGCCTTTTGTTCATGATGTTTTTGCTAGTTTTGGCTATAAGATTGCAAAATCACCACTTAATTTATCTATCCTTGTGGCACTATTTTTCTCAGGATTGGTTTGGTTTTTTCTTTGGCATACTCGCTGGGGCTATGCTATTCGAGCGGTTGGAAAAAGTAACGATGCTGCTGTCTATGGTGGAATCAACCCAAAAAAGATTATTATTGTCACCATGTGTATTTCTGGCGCTTTAGCAGGTCTGGTAGGAATCAATGAACTTATGGGCGTTCAGCACCGCCTATTCCTCAATTTTAATTATGGCTATGGTTTTGGTGGTATTGCTGTAGCTCTGATGGGTCGTAATCATCCCGTTGGAATTCTGATTGCGGCCTTTCTCTTTGGAATCCTTTATCAAGGGGGTGCAGAGCTAGACTTTGAACTTCAGAATGTCTCTAGGGATATTGTTGTTGTTATGCAGGGACTTGTTATTCTATTTTGTGGTGGCCTTGAGTACTTGTACAGGCCAATTTTAATTCGCTTTTTAGCTCCAATTGAGGCAACAGAATGAGTGATATCTTTTTAAGTACGGTTTTAACCTTAGATGCTTCTGTTCGCGTCTGTGTCCCTCTCATTTTCGCTTCAATGGCAGGACTATTTGCAGAACGCTCTGGAGTAGTCGATATTGGACTAGAAGGTAAATTACTTATGTCAGCATTTATTGCTGCAAGTGCCGCAGTAGTATTTGGCTCACCATGGATTGGGCTACTGGCAGGAATCATTGCCTCTTCAGTGCTAGCGATGGTTCATGGCTTCGCATCGATTACTTATAAAGGTAATCAGATTGTCAGTGGCGTTGCAATCAATATCTTGGCAGCTGGACTGACCATGATTCTTAGTCTTGCCTGGTTCAAAAAGGCTGGAATCACTCCTACTTTAAATAATGACCAAAGATTCCTTTCGATTGATTTGCCTGGCCTTGATCTCATCGACCATGTTCCAATTTTAGGAGTTATCTATAGGGAGCTAATCAGCGGTCATAACATCTTGGTATACCTTGCTTTTGTCATTGTCCCAATGGTATGGTGGGTAGTCTTTAAAACTCGTTTTGGTCTTCGACTTCGAGCTGTAGGAGAGAATCCAAAAGCGGTGGATACGGCTGGAATCTCTGTTGAGTCTCTTCGCTATAAAGCCCTTTTAATTGGTGGAATATTGTGTGGTATAGGCGGTGTATATCTCTCTACTGCATATAACGCTCAGTTTGTTAAAGATATGACTGCTGGAAGCGGATTTATTGCTCTTGCAGCTCTTATTTTTGGAAAGTGGCATCCCTACAAGGTCCTTGCAGCATGCTTCTTATTTGCTTTTTTAGACGCTATCTCGATTAGACTTCAGGGCATAGTTATTCCGGGTGTTGGGGAAATTCCTGTCCAGCTTATCGAAGCTACACCTTATATTCTTACTATTATTCTTTTGGCTGGGTTTATTGGCAAAGCTGTCCCGCCTAAAGCCTCAGCACAGCCTTATATTAAGGAGTTATAGAATGACTGAAGATAGCCATATACAATTAACCAAAGAAGCAATGAGTAAGGCCTACGTTCCCTATTCAAATTATCCTGTTGGGGTATTAATTATTACCGACAAGGGTAGTGAATATAGTGGCTGCAATGTTGAAAACGCTAGCTATCCTCTTGGTAACTGCGCTGAAGCTTCTGCAATCGCATCTATGGTTATGGGAGGTGAACATAAAATTAACAAAATCTATGTCATGACCAAAAACGATGAAGGAGGAATTCCTTGTGGCGGATGCAGGCAAAGAATAAGAGAGTTTTCTGATGCATCTACCGAGGTCATAATGTGCTCGACAGAAGGCATTAAGAATCGTATGCATTTATCCGATCTTCTTCCGCAATCATTCGGACCGGAGCACCTGTAATGACCCAAGTGCAAGAATGTGTTGAGATTATTAATCAACACGTCAAAGGCTTTAAGCCAAAAATTGGACTCATTCTTGGCTCAGGTCTTGGTCAATTTTGTGACAACATCAATATAAAAAGCACTCTAAATTTTACTTCTTTGCCTGGGTTTCCAGTTGCAGGAGTCGGTGGTCATGCGGGAAAACTATTGTTTGGTGAGGTTCAAGGCACAAGTGTTGTTGTTATGCAAGGAAGGGCTCATTACTATGAGCATGGTAAGGCAGATATTATGGCTGTTGCTATTGAAGTATTGAATGCGATAGGCTGCCAAAGTTTAGTTTTAACAAATGCTGCTGGAAGCACTTTAGAAAAGGCATCTCCAGGAAGCGTCATGCTCATTACAGATCATATTAATATGACAGGGGTTTCCCCTTTATTTGGAGCTGATGGTAACGAGCGATTCGTCAACATGGTCAACGCTTACGACCCAAAACTAAGCAATGACATGAGGATTGCTGCAAAGGCTAATAATATCAATTTATTTGAGGGTGTCTATGCTTGGTTCAGTGGCCCACAGTTTGAAACGCCTGCTGAAATAAGGGCGGTAAAAATGCTTGGGGCTGACGCTGTTGGAATGTCAACTGTTCCAGAGGTCATTCTAGCTCGCCACCAAGGCATTCAACTTTGTGCGCTCTCAGTCATTACAAATTATGCCGCGGGAATGAGTGAAAGCGATATTAGTCATGAACAGACTATTGCTTTTGCAAGTAAAGCAGCAGATACTGTAGAGAAATTATTAAATTCTTACCTAAAAAACCAGTAAGATCAATTGGTTAGGAATATTATGAATACAAATAAAAATTCGACAAAAAACGAAGCATTACAAGAAGACAAGAAAATTCTTAATCTTGTTGAATCTGATGAGATAGAAACCACTCATAGTGATTTAAGAAATCCTGGGATAGACTTTAGTCTTGATCTGATTTCGAGCATATCTGTAAACCGAAGCGCTGTGGAGAGAAGATGTGCAAATTATGGCCCAAGACGAAGCATCAAAAAAGAGAATCAAGCTGCATGGTTATTAAAAGCTATTACTTTAATGGACTTAACCACTTTATCTGGTGACGATACAGTCGCACGAGTAAGAAGACTTTGCAGCAAGGCAAGGCAACCTATCAGTATTAATCTTGAGAAAGAATTGGGCATTGAATCTTTAAATCTAAGTGTTGCTGCTGTGTGTGTTTATCATGACATGCTAGATGCTGCTAAACAAGCCATTAAAGGCTCCTCAATAAATCTTGCTGCTGTATCTACAGGCTTCCCTGCTGGACTCTCCCCGCTTCCACTGAGACTTCAAGAAATAGAATATTCTGTCAATGAAGGAGCCAATGAAATCGATATAGTGATCAGTAGAAGGCATGTTTTAGAGGGTAATTGGAAGGCGCTTTATGAAGAAGTCAAGATGTTTCGTGAACAATGTGGCGATGCCCACATGAAAACTATCTTGGCGACTGGAGAATTAGGGAACCTTACAAATATTGCAAAAGCTTCCCAAATTTGTATGATGGCTGGTGCTGATTTTATTAAGACATCGACTGGCAAAGAGTCAGTCAACGCCACCCTTCCTGTAAGTCTTGTCATGGTTAGAATGATTAGAGATTATTATATTAAAACTGGTATTTCAGTTGGTTTTAAGGCTGCAGGTGGCATCAGTGATACTAAGACAGCACTTTTATATATGACTATGATTAAAGAAGAGTTAGGTCGTCGATGGTTAGAGCCTGATTTGTTTAGATTTGGTGCATCGAGTCTTCTTGGTGATATTGAGCGTCAATTAGATCACTACTCAACTGGCTTCTACTCATCATCGTATCGTCACCCATTAGCATAGGATTTAATTATGACAATTCTAAAATCTTTTGATAGTCTTGAATATAGCGAAGCATTTGAAAGCAGCAAAGAGGCCCATGCGTGGTTAGAAAAAAATAATCGAAGATTTGGTCAGCTCATTAATGGTCAATTTGTTTCAAATAATAAATCAGACTTGATCGCCACTCTTGACCCCTCAAATGGAGAGCTTTTAGCTAACATTGAAATTGCCAACTCTAAACAATTAGATTCTGCTGTTTCTGCCGCCAGAAAAGCGCAGCCTGCTTGGGAAAATCTTGGAGGTCATAAGAGAGCTAAAGTTCTTTATGCGCTCGCGCGATTAATCCAAAAACACTCAAGACTTATAGCCGTCCTTGAGTCTCTAGACAATGGGAAACCAATTAGGGAAAGTAGAGACATCGATATACCTCTGGCGATTAGGCATTTTTATTACCATGCAGGCTGGGCACAGCTACAAGCAAAAGAGTTCTCAAGTTATAAAGCCATTGGTGTTGTGGCACAAATTGTTCCCTGGAACTTCCCACTCTTGATGCTTTCTTGGAAGATTGCACCAGCACTTGCCATGGGAAATACTATTGTCTTTAAAGCAGCTGAACAAACGCCATTGACCGCTATGTTTTTTGCTCAACTCTGTGAAGAAGCAGGCCTTCCACCCGGGGTCATTAATATGATTAATGGGGATGGCGCAATTGGAGCTGAGCTTGCAGCACACATTGGCGTTGACAAAGTTGCATTTACTGGCTCAACAGCTGTTGGAAGATCAATCAGGGAGAGCACTGCGGGACAAGGAAAAAAACTAACACTTGAGCTTGGAGGTAAGTCCGCATTTATTGTATTTGAAGATGCTGATCTTGATGCTGCTGTTGAAGGATTAGTTGACTCAATCTGGTTTAATCAGGGTGAGGTCTGCTGCGCCGGATCCAGATTATTAGTGCAAGCTGATGTCGCAGATGAGCTTCACCAAAAGATTAAAAGAAGAATAAAAACACTTCGACTTGGATCGTCACTTGACAAATCAACGGACATAGGGAGTCTCGTTAGTAAAACTCAATTTCAAAGAGTTAGCGAAATGGTTGATGGTGGACTTATCCATGGTGGAGAGCTCTATCAGGCCTGTGATCTTGACTCAGAAAAGAATTACTATCCACCAACGCTCATCACTGAGGTCGATTCAAGTCATCCGCTTGTTCAAGAGGAAATTTTTGGACCAGTTCTGGTTTCAATGACTTTTAGAACTCAATCTGAAGCCATTGAGTTGGCCAATAATAGTCGATATGGACTCGCTGCAAGCATATGGAGTGAAAATATTAATCGCGCTATGGATGTAGCGCCAAAAGTCAAAGCTGGAGTCGTCTGGATAAATTGCCACAATCAATTTGATGCTTCTTGCGGCTTTGGTGGTATTAAAGAGTCCGGCTTTGGAAGAGAAGGCGGCAAAGAGGGTTTATATGAGTACCTCAAACCTGAAGGACTTCAAACATCAACTAAGCCCCCTACTTCATCAGCTTCATCTAAAGAAGAAGCGATAGATCGCACTCTCAAGTTTTATATTGGTGGAAAACAAGTCAGACCAGATGGTGGCCATAGCATTGCAACTTTCAATGCAGATGGTTCACTCGCCGCTTATGTTGGCTCTGGAAACAGAAAAGACATTAGAAATGCTATTAGTGCTGCCTCAAAGGCATCATCATGGGGATTACTTAGTGGTCATGGCAGAGCTCAGATAATTTATTTTATTGCTGAGAATTTATCAATACGAGAGTCAGAATGGGTTGATCGTCTCATCAATCTTTGTGGAATCACTAAGAAACAAGCAAAAGCTGAGTTCGATGAAAGTATCAGTCGATTATTTAGTTATGCCGCCTGGGCTGACAAATACGACGGCGCTGTTCATAGTGCTCCATATAGAGGCGTCACCATGGCTCTACCAGAGCCTGTAGGTATTCTTGCTCAAATTGCGCCAGAGCATTCACCACTCCTTTCAACAATTTCATTAATTGCTCCTGCAATTGCTATGGGCAATCGCGTTGTATTTGTTCCCAGCCAAAAATTTGCTAGTGTTGCTTTAGAGCTTGTCCAAACCTTTGAAACTTCAGATATTCCAGCTGGCGTTATCAATATTGTTAGTGGCAACAAACAAGATCTCGCTGAACAGCTTGCAGGTCATGCTGATGCTGACGCAATGTGGTGCTGGGCTGACCAAAATGTAATTGCTTCAGTGGAATCTATCAGCGCTAAGGATTTAAAGCGTTTATGGGTCAATGAGGATTTGGATAGAAACTGGATTGACCCAATGCAAGGCGAGGGTCTCGAATTCCTTAGAAATGCTACAGAAATTAAAAACATTTGGACTCCTTATGGAGACTAGTCAAGGATGAGTGAGCTATTTTTACCTCAAGAACTCATCAGAAAAAAACGTGACGGAATTTCGTTGAGTGACCCTGAAATTGGATACATGGTTCAAGGCATCACTGACGGAAGCTTAACGGATGCTCAACTAGGAGCCTTCGCTATGGCTGTCTTCAAATGCGGCATGAGTATGGATGAAAGGGTTAACTTAACTAGGCATATGATGAACTCTGGAGATACCTTAAACTGGGATCAGCTCAATCTAAATGGCCCTGTAGTAGACAAGCATTCAACTGGCGGAGTCGGGGATAAAATTAGTTTAATGTTGGCGCCAATTGTGGCCTCTTGTGGAGGCTATGTACCCATGATTTCAGGGCGTGGACTGGGTCACACAGGAGGGACTCTCGATAAACTTGAGAGCATTCCTGGATATGATGGGACGCCCGACAACTCAACTTTTCAGTCTCTCGTTAAGCAAGTGGGATGTGCAATTATTGGGCAAACGGCAAACCTAGCTCCTGCAGACCAGCGCTTCTATGCAACTCGAGATGTTACTGCTACCGTAGAGTCTATTGATTTAATTACTGCTTCGATTTTATCTAAGAAGCTAGCATCAGGCCTGGATGCTCTTGTCATGGATATTAAAACAGGTAATGGCGCCTTCGCTGCTAATTACAAAATGGCTCAAGAGTTGGC
>Ga0233393_1000183_pt1 | contig 26163 bp, 18 predicted proteins | sample 21DmetaG_FD_183170 | JGI IMG/M metagenome (GOLD analysis project Ga0233393, IMG submission 183170) | Seawater microbial communities from Monterey Bay, California, United States - 21D | ecosystem: Environmental > Aquatic > Marine > Coastal | place: USA: California | collected 2016-10-24 | reverse complement strand
TGGGAGATTCATCATCTCGTGCTTGTTTACCACTGCTTCCCATTAGAAAATCACCAGAAGGAATCATTACCATACCATCCTTTATTACTTTAGGAAGATTTTTTACCTCCTTATTACCGCATTTGGCAAAAAATAAAAATATAAATAAGCCGAAAAGCAAATTAATTTTAAGGGTTTTAAATAATTCTAGTTTCATCTAAATAGTATCTATTATTGGTCATATAAAGCATCACTTTAGTAATCTCTTTAAATTGTTTTTATAGTAATTAATGTTAAATTAATAGAATATTTTGATTTTAAATACTCTTTTAAAATTTGGTTATTATTAAAACTATTTTTTTGGTAATTGTGGAATTAATTCTAATTCGGAAGATAGTTTAGCTTTAACTCTTTTTTCATTTTCAGATAAATCTTCATTATTTAAAGGATTAGTTTCTAAAACATCTTTTTCCATGTCAAAAAACTCACCATTTTGATATAATTTATACCTTTTTGTTTGAGAAAAAACATTTCTATATCTGGAAATATTACCCCACATAGGATCATAGTAAATACTAACCGTTTCTTTTTTTGATGTTTCTTTATTTTTAAGAATTTGAACTAGACTTTCTCCATCACTATCGTTTTCTACATTTAAAATATCTGTAAAAGTTGCATAGAAATCATTAAAATTAACAAGACCCGAATAATTTCTAGATTTTTTAATTATAGATGGCCAGCTTGCTACCATTGGCACGTGAACTCCATGAGATATTGTATTGCCCTTCCCTCCTCTTATTGATCCATTTTCTGTTTGTGAAATTATTCTAGGATGTGTTCCATTATCACCAACAAATAGTAAAAGAGTATTTTCTGCAATACCTTGAGCTTCTAATTCATCTACAATTTTACCAATGATTTTATCCATGTAGGCAACCATGTCAACAAAATATTTATTGTCTTTCTCTGACCTTGTTTCTAGGGACTTCCATTCTGGCGAGTCAGGAGTTGGTACAAAAGGATCATGAACTAAAAGCATTGGATAATAAATAAAAAAAGGATTATCCTTATTTCTTTTAATAAAATCAACAGCATAATCTGATACAACATCAGGCCCATATGCATTTTCGTTTCTTGGCAAAAATTTTCCGTTTTGTTCAATTAATGGGTTAGCAAATCTTTCTCCTAGATCCTTGGTCTTGGTAAGTTGCCATAAAGAATATTCATCAAAACCAAATTCATATGGCCGCTTATTATCCTGAGATATATTCTTATCAACAGCTTTAATTTTTATACCATTAAGTTGCCACTTTCCTACGATGGCAGTTTTATATCCATTTTCTTTAAATAGATTTCCAAATGTTTTTTGATTTGAATTTAGATATGTAAAGTGTTCATAATTTCTGAAATTATGTTTACCAGTCATAATTTTTACTCTTGAAGGGGTGCACAGAGGCTGGGAAATTGCTTTTGTGAAGTTTATACCATTTAACGCCAAAGAATCCAGTACAGGGGTTTTGTAAGAGGTGCTCCCATTAATACTTAAACATTCAAAGCCGATATCGTCAGCCATGATTAATATGACATTAGGTTTTTGCTTTAATTCATCTTTCGAATTACAATTAATAAAAACTAATAGAATAAAACTTAGAAAATATTTCATCTGAAAAAACTATTTAAAAAAGGGTTACTAATGAAACAAAAAATTCCAAAGTAACCCATTAAATTAAAATTAACTATTAACTATTTAAATCTAACATTCAATTTTATCTATAACCATTGTTTGTAGGATCAGAATCCAACAAACCAGGATTTGTTTGAATCTCATTTAATGGAATTGGATATTTTAGATGTTTTGTCTGAATATTTCCAGCAGCCCCTTGAGCGTGTCTAGTAACCTTTGTATTCCTTACGGTTTCAATAAGGGTACCCCATCTTATTAGATCCTGCTTTCTATGTCCTTCTGCAAATAATTCAAACTTTCTCTCATCCATCATTGCAAGTCTAAAGTTTGTTTGAGTCATTCCAGTCCATGGCATATCTGGCTCAAAAGCTCTTTCACGAACTTTATTTACATATTGATACGCATTGTTTGGTCCATTTAGCTCATTTTCTGATTCAGCTGCCATTAGGTATATATCTGCTAATCTAATTAGTACGATATTCTCAGATTTTGAATTTCGTGGCTTATCATTATTTAAATTCATTAATTTACCTACATATGGAAATTTTAATTGAATTCCTTCATAATATTCCATTATGGTAACATCGTATCTAAGATCTCCAGCATCCCAATTTCCTCTTTTGCTTATATCTGGACAAGCAATTCCAGCTCCAAAACCAGTCATTGACTGACCATTTGCAGCTAATGCCGCATTTAAAGCATTTTTATCACCCTTAGCCTTCGGATTATCCTTCAATCGGGGATTAAATTCTTCGATCCAAACATTTGATTGCAAATTCCCACCATTCAGATTTCCATTTGTACTAATTATGTTGGTTCCCAGAGCAGTAGCACCTGAGAAATCTACCCATAGAATGTGTTCCTCTTTGATTTCATTATCTAATGTTGTTTTATCATAACCATAAACATCAGCAAAATCATCCATTAATTTATGGGGTGAGCCATTAATGATATCCACACATTCTGCTAAAGTCTCAGACCATTCTTTATCAAATAAATGGAATTTTGCCTTTAGAGCCGATGCAGCCCACTTAGTCATTCTTCCTTTATCAGCTGCAGCAGAATATGCCGAGGGCAACAGAGATTTTGCAAGTGCTAAATCTGTTTTCATTTGACTTCTAATAGTTGACTTTGGAGTCCTTGGTAAAACAGCAAGTTCATCGGTTCCAAGATCCTCGGTAAAAAATGGCACATCTCCCCAAAAACGAGTCAAATCATAGTATACTAATGCCCTAAGAACATATAACTCTCCTAACAACTGATTTTTTTCTTCGGCTGATAGTGCATCAGCGGAATTTATATTTGCTATTGAAGAATTAGCATTTCTAATAATTAAATAAAACTCTTTCCAAGTAGCAAATAGATCTCCTAATCCCTCTGTATACAAATAATTATAGGGGGTTTGAACAACTTTTCTTTGTGGACAAACCTCATCAGTTCCAAACTGAGTTGCCCCCCGATAATTCCTATTTCTATATAAATTTTGACTGTTTAATAGAGCATATACACCATTAACGGCCATCTCTGCTTCATTAAGATTATTAAAGAATACAGCCGGAGATAAAGCATCTCTAAGATCTTCATCTAAAAAAGGCTCATCGCAACTAGATGGTAGTAGTAATAAACTAAAAACCATCACGGTGCTTAAAATATTTTTGTAGGTATTTTTCATTTTATTTGATTTTTGAATATTTTTCATTGCTATAATTTTATAAGGAAATATTAAATCCTAATGCAACTGTTGAATTGTAGGGGTAATTTGCACTAACAACCCCCTGGTTTAAACCGGAGCCATAATTACTTACTTCAGGATCACCATATTCCCATCCTGTAATTAAAAACAAGTTATTAGCAGACAAATAAATGTTTGCATTTTTTGTGCCAGGGATATCTACATTATAAGTTAGTGTGACGTTCTTTAATCTAACAAATGATCCGTCCTGATATGAAACAGTACTTCTTTGTTGATAATTTCCAAAACTTGAACCCGCTCTTGGTATGTCAGACGTTTGATTAGAAGTTGTCCATCGATCTCTTACTATTGGAAGTAAATTACTCCTTGCGTCCCTACCAAAATAAGATAAATGATATGCAGAATTCATTAATTCTAATCCAACAGAGCCATTGAAAAAGAAATCAAGAGTAAGGTCCTTATAAGTTATTGTATTTCTAATCCCACCATAAAAATCTGGATTTGGATTCCCCACAACATTAAAATCTAACTCATTTATTGCTCCATCCCCATTTTCATCAATATATCTGGGGCCACCTAGAACACTTCCGACAACTCCATCTGCATCAATTTCTGCAGGAGTTTTATAAGTGCCAAGGTATGTAGCTCCCAAAAAGGCTGGTATTGGCTGTCCAGGGATTATTCTTATACTAGGACCTGAACTTCCTCCTGGAGCGCTGAGGTTGATAAAATCTTCCCCACCAAGAGTTAGAACTTCATTTTTATTTGCAGAAATAGTTAAAGCTGTACTCCAAGTAAAATCTGGCTTATCAATATTTAGAGAGTTAATAGATATCTCAAAACCTTTATTCTCAATTTCACCAATATTTTCAAGTCTTGTTTCCCCTGCTGTTCCTGGGAGAGGTTTATTTAATAGAAGATCTTCAGTTCTTTTATTATAATAATCAACTTCTAAAGAATATCTGTTATTTAAAAATCCAATCTCTAAACCGATATCGGTTTGATAGGTTGTTTCCCAACTTAAATTTGAACTTGCTAAATCCTCAAGTAAAACTGCGCTTCGAACAACATTATTAAGATATGTTACATATGGATTATACCTTGAAAGCGAGTTATAGGCAGGAACACCTTGCTCTCCAACTATACCATAGCTAGCTCTTAATTTTAAATTACTTATATAATCCATATTTTGCATAAAATCTTCCTCACTAACATTCCAAGCTACACCAGCTGAAGGGAAAACAGCATATTTATTACCTTGTTCAAATACAGATGAACCATCTCTTCTTGCAACCAATGTTAATAAATATTTACCCTGATAGGAATAATTTATTCTACCTAAAATAGATTCAAATGTTCTTTGTGAGTAACTACTTCCAACACTATTTTGGCTTGGATCAGAGCCTAATGAAAGACTATTAAAAGAGACTACATCATTTACAAATCCATATGCTCCAGCAGTAGATGTTTCAAAAGTTGTTTTTTGAACAGTATACCCTGCAAGTGCTTTTAAAGAATGATCACCAAATACTTTAGAATAATTAATGGTATTTTCATTTAAAATATCTTTACTGTTTCTTGAAAATATACTAGCCTCACCAAGTCTACCTTGTGCAACTCTATCGGGAAGTATTGTAGGATAATATTGATTTTGTTTTCTAAAATCAAGGCCTAAACCAATAGTTGATTTAATGCTTAACTCCGGTGTAATGTCATATTCGAGGTATGAATTAGTTAATAAATTTGTGGAGTAAGTATGATCGACCCTTTCATTAACATCAGCAAGAGAATTTCTTGCTGGTGAACCACTTACAGGGTCAACACCATTGTATGTTCCATCTGTATTATAAACCTCTCTTGCTGGAGTGGATTTATTTTGAAGATCACCCCAACCAATTTTTTGATTTTCAGTTTTTCTATCAGATATATTTACTCTAAACCCAACTCTGAATTTCTCATTAATATTTGAATCAAAATTAGCTCTTAAAGCATATCTTTCCATTCCCGAGCTTTCAATTATTCCTTGCTCTGACCATCTATTTAATGAAATGTAGTAATTTGATTTTTTAGCATTCCCACTTAATGTAAGATCTGTGTTATTTATTAAACCATCTCGAGTTACTAAACCAAGCCAATCTGAATCTGGAAGCGTGTAATCGAAAAGAGGAGCAATTGAACTATCATTTTCACCATATCCACTAGCACCAAAAACCAAAGTTTCAGCTTCATTCCAATAATCTGCAAATTCATCACCCCCCAAAAATTCTGGTTGATTCGCAATTCTTGAAAAACTTGTGTAGTGGTTAATGGAAATATTATTTTCTCCCTCTTTTGAAGATTTACCATTTTTTGTTTCTATTAATATAACCCCAGCTGCTCCTCTAGTTCCATATATGGCCAAGGCACTCGCGTCTTTTAGAACCTCAATTGATCGAATATCGTTTACATTAATATTTTGAAGATTAAAATCAGTACCTGCTATGAATCCATCAATAACAAAAAGAGGATCATTATTACCTTGAATAGAACTTAGACCTCTTATTCTTATAGTTGGAGTAGCTTCTGGACTTCCATTTGGAGAAGTTATTTCAAGCCCTGCAGCTCTTCCTTGAAGAAGACCATTAACACTTGAAGCAGGCTGATTTGCTAAATCTGAACCCTTTACCTGAGCGATTGAAGAAACAAGTTCCTTTTTTAAAGATGTCCCGTAACCAGTAATTACAATTTCATCTAGAGATGAATCCTCTGGAATAAGAGTAATATTGATATTGTCTTGGTCAGTAATAGCTATAACTTGATTTTCAAAACCAACAAAAGAAATTTCTAATTCAGCTTCATCATTTTCTAATGAAAGTGAGAAATTTCCATCAAAATCACTACTAGTTCCATTTCCAGTACCAACCTCAATTATTGATGCACCTGGGAGTGGTACACCATCACTATCAAGGATTGTCCCTGATATAGTTCTTTGTATGTCATCCTCTTCATCTTCTTGTGAAACTTGAACTTTAGATGAAAATTTAGTACTTAAATCTTTTTTAACAATAACAGTGTTATTTTCAGAAAGTTCGTAGGTCAATTTCAAGGGACCTAAATAAGCTTTCAGTAATTCATCAGCTTTAATCTCTCCTTGATTCATCTGAAATTTAGGCGCATCCTTTAGAAGATTTGACCTGTAAATGAATTTATAATCAGTTTGTTGATTGATGAGTTTGAAAATTTGCTTTCCACTCAACATTTTAGTTGACTCAATTTGAATTATAGCATCTTGTGAAAATCCATTTTCAGGATTAAAAGAAAAAGCTAAAGAGCAAAAAAGAAAAATAAATGTTCTCATAGTTAATTTTAAAAGCTTATTTATAAATAAAATATGCTTCGGATTTTGATTTAAAATCATAAATTTGATTGGTTTAGTTATACATCTGTTTTAATTATTCCGTTTTGAAAAAGGCTATAACTTTCGAAGGTGTTGGCCTTTTTCTTTTTATATATTATTAATCAATTATTATTGTTTTGTTATTTATTTCAAAATTAATTTCATTTGAACTGCTCGTTTTTTCAATTATAAATAAAATATCCTCAATAGATTTTGTCCTCTCCAAGATTCCAGAAAAAATAAAGCCCTTTTGATTTGCTGATTTAAAAATAAATTCTAAATCATACCATCTTGAAAGGGTATGCATTATATCTTCTAGGGATGTGTCATTAAATGAAAAAAGACCATTAATCCATGATATTTGCTGAGAGACATCAACGTCTGACACATTAATAACAGGTGAATTAGAATCAACTTTTGATTGTTGATTTGGAAAAAGTAATATTTGATTTTCTCCATTTTCAACTTTAACCTTTCCCTCAACTAAAGTAGTTGTGATTATATCATCTTCACTGTAAGCTTTTATATTAAACTTTGTACCTAAGACATTAATTTTTTGTGTTTTAGTTGAAACAATAAATTCTGAACCATTATTATTTTGACTTGATGATACATCAAAAAAAGCTTCTCCATACAAAAGCTCAACTTGACGTTTTTTACCTTTTATAAATTTAACAGGATATTTAATTTTTGAATCTGAATTAAGCAAAACCTTAGTTCCGTCCTCTAAATTCAGTGAGAACTGTCCCCCTCTTGGAATGGTTAAAAAATTAGAGGCAATTTTTTCATTTTTAAAGTTACTAGATGACCTATTCTTAATTGAATAAGAAAGTTCTTTTCCATCACTGTTTACCGTTTTATTTTGAAATTTTTGACCTTTTTCTAGTATTACTTGGTCACCATTTTCAAGAGTTAAAACTGCCTTATCAGTTCCAATAACAATGGGATCACGGATTATTATAGTTTCGTTAAAATAAAATTGATTAAAAAGTGAAATTCCAACTAACAGGATAATACTAGCTGCAAAGGCAATTTTTTTATAACGCTCTAGTTTGTTCCTTTTCTCAATAAGTCTAATCCGTTTATGGATTTTACTTTTTGCCATCTGTAAATCATATTTAGTCATAAATATTGAAGTAAAATAATCTGTTTGAACATAACTGTTAAATATTGTCATATTCCCCTTCTTAATTAACCATCTGTCTAATTCTTCGATTTCATCGATGTTAGCTTCTTTGGAGAGGTACTTAACAAGTATTATTTGAATTTTAGAATCCACACTCTATAAACGTATGTTTTTTAACACCCCCCCTATATTTTTAATATTTTTTTTACTTTTAAAACATAATAAGTATCACGTTAAGTGATATTAAATAAAATTTGAATTGGAAAAAGATTTTTTATTTGTCGAAAAGTTAAAAAAAGGTGACTATAATGCATATACCTTATTAATGAACAATTATTATAAAAATCTTTGTGGCTATGCAAATTTATTCACTAAAGACCCTTCAAAGTCTGAGGATATAGTTCAAAATGTTTTTGTAAAATTATGGGTTTACAGAAAAAAAGTCGATTCTAATATTCCTATTAAGAGATATCTACATAAATCTGTTTATAATGAATTTATAGATCAATATCGAAAAAACAAGTCTGTTGTCTCCCTTGAGGAAAAACACCTAAGAACAATTAATACAATAATAGACGACAATTCTTTTGATATTGAAAAACTAATGACAAGGGTAAATAATGAAATTGAGAAGCTACCCGAAAAATGTAAGAAAGTTTTTATTTTAAATAAAAAAGAAGGTCTTACTCACGATGAAATTGCCGAATATTTACAAATCTCAAAAAAAACAGTTGAAGGCCATATTACTAGGGCTTTTAAAATTTTAAATCAAAAACTAGGTAAGAAAATTAAAAGTATACTGATTATTCTATTTGATTTTAAACTCACTAATAGTTTTAAATAAAAATCAGGTGTTTTTTGTAGGGGGTTTTAATATATATACGTCATATATAAAATTCTAAAATTTGTAAAGATGAAAAGGTTAATATTTCTACTTTTTTTATCGTTAATATTAAGTTGTCAAAACTCAAGGAATAGTATTTCTAAGCCAAATGTTATTTTAATAAATGCAGATGATCTTGGATGGTCTGATTTGTCATTAATGGGCTCAAAATATTATGAAACCCCAAACATAGATAAACTTGCAGATAGTGGAATGACATTTTACAACGCCTATGCATCGGCTGCAAACTGCGCCCCTAGTAGAGCCTCTATGCTTTCTGGAAAATATACAACAGAACATGATATTTATACTGTTGGCAACTCAGAAAGGGGAAATATAAAAACGAGAAAATTAATTCCAACAAAAAATAATAAAATTCTTGATTTAGACTTCATTCTAATCCCTGAGATGTTTAAAAGTGAAGGTTATACCAATGGGATTTTTGGTAAATGGCACTTAGGTCCAGAAGGTTTTTACCCAGAACAAAGTGGTTTTGATGTTAATATTGCTGGACGCGAAAATGGCGCACCGGGTCCTGGTGGATATTTTTCTCCTTATGAAAATCCTAAAATAGAGGATGGACCTAAGGGTGAATATTTAACCGATAGAATCGGTGATGAAACTGTAAAATTTATAGAGGGTAATCAAAACAGACGCTTTTTTGCTTATGTACCTTTTTATTCTGTCCATACTCCTATCCAATCCAAAGAAGAGTACAGAGAAAAATATTTAAATAAAACATCAGATAACTATCATAACCGCCCTGACTACGCTGCTATGATTCATTCACTAGACGAAAATGTAGGTAAAATTTTAAATAAGATTGATGAATTAAACCTATCTGAAAAAACACTAATAATTTTCACTTCAGATAATGGAGGGATAAGAGATATATCAAATCAATTCCCTTTAAGAGCTGGAAAAGGGTCTTATTATGAAGGGGGAATTAAAGTACCATTAATTTTTTCTTGGAAGAATAAAATCAAATCTCAAAGTAAATCTTTTGAAAGAGTAGTCAATCTTGATTTTTTTCCAACATTAAAAAATATAATTGGATACAAGAATGAAAAGCTTAAATTAGATGGTATTGATCTTAACCCAATTTTTGAAGAAAAAGAAATAGAAGAAAGAGCTTTATTTTTCCATTTTCCAATATATCTAGAGGCCTATAATGTTCAAAAGGATAACGGCTTTGATCCTATATTTAGGACAAGACCTGGCTCAGTAGTTATAAAGGGAGATTGGAAATTACATCACTACTTTGAAGATAACGATATAGAATTATACAATTTAAAGGATGATATTTCTGAATCAAATGATTTAAGTAAAGAAAACATAGAAAAAACTTTAGAGCTCTATAGTGAACTTAATATGTGGAGAAACAAGAGAAACGCTCCCATTCCAAATAGGCTAAATCCGGATTATGATAAAAAATTTGTAGATAGCTTATTAGTACTTATAAAAAATAAAAAAGTAAGAGGTAGATTATTTAAAAAACAAAAATCATGAAAATTAAATTAGTTTTTATAATACTTTTTATTAGTCTTTCATGTTCTGATAAAAAACAAAAAAATGAACATCCAAATATTGTTTATATTCTGGCTGATGATCTTGGCTATGGGGAATTAGGTGTTTTTGGACAAAAAATAATAGAAACCCCTAATATTGATCAATTAGCAAAAGAGGGAATGATTTTAACCAATCATTATTCTGGTTCCCCCGTTTGTGCTCCGGCTCGTGCTGTTTTATTAACTGGTCTACATTCAGGTAATAATCCAGTTAGAGGAAATGATGAATGGAAAGATAGAGGAGATGTTTGGAGTTTTGAGGCAATGTTTAAAAACCCTGAACTTGAAGGTCAAAGGCCTATGCCTGATTCAACAATAACTGTAGCTAATTATTTAAAATTAAATGGTTATAAGACTGGAATGGTTGGTAAATGGGGTCTTGGTGCACCTAACACAAATAGTATTCCAAACAATAAGGGTTTTGATTTTTTCTATGGATATAATTGTCAGAGACAAGCTCATACTCTTTACCCAAGTCATTTATGGAAAAACAAAGAAAGAGACGTTCTTAATAATATGATTGTTGATAAAGGTGCTCTTAAAGAGGGTCTTGATCCAAATGATATCGAAAGTTATAGAATTTATAATCAAAGTGATTACGCACCAACTTTAATGCATGACCAAGCATTGAAATTTATAGATAGAAATAGAGATAATAAATTTTTCCTTTATTATGCTAGTCCTCTACCCCATCTGCCCCTTCAGGCACCAAAAAAGTGGGTAGATTATTATAGAGAAAAATTAGGAGAAGAAAAGCCCTATATAGGAGATGAGGGTTATTATCCGAATCAATTTCCCAAGGCTACTTATGCTGGGATGATTTCATATTTAGACGAACAAGTGGGGGAAATTGTAACAAAACTCAAAGAAATTGGAAAATATGAAAATACAATAATTGTTTTTACAAGTGATAATGGTCCAACTCATGTAGCTCAAGTTGATATTGATTTTTTTAATAGTGCTGGGATTTTTTTAAACTCTAAAAAAACCGTAAAAGGTAGTGTTAACGAAGGTGGAATTAGAGTTCCTACAATTGCGACTTGGCCAATGAAAATACAGAGTGGAACAATATCGGATCATCCAAGTACTTTTTACGATTTCTTTGCAACGGTTTCTGATATTATAGGTAATCCACTTTCTAATGAAACCGATGGTATTTCATATTACCCCAGCTTGATCGGAAAAGAACAAAAAGTACACGATTATCTTTATTGGGAATTTCCTGCTTATGGAGGACAACAAGCAATTAGAATTGATAAGTGGAAAGGCATTAAACGCGATCTATTGAAAGGGTCTGCTGACTTACAATTATATGATTTATCTAAAGATCCCAAAGAACTTAATAACCTTGCAATTAATTATCCAGATTTAGTCGATAAAATGGAAAAATTATTAAAAGAAGCGCATACAAAAGCTACAATCCAAAAATTTAATATCCCTGTCCTTGACCAATGATCAATTTTACTCAATTATTAAATATTATATAGATTATGAAATTAAAATTAAATCTATTATTAATATCGCTTTTAATAATAAGTTCTTGTAACTCGAATTTATCTGAAAAACCAGATAAGCCTAATTTTATAATTTTTATAGCTGATGATATTAGTTGGGATGACTTTGGATGTTATGGAAATAGTTTTGTTCAAACACCAAATATTGACAAACTTTCATCAGAAGGAATCATGTTTAGCAACATGTATCTAACAACAAGCTCCTGCAGTCCTAGTAGAAATTCTATTATGACTGGAAGATATCCACACAACACAGGGGCTCCAGAGCTACATACTGAGCCACCGCTAGATATGGTAAGTTTAGCTCAAGAATTAAAGAATAGTGGATATTTCACTGTATCATCAGGTAAATTCCATATGGGAGATTATGTAAGAAAGGGGTTTGATTTGATTTATGAAGGTAAAAAAATAACTGGGTTAGGTGGAGAGGAAAAATGGGTTAGTTCTATTGAAGAAAGACCAAAAAATAAACCATTTTTTTTATGGTATGCATCTCATGATGCACACAGAGATTGGGGTGAAAATGACTTTTCTGGTACTCATGATATTGAAAAACTAACCCCTCCTGAATATCTGATTAATGACAATTCTACAAGATTAGACTTGGCTAATTATTATGATGAGATTAAAAGATTTGATCATTCAATTGGGGAAGTGATAGCAACACTGAAAAAGGAGAATATTTATGATAATACTTTTATAATTGTAATGGCAGATAATGGGAGACCATTTCCTCACAGTAAAACTCGATTGAATGATCAAGGGGTTAAGACTCCTTTTATTTTATCATTTAAAAATGGAAATATAACTGGTAAGACTAGCAGTCTAGTCAGTTCAATTGATATTGCCCCTACAATTTTAGATTTTGCTGGAATTAAGGTTAATCAAAGTTTTCAAGGTAATAGTTTTAAAAATCTTTTAGAAAAACCCGATAAACCATTCAGAAACTATGTTTTTGCAGAACATAATTGGCATGATTTTGAGTCTCATGGAAGAATGGTGAGAAATAAAAACTTTATGTTAATTGAAAATAACAGAACCCAATTTGCTCATTTAGGCCCTCTAGATGCATTAAACAGTGAATCCTATTTTAGTCTCTTAGAAAAAAAGGAATCAGGAGAAATTTCAGAAATTCAAAGTGAAATATTCATAAGTCCAAGACCAAAAGAAGAGTTTTATAATATGCAAAATGATTTTTTTCAAAGAAAAAATTTAATTAACAATAAAGAAACTCAAATTGAAATAAATAATTTAAGAAATATATTATCTGAGTGGAAATCAGAAACTGGCGATTCAAATCCAGATCAAATAACAAAACATTGGTATAAAAGGACTCCTGGCCCACTAAAAGCGAGAAATAATTTAGATTCATCTATAGAATTATTAAAGACCCCCTTTCATGGTATAAGAGGAGAATTTCCTGGAGTATCAAACAATGCTACTCAAATTAACAATAAAGGTCCTTTCTAATTAAATATGAAACATATATATAGTATTAAATATCTTCTTATTGCAATCCTATATGTGACTGTTATGAGATCACAATCTGAAAACGAAACGCAAAAACTAAATGTACTTTTTATTGTCGCTGATGACTTAAATTGTGATATTGGTGCATATGGCAATGAAAAAGTTATAACCCCAAATATTGATAAACTTGCAAAAAACGGAGTCTTATTTGGGAATGCTCATAACCAATACCCTTGGTGCGGTCCCTCTAGGGCCTCTTTTATGACAGGGTTATATCCAGATCAAACTAAGATGAAAAAATTAAGGCTTTATTTAAGACAAGCTATTCCTGAGGTAATTACTATTGGTCAAAAATTTAGACAAGAAAATTATCACTCAGTCAGGATAGGTAAAATTTTTCATTATCATAATCCAAGAGATATAGGCACAGCAGGACACGATGACAGCTATACCTGGGATCAAACTGTAAATCCTTATGGGAGAGACAAATTAGAAGAATATAAAATTAATACTCTAAAACCAAAAGCATATGGTGGAACTTTGAGTTGGCTTGCTGCAGACGGAACTGATGAAGAACAAACAGATGGTATAGGTGCAAATGAAACGATTAAATTTTTAGATAGGTTTGCTAAAAGTGGAGAAAACTTTTTTCTTGCTTACGGTCTTTACAGGCCTCACACGCCATATGTTGCTCCTAAAAAATATTATGATTTATATAAAACTAATGAAATAGAAATTCCTACTAGCTCCGAGGAATATTTAAAATCAATCCCAATTCCTGCAGCTGTAAGTGTAAGAGAAAAAGGGAAGATTCAAAATAATTTAGATCTTAACACTGCCCAAACAATTAAGGAAGCATATTATGCAACAACTAGTTTTGTTGATGCTCAAGTGGGGAGAGTTTTAAATAAATTAAAAGAGACAGGGTTAGATAAAAATACGATTGTAGTATTCACCTCAGATCATGGTTATCATTTAGGAGAACATGGGCATTGGCAAAAACGTACACTTTTTGAGAATGCAACTAGAGTACCATTAATTCTTTCTGGTCCAGGAATAAATAAAAATCAAAAAACAAACGATGCTCCAATCGAACTAATTGATATTTATCCAACTTTAATGGACCTTGTTGGTATGAAAACACCAGAATTCGTGTCTGGCAAGAGTTTTGCTCCAATCTTAAAAGATTCTTCTGCTAGAGTTAGAACAAGTGCTCTTACTGAATTAGGAGTTTCTTTAAATAGTAAATCTAAAGTTCAAGGATACACAATTAAAACTGATCGTTACAGATTAACACAGTGGGGTGATAACGGAAGTCATGGTTATGAACTTTATGATCATATGTTTGACAAAAAAGAACTTAAAAATCTTTCTGATATTGAATCATATAAAAAAATTCAAGATTCTCTTAAAATTGTAATTAACAACCGAATTGTTGAAGCAAGAAAAATTCCAAAAGGATTGGGTGAACAAATTGATAATGCTAAAGAGTGGAAAGAGCCTAAGTGGATTCATTCACGACCAAAATAATTATAGATTAATACCATATGAGACTTTTTATTTGCATCTGTTTGGGGTTATTTATTAATTCATGTTCTAAAATAGAAAATCTTGAAAAACCGAACATAATTTTAATAATGACAGATGATCAAGGTTGGGGTCAAACAGGTTATTATAACCATCCGGCACTTAAAACACCCAACCTTAACGAAATGGCAAGAAACGGTATCCGTTTTGATCGTTTTTATGCAGGTGCTCCTGTATGTTCCCCTACAAGGGCATCAGTTCTAACAGGAAGGGTAAATGACAGAACTGGTGTGTTTGACCACGGATACGCTCTTAGAACTCAAGAAAAAACTATTGCTCAAGCTTTAAAAAAAGTAGGATATTCCACTGGACATTTTGGAAAGTGGCATTTAAATGGTTTGAGGGGTCCCGGTGCACCTATTTTAAAAGATGATGCTTATAGTCCAGGAAAATTTGGATTTGATTATTGGTTATCTACAACAAATTTTTTTGATATAAATCCATTAATGAGTAAAAACGGTGAATTTGTAGATTTAAAAGGAACTTCTTCAAAAGTAATTTTTGATGAAGCTCTGAGATTTATTAAAAAAAACGAAGAAACCAAGTCTCCTTTTTTTGCAGTGATTTGGGATGGTTCACCACACGATCCATGGCTAGCAAATGATAATGATAAAAAATCATTTCAAAACTTAGATCAAAAAAGTCAAAATCATTATGGAGAATTAGTTGCATTTGATAATAATCTTGGCATTTTTAGAAAGAGATTAAGAGAAATGAATGTTTCAAATAATACCATTATATGGTTTTGTAGTGATAACGGAGGATTGAAAAATATAAATCCAGAAACAGTAGGTGGATTAAAAGGCTTTAAAGGTTCTATATGGGAAGGGGGTATTAGAGTACCTGCAATAATTGAATGGCCATTAATGATTAAAAAAAAGCAAACTACTGCTTATCCAGCATCAACAATGGATATCTTCCCTACAATTGCTGATATTGCTCAGATAGATAAAGTTGACATGATCCAGCCCATTGATGGAATTAGTCTGTTACCAATTATAAATTCAAATTTTGAGAAAAGAGAGATTAAAATTCCATTTAGATTCAAAGATAAGGGTGCACTGATCGATAATAATCTAAAGCTAATAGCTACGAGTTTGATAAACGAAGAATTTGAATTATATGATTTAGAAAATGATCCAAAAGAATCTAATAATCTTGCAAATATCAAACCTGAATTATTTAAAATTATGAAAAGCGAGTATTTAGAATGGTCCTTATCTGTTGATTTAAGCGTCTTAGGTAGAGATTATCCGGAAAATACTCTATTAGACCAACCAGAACGTCATTTTTGGATGACAGATGATAGGTATAAACCTTACCTAGATGAATTTATTAGACGTCCAGAATACGAAAAAAGAATAAAAAGAACGAAATAAGGTTTATGGATCTAACATTATAAATTATAATATTAAATTTAAATATATGATACAACTATATATAACACTATTAACTGGTTTGATTTTTAACACTAGTTATAAACCATCTTATGAAATTGAGCAAAATTTAAAACCAAATTTTATTGTTGTTTTTGTAGATGACATGGGATATGGAGATTTAGGATGTTATGGGCACCCAACAATTAACACTCCAAATCTAGATAAAATGGCCTACGAAGGTCAAAAATGGACTCAGTTCTACTCTGCGTCAAGTGTTTGTACTCCTAGTAGAGCAGGATTATTAACTGGTAGACTTCCAATAAGAAATGGAATGATTGGAAAACAAACTAGAGTTCTTTTTCCAAATTCAAAATATGGATTACCAGATTCTGAAATTACTATTGCAGAAAAATTAAAAGAAAGTGGTTATAAAACTGCCGCAATAGGAAAATGGCACTTGGGGCATAAAAAAGAATATCTTCCTCTTCAACATGGATTTGATTATTATTATGGTATACCATATTCAAATGATATGGATAGAATTAATAGTGAAACATGTTGTCCTGGGTCACAATATTGGCAGAAATATGAAAATCAGAAACCAAAATCAACTAATTATAATGTGCCTTTAATCGAAAATAATGAGATAATTGAAAGACCAGCTGATCAAACTACTATAACTAAAAGGTTTACAGATAAAGCAGTTGAATTTATAAAAAATAATAAAGAAGATAATTTTTTTATTTACTTGGCGCACAACTTACCTCATACCCCCCTTTTCGCTTCAGATAATTTTTTAGGAAAAAGTAAAAGAGGGCTATATGGAGACGTGATTGAAGAAATTGATCATGGAATAGGATTAATAATAGAAGAATTAAAGAAAAATAATCTCGATAAGAATACAATTGTAGTTTTCACCTCTGACAATGGACCCTGGCTGCCGTTTGAAACTCATTCTGGGTCTGCAGGGCTTTTAAGAGAGGGAAAAGGAACTACTTGGGAGGGAGGTCAAAGGATTCCTGGAATATTCTGGGGAAATGGAATAAAACCAGGAGTAATTAATGATTTAGGATCAACAATGGACATCTTTCCTACTCTATTAGAAATGTCAAATACAAGTATGGTTTATGACAGAATAATGGATGGCGTTAGTATAAAAAATACTTTATTAAAACATGAACCATCTAAAAGAGAAACAATTTTTTACTATCGTTCAAGAGAAATTTATGCAATAAGGTATGGGGAGTATAAGGCTCACCTAATCACTCAAGGTGCTTATAATTATCCTAAAGGGAGTGATAGAAAAATTATTTTAGATAAACCATTACTTTATAATTTAAATATTGATCCCTCAGAAAAATATAATGTTGCAGATAAAAATCCTGAAATTTTAGTCGAGATAAATAAGATATTAGAAAAACATAAAAAAAATCTTAAGGCCCCAAATGATCTACTTAAAGACAGAGAATTCGGGAGTTAGAATATTATTAAAAAATACTTTTAAGAAAAATGATTTTAAATTTTAATACAAGTTTTACTTTAAAAAAGAAGTTTAAATTTTCAATATATCCAATATTCTGTTTATTTCTTTTTGTCTCTTGCGATCAAGAAGAAAAAGCAACTATAAGCCCAAATATTATTTGGTTGGTTGCAGAGGATCAATCATCAGAGTTTTTTCCTATGTATGGTGATTTAACAACTAAATTACCTTACCTCTCTAGTTTAGCAAAAGATGGTGTGGTTTATACTAATGCTTATTCTCCAGTTCCTGTTTGTGCACCAGCAAGAAGTGCTTTAATTAGTGGACTTTATCCTACATCATTAGGAACCCATAACATGCGAACATATAATGCATATAATAAAGAAAATCAGCCCAGTATGGGAATTCCTAGTTACTCCCCTGTTGTTCAATCAGGTGTAAAAATGTTTCCAAGATACTTACGCGGTAAAGGCTATTACACAACAAATAACCAGAAAGAAGATTATAATTTTAAAAAAACAGAAGGTGTTTGGGATGAAAGTAGCTCGAAAGCTCATTGGAAAAATCGTAAACCTAATCAACCTTTTTTTGCAGTCTTTAATTTTGGAATCACTCACGAATCTCAAATTTGGAGGCAAGGAGATCAGCCGCTTCTAGTAAAGCCAGAAACACTTCCTGTTCCACCAATTTTTCCAAATACTCCTGAGGTAAGAAAAGATTTAGCGGTAAACTATAGTAATTTAATCAGGCTTGACAGTCAAATTGGTAAAGTAATTGAACAACTCAAAGCAGAAGGTCTTTATGAGAATAGTATCATCTTTTTTTATGGAGATCACGGTGGGCCATTTCCACGTTATAAAAGAGCACTTTATGAAACAGGAATTAAAGTACCTCTTATAATAAAATTTTCAGGACAAAATAAGGCCGGTTCTATAAATGACGACTTTATAAGCTTTATAGACTACGCCCCCAGTGTTCTTTCTTTGGCTAATATAAAGCCCCCAAGTATTATGCAGGGTAAAGCTCAATTTGGCTCATATAAATCAGATAAAAAATCAGAATTTATATTTGCTTCCTCAGATCGTTTTGATGAGCAAGTCGATCGATTAAGATCTGTTCGCTTTGGTACTTTTAAGTATATAAGGAACTTTAATCCTGAAATAAGTAATGCTCTACCCGTTTCTTATCGAGAGCAAATGCCGATGATGAAACACTTAAATAAGTTGTGGGACGCAAATGAACTAGAAGACAATGCTTCATTGTGGTTTAAAACACCTAAACCAAATGAAGAATTATATAACCTTGAAAATGATCCGTATGAATTAAAAAATTTGGTGAGTAAAGTTGAGCTACAAGATACCTTGGCTTTTTTAAGGAAACGTTTAGATCGATGGATTATTGAAACCGAGGATTTAGGGGAGTTCCCCGAAATAGAACTTATTAAAAAATGGTTTCCAGATGGAAAACCAAAAACAATATCCCCTTTGAAGAGTACGATAAATAACAATAAAATATATTTAAGTCACTTAGATCAAGCGACAAGTATAGTTTGGAAAGAAGAAAAAGATTCGATTTGGTCAATCTATACAGAACCTTTGGATTTTAACAACACAATTCAGGCTAAAGGAGTGAGAATAGGCTATAAGGACAGTTCTCTGTCAACTTTTTTCTTAAAGTAATCCTTTCTAAGTAGGTCGTTATTTATGAATGATTTTTTCACTAATTTAACTATATGAAAAAAAGAGACTTTATAAAAAATCTTGGAGCCTTTGGTTTATTAACATTCACTGGTAATTCACCCTTAAATAATGAAGATTTATTAGAAAATCATTCGTATACTAATGGCAATTCAGAAGAAGACTTTTGGTCATTAATTAGAAATCAATATAAACTTCATCCAGATTTCATCAATCTCGAAAGTGGTTATTATAATATCATACCTGAGCCTACATTAAAAAAGTATTTAAAACATCTTAAGCGAGTAAATCTTGAAGGTTCATATTACATGCGGCAACATCGCTTTATAGACAAAGACAATATTACAGAGGAGTTAGCCTCTTTTGTTGGATGCAACTCAAAAAATTTGATTATTACACGTAACACTACGGAATCTCTAGACTTAGTCATTAGTGGGTTTTCTTGGAATAAAGGAGATGAAGCTATTTATGCAGTTCAAGATTATGGATCTATGCAAGATATGTTTGAACAGATTGAAAAACGCCATAATGTTACTTTACGTAAAGTCTCAGTACCTAATCATCCTAAAAATGATGAAGAACTAATAGAATTATATGAATCTCAGATCACAAAAAAGACCAAACTCATTATGGTCAGTCATATGATTAATATTACAGGGCATATTTTACCTGTCAAAAAAATCTGTAAAATGGCACATAAACACGGTGTTAAAGTTCTTGTTGATGGAGCACATTGCATTGGTCATTTTGACTTTAAAATTGAAGATCTAGATTGCGATTATTATGGCTCTAGTCTTCACAAGTGGCTAGCAACTCCACTTGGAGCTGGTCTATTGTATGTAAAATCTGAGCATATTCCAAAAATATGGCCCCTTCTAGCTGACCATGAAAAAGATCCAACGAAGATTAAAAGATTAAGCCATACTGGCACTCACCCAGTTCATACAGATTTAGCAATTTTAGATGCAATAGAATACTTGAATTGGGTTGGTATTAAGAAAAAGGAAAATCGTTTACGCTATTTAAAAACTTATTGGCAAAAAGCTTTAAAAGATGTTCCGAACATTGTTATTAATACTTCTTTTGATTCTCACCGAAGTTGTGGAATTGGTAATGTGGGTATAAAAAGTATTAACCCTGAGGTACTTGCGAAACGTCTTTATGATGAATTTCAGATATTTACTGTTGCCATTGATTATGCTAATGTTAAAGGATGTAGAATTACCCCTAACGTTTTTACCAGTATTAAAGAATTAGATAGTTTTATTACAGCAATGAAAACATTAGCAATTGCCTGAAAACAACTTCTAATGACAAGAATAATTTCTTATTCTATTTTATTTATTTTTCTTATATATTTTTCATCTTGTAATAAAAATGAAGAAATTATGCCTGAAGAAGAGTCTTGTATTGATGCAGAGCTTATTAACCAAACAACTGTTTGTTATGAGATTTATGCACCAGTTTGTGGTTGTAATGAAAAGACTTATTCAAATGACTGTATTGCAGAAAGTAATGGTATTTTACGTTATGTGGATGGAACCTGTAAGGAGTGATTTGAAAACCTAATATAGATATCCTTGAAAGGAAAGCATATATTTAAAGAATTAAATGTTAAAAATGAAGGCACTTACATCTCTAGAAATCAAAAACCAATTAAATCTAATTCCAGATTGGGAATACAATGATGAGTTTCTGCAAAGAAATTTTAAGTTTGACAGTTTTAAAAAGACAATTACTTTTTTAAACCAAGTTGCTGATATAGCAGAGATAAATAACCATCATCCTATGCTTATAAACAACTTCAATAGTCTTATAATACAATTAGTAACTCACGATGTGAAAGGTGTTTCTCAAAAAGACTTTGATTTAGCGATAGCTATAGATCAACTCAATCTATAGAGGGGTAACTAAAAGATTTCTCCATTTTACTTTAATCCCTCCTCCATCATGGATTTGAAGAGCAATAGAACCTTTACCTTGACCAATCTTTTCATCTTTAAGGCTTATCATTGATGTTCCGTTTAACCAGCTTTCAATCTGATCTCCAACAACACGAATCCTCATTGTATTCCAGTCTCCCATTTTTAATGCTTTATCTTTTTCCTTATCAGGCTTAATCAGCCATCCTCTTCCATAAGACTCATAAACTCCTCCGGTATCATTTCCAGGGGGAGCTACTTCAACTTGCCATCCGCTAACTTTTGTTCCTTGAACTGTAGAGCGAATGAAAACTCCGCTATTACCGTTTGATTCTTGTTTAAATTCTAAGGATAAATCAAAATCATCATAATATTTTGCAGTTGACAAATATCCATAAGCTTTATCTGGACCACTTTCACATACAAGTAATCCATGATCAACATACCAGAGCTCAGTTCCATGTATATTCCAACCATCAAGGTCATTACCATTAAATAAGGATTCTTGAGCAAATAATGGTAGTGTAATTAAAACACATATTAGGTTTAAGATGGATGTTTTCATTGATTATATATTTAATTCAAAAATAAATATTTTTATGCAAGGTCAAATTTATTTTTGAATTAAAAATCAATAACTTGAAACAAAAAAATTGATGCAAAGTTTTTTCACCCTGGTAATAACTACTCTATGCTTTTATAATGTTTTTTCACAGATTAATCCTGATAAAATAGATATTGTAAGAGATGAATTTGGAGTGCCTCATGTTTTTGCTAAAACAGATGCAGAAGTTGCTTATGGACTTGCTTGGGCCCATGCAGAAGATGATTTTGAAACTATTCAGATTGGCTATTTAGCTGGAAATAATCTTTTATCGAAACATCTCGGAAATGTAGGCTTAGGCGCTGACTTTATTTCCCAGTTTATAGGTTCAGAGGATTTATTTGAATCAAAATATGATTCTGATATAAGTTCAGAATATAAAAATATTGTAAAAGCTTATGCGTTAGGATTAAATAGTTATGCAAGAGAACACCCTGATGAAGTTTTTGTAGAAGATCTTTTTCCTGTTAATGAAAAAAAAATGATGCGTTATGCACAACTTCAGCTTTTTATTTCATCTAATGGAGACAAATGGGTATCAAACATTATTGATAATAAACTTTCTTATAACTTTTCAAAAGAAGAACAGTATAAAGGATCAAATACATTTGCATTTAATAGTACAAAAACCAAAGATGGAAGTACTTATCTAGCTATTAATACCCACCAGCCTCTAGATGGACCGGTCTCCTGGTATGAAGCACATCTTTGTAGTGAAGAGGGAACAAATATTTTAGGCGCCTTATTTGCCGGTACTCCAAATATTTTAATTGGTACAAATGAAAATCTTGCATGGGCCCATACGGTTAATCAACCAGATAAAACAGATGTGTTTGCATTGGAGATGCACCCAGACAAAAAATTACAATATCGTGTAGATGGAACTTATTTAAAGTTAGAAGAAAAAAAGGCTAAACTTCGCTTCAAACTTTTAGGAATTCCATTATCGATTAAAAAGAAATTCTACAAAAGCATATACGGTCCTACTTTAAAGAATAAATCTGGATTTTATTCAGTTCGAACACCTGCTTTATTTGAAATAAGAGCTTTAGAACAGTGGTGGAGAATGAATAAGGCGAAAAACTTCACTGAATTTTATAAAGTGTTAAAAATGAAAGCACTTCCTGGTTATAATATTGGATATGCTGATAAAAATGACACGATTTTCTATATATCCAATGGTCTTATACCTAAAAGAGCTAAGAATTATGATTGGGGAAGCGTCGTGCCAGGTAATACAAGAAAGACATTATGGACAGAAAGTTATGAAATCGAAGAACTTCCTCAAGTCATTCAACCTAAATCTGGCTATTTCTATAATGCAAATCATACTCCTTTTAAATCCTCTGCTGAGGAGGATAACCCTGACCCTACAAATTTTGATTCAAACATGGGTTTTGAAACATATGACAACAATAGATCTACACGTTTAAAACAACTCATAGATGAGTATGAAAAGCTTGATTATGATGATTTTAAGCGTATTAAATACGATCGTCAATATCCAAGGCCCTACACTTTTAATTGGATGGACATACATTATCTAGAGCTTCTGGATGCAAAGAAATATCCAGATATTGAGATGTTAATTGAAAGGTTACAAGCTTGGGATCGTAAAGCAAATAAAAATTCTTTTGGAGCAGGAACGTTTGCTGTACTTTATGATCAATTGCGTCCATTTTACAGTAAAATACCTGAGCCAAAAATTTTCCCTGCTTCTTATATAATTCAGGCTTTAAGAAATACTAAAGAATATTTATTAAAACATTTCAATACTACAGATGTGAAATTAGGTGATTACCAAAAGCTAGTCCGAGGAAGTAAAGAACTTCCAATTTTTGGTCTTCCCGATGTTATTACTGCCATGTCTTCTAGACCCTATAAAGATGGAAAAGTAAAAGTAGTTAGCGGGGAATCTTATATAGAACTTATTCGATTTACTGATAAGGGTCCTGAAATTGAGTCAGTTATTTCATATGGAAGTTCAGACCATCCTGATTCGAAACATTACGATGACCAGATGGAAATGTATGCTAATTTTAAAACAAAGAAAATGACTTTAAATAAGGATAGCGTTTACAAAAACGCTAAAAGAATCTATAACCCAAAATAATAGGTTAGTCAATTTTAAACTGTTTCTATAGCATCTACATAAATACATTCATACTGATTAACAACAGATTCTAAATTAAATTTTTCTGCTTGTTGCTCAGCTTGCTTTTTAAATGATTTATGCAAACTTTCATTTTGCAGTAAACTCAATGCATTTAAAGTCATACTTTCAGTATCACCTATTTTTGATAAATAGCCAGTTTTTCCATGCTTATTTACCTCAGGAATACCCCCAGCATCAGAAGAGATTATTGGAACTCCGTGAGCCATAGCCTCTAAAGCCGAAAGTCCAAAGCTTTCTTTTTCAGAGGGTAAAAGAAAAAGGTCTGAATAGCATAAAATTTTATCAATCTCATTACTATTTCCTAAAAATAGAACTTGTTCTTCAAGGCCCTTTTCATTAACATATTGGATAGCTCTTTTCTTCTCTGGCCCTTCTCCCACCATCATCAGTTTAGATTTAATTTTTAGTTGAACACCTTCAAAAATTGAAATAACGTCCATAATGCGTTTTAAAGGTCGGAAATTGCTAATATGGGTTAATATTTTTTCTTCTTTTTCAGCTAAAAGAGATCTTTCACATGGCTTACCCTTTAATTTAATTTTTTCGGTATCAATAAAGTTTGGTATGACATTAATATTCTTTTTAATATCAAATAATCGAAGAGTATCTTGCTTTAGACTTTCAGAAACAGCAGTTACTCGATCTGAATGATTAATACTAAAAGTGACTGCAGGCTTATAAAAAGGATGGCTTCCAACTAATGTTATGTCAGTACCGTGTAAAGTTGTAACAATTGGAATTTGAATTCCTGAGTCTAGAAGCATTTTTTTTGCCATATAAGCTGCATATGCATGAGGAATTGCATAATGGACATGTAATACATCAATTTTATTAGCTTTCACTACATCTACTAATCTGCTAGAAAGAGCCAATTCATATGGCTGGTATTTGAATAATGGATAGTCTGGGACATTCACTTCATGAAAGTGGATATTGGGATCATTTAAGGCCTCCAAACGCACTGGAAGATTATAGGTAATGAAATGAATGTGATGACCTCGCTTGGAAAGTGCCAATCCAAGTTCTGTCGCTACAACTCCACTTCCTCCAAAAGTGGGATAACATACAATTGCTATATTCAAATTATAATATTTTAATTGATTAAGGCTTCGTAAACAAGTTCTTGAATCCGAGTACGAATATTACTTTTACTGAAAGTTAAATCATCTTTAGGATAAGTTCTATTGGCTAAAATAACAATTATTATTTCTTTATCTGGATCTGCCCAAGCATAGGTTCCTGTGTATCCAGAATGTCCAAAACTATTTTTTGAAACACAACCACAAGTAGATTGGTGTTTACCCTCAATTTGAGGCTTATCAAATCCAATACCTCTTCTATTTCCTAATTTACAATAATAACATTTATTAAATTTATTTATTTCTTCTCTATCCAGTAAATTAATCCCATTATAACTTCCTCCTTGAAGATACATTTGCATTATTGAAGCAACTGAATAAGCATCACCAAAAAGCCCAGCATGTCCACCTACTCCCTCTTGCATGGCAGCTCCCATATCATGAACATAACCATGAAGTTTAGAATGTCGAAAATAGGTGTCAACTTCTGAAGGAACGATCTCTTCTTTTAAAAAATGTTGTAATGGTTGATAAGTTATTCTGTCTAATCCTAAAGGATTAAAAATATTTTCTTGAATCAAGTCTTTATATTTTTTACCACTTGTTTTTTCAAAATATTTCTTCAAAATATAGTAGGGCAAATCGGAGTATTTTGAAGCACCTTCTTCTAATAAGATACTTTTTTTAATCTGATCGTACATATCTTCTTCAAAGTCTGATTTTAAATATAATTCTGAAGACACTGGAAGAGAAAAGTTTTTTGAAGTTTTTTCTCTAAACATTGAACGCATTGGATAACCTTTGGGATTTAATGTTTCTTTATAAAAAGGAATCCAGGGAAAAAGACGTGCTTGATGTGAAAGCATTTTTTTTAGGCTAATTGATGCTTTATTAGATTCAATCCATTCTGGAATTAAATCCCCTATAGATGTGTCCAAGCTAATTT
>Ga0233393_1000174_pt1 | contig 26935 bp, 24 predicted proteins | sample 21DmetaG_FD_183170 | JGI IMG/M metagenome (GOLD analysis project Ga0233393, IMG submission 183170) | Seawater microbial communities from Monterey Bay, California, United States - 21D | ecosystem: Environmental > Aquatic > Marine > Coastal | place: USA: California | collected 2016-10-24 | reverse complement strand
TTTCTAACACTTCTTTTACAATTGCTTTTCTTTCATTGGCATTAGAAATCCCTTTTAAAGTTGCGAAATAGTTTAATAAATCTTCCGCAGACATTTTAGGATACACCCCAAAGGATTGTGGCAAATACCCCAATACTTTTCTTAAAGACATATTATCTTTTAAAACTTCAATGTCGCCAAACATAATAGAACCAGAATCAGGACTTTGTAATGTTGCTATTGTTCTCATCAAAGATGACTTCCCAGCTCCATTTGGACCTAAAAGACCAAACATTCCAGTTCCTATTTCAATACTTAAATTATCTATTGCTTTGACCCCATTTTTATATGTCTTTGTTAGATTTTTAATGACTAGCTTCATCTTGAAATTTTAATTTTTAAGTTCGTATTTGCAATATAAGTAATTCACTTACACTAATTGTTACAATAAGTTTGAAAAAAAAACGAGGAAGCTACTTAAAACTATAAAAATCATATTATTTTTACAAAAAAGAGAAAAATACAATGGCAAAAAAATCAATTTTAAATAAAAAATCAATTTCCTTTTTAGAGGATTATTTGAATAATGCTGCTCCAACTGGTTATGAATGGAATGGACAAAAAATATGGATGGATTATTTAAAACCATATGTAGATGAATTCATTACAGACACCTACGGAAGTGCTGTTGCAGTTATTAATCCAGAGGCTCCATATAAAGTTGTAATTGAAGGACATGCTGATGAAATATCTTGGTATGTAAATTACATCTCTGATGAAGGTTTAATCTATGTGATTAGAAATGGAGGTAGTGATCATCAAATTGCTCCAAGTAAAATTGTAAATATTCATACAAAGAACGGCATAGTAAAGGGGGTATTTGGTTGGCCAGCAATTCATACAAGAAATAAGGCCAAAGAAGAAGCTCCTAAACCTGATAATATTTTTATTGATTGTGGTTGTAAAACAAAAAAAGAAGTTGAAGACCTTGGAGTGCACGTTGGTTGTGTAATTACTTACCCAGACGAATTTCACATTCTAAATAAATCAAATTTTGTTTGTAGAGCTTTAGACAACAGAATGGGTGGCTTTATGATAGCTGAAGTTGCCAGACTAATCCATGAAAATAAAAAACAGCTTCCATTTGGGCTATATATTACCAATTCTGTGCAAGAAGAAATAGGATTAAGAGGTGCAGAAATGATATCGCATACTATCCAACCTAACGTTGCCATAGTTACTGATGTTACTCATGATACAACCACCCCTATGATTGACAAAAAGAAAGAAGGTCATATAAAAAACGGTGAAGGTCCGGTGATAGCTTATGCTCCAGCTGTTCAACAAAAATTAAGAGATTTAATTACGGAAACAGCAGAGGAAAAAAATATTCCTTTTCAAAGAGCGGCGCTATCTAGAGCAACAGGAACAGATACCGACGCTTTTGCCTACAGCAATGGAGGGGTTGCATCTGCTTTGATCTCTTTACCTCTTCGTTATATGCACACAACCGTAGAAATGGTTCACAGAGATGATGTTGAAAATGTTATTAAACTTATATACGAGTCTCTTTTAAAAATTAAAGGGAATGAAAGTTTTTCTTATTTTGATTAGAAAAACCTATTGTCATATAGTTAAGGGACTTTATATCTATAATTTTTAAACTGTAATAATTTAGTTTACATGGATGAACTCATAGATATTTTAGATAATCAAGGGAATTTAACTGGACGTCATTGCTTAAAATCTATTGCTCATAAGGAAGGACTCAACCACGCTACAGTTCATATTTGGTTTTACACACCAGAAGGAAACATACTACTTCAACAGAGAGCAGCTACAAAAAAAATCTACCCATTACTTTGGGATGTCAGTGTTGCTGGCCATGTAAATTCAGGGGAAAGTTTATTAACAGCTGCTATTAGAGAGGTTAAAGAAGAAATAGGAATAACTATTGGTGAAAATGATTTAAAAAAAATTGGAGTAATGAAGTCATTCCAATCCTACAAATCTGGAATTATAGACAATGAGTTTCACACTATTTTTATCTCTAAATTAAATGATGATATAGAAAATCTTTCTCCCCAAAAAGAAGAGGTTGAAGCTTTAAAAACAGTATCTATTTCGTTGTTCAAAAAGCTTTTAGAAGATTCTGCAAACAATTCTCACTTTGTAACTTCTAACAAAGAATACTATGTTTTTGTTTTAAAAAAAATAAAGGATTTTTATCAAAAAAATAAACTATAAATTAACAAATTGTAATTATATCTTTGCTTGATAGGTATACAAATCAAAATACCTTCCTTTTGCTTTTATTAGTTCATTGTGGGTTCCTCTCTCTGCTATTTCACCACTTTCTATGACTAATATTTGATCTGCTTTTTTTATAGTACTTAACCTGTGTGCTATGACTATTGTTGTTCTATCTTTTACTAATTGTGCTAAACTTTTTTGAATTAAGGATTCACTTTCTGTATCTAAACTAGAAGTAGCTTCATCTAAAATAATGATTTTTGGATCTGCTAAAATAGCCCTTGCTATGGCTAAACGTTGCCTTTGACCTCCTGAAAGTTTAACACCACGCTCTCCTATGAGTGTGTCTAAACCATGTTCAAATCTACTTGTAAATTCATCTACATAAGCTGCTTTAACTGCATTATCTAATTCGGTTTCTGTTGCATTTGGTCTCGGAAAAAGTATGTTTTCCCTTATGGTTCCCTCAAATAAAAATTCATCTTGTAGCACAACACCAAGATGTTTTCTATAGCTAGATAGTTTTATTTTAGACATATCTTGATGGTCTATGGTTATGGTCCCTGAAGTTGGGTTTAAAAAAGTAGCAGACAATCCTGCTATAGTAGACTTTCCAGAACCAGAGCTTCCTACCAAAGCTGTAACTGAACCGGGTGGGACATGAAAATTTATATTGTGTAATACTTCTTTTCCTTCCTCATAAGAAAAAGAAACATTATTAAAAACGATATCTCCATCTACTTTTTTTAATGCTAAAATTCTTTCTTTATCATCTTCCTCTGCTTCCATATTCATAAGCTCTTCTGTTCTATCTAACCCAGCTAAAGCCTCTGTTAATTGACTTCCAATATTGCTCATCTGGACAATTGGAGCTATCATAAAACCTAAAAGTAACGTAAACTTCAGAAAATCTCCAGTTGTTAACTGGTCTTCAATCATAAAATACCCCCCTATTCCCATGATTCCTACTGAAGCTAATCCTAATAAAAAAGTTGATGAACTTGTCATAACTGCTGTAGCTGTTAAACTTTTTTTTACATTCTGAAACAACAGGTCTACCCCTTTTTCAAACGTTTCATTTTCCTGATCTTCTGCATTAAAAGCTTTTATAACTCTAACTCCAGCCAAAGTTTCTGTTAATCTTCCTTTTACTTCAGCATTAATCTTTCCACGATTTCTAAAAATTGGACGAATGTATTTAAATGCTTTTAAAGCTATAAAACCAAAGACACTCACTGGTAAAAAAACAAATAATGTCATCCAAGGATTAATTTGAATTAATAAAACCAGAGATATGATAGCAGTAATTACACCTCCTACTAATTGAACAAGACCAGTGCCAATTAAATTCCTTACACCTTCTACATCACTCATAATTCTTGAAACCAACGCTCCTGATTTTGTATTATCAAAGAAACTAATTGGGAGTGATAAAACTTTTTTTTGAACTTGAGCTCTTAATTCTGAAATGAGATATTGAGCTTGAACACTTAGTATTCTTGTTAATAAAAAAGAGGTAATTGCCTGTATTAATAGAGCGAATCCTACAATCCATAATAAATCATATAAAGAATCCATATCCTTATTTGGGTAAATATCATCCAATAAATCTTTTGACTTTAGTGGCAGAACAAATCCAGATAATCTATTTATTAAAATTAAAAACAATCCTATAAATACCAAATTACGCCTTGGCCAAATAATTGTTTTGAAAGCTTTAGTCATTGTGACTTTTTGCTTTTTTTTATTTTTTTTCATTTCATTTGTTTAATGCATAAAAATAATTGACAAATGGTATGCAAAACAAATATTAAATGTCATATTAACAAAAATATAGCAACCTTATTTTTATTTACCATAATTACGAAGCCTATTTTTAAAAAATCAAATAATTTTGAATTTTCATACCATATAAAACTATATTAGCTTTATGGATATAGAGATAATAACCAATCTACTTGCCATTTATTGGCACATATTTTTATTATTTTTTACTATTGCTATTCTTTATTCTTCTGTTGGGTTTGGTGGTGGATCAAGTTATTTAGCAATTTTAGCGCTCACTGGGATTGCTTTTACACAAATTAGATCCATTTCATTATTGTGTAATATAGCTGTGGTAAGTTTAAATGTCTTTCATTTTCAAAAACAACGACTCTACGATTGGAAAAAAGTTATTCCTATTATATCTTTTAGCATTCCTCTAGCCTTTATTGGTGGGTTTATTGAGGTAAATAAGAATATATTTTTCATCTCATTAGGTTTCACACTGCTATCGGCATCTTTTGTGATGTGGTTTAATAAAAAAATTGTCTCAAAACATATAAATGCTAGTCACATCAATTTATCAAGAAATAGTAGTTACGCTGGTATAATTGGTTTTATCTCAGGTATGGTAGGAATAGGTGGAGGAATCTTTTTAGCTCCATTGTTGCACCTAAGACAATGGGATACTCCAAAAAGAATAGCAGCAACTGCCAGTTTATTTATACTATTAAATTCTATCAGTGGAATTTTAGGATATTCTCTCAATTCAGGTGTATCTATAGATTGGAATCTTTCCCTAATGCTAATCATAGTGGTTTTAGTAGGTAGTTTTTTAGGAAATAGAATTAGTAAACAATTTCTAACACCAATTCAAATTAAAAAAGGTACAGCTATACTGATTGCTTTTGTAAGTATTCGAATCTTAATAAAGTATCTTTTATAAAAATTAAAAAAACTTAACTATAAAATCTATAAAGATTCTAATCCGAAAATTTCGGATAGGCTGTTATGAACTCTTTGATGAATAATTTTAATAATTCTTTTATTAATTTCAGAGGAATAATTGATGTAGTAACTAAATTCTGAAGTAGAAAAATGACCAATAATTAGTCCTAAACTAATATTCCTATAGGATATATCTTTATTGTAAATTGATTTAATCTTGTTATTTATTTCTAAGTCTGAACAACTTTGTAAATCAACTTTTCTTTTTTCTAAATAGTTTTTGAAGGAAGTAACTAGCAATGGGTGTTGCATTTTAATGATTGGTCTTACAATGGTATTTTGAAAACTTTCTATTTCAGTAGTATGTTTTTTAACTAAATCCTTAATTATGGGGCGTTCTTTTTTATTCATCTAATAATTGATCGAATTCTAGTTGATAATCATATTGCAAATCCTCGTGTAAAGTAGCTATGGCTTTTTTTATTAAAATTAATTGTCTGTTGTAAACATTTAATAAACGAGGGCTTTTAGATATTGATGGTGATAACTTTTTGAGTTCTTTACAAAAGTGTAATAATAACTCTACTTCTGTCTCCTTTTTTTTTGAATAACGAATGTACTTTTTAGTGAGCTTTAAAATTTTACGTACACTCTTTCTGATGTAAAAAAAACTTTTTGTATTTATATCAGCAAAAAGAAGCGTACTATATTCGTTTACATTATAAATGTAAGTTACCTCGTCTTCTACATCAAATAATAAGTAAGAAAGTAATTCTTTGTTCTCTTTCTTAAACTTAGATAATTTTAAACATAATTCAATCAACTCTTGTGAAGATTTATAATGTAATTCGTCTTTTATTTTTTTGATGGTTACTGGTTTCATTGAGTAACTATTTAAAAACTGTTTAAGAAGGAAGTCGTATTTTTCTCAATTCTTTCTAGAACATTTGAGGTATTTGCTTTTATAAAAACATCTCCTGTAATTTGCTCATATAACTCTATATAACGATCAGAAATTTCAGAAATTTTATTATCTGACATTGTAGGAATAAGATCACCTTCTTTGCCTTGAAAACCATTTTGTATTAACCACTGACGAACAAATTCTTTTGATAACTGTTTTTGATTTTCACCTTTAGCTTGCCTTTCATTATATCCATCTTGATAAAAATATCGTGAAGAATCTGGTGTGTGAATTTCGTCTATAAGTACTATTTCACCATTTTCTGTTTTTCCAAATTCATATTTTGTATCAACTAATATCAATCCACGTTTTGCAGCAATTTCTGTTCCTCTTTGAAATAATTTTCTTGTGTAATCTTCCAAGATCAAATAATCTTTTTCAGATACAATCCCTTTTTCTAGAATATCTTCTCTAGAAATATCTTCATCATGATCGCCATTTTCGGCTTTTGTTGATGGAGTAATAATCGGTTCTGGAAATTTACCATTTTCTTTAATTCCATCCTTCATTGGGACACCACATAAGACTCTTTTCCCAAGTTTATATTCTCTAGCTGCATGACCTGATAGGTAGCCTCTTATGACCATTTCAACTTTAAAAGGTGAACATAAATGACCAATAGCTACGTTTTCATCTGGATTGGCAATTAACCAATTAGGAACTAAATCTTCTGTTTCTTTCATCATTTTAGTGGCAATCTGATTAAGAATTTGCCCCTTAAAAGGAATTTGTCTGGGCATAATTACATCAAAAGCTGATAATCTGTCTGAAGCAATCATTACAAGTAATTTGTCATCAATATTATAGACCTCTCTAACTTTGCCCTTGTAGACCTCTTTTTGTTTGGGGAATTGAAAATTAGTTTCGTTTATGGTGTTCATAAAGTTTTAAATAATTGTAAAATGCAAAAGTAGTTAAAGAGTATTAAAATTAATCAGTTTCGATACCTTTATAAGCACTAATAATACTTTTTACTAACCTGTGACGGATCACATCTTTGTCATCTAAATATATTTGAGCTATACCTTCTATATCTTTTAATGCTAATAATGATTCTTTTAATCCAGAAATTTGTTTTCTGGGAAGATCTATCTGCCCAGGATCTCCATTTATGACAAACTTTGCATTTTTACCCATTCTTGTTAAAAACATTTTCATTTGGTTGTGGGTGGTGTTTTGGGCTTCGTCTAATATTACAAAAGCATTGTCTAGTGTTCTTCCTCGCATAAAAGCAAGAGGAGCAATTTGAATGACACCTTTTTCTAAGTGTGATTCTAATTTTTCATGAGGTATCATATCTCTTAGTGCATCATAGAGTGGTTGCATGTAGGGATCTAATTTTTCTTTTAAATCTCCTGGAAGAAACCCTAAATTTTCACCAGACTCAACTGCTGGTCTAGTTAAAATAATTCTCCTAACTTCTTTTTCCTTTAAGGCTTTTACTGCTAAAGCCACAGCAGTATATGTTTTCCCAGTTCCTGCAGGTCCTACGGCAAATAACATGTCATTTTTCTGCATCATAGAAACCATTTTTCTTTGATTTTCTGTTTGAGCTTTTATATGTTTACCGTTAACACCATGCACTAAAATATCTTTAGCTTTTGCTCCGCCAGACTTTTCTTCTTTTCCTGTAGATGTTAAAATCCTTTCAATACTGTTCTCGTCTAATTTATTGTATCGATTAAAATATTTAATAAGCATTTCTAAGCGTTTTTCAAACTCATTAAGAAGATCAGATTCTCCATAGATTTTAAGTTTTGATCCTCGAGCAACTATTTTGATTTTTGGAAAATATCTTTTTAATTGCTCTATAGTGCTATTATGTGCTCCAAAGAAATCTTTTGGATTAATTTCAGTAAGCTCAATGATGCGTTCGTTCAAATGTTTTTAGTTTATTGGTTATTATTAAATAATACAACTTAAAAATAGTGAATAAATTTTCAGAAATGTTTAGCTTTGTGTGAAATTTTTAAGCAACTTTTACACATTTAATTAACAGCCAATTTTTAATGTCTATAATAACATTAACAACCGATTTTGGAACTAAAGACCATTTTGTTGGTGCAGTGAAAGGCGCTATATATTCTGAGTTGCCTGATGCTAAAATTGTTGACATCACGCATCATATATCACCATTTAATATTACAGAGACTGCGTATATTCTAAAAAACTCGTATAAGAGCTTCCCAGATGGAACCATTCATATTATTGGAGTAGACTCAGAGTTAAGCGACACAAACAAACATATAGCAATAGCTTTAGACAACCATTACTTTGTATGTCCAGATAATGGTTTAATTTGCATGATAACTAAAGATATTAAGCCTACAAAAATTGTAGAAATTAATATTCATGATAGAATTGAAAGTAGCTTTCCTGTGTTGGATGTTTTTGTGCAAGTAGCTTGTTTTATTTCTAGAGGTGGAAATTTAACTGTGATTGGAAAAGAAACATCCTCTTTTAAGGAAATGACAGAAATTCAACCAAAAGTTAGCCAGGATCAGAAAATAATTACAGGAGGAATTATCTATATAGATAATTATGGCAATATTATAAGTAATATCAATAAAAAACTCTTTGTTGAAATAGGGAAAGGAAGAAATTTTAAAATTTCTGCAGCAAAATATACTTTCACAAAAATAGTTAATAAATATAATGAAGTTCTGGGTGAAAACAGATCAGATACTCGTCAATTTGACGGAAGTAAATTAGCTCTTTTTAATTCAGCTGGCTATTTAGAAATTGCTATTTACAGAAGTAATTTAAATACAGTTGGGGGTGCCTCTACTCTACTTGGTTTAGGTTATAGAGATACAATAACCATAGAATTTAATTAAGTAAAATGCTAGTTAGAATTGTAAAGATGAGCTTTCATCAAGAACACATAGAAACCTTCCTTTCTAATTTTAATAAAAAAAAAGAAGAAATAAGAAAAAGCGCTGGTTGTAATTTATTAGAATTGTATAGAGATAAAAACGATTCTTCTATTTTTTTTACCTATAGTTATTGGGATTCTGAGGAAGATTTAAATGAATACAGAAAATCTGAATTATTTAATGAAATTTGGTCTAAAACTAAGGTATTATTTAACTCAAAACCACATGCATGGAGTGTTGAAAAGAAGATTAGTTTAAACTAATGGGAAAATTTAGTTTTAAACACTTCCCAGAATTAATTACTAACAGACTTATACTAAGACTACCTCATTTTGGTGATTCTAAATCTATGTATCATAAAAGAACTAATAAGAAGATTAACAAATTGATTTCTATAAAAATTCCTCAAAGTATTGCAGAAACCATTAAATTTATAGATAAGTTAAACAATCGATTTGATAATAGTATAATATTTAAAATAAAAATAGCCTAACAATGCTTGCCATTTTTAAAAAAGAATTCAACTCATTTTTTACCTCAACAATAGCTTATTTAACTATTGGAATGTTTTTATTAATAAATGGATTATTTCTGTGGGTTTTTGATGACGATTTTAATGTTTTAAACGCAGGGTTTGCAGATCTTACTAGTTTTTTCTATCTAGCTCCATGGATATTAATTTTTCTAATACCTGCAATCACTATGAAAACATTTGCAGATGAATTTCGTTCTGGAACTATTGAAATTTTAAAAACAAGACCAATTACTAATGTAACTCTTGTTCTGGGTAAGTTTTTTGCAATTTTAACCTTACTTATTATAGTTCTAATTCCAACATTTGTCTATGTGTATTCTATACATGAACTAGGAAATCCTGTTGGAAATTTAGATTATGGAAGTATTAGTGGATCATATTTAGGTTTGTTTTTATTAGCTAGTTCTTTTGCATCAATTGGAATATTTACCTCAACTCTTAGTAAGAATCAAGTTGTTGCTTTTCTATTAGGAATTTGTATGGTCTTCTTATTCTATTACGGATTTGATGCTGTTTCTAGTTTATTTGGAGATTATTCTTACACCATAAAATTATTCGGAATGAACGAACATTACAAGAGTATTAGTAGAGGTGTAATTGATTCTAGAGATGTCTTATATTTTATGAGCATTATTATTTTCTTTTTATTTGTCAGCAAACAAAAACTAACCAATGAGTAAAAAGTTAAAACATACGATATTTTTGCTTGTTGCACTTGCATTATTAAATATTGCTAGTCAAAGTTATTATAAGAGAATAGATTTAACTTCAGATCATAGATATACATTAGCACCTATAACAAAAGAGGTTATTCTAAATGTAAACAAAGAACTTATCATTACTCTTTATTTAGAAGGCGACTTCCCCTCAGAGTTTAAACGTTTACAAATAGAAACTAAACAGTTTTTGGAAGAATTGAGCAGTGAGAATTCTTTTATTAAAACTCAATTTATTAGCCCAGACAACCAAAGAGAGCGTTTAATTAAAGCTGGAATGATACCAAGTCAATTAACTGTAAAGGAAAATGGTAAATTATCAAATAGCATTATTTTTCCATGGGCAGAAATCACTTATAAAAATAAAACAACCATAGTCTCTTTGCTTTCAAACGATATGGTACAAACCCAAGAAGATCAGTTGGAGAATGCTGTTGAAAATTTAGAGTTTTCTTTTGTAAGTGCAATACTCAAACTACAGGAACAAAAGCAAAAAAAAGTTGCAATACTTTCTGGGAACGGAGAACTACAAGATATTCAATTGTATTCTTTTTTAAGTGAAATAACAAAGAAATATCGATTGGCAAAATTCACATTAGATTCTGTTGAAAGGTATCCAACTAAAAGCGTAAAAGATCTTCAAAAATTTGACCTTGCCATTATTTCGAAACCAACAAAACAGTTTTCAGAGAAAGAAAAATTAGTGATAGATCAATATGTTATGAACGGTGGAAAGACATTGTGGATGTTGGAAAATGTTCAGGCAGATACAGATAGTCTATACAATGGTGGTAAAATGTTGGCCTACCCAAGAGATCTTAATCTGACTGATTTATTCTTTTCTTATGGATTACGTGTTAACGCAACATTAATTCAAGATTTGTATGCTGCAAAAATTCCATTAGCAACAGGAAACATAGGGAATAAACCTCAATTTCAAAATTTAAATTGGTTTTATCACCCATTAGTTTCTGGAAACCCAACGCATGCAATAACTAAAAATATAGCCCCTGTAAGGTTGCGATTTGCTAATCAAATAGACACCATACAAAACAATTTAAAAAAGACACCTTTGCTAATGAGTTCAATGTTAACAAAGAAGACTGGGACACCTGCTATCATAGAGTTAGAAAGTATCGCTAATGAACCCAAAGAAGAAGAATATTCATCGGGTTTTAATATATTTAGTTTACTTGTAGAAGGAGATTTTAATTCTATGTATGCAAAAAGAATTAAACCATTTGAATTAAATAAATTCACAAAAAAAAGCAACCATAATAAAATGATTATTATTTCCGATGGAGATATCGGAAGAAATCAAATTAAAAAAGGAAAACCCTTTGATTTGGCAGAAGATAAATGGACAGGTGAGCAGTTTGGTAATAAAGAATTTTTATTAAATGCAGTAGATTATTTATTAGATGATACTGGAGTAATTGAACTAAGAAATAAAAATTTAAAAATCAATCTATTAGATAAAAAGAGAGCATTTGAAGAGCGAACTTTTTGGCAGTTTATTAATATTGCATTGCCCCTTTTTATTTTAACAATTTTTGGATGTGTTTTCCACTATTTAAGAAAAAGAAAGTATTCTTAAATTTCTAACAAATTATCATGAATAAATTGATAATTCAGTTCTTCCTGTAACTTTTTTGAACTGATTATTTTATATTTCAATTGTGAATTTTCTTCAAATATTGGCATCTCAAAATTCAAATTATTTCTCGCATTTATATAAAAATCTTTTCTAGTTGGATGATCATTACTAGAGGCATTAAAAGTTGTATTCCAACAGTTTTGATCAATAATTTCATGAATAATATTAATACAATCCTCCTGGTGTATCATATTCACAAACCCATCAGGCTGGGGTATTATTTTACCATTTTTAAACCAACTTCCTGGATGTCTACCAGGACCAAATAATCCAGCAAAACGAATAATTGTTGTTTCAAAAAATGTGTTATTTTTAAAAAGATTTTCAATTTCTGAGAGAGGTGTAATCATTGTTACTGTTTCTTCAGTAACTATAGAGTTTGATGCTGGATATACTGAAGTGGAGCTAATAAAAATAACTTTCTGAATCGGTGAAATTTCAATTTGTTCAATGAATCGCTCATATGCATCTATATCCTTTGAGGTTATGGCTATCAAAAGAATATCTGATGCTAAGAATAAATCAAACTCTTCAAATTCAGTAATATCTATACAGTAAGATTCTATTCCTAAAGATTCTAATTCTTGAATTTTAATCTCGGAGGTCGTAGATCCTTTTACTAAAAAACCATCATTCATTAAAGAAACTGCCATAGGTTTCCCTAACCAACCACATCCAAGTATACTAACATTCTTCATCGCAACAATTTTCATGCTTTACAAATTTGCAACTCACTACAGCTAGTAATGCTCCTATAATTGGAGCTAATATATACAACCAAAGTCCTTTAATATTTCCGGAAACAATATTTGGAGCTAGTGAACGGGCAGGATTCATTGATGCATTAGTAATAGGTCCGGCAAAAAGTGCTTCCAATAGTACTACAGACCCAATAGCTATACCAGCCATCATTCCTACCTCTTTACTTCCTGTGGAAACATTAATAATAACAACCATTAGAAAAAATGTGAGAATTAATTCTAATACAAAAGCTCGCCATACATCAACAGTAGGAATCGTTGCTCCTAAAAGTTCACTTTTGGGAAATAACCACATCAATAATAAACTTGCTGTAAAAGCACCTGCTACCTGAAAAAATATATACTTGGGAACTTCTTTCCAAGAAAACTTTTTAGCATAGGCAAATGCAATAGATACTGCTGGATTAAAATGAGCTCCTGATATTTCTCCAAAAGCATAAATCATTGCCATGACAATTAATCCCCATGTAATTCCTATTCCCACATGGGTTACATCTCCACCAGTAGTCTCGTTAATAGTCATGGCACCAGTTCCACAAAAAATCATGGCAAAAGTGCCTATAAATTCAGATATATAATTTTTCATTTACACTCTTTTTATCTAATATTGAAAGATCTAATGCAAAGATACATTTGTTTAGGTTACCTTTTCATTAAGTTTTACCTTACAGATTCATTTTTTTTAATCCTCATCTTATGAAAAAATTTATTTTATTAGTCACAAGCTTTTTAATCATTAGTTGTTCAACCTCAGAAACGAACATAAGCTCTTTGAATGAGGATGAAAGATGGAATCTCAGAGCTGAAAATACAGAAATTATAAGAGATGATTTTGGCATTCCTCACATCTACGGAAAAACAGATGCCGATGCGGTATTTGGAATGTTATACGCACAATGTGAAGATGATTTTAATCGTGTAGAACGAAATTATATCTGGGCAATTGGTCGTTTGGCTGAAGTTGAGGGAGAAAAAGCCTTGTATAGCGATGTAAGAGCCAATCTCTACATGACCCAAGAAGAAGCAATTTTAAATTATGATAATAGTCCTAAGTGGCTTCAAGAACTTTGTATTGCATTTGCAGATGGTATTAACTTTTATTTAAAAAATCATCCAGAAGTAACTCCTAAGTTAATTACTCATTTTGAACCGTGGATGCCCATGTATTTTAGCGAAGGGTCAATTGGAGGAGATATTGAAAGGGTCTCTACAGAGAAAATAAGAGATTTTTATGGCCCTCAAACAAATTCAAAAGAATTAGCAATTTCTGACGGATTAATTCGCTTGAAAGATGATGAACCAAGGGGCTCTAATGGTTTTGCAATAGGTGGAGAAAAAACAGCTTCAGGAAATGCCATGTTATTAATAAATCCTCATACCTCTTTTTTCTTTAGAGGAGAATCTCATGTTGTTAGCGAAGAAGGTTTAAATGCATACGGAGCTACAACCTGGGGTCAATTTTTTATATATCAAGGGTTTAACGAAAAAACTGGATGGATGCATACCTCTACAGGAACAGATATCATTGATGAGTTTAAAGAAACTATTGTAAAAACCAATGACAAAACACACTATACATATGGAGAAAAAATGCTTCCAATTGATTCTATTCAAGTCTCATTAAATTATGCTACAAATACAGGAACCTCCTCAAAAGACTTTACTTTATTCAGAACTCACCACGGACCAATTACCCATTCTGAGGGGAATCATTGGATATCAACTGCCTTAATGTGGAGTCCTGTAAAGGCATTAAAACAATCATTTACAAGAACAAAAAAATCAAATCACAATGAATTTCATGAAATGATGGATATCAGAACAAATTCTTCAAACAATACTGTTTATGCAGATGCAGACGGAACCATCGCCTACTACCACGGTAATTTTATTCCTGTGAGAGATGAAAAATTTGATTATACAAAACCAGTTGATGGAAGTAATCCTGCTACAGATTGGAAAGGATTACACAAGTTAGAGGAAAATATTTTTGTGAAAAATCCTCCAACACATTGGATACAAAACTGTAACTCTACACCATTTAGCTCTGCAGCAGAATACAGTCCAAAAAAAGAGGATTACCCTGAATATATGTCTTCATTTCCAGAAAACTTTAGAGGTATCCATGCAATTCCTCTATTAAAAAAAGCAGAGAACCTTACTTTAACTTCTTTAATTAAACTTGCATATGATCCCTATTTACCAGGAGCGGAAAAACTAATATCAGGATTAATTGAAGCTGCAAAAAAAATACCTTCACAATCTAAAGATGTTAAAGATGCCATAAAGATGTTGAAAAAATGGGATTCTAAAGTAGCTATCAATTCAATTGAAATGACCTTAGCACAATTTTACATTAATTCATACTATGAATCAGGTAAAATTCCAACCATGTCCTATGGAAAAAGAACCTCGAGACTAGCTCGTTTTGAATATATGAGTATAGAATCGCCTCCCGAGGAACGTATGGCTATTTTTGAAAAAAGCTTACAAAAATTAATAGAAGATTTTGGCTCATGGAAAACTACTTGGGGAGAATTTAATAGATATCAGAGAAATGATGGAGAAATTTTTCAAAATTTTGATGATACTAAAAAAAGTATACCTGTAGGTATGGCATCAAGTAAATGGGGTGCTTTGGCTTCCTATGGCACACGGTTTGGAAAAAACACTAAGCGTCAGTATGGAACTTCAGGAAATAGTTTTGTTGCCGTTGTTGAATTTGGAGAGAAAGTAACTGCCAAAACAATTTTGGCTGGAGGTCAAAGTGGAGACCCAAACTCGCCTCATTTTGATGATCAAACAATACCCTATATAAAAGCAAAATTTAAAGACGTAGCTTATTACAGAGAAGATGTTTTAAAGCGTGCAAAAAAAACCTATAAACCTGGAAAAGAAAAATAAATTGCGTTTTTAACAACTTAAAATAATTGTATTTTTACTTTTCTAAACTTTAAATTAATTATGAACAAATTTTTTATTACAAAAACTACCCTAATAGCCTTTATAATATCCATATCGCTATCTAGTTGTGATAATGTATCTTCTTCTGTTGAAGGAGAAAAAAAATCAACAACAAAATTAAAAATTACCACGCCTCAACCTAGCCCAAAAGCAACAGTAGAGCAACGGGTTGGCCTAACGGATATATCAGTAGAATATTCTAGACCAGGAGTAAAAGGAAGAGCTGTTTTTGGAGATCTAGTTCCTTATGGTAAGACATGGAGAACGGGTGCTAATTTCAATACAAAAGTTACCTTTAGTTCTGATGTTTCCATTGACGGCCAAACACTAAATGCAGGTTCATATGGGTTATATACTGTTCCAAACAAAAATTCTTGGGAAGTTATGTTTTATTCTGAGTCTGATAATAGCGGAGTCCCTAGAGATTGGGACGATACCAAGGTTGTTGCAAAAACAAGTGTAGAAGTATACTCAATGCCAATGAATGTTGAGACATTTACCATTACTTTTGACGACGTTTCTGGTACCTCAGCAGTAATAGGTCTTCTATGGGAAAAAACATATATTGGAATAAAATTTGAAGTTCCAACTGATAAATTGGTTTCTGAAACTATAGATGCTGTTATGGCTGCAAGCCCTGAAGCTGGAGACTATTATAATGCCGCAATCTATTATAGACAACAAGACTTAGACATCAAAAAAGCAAATGAATGGATGGAAAAAGCCATGTCTTTGACTGAAAAACCTGCATTTTGGCAATTGAGACAACAGTCTTTAATTTATGCAAAAATGGGTGATACAGAAAAGGCGATAGCAGTTGCTGAAAAATCTCTAGAACTTTCAAAAAAAGCTGGAAACGAAGCTTATATTAAAATGAATACGCAATCACTTGCTGAATGGAGTGTGAAATAATATTATTCTACATTTATTTAAATTTAAAAGGCAGCTAATCGCTGTCTTTTTAAATTTTTACTTCTAAGATCCATAAGAAAAATAACTTGTTCAAATTCAAAGAGAACAGGTAAGTCTTCAATAGTTACTTTTCTGAAAATGATTATTTTTTAGAAAATTAATACTTTAAATTAATGTTTTTTCTGATGCTATCTAATGTAGCTATTAGATCCTTTGAAAAAGAAAAACTCATGAGTTCACTTTCTTTTTTATTGTCTCTAAGCAATTGATTGAAATGCTCTATTTCAAAATTGTATCCAAAAGTTTCAGCAGAAAAATCTAGATGTTCTTCAATTCCATTTTGCACCAAAGTAATTGTTGTTGGTTGGTGAAACCTAGTATTAATTTTAATAACTCCGTACTCGCACGTAAAAATAGCTTCAGTAGGTGTTTCCTTCAAAAAAGTACTTTTCAAAATTGCTTTGGCATTGTCGTAATTAAAAATCATCTCACAAGATGAATCTGCACCGTTGTTGAAAAAAGTTGCAGTAGATTCAATAGATTTTGGAATTCCTAATGTAGATAGGGCTAGAAACACAGGATATATACCAATATCTAATAAACTTCCACCTCCCAATTCTTTTTTTAGCACTCTACTATCTAAACTATGTGTAGATTTAAATCCGAAGTCAGCTTCTAAATGAATTACTTTTCCAAAATTTTTGTTTTTAATATTATTTTTCACATATTGGAAATGAGGTGAAAAAGCAGTCCAAAGAGCTTCCATCAAAAGTGTATTATTGATTTTTGCAACACGAATCATTTCTGTTACCTCTTGTAAGTTCATAGCGAAAGGTTTTTCACATAAAACAGCTTTTTTATGTTGTAAACAAAGAATGGCATGCTCCTTATGAAAACTGTTAGGAGTAGCTATGTAAACAGCATCTACTAATGGATCTTTTACAAGTGACTCGTAGCTATCATAACTTATTGAAACTTGAAATTCGTTTGCAAAAGAAGAAGCCTTTTGATGACTTCTTGACGCTACCGCATACAATTCAGTTCCATGAACAGAAGTGATATCTTGTGAAAATTTTCGAGCAATATGACCCAGACCAAGAATTCCCCAACGAATGATTTTTGTTTCTTTTTTACTCATCTTTTAGGTTATACTTTTTATCATGATGTATGTATAGATGATTTTTTTTCTGCACTTAAAATTCCAATCAATAAAAATAAAAACATTAAAACTAATACATGATACAAGGTTAATTTTAAATAAGTAACATCATACATTGCTTTTACAAAAACAATTGAAATCAACATTAAAATAATTTTAATTTTTGGATGATTTTTTTTAAAATTATACAATAACGCAGTGAAGATTACTACCACACATCCAACAAAATTTAACCATAAATAGCTAATTATTGGGTCTAAACCTTGCTCTTCAAGTTTGTAAATTCCAAAATAGTAAATTAATAAAATTATTACCTGAGTAATAATTGCAGCAACAAAAACTGCATTTCCATGAACACGTTTGAAAAAGAATGCTAATAAAAAAATACCCAATACATTTCCGTAAAATAAAGATCCAATAATATTAACTAGTTGAATTAAATTATCGAATAGATTTGCAATACAGGCTATAGCAATAGCTAATAAACCCCAAACTAAAGTTAGCCATTTTGAGGCTTTTACATAGTGAGCCTCATCTTTTCCGATAGCAATATTTCTTTTGTAAACATCTATTGTTGTTGTAGAGGCCAACGCATTCAACTCTGATGCGGTTGATGACATGGCTGCAGCCAAAATAACAGCCAATAATAAGCCAATAATACCTTTGGGAAGGTTATTTACTATAAAATGAATAAAAACATAGTCTTTATCGTTCTCTTCAATTTTTTTATCAGAATTTTCGGCAACTTTCTTGATGATATTTTTAGCTTGTTGCTTTAATGATTTATCTTGATTGTTGAGTTCTAGGATTAAACCCCTTTCATTTTCTTGTATACCATCTAACAAAAGTGTTTTCTTTTGAGTTTCTATAGATATATGTTGTTTTTCTAATTCTTTAAATTCATCGTAATACTTAGAACTGATAACAGCTTCATTGGCTTTTGGATTAAAGTTTAATGGAGATGCATTAAATTGATAAAACACAAAAACCATTACCCCGGTTAACAATATAAAAAATTGCATGGGTACTTTTAACAAACCATTGAATAGGAGGCCCAGTTGACTTTCTCTTAGAGATTTTCCAGACAAATATCTTTGCACCTGACTTTGATCTGTTCCAAAATAAGAAAGCATCAAAAATGTACCACCTAAAAACCCCGTCCAAACTGTATACTTTTTATCTAAATCAAATGAAAAATCTAATACTTTCATTTTATCACTTGCTCCTGCAATATCTAATGCTTTAGAGAATGTTATCCCGTCTGGGATATAGAACATAATCAGAGTAAAAGCAGTTACCATCCCAAAAAATATAATGATCATTTGCTGTTTTTGTGTAACATTTACTGCCTTAGTACCACCAGAAACAGTATAAAATATAACCAAACAACCAATAACTATATTAAGCACTATTAAATCCCAACCAAGTACATAGGATAAAATAATTGCCGGAGCATAAATAGTGATTCCAGCAGCAAGGCCACGTTGAATTAAAAATAAAAATGCAGTAAGCGATCTTGTTTTTAAATCAAATCTAGTTTCTAGATATTCATATGCTGTATAGACATTTAATTTATAGTAAATTGGAATAAAAACCAGACAAATAATAACCATGGCTATAGGTAAACCAAAGTAGAATTGCACAAAACCCATTCCGTCATGGAAAGCCTGACCTGGTGTAGATAAAAAAGTAATGGCACTTGCTTGAGTAGCCATTACAGACAATCCTATAGTCCACCATTTTGTATCATTACCTCCTTTGATGTAATCTTCCACTCCGCTATCCATTTTACGGGTCTTATAAACTCCGTATAAAACAATAAATAGCAACGTTGTTACTAAAACAAACCAATCTAATGGATGTAAATCTGGTACTCCCATAATTACTTAGTGAAAAATTGTGTTATAAAATAAAAAATAAGAATGTATATAACATTTACAATCAGTACGATTGAATATATTTTTTTCCAAAGTTGTTTTTCAATTTTCATTATTAGTTTTTTAATTGCTTTTGTTGCTGAATACGTTGTTTACCTATGGATAAAATATTTGCAAATAACTTATAAGCTCCTGGAACTCCTGCTGGCAATTCTCTAAAAAAACTTAATCCAGTATATATGTAGTTCCCTTTTCCATATTTAGCAACTAATAAACTACCTTTCTTTGGATTCTCTCCTTTGTCGTTCATGGATAAAATAGGAGTATATTCTGAACTCCAGGAATTAGGAAAATACAAACCTCTTTCTTGAACCCATCCATCAAAATCTTTTTCAGTAATTTTATTAGGGAAATTCATTATTGGATGATTTTTCTCTAAGATTTCTACTGTAGCATTTTCATCAGTTACTCTGTCTCTAGATAATTTTAATTTAAATGGAGCAGCTACATCAACCCTTCGACTAGTATTATATTGAACTACCATATTTCCACCATTTTTTACATATTCTAGTAAAAATTTTTGTTTATATTTTAATACGGAAATTGTGTTGTAAGCTCTAATTCCTAAAACAATAGCATCAAACTTTTTTAAATTTTCTGCATTAATTTCTTCGGGATTAATCATCTGTACAGCATAACCGATTTGTTTTAAACTTTCTGGAACAACATCTCCGGCACCTTTAATGTAACCAATAAAATTCCCTGCTTTTTGTATACTCAACCGAACTACTTTTGCTTCTGATTTTTGCAATACAGATTGCTTTGGAATGTGATCATATTTAATTTCTATTAATTCTTTATCAAATTGGTTATCACCTATGAGTAAAGTTGCTTCAATAATTCCTTGCGAATCATCAACCGGAGGAATTACTTTGAATTGAAAATTTTGGACATCCCCTTTTTGTTTGATGTCTACATCAATAAAACTGGGTGAAACCTGCCATTTTTTTGGCACCTTTAGAGATAATTTTCCCTTAACATTACTAGTCCCTGATCTTACTTCCACAGATATTAAACGCTCTTTTAAATCCGAGAATAACACCACTTTTTCCTTAAGTTTTGTAGTTACAATTGGTAGTATTTCAAACGGTTCGTATAATTCACCTTTGTCTCTTTTTGAATATCGATGAATAACTTCTTTTTTTATCTTAATGGGTTGACTATCTACTAAAAGATTAAAATAAACAGCTACCTTTCTAGGTGTTTCAGGTTTTCCAATTAAATGATTGTCAGATACTTGGTACATCCCTAAAGTTCCTTTTGACTGTAGCCAATAAGGATCTGTGTAATGTAAGTTGTTTAACTTAATAGTCTGTTTAAACTCTTGTTTTTGGTTACCCTGTAACAGTATATCTGTTTTTATTTTTTGGAGATTACTAGTTTTAAAACTCATTGATTCTAAATAGACAGGCACCTCAGAATTTCTATTTAAAACTTCAATATTGATAGTTATATTTTCGTTTGGAACACTACTAGCACTTTGTGCAGATGCTTCTAAATATAATCCTGCACAAGCTTCAATAATTTGACTAATTTGTTCGGATTTAATTCTTTTCCAATGAATATCCTTGAGAGATTTGATTTTCTTGTAGGCTTTCATTAAATCCTTCAAATGTTTTGCAGGTTCAGCAAAATTAAAATTCTTCTCTATTTCATATAGTATATCACCAATTTCTCCTCCACCTTGAAGTCGATTCCAAGTGGTATTAATACCAGCAAAAATATCATTAGAATCTTTAGGTCTATCTCCTTTTAAAAATTCTAAAAATTCTTTTTGACTTCCTCTGTTGGTTAGTCTTCCAAAACCTTGACATAGATGCTGACTGCTAGCTAGAGCTGCAACCTCATTATTGGATAGTCCTTTTAAAGGGTAATAAACTCCAACGTCTACAGAAGTTAATTTACCTTCTGTAGCATTTTTAAACGCTGCTTCTGTTTTATAAAACCAAGAAGATGTATTAAAATATACACGTTTAGGTTGCCAAGTATCTGTGTATTTTAACTGATCTGAAAAATTTATAGCATCATCAGCTAAATCAAAAGCTTCAAGACTTAACATGGCCGAAGTTGTATGATGTCCATGAGTAGTTCCGGGAGTTCTATGATTAAATCTATTGATAATTACATCCGGTTTAAAAGTTCTAATAGCCCAAACCACATCACTTAAAACTTTTTCTTTATCCCAAATATCCAAAGTTTCTTCTGGGTGTTTAGAATATCCAAAGTCATTAGCTCTCGTAAAAAACTGCTCACCTCCATCTATTCTTCTAGCAGCTAAAAGTTCTTGAGTTCTTATGACACCTAATAGCTCTCTTATTTCGGATCCAATCAGATTCTGTCCTCCATCTCCTCTAGTTAATGATAAATAACCAGTTCTAGCTTTCACATGATTTGATAAATAGGATATTAAACGAGTATTTTCATCATCTGGATGCGCAGCTATATACAAAGCAGTGCCTAAAAAATTTAATTTCTGAATTTTCTCATAAATTTCATTGGAAGATAATTTTGTTGGCTTTTGTGAAGAAATTTGAAAACTTACAAGTAGAAATAAAAATGTAGTAATCCAGTTTTTCATAGTATTATTGGGTTTCATCGCTAACAAATGTAGCATTTTAAATCTTCATTTAAAATTGCAAAAACAATTTAACATATTTCAAAAACCCCCATTGATTCACATACTTATTTAATCAAAAAAGCTATCAACAATAAGAGTAAAATGTTGATAACAATATTTTCAAAATCACTAATTTCCAATATCTTTGTAATTGAACCATACCTTAACAAATATCAAAATGAAATTTATCGTATCAAGCTCGCAATTATTAAAACAACTACAAGTTTTAGGCGGAGTTATTAACAGCAATAATACCTTACCTATATTAGATAATTTCTTGTTTGAAGTTTCTGAAAATCAATTAAAAATTTCTGCATCTGATTTAGAAACAACTATGAGTGCAGTAGTTACAATAGAATCTGATACATCTGGCTCTATCGCAATATCAGCTAGATTACTCCTAGATACTTTAAAAACATTTCCAGATCAACCATTAACTTTTAAAACTGAAGGTGATAGCATCATAGAAATAAGTTCTGATCAAGGTAAGTATGACATGGCATACTTTGGAGGTGATGAGTTCCCAAAATCTGTGAGCCTACCTTCACCAAGTAAAACAATCATACCATCTAATATTTTAGCGACAGCTATATCAAAAACAATTTTTGCTGCAGGTAATGATGATTTACGACCAGTAATGAGTGGAGTCTTTTTTCAATTTAGTTCACAAAATTTAACCTTTGTGGCAACAGATGCACACAAATTAGTGAAGTATACCAGAACTGATGTAACAGCAGATAAAACTGCTGAATTTATCATGCCAAAAAAACCATTGAATTTATTGAAAGGTGTTTTAAGTGGTGAAGAAGATGTTACCATTGAATACAATGATGCCAATGCGAAATTTACGTTTGAAAATTTTGTTTTAATCTGTAGATTAATTGATGGAAAATATCCTAATTACGAAGCTGTAATTCCAAAAGAAAATCCAAATAAGTTAACAGTAGATAGAGCATCCTTTCAAAATTCAGTTCGTCGTGTTTCTATTTTCTCAAGCAAAACAACACATCAGATTCGCTTAAAAATGGCAGGTACTGAGTTAAACATTTCTGCTGAAGATATCGATTTTTCAAATAAGGCAGATGAACGCTTAAATTGTGATTATCAAGGAGATGATATGCAAATTGGATTTAACTCTCGTTTTTTAAGTGAAATGTTGAGTAATTTGAGTTCTAATGAGGTCTTAATTGAAATGTCATTACCAAACAGAGCTGGTATTTTAACTCCTATAGACGGTACAGACGAGGGTGAACAAATCACGATGTTGGTAATGCCAGTAATGTTAAATAACTAATCCGATCCATGTTAAATTAACCTATAATTTGTGTAGGATATTTTATCAAATTTACATCAATAGACTACAACACAATACTGAAGTAAAACCAGTTTATCGTTGTAGTTTTTTTGTTTATTTTTATGATTAAAATTTTATCTTATTGAATTTTCTAGCACATTTGTATTTATCTGAAAACTACCCAAATATTATGATTGGTAATTTTATAGCTGACCATATCAAAGGGAATCAGTTCAGTCATTTTAATTCACAAATTAAACTGGGTATAAAATTACACAGAGAAATAGATACTTTTACAGATACCCATGAAATTACTAGAATCAGTAAGCGAAGACTTCATAAACGTTATGGATTGTTTGCAGGTATTATTATTGATATTTTTTATGATCATTATTTAGCAAAAAACTGGAATGATTATTCTGCCATACCCTTAAAAATCTACGTTAATTCAGTCTATAATTTACTTAATAGTCATAAAGAAATATTACCAGAGAAAACATTGCAAATGATACCCTATATGATAAAATATAATTGGCTTTACAACTATCAATATAAAGAGGGAATTAAAAATGTTCTTCAAGGAATGAATCGTAGAACAAATAATAAAGGTCAGATAGATTTAGCGATTGAAGACCTATACAAATTAGACACAGATTTTGATAAAGATTTTGAATCATTTTTCAAAGATTTAAGAATTTTCTCTCATCAAAAAATTAAAAAATTAAACCCTCAAAACACCTATTCATGAAAAAAATAATTCTCTTATTTATTATAAGTTTACTTTTTACATCTTGTAATCAAGAGGAAGAAAACACTAATCAACTGAAAGGTTTGGTTACAGAAAAAGCAATGGTAGTTTCAGCACGAGCTGAAGCTTCTAAAATTGGGACAGAAATTTTAAATAAAGGGGGGAATGCTTTCGATGCTATGATGGCTACTGAATTAGCATTAGCTGTTAGTTATCCAGTTGCAGGAAATATTGGTGGTGGTGGTTTTATGGTTTACAGAAAAAATGATGGTGAAATTGGTGCCCTAGACTACAGAGAGAAGGCTCCTTTAGCGGCCTCTAAAGATATGTATTTAGATACAGAAGGAAATGTTATCAAAGGCAAGAGTACCTCTGGCGCTACTGCTGTAGGAGTTCCTGGAACTATAGCTGGAGTGTTTAAAGCTCAAGAAAAGTTTGGTGTATTGTCTGTCAAAGAGGTTTTAACTCCTGTGATAGCATTAGCAAAGAAAGGAGTTTTAGTTACAAAAAAACAAGAAAAAAGAATTTTAAAGTATCAAAAAGATTTTAAAAAAGTAAATAAGGATACATTTATTTTTCTTGATCCATGGAAAGAGGGTGATACTATAAAATATATTGCCCTAGCCAATACTTTAGAACGTATTTTAAAAAATGGTAGAGATGAATTTTACAAAGGAGAAACTGCAAAAAAATTAGCAAAATTTGTACAGAGTAACGGAGGAATCATAACTGAAGATGATTTAGAAAAATATGAGGCCAAATGGAGAACTCCCATTACTTTCATGTACGACAATTTAAAAATAATATCCATGTCTCCCCCCTCAAGTGGGGGAATTTGTTTGGCACAAATTATGAATGGAATCGAATCTTTTGACCTTCAATCTTATGGTCATAACTCTGTGAAAACAATGCAAGTGATTACAGAAGCTGAACGAAGAGCATACGCAGATAGAAGTTATTATTTGGGTGATCCTGATTTTGTTAATATTCCAAGAGATTCATTAATAAGTAAAGCTTACTCGAAGAATAGGATGCGTTCTTTTTCTTTTGAAAAGGCAACTGCTTCAAAAGATATTTCACATGGTTCTGTTCAAATTACTGAAAGCAAGGAAACCACCCATTACTCCATTATAGATCAATACGGGAATGCAGTTTCAGTTACCACTACTTTAAACGGAGGTTTTGGTTCTAAGCTATATTCATCCGAGTTAGGTTTTTTCTTAAATAATGAGATGGATGACTTTAGCAGCAAACCTGGCGAACCAAATATGTTTGGTTTAATTGGTGCTAAAGCAAATGAAATTGCTCCAGAAAAAAGAATGTTAAGTTCCATGACACCTACAATTGTAGAAAAAGATGATAAATTATGGATGGTAGTAGGAACACCCGGAGGATCCACCATCATCACCTCAGTCCTACAAACTATTATAAATGTTCATGAATTTGGAATGGGAATGCAAGAAAGTGTAAATCAACCAAGATTTCATCACCAATGGTTACCCGATGTGATAATGATAGAACCCAATCAGTTTGAAAAAAATACAATTGAAGAGTTAAGAAATATTGGCTATACAATAGATGAGCGCAATTCTCGACTAATAGGAAAAGTTGATGCTATTTTAGTTTTAAAAAATGGAAAACTTGAAGCTGGTGCAGATCCAAGAGGAGATGACACTGCTATAGGTTTTTAAAGTACTTATAAAAGAATAATAAAAAACAATGATTCAACCATTTCATTTAGCTATACCAGTAAAGAACCTAGAAATTTGTCGAACTTTTTACAGAGATATTCTTCACTGTAAGGAAGGAAGAAGTGATACGCATTGGGTAGATTTTAATTTTTTTGGACACCAATTGGTAATTCATCAAAAAGATAATTTTGAACCACAACAAATCTCAAATCCTGTAGATGGTCATGACGTTCCAGTTCCTCATTTTGGTGTAGTTCTTAAAATGAATGAATGGGTAAAATTAAGTGAACTTTTAAAAAATAATGGTACGGAATTCATAATAGAGCCTACTATCAGATTTAAAGGAAAACCAGGTGAACAAGCTACTCTATTCTTTAAAGATCCTGAGGGAAATGCTCTAGAATTTAAAGCTTTTAAAGATCTTGGACAATTATTTGCGACTTAAATGCGTCTTTTAGAAACCCATATTGCTAAAGAACAAAAAATTCCAATTAGAATACAAGAATATGCGGTAGGTATTTTTAATACTGTTACAACTAGATCAGCTATAAAAAAAGCTATAAAAAAAAAATTAATTCTTGTCGATCATACTCCTGTAACAACTGCAAAAATTATTGTTGGAGGGGAAAAAATAACATTGTTTGCTCCTGAAAAAAAAACAACTACCAAACCACTAAAACTAAAACTCTCTGTTATATTTGAAGATGACTATTTAGCAGTGATCGAAAAACCTCCAGGAATTTTAGTTAATGGAAATACATTTAAAACAATTGATAATGCATTGGAGCAAAATATAAATAAAAGTAACCAATGTGATGCAGTAAAACCAAGGCCTGTTCATCGGCTAGACTATCCAACCACTGGACTATTACTTATAGGTAAAACCAGTTCTAGTATTCAGTTATTAAATAAGTTATTTGAACATAAAAAAATTAAAAAAATTTACCATGCTATTACGATAGGAAAAATGAACTCTGATGGGTTTATTCTTTCTAATGTGAATCAAAAAGAAGCAAAATCGAGTTACAAAACCATACATACTGTAAAATCGGATCGATTTAAGTTCTTAAATTTAGTGGAATTATCGCCAAAAACAGGAAGAAGACATCAATTAAGAGTTCATTTATTAAGTATCGGTAATCCAATTTTAGGTGATCAAG
>Ga0233393_1000142_pt1 | contig 30369 bp, 28 predicted proteins | sample 21DmetaG_FD_183170 | JGI IMG/M metagenome (GOLD analysis project Ga0233393, IMG submission 183170) | Seawater microbial communities from Monterey Bay, California, United States - 21D | ecosystem: Environmental > Aquatic > Marine > Coastal | place: USA: California | collected 2016-10-24 | reverse complement strand
GCACCTTGTCTATACAGTACCGCTCCTGGCGCCCGCGAAGTCCAGTCTATTCTGACACCTTCGAGCAGGTTCGGACCAAAGCGGACATTTGTGCATTGTGCAGCGAATGACTGCTATGAGCCCATACTTCCAGATCGCCAAGCGCAGCGAAGGTCAGCTTTGCAGAAGCTTCGAAACCGCATCAAGCAAAGACGGCTCAAACCGGCCTTTGAGCGGCACTGTGGCGACAGTCCGCTATCAACCCCGTGTTCATTTGCGGCAATCGGAGGTGGGACTTGTCGCCCAAAAACTGCGCTTTCTGGCAGCGACGGAAGACCTACCCCAGGAGAACCCCGAAAAGCCCTTGCCGAAACCGGTTTCGGAACTCAAGGTGAGTCGCAGGGAGAATATCATGGGACACGCACCTACAGTTTTTTCAGAAGGTCCAAGCCGCGGCCGCGTCACGATTAATGAGGTTGCGGACGCTCTGCATTTGACCAAATCGACAGTGTCGCGTGCCCTCAACGGATATCCAGACATTTCGGAAGCGACTCAACTTCGAGTAAAGCGGATGGCGGAGCGAATGAACTATCAGCCGCTCAGCCATGCTCAGGCGATCAAGACGGGGCGAACCCGATCACTTGGATTTGTGTTGCAGCTTGCAGATCATGACGCCCAGCGCCCTTTCCTAGCCGAATTTCTTGCTGGACTATCAGCCGGATCAACCGCGCAGGGCTATACTTTGACAGTCGCGTCCGCAGACAGTGAGACACACTTGATCGAAACATTCCGCACACTTTTACGGGAACGTAAGGCGGATGGTTTCATCCTGCCGCGAGCTATGGTTTCCGATCCACGCGTTGAGTTGTTGCGCACCGCAAAGGTGCCGTTTGTCCTATTTGGTCGACAGGCCGACCCCGAGGGGTGCTGCTGGTTCGACATACGCGGCGAAGATGCAATGCAAGAGGCCGTGATGCATTTGTCCGAGCTTGGACACAGACGGATCGGGTTCATCAACGGCGGCACTATCTATTCATACGCAAAATTGAGAGGCGAGGGTTTCCGGGCAGGCATGGCGCAGGCCAGTATGGCCGTTGATCCAGATTTGATTTGCGAAAATGCGGTCACTTTGGACGACGGTCGTGAAGCGGCGGCTTTTCTACTTAAGATGGCGCATCCACCAACGGCGATCGTTTGTGCGGTCGATCAGGTGGCTTTGGGCGTTTACTTGGCCGCGGCTGACCTTGGCATCACAATCGGGCGCGAGCTGTCAGTTGTCGGATATGACGGCATCCAAGAAGGCGCGCATGCCCAGCCCCCACTTACCACCTTTGCTGTCGACAATCGGGCCGCTGGGGTCGAATTAGCGACCCTGCTGGTCAAATGTATTCGGGGCGAGCCGTCCGAGAACCTACGCAAGACTGCGAATGCGGCCTTCGTCAGGCGCGGGTCAACGGGACCTTGCATCAATCTTTAGAATTCGAACCACCAAAATCTCAAGGGAGGAGACACTATGACCATCAAAAGAAACTCACTATTGCGCTCAGGAGCGGCCATGGCGATTGCCTTGTCCGCAACAGGGCTTGCGGCCGATGAACTACGGTTCTGGACTACCGAGGAGCAGCCCGAACGTCTTGCCCGTCAAGAAGCTATGGCGGCTGATTTCGCCGCCGCTTCCGGTCACACTGTCGAGGTCATTCCGGTGACCGAAAATGACCTTGGCACACGCGCAACGGCGGCCTTTGCCGCGGGCGATTTGCCAGACGTGATCTATCATCCGCTTCAGTATGCTGCCCCATGGGCCGAAGCAGGAATTCTGGACACGGATGCTGCAACAGATGCCATCGAAGCTTTGGGCGGCGATACATTTGCCCAGGGCGCATTGAGCATGGTTGCGGTGGACGGCGGTTATGCCTCCGTGCCAGTGGACGGCTGGACGCAGATGCTCGTCTATCGCGCTGATTTGTTCGCGGAAAAGGGCCTTGAACCACCAAATTCTTACGCCAACGTTCTGGCGGCTGTCGATGCGCTGCACAATCCACCAGAGATGTACGGCTTCGTCGCTGCCACCAAGATTGACGAGAACTTCATGTCTCAGGTTCTTGAGCATGTGTTCCTTGCCAATGGTGTGTCTCCAGTCGATAGTGGTGGGGTTCGGGCACTGGACGAAGCGGCTACAATCGAGGTGTTGGAGTTCTACAAGGCCATCGCCGAAGCCTCGCCTCCTGGTGATCTGTATTGGGATCAGTCCCGGACCCTCTACTTTTCGGGCAATGCGGCAATGATCATTTGGTCACCGTTTATCCTGGACGAACTTGCGGGTCTACGTGACAGCGCTCCGCCCACGATCAACGACGACCCAACCTCTTCCGATCTGGCGGCAGCCACCGGAATCGTGACCAACTTTGCTGGTCCATCCAATCCCGATGGTGCGGCATGGGGCGATGTGCGCTACTTCGGTATCACATCTGACGCGTCCACAGATGCAGCGATGGAGTTCGTTCAGTACTCTATGTCCGACGGCTATGGCGCAACGCTGGCAATTGCCCCCGAAGGCAAGTTTCCGGTCCGTCGCGGCACAGCGGACAACCCGACCGAGTACGCAGACCTTTGGGCGACGCTGGACGTTGGCGTCGACCGTAAGGCACCGTTAGGCGACCTTTACGAGGCGTCAATGATCGAGGAAATCGTTGGAGGTTTGGATGTCGCACAGCGCTGGGGCGTTGCTGAAGGCCAGCTTTCTGCAGCCTCTGCCATCATCAATAGCCAAGTTATCAACCGTTTCGTACGCGAGTACATCGACGGCGAGCGTGACGCAGCAGCAACCGTTTCTGAACTGAACGCTGCCATCGCGGCTGTTCAGTAAGAGCGATACCGGACACCCCGCTAGCGGGGTGCCCGTACCCAACCATATCATTCCCAAAAGGAATTCAGATGGCAGATCTCGGCCCCCCCATTGGCACCGGATCACTCGGCAAACGAGAAGCGCGTTTGGCGTGGGGGTTGTTGTTTCCAACGATCACAGCTGTATCGCTGGTCGTTGTGTTACCGCTGCTCGCAATCTTCTGGATTTCCTTCAAACCCGTCGAGCTCGCAGATCTGCGCCCGCCTGAAGTTGTGCTGCGCGAAGACATCCGTGGCAATTATGACGCTGTGGGCGATGAAGCAACGGTCCGTTACCGGCTGCGTAATTCATCCCAGGACCATCCGATAACAGGCGTGACCTTTTTGGACACCCTGCCGCTCGGACTTGTTGTACAAGACCTAGACCCTCGCTGCGTCCTGGACAGGCGCGCCCTGTATTGTGACCTCGGCAACTGGGAACCGGGCACCCGTGACACCCTGACAATCCCCGTAAGGGTCGAACAAGCCTATCTGGACAACGAATTGCGCCCGCAAGACAGCCCTGCTGTAACGACCGGTGTGTCATCAAACATCCTGACCAACAGCACATTCACGCTTGAGAACTTCAAAAGGGTCTTCAACGGCGGTGAGTTTTTTGAGGTACTTTGGGTGACGTTTTTTTATACTGTCTTTGGCACCGTCGGCGCGCTTCTTGTTGGTCTATTCGCGGCGCTTCTGCTGAACAAATCTTTCCGTGGCCAAGGTATTCTGCGAGGCCTCTTTCTGTTTCCCTATGTGGCCCCGATTATCGCCGTGGCTTTTGCCTGGCTCATTCTGTTTGACCCTTTTTCGGGTTCGGCAAACGCATTGCTAATCCAGATGGGTTTGACCCCTCAGGCGATCAACTTCTTCGGCGATCGCCCCTTGGCCCTGATCATGGTCACCGTCTTTGAAATCTGGCGCTATTTCCCACTTTCGTTCTTGTTCATCCTTGCGCGGATGCAAAGTATCGACAGTGATATGTATGAGGCCGCCGACATGGACGGAGCCTCGCCATTCCAGCAGTTCTGGTCTCTCAGTGTTCCACAACTACTGGGCATCCTTAGCGTGCTGTTCTTGCTTCGCTTCATCTGGACTTTCAACAAATTCGACGACATTTTCTTGCTGACCGGAGGCAACGCGGGCACCCGCACCTTGACGGTGAGCGTCTATGAACAGGCTTTCGCGGTCTCCAACATTGGCGCGGGCGCCGCGGTGGCAGTCGTAATCTTTGGCTGCTTGCTTACGTTCTCGATGTTCTTCCTCAAATACATCTCCCAAGAGGAAGGCCTATAAAGGCGATGCGCTTCAATTTTATCGCCAGCCCACTGCTGGGCGCCCTATGGATGATTGTTCTGTCTACTACAGTCACTGTCCTGATGAGCTTTGCTTCGGGCGAGCCGTTTCGCCCGCACATCGGGCTATCCGTTTTGTGGGGAGGCGTGATCGGCTTCGCGATTGGTCACAGATGGGGTAGTTTCATTGGGGAAATCTTCGCAGGAGCGGCGTTGCTCGCCCTTATCATCTTCGGATATGGGCCTCTAGTGACGGGCGAAAACGTTTCAACATTCTCCACTATATTTGCTGCCGTTCTCCTGTCGGTCGCCTTTTTTTGGTCCACCCACTACATCCTTATTGACCTCCCGACGGGTGCCTTGAACCGGCATGAATTCGAAGGCGCAGTGATCCGCTTCTTTACCGGCTTTGGCTATATCTTCTTCACGGCCATCGTGCTTATCCCCTTCTATGTTATGGTCATGACGAGTTTCAAAAACCAATCAGAGCTGATGCAGAACCCACTCGATTTCTCGATTGACCTCGGCAAAGGATCAGAACTTTTCCGATCCTATTATGAGCTGTTCAACCAATTCAATTTTGGCAGCTACCTGCTGAATTCATTCTTCATCTCTGTGATTACGGTCTTAATAACGCTCACCTTCGCAATCCCAGGTGCTTATGCCGTGGCGCGGTTACGATTCCGTGGGCAAGCCGCGTTCTCGCGCTCGATCCTGTTGATCTACATGGTACCGATGATCGTTTTAGCGCTGCCAATCTACATCGCTTTCTCAGCAACGGGCCTGCGCAACACCTTCATCGGCATAGTGATGATCTATCCTGTGACGACGATCCCTGTCGCGCTCTATATGCTCCAAGGCTATTTCCGTGGCCTACCGTCAGAGGTTGAAGAAGCGGGATTGATGGATGGCCTTAGCCGCCTCGCCGTGATCTGGAAGATCACCCTGCCAATGTCTTTGCCAGCACTGGCGTCGGTGTCTCTCTATGTGTTTATGATCGCTTGGAATGAATTTCTACTGGCGTTCATGTTGCTGGATGACCCGTCAAAATTCACGCTAACAAGGGGCATCGCTTCGCTTAATTCCTCTGAAATTCCACGCCAGCATCTTATGGCTGGGTCCGTGATCGCTACCGTGCCAATAATGGCACTCTTCCTCGGCCTCGAACGCTTTATAACGAAAGGGCTGACCGCTGGGTCAGTGAAGGGATAGTATGACGTTAGACGAACAAGCCCGCGATGTTCTGCGCAAGAATGACAAGGGGGGCTATACGCTCCCGACCCATGGGCTTTATCCCTACCAGTGGAACTGGGACAGCGCCTTTGCCGCCTGGGGGTTTACGACGTTTGACCCTGATCGCGGATGGACCGAACTGGAAACCCTAATGTCAGGCCAATGGGAAGATGGAATGCTTCCGCATATTCTGTTTCACCGTATTGACCCCGGTTACTTTCCCGGTCCAGACGTTTGGCAGGGGCGTGGCCCAATCCCCTCATCTGGCATCAGCCAACCACCAGTCGCGGCGACCTTCATGGCCAAGATGCTGGCCATGGACCCCAGCGGCGAACCTCGCGCTCGCGCGATTTGGCCTAAGCTCAATGCTTGGCATCGCTGGTTCATGGATTGGCGCCTAGATCAGGGTGCGGTCTGCGTCACCCATCCTTGGGAGGCCGGTCGCGACAACGCCCCTGATTGGGATGGTGCAATGAAAGCGATCAATGCCGATGACGTGGGCGACTACACACGCAGGGACACCAGCCATGTCGACCCCGCGATGCGCCCCACAAAATACGACTATGACCGCTATCTCAAACTGGTACAGCTTGGAGTATCGGTTAACTGGGACCAGGACAAACTGCGTGATATCAACCCCTTCCGAGTTGCCGACCCCACGATGACCTTTACCTTACTGCGCGCACAACGGGACATGGCCGCGATGGGCCGGCGTTTTGGTGAAGGCGTATCAGAAATCGAAGGCTGGATTGAGGTCCTTGAAGCTGGTGCAGAGACCCTGTGGAACCCAGAAATTGCAGCATATGACAGCCGCGACGTACACGCAGCTACATTCAACGGTGTCCTTTCGAATGCCTCCGCATTGTGTTGGTATGCGGGCCTCAATCATGAACGCGCTTTGCCGGCAATTGCCCGCATGTTGAACGCCGCCCGCTATGGGCTTGCGAGCTATGACCCTGAGGGCGAAGGATTTGAACCACTGCGTTACTGGCGCGGACCGACATGGCCGATCATGAGCTATCTCGTTGGGTCCGGTATGGAGGAACAAGGCGTCACCGATTTGGGTGCGCGTATCCGTGATGACACCGCGCGCTTGATGGAGCTTAACGGTTTCGCGGAATACTACAGCCCTCTGGATGGCACACCTGCAGGCGGAGAGACATTCACCTGGACCGCGGCCGTCTGGCTAGGATGGGCCGGGGACAATCGAGAAAACCAACGAGGAAACGCCTGATGTCGTCAATCAAACTAAATGCAGTTGAGAAATGGTTTGGCGCAACTCAGGTCATAAAGGGCGTAGATCTTGAGATTGAAGATGGCGAATTCGTCATTTTCGTTGGTCCGTCCGGATGCGGAAAATCTACACTTCTGCGGATGATAGCCGGGCTTGAGGAAACGTCGCGGGGGCAAATCATGATTGCGGACCGTGACGCCACAGCAGAGCCGCCTAGCAAGAGGGGGCTGGCAATGGTCTTCCAATCCTACGCGCTCTACCCGCACATGTCGGTGCGCGATAACGTCGGCTTTCCTTTGAAATCCGCAGGGCTGCCAAAGGCCGAAGTCGATGCCAAGGTCAAAGAAGCCGCCCATGTCTTGAAGCTTAACGATTACCTAGACCGTCGCCCCAAAGACCTGTCCGGCGGGCAACGTCAGCGCGTCGCCATCGGCCGCTCAATCGTCCGTGATCCAACCGCGTTCCTGTTCGATGAGCCGTTATCGAACCTTGATGCTGCCCTGCGGGTCGAAATGCGCTACGAAATCGCCAAGCTGCACCAAACCCTGCAATCAACGATGATCTACGTGACGCATGATCAGGTCGAGGCAATGACTCTGGCCGACCGAATTGTTGTTCTTGATTTTGGCAAGATTGCTCAAGTGGGTAGCCCCCGCGAGCTTTATGAACGCCCCGCCAACTTGTTCGTCGCTCAATTTATCGGCTCACCTCGGATGAACATCGTCCCAAGCACGGCAGTGAATGGGATAAGACTGCCTGAAAATGCGACAAAGGTTGGTGTCCGCCCGGAGCATATCGAATTGGTCAACCCCGGAGCAGGTTTGATCGACGGAACGGTCGATGTGCTGGAATACCTTGGCGCCGATACATTCGTGATCCTCAAGTGTGAAGACGCTGGGCAAATCACGGTACGTGTAAATGGAAATTCGACCTTAAGGCCCGGTGACTCAGTTGGTCTGCGCATCTCCAACGATCTGTTTCACACTTTCAATTCAGACGGGCTGGCCATTCATTAGATTAGCCAATGTAATCAGTCTGGCTGTGGTGGATTTGACCCCAAAGCGGAACTTGGTGATTTCCACTGCAAGTGTCGCCGTGGAAAAGTAGCCATTGGCTAAAAATTCTCTAATGCTTGCTTTGTCCGCGTAGTAGCCGTTAGATGATCACGCAGCGGATGGCAGCTGAGAGCCCGAAGCAAAAGTATCGAGTCTTTGCTGAGCGCACTCGCAGCACAAGAAACGCTACTTGAGCGAAGAACCCCATGGTTCTACGAGGGTAGATGCTCCGAGATTGACGTAGACTGTAGCAAATGCCTTGACCTAATTCACAAACTGCGGAGGTTATGTTTAAGCTCTCTCGATGGCTAACTCGATTTTCAGCCTACTCCATCAGATTTCCAAAAGTTAGGTTGGATTGCGAAATAAACGCTTGGAGGATTTATAAATTGTTCGGAAACGCGCTGACTTTAATCGAGCGGCTCAAGAATTGTTAAAAAACTGCTAGAAACAGATCAGTTGTTAAACGTCTTTTCCTAGATCATTTTGCGCGTAACGATTTGAGCCAACCAAGGCTTTCCTCTGTTGAGGCAACAGGCTTGTATTCCGCGCCTAATGGCGCATCCCATCCCAAACCTTCAAGGCGCTTAATAAATCTTAGGAAATCGAAGGTCCCATGCAACGGCTCTCCTCGGTCGGGAACTGCGGCGAATTGAATATGTCCAATATAGGCAAACACATCTTGCAGGCGCGTCTCGACATCACCTTCGGTTCGACCCACATGATAACAATCAAACATCAGCCTTACATTCGTGAGTCCAACTCTGCGCAGTATTTTGACGGCTTGAGGCGTTGTTTTTAAAAAATACCCAGGCGCATCATAAGCATTTAGTGGTTCGATCAGTATCATCTGGTCATGTTTTGCAGCCTTTTGACCAACCCGGAGCAAGGTATGAACAAATGTATCTTCGGCTTCCTGGCCATCAGCATTCCCTGCCATCACATGGACCATCCGTGCACCGATATCACGCGCATAAGCAAGCGCTTCGTCGGCATGAAGGCAAGCCTCTTGCACGCGACCCGGAACAGCCGCAAGGCCCATCTCACCGATGTCGACATTACCACGCCGTGTATTCAGGCCAAGCATTGTTAGTCCGGTTTCGGAGAGGGCTTTGCGCACATCGCGAGCGGCAATATCGTAAGGCCAATGACATTCGACAGCGTCAAATCCGGCACGTTTCGCCGCTCTTATCGCATCAGGTAACCAAATCTCATTCCATAGAAAGCCCAAATTCGCAGAGAACCTCATTTTTTTACCACTCAACATCAAATTTTGTTATAATAGCCTGCACCTGACGATCGGTTAATGTAGAAACCGGTAAGTGTTTGGTTAACATTACTAACTTTGCAGTGGCCTCCAATTCCTCAATGGCGTTGCAGGCGGCTTCGACATCTTTACCAGCCACGACCGGTCCGTGGTTGGCCAGCATGACAGCGCTTCTTTTTCCAGCAAGTCCGCGCACGGCTTTCCCTAGCTCAGGATCACCAGGCAGAAAAAACGGCAAAAGCTTTACCCGGCCCAATTGAATGATTGCATAGGGCGTCAGGTGAGGAAGAAAATCATCTTCATCCGTATCGTGCATGAGAGACAAGGCAACCGAATGGCATGAATGCAGGTGGACAACTGCCCCCGCACTGTTGCGGGTTTCATAAAAGGCCTGATGCAGCGGCATCTCTTTTGTCGGTAGATCACCATCGATGTGGCGACCTTTCGCATCAAACCGGGCAAGCCGGGCGGGGTCTAACCGCCCAAAGCTGCATCCTGTGGGAGATACCAAAAGCCCGCCATCGTCAGTCCGCGCCGAGATATTTCCGGTGCTTCCATGTGTTAGCCCACGCCGAAACAAAGACGCAGCTAGCATGCAGATGGATTCGCGTAATTTAATTTCGTTCATGTTTTTGCCTGAATAATAGAATCTGCTCTGACGAAAAAATCATCACCACCGAAATTGCCTGATTTCAGGGCAACCGGGAGTATCGGGCGGCCTGATGCACCCAGCGCCATCGTCCACGGTACACCAGGATCAATCTCGGATCCGATCCGTAATGCGGCAACGTCGAGCGCAGAAACAACTGCACCAGAGGTTTCCCCTCCTGCAACGATAATCTGACCGGTCTGAGGCTCGGTCGCAAGAGTGCTCGCCAATTCAGAAAGAATCTCTTCAACTATCTTTCCTGCTCGATCCGAGCCGAGTGTGTCTTGCACGCTTTTGACGTATTCAGGATCTCCAGAACTATGGATTAATACTGGTCCATGAAGCAATGCGTCAGCTGCTTGATTTGCTAAATCATTGCTTGTTTGGCTACCGTCGTTCAAAGATATGGGATCAATCTGCAAGATGTATCCGCCAGCATCTCGAAAGCACTCAATCTGACGCAGTGTGGTAGCCGAACAGCTTCCTGCAAGGATGAGCGTATGGCCCTCCCCGGTATGCTGCTCATTGCTTAATGGAACATTGGTCGGTACGTACCTTCCCGCCTCCGCAAAAACCTGAGCAAGTGGCTTAGCTAATCCTGAGCCACCTGCGAAAAACTCGAAGTTTTGTAAGACCTCTGCCCAAATGCGCAGATCTGCTCCGTCGATAGCATCCCCAATGACGTGGCGTGTTCCATCTTTTCTTAAGTTTGTCATTTTCTCGCAAACACGGATCGGACCAGCTTTAATATCAGCATGTTCTATCAGTCCGACTCTGCGGTCCGTCTGCAGTCCCAACCAGCTGACCAAATTTGCGTCGGTCATGGGGTTCAGTGGATGATTTTCCATACCAGATGCACTCAAAAGCGCATTGCCGACGAAAAGGTGGCCTTTGAAGACCGATCGACCATTGACCGGAAGCGCGGGAACATGTGCAACAAGACCACAACCCAATGCATCTGCAAGCGCGTCACTGACCGGACCAATGTTGCCTTCAGGAGTGGAATCAAAGGTCGAACAGTATTTGAACTGGACGCATTGAACCCCCATATCTAGCAAGGATTGTAAAGCCGATAAGGACTGGGAGATTGCATCATCAACAAGAACCGAGCGGGTCTTGAGGGCAATAACCAGAGCATCAGCATCAACCGGAAACCATGGCTGGGGTGGCCCAATGGTTTGAACGACCTGCATACCACCGTGACGCAACATCGAGGCGATATCCGTACCACCGGTAAAATCGTCCGCAATTATTCCAAGAATTGGTTTGGGCATTTTCAAACGACCCTATTTGGTAAGTCTGCACCCGAGAAAAAGGCTTCAATATTTTCTGCGGCCATGATTCCCATTGCAGTGCGCACTTCATAGGTCGCCGAACCAATATGCGGCAAGAGCGAGACATTCTCGAGTTTTCGCAGTTGATCAGGAACTCGTGGTTCATCCGCGAAGACGTCAAGACCAGCACCGGCAATACGGCCTGCAACCAGGGCGTCTACAAGGGCTTCTTGATCGATACTGTCACCGCGTGCGGTATTCACTAGATAGGCCGTCGGCTTCATAGACGCGATATGCGATGCAGTGATTGGAGGTGAAAGGCTACCACCTGGCACATGGACACTAACGACGTCCGCCTGAGACATGACCGCTTCGATGCTTTTCAATGGCAGAAAATCAGGATCTATATCGGGTACAGGGGAACGGTTATAATAGATAACCTTCATTCCAAATCCCAAAGCAGCTCGGCGCGCGGTCGCACGGCCAATGCGCCCCATTCCGACTATGCCTAGCGTTTTGCCTTGGATACTGGCCCCTAACCCATCGACGATTGAGAATCCGGTCCACTCGTTAGTGCGAAGCGTCCGCTCTGCACAAAATGTATGTCGTGTTGCCGCAAGAATAAGAAACATTGCGATATCCGCCGTGGCATCGGTGAGGACATCTGGTGTATTAGAAACGGCGATGCCCATAGCTCGAGCAACGTCGGTATCGATGTTGCTAAACCCGACTCCGACATTCGCAATCATGCCGACTCGACGAGACGAGCACTGCAGCATTTCCGCTTCAACTTGATCGCTAACGGTGACGACCAACGCGTCATATTCTTGCATTGATTTGTACAACTCATCGCGAGCCAGTGGTGCGTCGTCTGGATTGAAGACAACATCGAAGTTCTCTTTCAAACGCTGTTCAACGCTAAACGTAAGTTTGCGTGTCACACGAATCTTCGGTGTCTGATTTTCCAACACTCAGGTTCTCGCCTGCTCAAATTTTTTCCAGGCCTCTTCGAGCTTTTCGATATTGAAACCTGGCGCGCGCGCGGGAATCAACACAATGGATTCGTTTTCGATAACAGTTTCGATAGCCTGCTTCAGGTTAAGTATGACTTCTTCTGGGATTACCAACGCGCCATGGCGGTCTGCATGTATGAGTTCACCCTGTGAAACATGCATCCCCAAAATGCTCACACTAGTCCCGATTTCGACAACATGCACGTAACCATGGCTCGGTCCGATCGAACCTGCCAGAACTGGAAATCCGTCATCAATCACATCAAGATCGCGCACCACGCCATTCGTGACGGCTCCCTGTAAACCTAATCCCTTGTGAACGGCAACATGCACCTCACCCCACCAGCCAGCGATACAATTGGGATAGTCGACATCTTCGACGACCGCGACGGTGGGCCCACTTCCGCCCGCCATCAAACGGAAATAGTCCATACGGCGCGCCCGGATGACCTCTTCGGGTTCAATAGGCGGAGCAAGACCAGAAATCTTGGCAGTGCGCGCAAATCCGACAATAGCGGGATCGCCAGGTTTGGAATGCTGCATGGTGCCACGTGTAAAGCGGTTAAAACCTCGTTTGCCCTGAGCCACTTCAATCGCGTTGCAAACGGTTGGAGTGTCAACGGATTTCAAGAGTTCAAAAAGTTCTGACATACAGTCATTCATTTGATTAGCTCCTCTAGATACAATTCCAAAACCGCTTTGCAGGCGTGTGGATCTTCTAACAATGCATAATGACCCAGCCCCGCAAGACAGGTAACCGTCCCATTTAGTGCTGCACCGGCTGCATCCTTCGCGAGAGAAAAAGGTGTCATTCTATCTTCACTACCTGTCAGCGCAAGAACTGGGTATCTGGCATTCGCAAGGGCAGAGCACGCGCCTGGTCGTTCAAGGGCTAAGGTGGTTTGCTTAGATATGTAAGGTCCACATGCTTCAGCCATATCGAGGATCGTTTCCAACACAATTTCCGCATTCATACCGTGAATTTCTGGGACACGGGCGGACATGGCTTTTCGCCCACCATGCGCTAGCACGTCATTTTCAAGATCGCGGCGCAATTGGTATTTCTCAGGATCATCGGCATGTGGGTTCACTCCGAACAAAACCAGCAGGCCAATATCCAGCCTGTCGGCCAGATGGGCTGCTACGCCTGCACCCAGAGAAAAGCCACACACAACCGAACCTGGGGGCACGTCCTCTGTGAGGAGGCGTTCATATTCATCAACTGACTGATAACGAATAGGAATTACAGTTCTTTGGCTTTGAGATACGCCAAGTGCATTAAGAAAAGGCAAAAATACCTCACCTGTACACAACGTACCCGGCAGCAAAAACCATTGTTTTGATATCATGCTATCAGTATCCATCGTTAGACAGCCCTGAGCTATCAGTGTATGCTCCTAACACACCGCGAACGGCCGAAACGCTGCTCTGTATTAGATTATTGAAGTCGTTCCCGGGTGTGACCAAATTGAAGCCTTGCTCAACTCGGCGCTTTGCCTCTCCAACATCACTGCAAAAAATCCCAGTAGGGCACCCTTTGTTCTGCGCACGTTCAAGAATAAATGAGATCGCCGCCTCGGACTCGGATCTTGGAAACTCCAGCGATCCCTCCATGGAGAAGGCCAGATCATTTGGCCCAATGTAAATCATATCGATGCCTGTTACGTCCAAAATTTCATCGATGTTTTCAACGCCATCAAGAGTTTCAATCATAGGAATCGCCATAATAACGTCATTGGCTTTGGCAACATAATCTAGCCCGCCATAAAGTAGGCCGCGCGCTGGTCCAAAGCTTCGCTCACCGATTGGCGGATAACGGCATGCTGCAACGAGCGCTCGCGCATCATCTGCTGTCGAGATCATGGGGCAAATGATGCCATAGGCACCTGCATCCAAAAGGCGCATAATCGACGCTTTGTTGAGTTCCGGCACGCGAACCAGTGGTGTTGCTGGTGTTGCTGATATCGCCTGCAGCATATGCAACGCATCCGAAAATCCCAGCATCCCATGTTGCATATCGACAGTAACAGAATGAAACCCGGCCTGGCCCATCCCTTCCGCAGAGTAGCTTGATGGGATAGCTAGCCATGCGTTTACAATCGTCTTACCTGTCGTAATCCGGTCTTTCACCTTATTTGAACGCATAATTATCCAGCCCAGCCATAGTTGGGCAACAGCGAAGCCTTTGCCACAAATCCGCCTGCATCCAGGGCTTTCCCGTCTTTCCATGCCGCGTCAAGAACCTCAGGCCGGAAGCGCGGCCATTTTCGGTGATCTCCAGATACAACAATGAGAACCTCAACCGCGTCGTCGCCTAGACATTGAAATCTACGAACAACGCCCGCCGGGATTGAATAGGTCTCCCAAGCGTTGAGATCAACAGACACGTCACTACCTTCATTTAAGTACAGACGCACGGAACCATATCTTATTATCAACACCATTTTTTCATCAAGAACAAAAGGACTGACTGTTTGGCCGGCTTGCATCTTTAGCCATTCCATTGAAAACGTATGCGGATTTGTAATTCTGGGATTATGGTCACGATTCTGGCTGATGCCATATCCAAGAATAGGTGCAATTTCGGCGCCACAATTTGGGAGTCCTGCATCGATAAAGGCCGGACGAAAATCGCGGTCGGACTCAGCAACAATACGCTTGGTCATCTCGCTCGGTGAAATGTCTCTGATTGCGGCCAAATCTTCGGCTGGCATCGGCGGGATTGTTTCACCTTCAGCAGGTACCGGATCGCCCTTGGAGGTATCAATCAGAGTGTTATTTTTCGAAATAAACAGCCCGTATTCCGCAGCCTCAATCATAATGTCGGGGTGGAAAACCACACCGCCCGTATTGTCGCCACCAAGCATTGTAAAAATCCAACCATCATCGGTGCCGGTATTGGTAAACCCACGGAAGATCCAAGTCGGTACAGACAGAACGTCACCTTCCGAAGCTTCAAAGCTATGTTCGCCATGTGCTCCCCATCGGAAGGTCCAACTACCTTTTTGAACGACGAACACCTCTGCTGTGAAATGAATGTGAAGATTGTTGGTAATCCCACTTGGCATTGCAGCTGCACCCACATTAAAGCCATGCGGCTCGGGTAGATTTACCACCTGATCGTTTGACGAACTTACGCCCGGTCCAATGATCGAGTAATTCTCTTTTAAGTGGGAACCAGGTTTTTTGCAGTCAATGAAAGCAACCGTACAACTGGCGTAGTCAGATCGTTTCACGTGTCGCGCATCCGCTTGTTTCTGTGTCAATTCTAAAGTGGCAGATTCGGTCATGAGTTGAGTCTTTCTCCAGTTGATTTATCGAAAAGGTGAAGTTTCTCAGGTTTTCGTGGTGCAATATGACAAACCTCATCAATGTTAGCCTCAAAGTCAGCTGGCCCTCGCACACATATTGATGTTGCACCGTCCTTTATAGTCACAAGAGTCGCATCACCAGTCAGTTCCAGAGCGTAAACCGGAGCCATAATAGTAGCCCGTTGCCGCTCGACGATCTCCAGATCTTCAGGTCTCACCCCCAAGACTACGTCGCACCTGTCAGAAAACTGTACGGGGATTTTGACGCCCTTCGCTACAAAGAAACCATTCTCGACTTCTCCCTTGATGAGGTTCATAGAAGGAGATCCAATGAAACCAGCGACAAAAAGATCGACGGGTTCCGAGTAGATTTTCTTTGGCGTATCCAGCTGGACGATGCGACCTTCGCGCATCACTGCAATCCGAGTAGCGAGCGTCATGGCTTCCATCTGGTCGTGGGTGACATATATTGTAGTGACCCCTAACTCATGATGCAGATGCTTTAATTCAGCACGCATTGTTACGCGCAGCTTAGCGTCGAGGTTCGACAGGGGCTCATCCATCAAGAAAATCTTTGGGGTACGAATGATGGCGCGTGCCAGTGCCACACGTTGGCGTTGACCACCTGACAGCTCAGATGGACGACGTTTGAGCAATTCTTCCAGTTCAACTTTTTCCGCAATTTCAAGAACGCGTGCAGTGCACTCTGCCTTAGATATTCCGCGAAGTTTGAGCGGATATCCAATATTTTGCGCAACAGTCATATGCGGATAGAGCCCATAATTCTGAAACACCATCGCGATATCCCGATCTTTTGGCGGCTTGTCATTTACGCGATCATTGTCGATCAGGACATCCCCGGATGTAATATCTTCTAGCCCTGCAATCATACGCATGGTCGTTGTTTTACCACAGCCCGACGGGCCAAGAAGAACAAGGAACTCCCCCGCTTCGATAGTCAGGCTTTGTTTTGGCAATGCTAGAAAACCACCGTAACGCTTTTCTATATCTACCAAACGAACTTCAGTCATTGTTAGATCTTCCTTTATTTGATCGCACCGGCAGTCATGCCGCGTGTAAAGTGTTTCTGTATGATCATCGCCATGATGAAAATTGGCACAGTGATCATGACACCGGCAGCACTCATCAATTCCCAAAGGTCGCCGCGTTCAGTTCGGAAACTAACCAACCCAACCGGAAGCGTCACTGCATCTCGACGGGTCAGGATCAACGAGAATAGGAACTCATTCCAGGTCAAGATGAAGCAGAAAATCGATGACGTCAGGATTCCAGGCGCTGCCATCGGCAAAACAATGTCGCGAATAACCCTAAGGCGTGAGGCCCCGTCGATCATCGCCGCTTCTTCGCTGTCCACCGGGATGGCATCGATAAAGCCTTTGATCATCCAAATTACGAAAGGCGTGACAATTGCAAGATTTACAATAATCAAAGCGATCCGCGTATCGAGCAGCCCAAGAGAACGAAACATCAAAAAGAACGGAAGCACGATGACAACTGCCGGGATGAATTGTGTTGAAAGAACCATAAAAAACAATATCTTGCGACCTTTTACCCGAAACCTAGAAAAGCTATAGGCTGCCAAAGAGGCGCAAGGCACGGAAATCAACACAGTGACGCCTGCAACAATGGCCGAGTTCAGTACCATGCTGCCCAAATTCCAAGGTTCGGCAAAAACCATAGCAAAGTTATCAAGAGTAGGTTTAAAATTCAGGCTGATCGAATATGCGTCGCGGGGTCGTTTTAGCGACGTCAGAAACATCCAGAAGATCGGAAAAAGGACGATCAAGGAAACAAGTAATAGCAATGCTCGTTCAATCGTCCAAAAGATGTGCTTTTTCATGCTGTTGCCGTATTCTTATCACTCAACAGCATGCGGACATACCAAGCCGAGATGACCATCATAATGAGCGTCAGAATCCAGGCCAGCGCCGAGGCGTAGCCCATATCGTACCATTTGAAACCAACGTTGAATACAAAGTACGCTAGTGTCTCAGTCGATGTTCCTGGTCCCCCGCCAGTAAGCGTGACAACCTGATCAAACATCTTCAGGGCAAAAATAGTTTTCAGGATTGCGGTGACCAGAAGAACTCCCTTCATTTGCGGAAGCACAATTTCCCAAATAACGCGGAATCCGGAAGCGCCATCAATTCTTGCAGCCTCTTCGGTTTCACGCGGAATGGAAGCTAAGCCACCAAGGCACATGAATGTCATGTATGGCGTCCAATGCCAGACATCGGTTACGACCAGAACTGCCATGGCCAAGTCTGGGTCGGCAAGCCAAGGCGTGCCCTTTAAACCAGGAAAAATCGAGCCCAAACCAACAGCCAGAACACCAAATTCTGGATTAAACATGAACCGATAACTGACTCCGATAAGGGCGGGACTCATCGCAAAGGGTAATATAAGGATAATTCGCGTAAATGTGTGCAGCGGGCCTCTACGGCGCAGAAGCAAAGCCAGTGACATCGCTAAAACAAGGGTCAGAACGACACTTGCCACCACGAATATGACTGTCACCCAAAGCGAGTTTTGAAATCCAGTTTCAGCGACTGCATGAGCATAATTTTGGAGTCCCACAAAATCATCTGGCGTGCGCTGCCGGGTTAGGTCCCACTCACGAAATGAAGTTATAAAGGAATATGCCAGTGGGTATATGGTCGTGGCCACAACAATCACAAAGGCCGGAACTAGCAAGGCATAAGAAAGGAAACGATCTTGCATAACAGAGTCAGACTTTCAGCTCAATTATTTGTATGGTCGGCACACAATTCAATATACCGACCATACTCTGGGAAAGAAGGAACACTAGCGAATACGCGAAATTTCCTCAGCAGCCGCATCAAGAACACCGGATACATCGTCAGATCCACCTGAAGCCAGGCTTGAAATAGCATTCTCCAGTATCTCTGAGATCCGCGGCCAATCTGCATCAAAACCCATGCCAGGAGCTGTCGCCAAAGCATCAGCAGCAGCCTGATGGATGCCTCCCCAGCGTGCATTAACTTCTGGATCACGCAGGTTTGAGAAATGCACTGCTACAGTTTCGTTGAGGTTCTTGTCCAACAGCACATCTCGTTCTATTGCGGGATCAGTCAGCCAGCCCAGATACTCAATGGCTGCATCACGATTGCGCGACCCTTCTGTGACACCAAATATCCAAGTGTTGGTAAAGGTTGTCCGTTCAGCTCCAGCGACAGAAGGCAAAGCCACAACGCCCAATTGTTCATCTGTTACTGTAGACTCTTCAGGATCAGTCAGTTGAGAACGAACCCACCACCAAAGTGGTAGCATAGCAGAATTACCCTGCTTAAAGCTGTTAACAGCATCCTGCTCTACGTATGCCGCAGCCCCGGTTGGTACGATTTCGTGTTTCAAAAGCAAATCAATGAACTGCTGTGTTGCAGCCACACCGGCTTCTGAGTTGAAGACAGGCTCGCCATCCTTTCCGAACAAATCACCACCGTGGCCCCAAAGCAAATTGATCCAGACCTGAAGGTTCTGACCGTTGAGCTTACCATAGGGCAAAGCGATACCTGCAAGGTCACTTGCTGCCTGCACGGCCTTGCCAGCCTCAACAACTTCGGTCCACGTTGTAGGCGGCTTCACACCAGCCTGGTCCAGGATGTCTTGACGATAAAACAAAAGTTGGACATGACCGCGCACAGGCAAACCATGAAGTTGGCCGTCTATATAGCCGTGACGAAGATGTGCCGCCGGGAAATCGGACAGATCGGTCCCCTGCGCCGCAATGCCTTCATCAATTGGATCGATCAAGTTTTTCAGAGAGCTGACCCAACCATCCATGATCGAAACGACATCGTAGTCTCCTGCCCCACCGACCATTTCTGCGGTCAGGGCTTCTTTCATGTTTGGAAACGGTACGTAATCAATAACGACATCGATACCAGTTGCCTCTTCAAAGGCAACCATGCGTGCCTCATGCGCCTCGAACTGACTTGATTTCACAATGAGCGCGTGAATGGTTTGACCGTCGTACGGTCTCCCGGGGGTAGCCTCCCAGGCGAACGCCGAACCGACAAACAGAGCGGTCGAGAGCGCCAGTGCGCTTGACAGTAGTTTCATCTTTTTCCTCCCAAAAGGTTTCTGAAGTCAATTTATTCGACACAAACTATATTTTGTCAATATTATTATTAATAATTTTTACAATAATCATTACGATAATCCTATTGTACCTTAGACCCAATTATGGAAATTATAAACGCAAGGAGAAAACACATGCAAAACACTCTCACTCAGCAGATCGAAGACGATATCGTCTTTGGCATTCTTTCGCCTGGCGCCCGGCTCACTGAAGATAGCATAATCGAACGCTACTCGGTAAAACGCCATGCGGTACGTACCGCATTTACGGAACTGAAAGCGCGCAGAATGCTCATACATGAGCCAAATCGTGGTGTAGAAGTTATCTCTTTCACTCCCGATCAGGCAGAAGAATTATATGAAATTCGTCTTATTTTAGAGAGTTCAGCAGCAAAAAAAACCAAATTACCGGTGGCTAAAACTATCTCCGATCAACTGTCCGAGATCGCAAATGCTCACAAAGATGCCTATCATAGCGGCGATTTTCGAAGTGTTTTCCATCTTAACAAAGATTTCCATAGAGTTCAATTTTCTTGCTGTAGCAATAAAAACCTTGTTAAGATGGTAGAAGAATTTGCTCGAATTGTTCAACCTATTCGCGTCATGCAGTATGGCAGCGACGAGCACATGTCATTGATTATAAATCAACATTTCACGATCATCGATGCAATGAAAGAGGACTCTCAGGAACGGTATATTCAAGCCACGAGAGATCACCTTCCCATTTCGGCAGTACGCGCTTTCCGTAAACATTATGACCGTCTTCATGCAAAACAAAATCGCATTGATAAGGTATAACGACAGTCACCGTATGTTAAGTAAACGGTCAAGCACCTCAAAAAGCATAGACTGATTAACAGTCGTACTGGTCTTGTGCGAACAGCGACCTGTTATCAGCTATGTTAGGCGGAGGAATTACTCTAAATCTACCCAAACAGGGTCTACTTTGATTTTTTCAAAGAACGCCTGCAAGCCTTCTAACGTGATGCCCAATGTACGATCATTAACTAAAGGGTGCACATAGATCTGCTTGCAGCTTTTTAATCCACTATCAATAAACAGCTGAACTCCCGTTCCAGCACCATTAATCATGGCAAGTGGTGTGACAGCCCCCGGCCGAACACCTAGGTTTTCCATTAGGCGCTCGGCAGATCCGAAGGACAACCGTCCTGTTCCCAGTTTCGTATTCAGAGTTTTAAGATCTATCTGTCTATCCTGCTCAGCAACTAAAAGCACGTTGCGCTTTTTATTATCTCGCAAATAGAGATTTTTAATATGACCTCCACCCTGTTCTGAAGATAAGAATTGCCCTTGAACCTTCTTGGAATCTTCTACGGTCCTTAGAGGCACATGATCAGCGCGTGTGTACGCAATCCCCCAATTATCCAGCTGTTCCATTATCACATCTGATGAGATTGGAAGGCTGTCTTGGTATTTAGACGAGGCATCAGCTGTGTCGTTCATGTTAACGCCTTTTCCTGATACTCTTTGCTTAAGCACATTTTGAGACGACTATGATGGCCTTGTCAGACAAATACGGACATGCCTCTCAAACTACCAAACTGCTTGCGCATTTGGTCTGACATGCTGTTGTCCTCAATACAGATCATACGCAAGCCATTAGCATACTTTGCCCACTCTAGGATTGCTCCGCCTCCTTGGTCGCCAATCGAACACCCAACCAAGCCAAGTTCTGTCAAAGTAGCAGGAAGAGAGGCTGCTAAAGTGCTAGCACCTTCGTCACCAATGGCATTGTAGCTCAAGCTAAACGAAACAAGTCTAGCCAGCTCAGAAACTGTTGTTCTATCCAAAGCGTTTGCAATGAGCTTTACATCAGAAGCTGTCATTTGGGCATTCCGCAAATGTAAATTCAAAGCAGCCGAGCTAATCGCACTTTTAGCCAGATGATCAGCAGCTGTGTTTGCCACATCCGAACCAATCGCTCTAAGTGCAATCTGAAGACTTTCTTCAAGAGGTAATTCGCTCGATTGCAAACTATTTCTGGCCATTAATGTTCCTGAAGTTGTGGCTAAAGCGAAAGAAGCAGCACCAAAAATCATCCCTAATCCACGTCGAGTATATGTTGAATGGCCTCGCTTAATTTCTTGGTCTTGGCTCATGATCACACCTACCTACAAATTAACTTTATCATATCAAGTTTATCCAATCACGTCAGCATACTCATCACGGCTAAGCTCATATCGCTTACCCGTTAGCATGTCTTTCTTGAGCCGTGGTGTAAGATGGCTGTAGTGGCGCTCAATCATGCCAATGCTCGTGCCCATCTGTATGGCTAAGGCGTGAATATCCATTCCATCGTTTATCAAACCGAATGTCGCGTAAGTATGGCGCAGGCTGTACAGTGTTCTGTTAAGACCTGTGCGTGGGCATTTAATCAGCTTGCTCTCTTTCATGAATGCACGGAAGGTCTGGTGTATATTCTTGCTCACTGTTCCATCGGGCAGTCTAAATACCGGCAGATCTACGCGCTCTTTCAGCAACTGCTCAAAGCTCATGTGTTTGAGGTCTTCTGCACGCTCATGAATACGCTTGAGGTAATTGATGGTTCCACTGCGGCAGATGATATCCCGCCTGCCCGTTTTCCCTGTCACGCTCATTTCTAGGTATTGAAGATCATTTTCCTCAAACAGCGTGATGTGTTTCCAGTTTAGGTTAAGTGCTTCAGTTCCGTGGCGCATACCCGTGTTGGCCAATATGAGCACATAATCCCGCATGAGATATCGCATGTCGGTGGGTTTGCCAGCCTTACCTTGTTTGATCCAATGCGGCAGTTTGCGGATCATTGTGGCGTATTCTTCACGCGTAAAGTCTGGGCGCCGTTCGCTCTTCTCACCCTTGTTTACAAGCATAGGGACGTTCTTATGTGCCAGAAAGCCCCTTGCCACAGCTTCATCAAACACGCGGTTCATCGCAGAGTTATGTGTGTTGAGCGTACTTGCTTTGGGCTCCCTGCCCATCTTTGCTCTGCGCCACTCATAGAAACTTTGCACCTTCTCATAATCAATGGAGGTCACATACTGCGAACCAAAGTAGGGAACGAGGTATCGCTCGATGCAAACGATGTAATCTGCATAGACTTTCTTGCCCAATCCAGCATCCAGCTGTTTGCGCATGTCAGTAATTGCAAGCCGCGCTACATCTGAGAATTTCTTGGTAATCACAGGGAGGTCGTTTTTATGTCTGAACTTATATTCTAAGTAAGTGTCTCGCGCGATTTCTTTGGCTTCATTGAGATCTTTTTTCCCAGTGCTGATCCTAATAGCTTTGCCATCAATGCTAAATGCAGCCTGCCATCTTCTACTGCGTTCGCGACGATACACACGGACCTCACCGTCCAAGATCAACACAGTATCATCTCGCAAGTGTCGCACGCCAATCTCCTTACCAAATTATATGGCTCACAATACCGACAAGTCTACCAATGTGTGTTTTTGATTAGGAGAAATCCAAACAGCAAAGACTCTGTTCATTCACTAGGGTTAAGACACAGTGGTTGAAGTTGGAATTACGTCTTAACACTACAGTCAGATTGAGCACAACCAAGCGCATTTAACTACAAGTATCTTGCAAGCCGATTCATAACTGCTGAGTTTGATCGATGCTTCGAATTTTTGTAACCATTGAATACCCAATCAAGCGGCGTCCAAAAAACTATCGCATAGTAGATGATCACTGGCCCAAGAATTCCTGATGCGAAGCCAATTAGGGTTACCAGCCAGTCATGGGCGCCAAAATGCATTAATGTCCCACTGACGCTAATCACGAACATTAAATGGAAGACGTAAATTGGATATGAAAGCTTTATCAGCCAGTTGAGAGTTGGGCCTCCCGATGAGATTTGCTGCATAGCAATGCCCATTATCGAAAGTACAAGCAACAACGCTGCACTGCCAGATAGCCCATTGGCAATCCACATCTCAAATATGCTGGAGAAGACGAAAGGATCATCTTTCATACCACCCCAGCCTAGTAAGCCAATCGGCATCAAACTCACTATTATCAAGATGGGCAGCCAAAAGCGTTTCTGTTGTAACTGCTCGAGGAAACGCGCGCTTTTTTGAATTTGTAGTCCAATTAAAAAGAACGAAGCCATGAATAACATTGAACCAAGTTTCACTTCACCGAATGTGGTTGGACTATCTCCAAAGATACCGCCTGTAGGCTTGTTGAGTGGAGAAAGTAATATCAGTATTGGCAGCCACAAAACGAAAATGCGGGAAAAGCTCAGCTCATAATCAGTGATAAATTTAAAGGCCTTTGGCGCAATGCGCTTAAGCAACAACAGGGCGCCATAAAATATCAACAAGTAATACAGGAACCATAAATGATCTAAACGCAATGTGAATGGAACGTCATATAAGACCCACGATATAAGCTCAGGAAGTTTAAAGATATCGCTGGTCCCTTCATCTATTGCAGGAATGACAGCCCATAAAAGTAAGATAGGCACACCCAATCTGATCAACCTGTTTAATGCGTAGTTGCCAACGTCTCTCTTAGATAAGCTAAGGGCTGTAAAAAACCCTGCCAAAAGCATAAATAGCGGCATACGCCACGTATGAATCCAAATAAACATGATAGAAGCGCCAAGCCTTGGTTCAGAGCCATCAAATGGTTCTAAAAAGAGCATCAGGACATGCAATAGTACGCCCATCAAAAGTGCAAAGGCACGTAAAAAATCAAGACTATATAAGCGATCACTCATAAAAAATGTCTACATTCAGATTCTAAAATTTCTCTCAAACTGCGTGTTTAGTTAAGCGTCTGGCATTGCCCAGGAACCTGATTATTTCGAAATGATGCATGTTTTGAAATATACAAAATTCAATTGGTCCAAACTCTACATTTTGATACCTTTGCAGATGATCATAAAAAAGGCGATCAGCATCCCGCATCGCAGTGGTTGCTGAACTATCGTTAAACCATTGTTTTAAGTAACCTAAACTGATGTGAAAATCATATGTATCAATGTCTTTGCGATAAAGGCCAGTTAGATCTTGAAGTCGGTATCGGACCTCTTTTAAAATTCGAGCGTCCATATCAGTTGCAGGTACCATGCGAACAGTACCGGGCATTGACATAGCTATTGGCTGCATACGCACTTTGTTTAATTGCTCCCAGACGGACACCTGAAAGTCAAATTTTTGCGTAATTTCATCTAAATTCGCGGAGGAAGAAATCTCGCGTGGCCAACCGTCCACTCCCAAAGGCGATCCACTGATCCCACAAAAGATAGTCATATGAAGACTTTGTTGTGGCAAAAAAGTATAATTACTGGCTAGTGGAGACCTTTTCAGCCCATCTTGAAGGGCACAAAGAGAAACAAAGAAATCTGATTCTTGGTCAACATGGCAAATAAAGGTATTTCCGGGATGATGCATAACGTTCCCGTATGTATCAAACTTTCCACCCTGCCCTGGCTTCGTAATTCCCTTTGGAAACTTCAGAGCAAACTTTTGACCAGATAGATACAGCATAGTATCTGCCCGCGCTCTATCTGCAGCTTTATTCGTAGTCACATCCGACAACATAATTTTTCATACCAAATTCGTTTTATTTCTGCGGAGCCGGTGAAAGGGCCGGCACCGCACTATGTCTTAGAAATTTAACGCTCTAGAATTACATTGTCGATAAAGGCTTCTTCGACTTTACTACGAAATGGTTGTTTACCCCATGACTGGCGGAAAGCGCGTTGTTCATTCGGAACTAACGCCGCACTGTCATCTGCAGCAGCATTCATCGGAGCGGTTCCAAAATCTCGGTTGAACATTGTCTGCGTGCTAGGGGATGTTAGCCAGTTAACAAAGACCATAGCCGCTGCGGGATGAGGTGCATTCTTAGGAATAGCAACACCATTTCCGCCACCGTTCATACCCATTTCTGGGATGTAGAATTTAATTTCTTTTCTTACTTCACCACGGTTTTGAAGGCCAGCAAGGTGATCTTCCCATGCTGGAGCCATCCACAGTTCTTTATCACTAACCCTATTGATGTTATCGACGTTTGAAGCTGTAATTATATAATTTTCCGCATGTTTATTGAAGAAATCAAAACCCGGCTGGACGGCAGATAGTCGCGCATCAGAAACCTCCCCGTTCGTGAAATCAACTCCTGCAACATTGCGCAATACGTTTTGATAGAAGGAAGGGCCCGAACCGCCTTTTTCATAATTGAAACCGAATTTGTTCGGATGCTCTGCCCAGAACTTGGCAAAATCTTCAACCGACTGCGGTAGGTCTGCCGAACTCACTTTTGCAGGGTCGTAAGCAATTCCAGATTGGTTTCCCCAGAAAGCTAGCACATGGTCACCACCATCAACGCCTGCAAGTTTTGAAACCCGGCCATCATCCTTAGGAAGGTTGTTTAAGCTGGTAAAAAGAGCACTCAATTCAACAGTTTCAAAGCTGTCGTAGCCCCAAGCGAAAACATCGATATCGCCAGTTTGCCGATCTTTCTCTGCTAGCATTTTTTGTGAATTACCCGCGTTATCGCCATCTGGGATTTTCACTGCAATACCATATTCATCCTCAAATGAACTGATTGCTCGTCTGAAATCATCTTGTAGGTACCACACGTACCAGGTCACATTACCTTCTTGCTTAGCTTGAGCTACGATTTCATCCCAACTCATTTCAGATAGATCGCTCGCATGTAAAGGAGCTATAAAAGTCCCCAGAGCAGCAGCGGTCGTAAGTATTTTCTTAAACATTTTCTTTCTCCTTTGTTAAGTTAGTTAATCCCAGCTACCCTTTGCCCGACGATAACGCAGGGTTGGCAGATCGCATAAGCCGCTCCAAAATCAACATTAAAAACACATTGGGAACGACTAGGATGAGTGAAAGCACGGCAGCATTGGGACGAACGAAATCTTGCCCAAGAGCAGAATACAAAAGGGTAGGTATTGTCACTATATCTGGCGAGCCGATTATAAAAGCGATTGCGAATTCCTCAATTGATTGAATAAAAACGATCAATAAAGTAGCCGAAATTCCCGGCTTGAGCGCTGGGAAATACGCCACACGAAACCTCGCCCAGGCGCTGGCACCTAAATCGCGGGCTGCATCAATATGGTCTTGGCGGACAGTTTCAAAGCTAACGGTCAATATACGAATTGCATACGGTAGAAATAAAATGGAATGCGCAAAAACAATTGCGCCAAAACGCCAAGTATTAAGACCCAACTGAAAAAGTAGAGCGGAAAAGAAAATGGCCGTGATAAACGGGGGAACGACCAATGGTAGGAGGCATAATAGCTTAGCCACTTCGCGGCCCGGAAAATCGAAACGCCCCAAAGCGAAGGCTGTGGGTAGTGCGAGGCATAGCCCTAAGAGGGCAGCACTGGGCGCAAGTGTGTAGGATGAAATCAGTGCATATCGAAGAGATGAATTTTCCCACATATCTACCCAACGATAAAAAGACATCACTGGAGGCAATAGTTTATCGGCTGTCCAGGGCTCTGCTGGATCCACAAGCGACCAAAGGACCGCCATGGTAAAGGGAATTGCTAACCATATGAAAGCTACCGTCACAACCATTGTAATGAGAAGCGAATTTAGCCGCTGATAGGTCATCTTAAACCTCCCCGCATAATTACACGCGAAGTGAATGCAAGAAGAGCAGAACCAAGAAGTGCAATAGTCATCAAAGAGACACCAACGACGGCTGCAGAATGCCAATCTCCACGGGATTTAAAACTGACCATCAACTGGGCCATCGATTGACGGTTTGTGGGCCCTACGGTTGTTTGGAAAGTAAAATCTGCTAGCGCGCCAATAAAAATTATTACCATCGCAGCCTGCATTCCAGATATGCTTAGAGGTGCGATAATTTTGCAAAACCTAGCCCAAGGGCCAGCCCCTAAATCGCGTGATGCATCTAGAATATCGTCAGAAATACTTTGTACAGCGCCAGTCAGCAGCAAGAGCGCAAATGGCATATTTTTCCACACCTGAAGAAGTAGAACCCCAAATGCATTTGAGTCGTTTTGAAGGCGTCGGGGTTCACTCCAAATACCAATTCCTTGCATGAATTGATTAAGTAAACCGTTATAAGATATCACATTAATATATAAAAAAGCGGCAACTAGCCCATGTACTAAAAGTGGAGCTTTCAAAAGCGCACCTAAGCCGATTGATCCTGAAAATGGTTTACGTAGCCAAATTGCTAATGGGTAAGCAAGCGCAACCGATAAAACCGCACTCCAAAAACCAACATAAATCGAATACCGCACTGCGCGAGAAAATAGTTTTCTACCAAAAACGTCAGACCAAAATTCCAAACTAAATTCGCTTTGTCCCAGCAATGCGTAATATCCAAACGATTGAGCGACAGCAATGTATACAACTGAACCAATCAAGACCAATATCAAGCCAAGACCAGGCACAAGAAGCGCAACGATAGGAACCCAATCGCGGAGAGTCATTTATCGGCCTCAAGCACTACCACATCATCAGGCGACAGCGAAAAATTAATAACTTCTCCAACACATAATTTGTCATTATTAGTCCGAATACGAAAAACTGTGTCATTCTGCTCCAAAATGAGATCAGTAAATTGACCCTGAAAAGCGCGGTGTACTATTGTGCCACGATAAGGTCCTTCCCCTATCTTAGCGCGCTCCGGTCTCCAGCTTAGCTCGACATTTTCAACGTTGTCTTTTACGCACTGAGAAGTTTCGATTTGACCCATCGACGTCTCTATTGTGATCGGATCTTTCTCGGTCTGACTACTGACCTTACCACTGATTAAGTTTGCACCACCAATAAAGTCAGCAACAAAAGATGTTCTGGGCTTTGCATATAGATCTTCTGGAGTGTCTACCTGAACAATTTTGCCGTTATTTAGAACTACTATCCGGTCTGACATGGCTAAAGCCTCGGATTGATCGTGGGTCACGTAAATTGCCGTTAAGCTATAATCTTGTTGAATTCGGCTAATTTCAACACGAACCTGATCTCGGAGCTTTGCATCTAAGTTAGAAAGGGGCTCATCAAATAAAATAACGCTTGGACGCATGACCAAAGCTCGACCCAGAGAAACACGTTGCTGTTGCCCTCCAGACAATTGGTTGGGTAGTTTTTCCAGTTGGGCTTCGAGTTCCAGTTTAGCTGCAACTTCGCTGATCCGTACTTCTCTTTGATCTCGAGAAACTCCTTTTTGCTTCAATCCAAATTCTAAATTTTGAAGGACTGTAAGGTGAGGAAACAATGCGTAAGATTGAAAGCATAATGCAGTATCACGGCTCTCAGGTGGAACACGGGTAACATCTTCGCCACCGATGGTAATTGAACCGGTAGACGGCTCAAGAAACCCTGAAATTATCTTTAAAAGAGTTGTTTTTCCGCATCCAGAAGGCCCAAGCAATGTAAGAAATTCACCTTGGTTAACCTCAAGTGAGAGCTCAGATAATGCTTGAAAACCATCAAAGGACTTAGATAAGCCCCTGATCCCAATTGCTGCCAACAGATCCTCCCAAAATCAGCTTCAGCCTTTTTACTCGCTTAGGGTAATAATATAATTACTCAGGTCAAGTAATATTATTTCTTGTGTCGTAATTTTTTATTTGCGAAGAATAAGGCCCAAACTCTGAGCTAGAAAAATTAGAAATAAATGAAAAAATTCGCGACGATGAAAGAAAAAGAGCGCCCAACAGGTAGTGAGCGTGTAGTTTTGTCAACCGTGTTGCGAAATATGCCAATTGCTAGAGCTGATGTCACCAAGCTCACAAAACTTTCGCAACAATCCGTGCATAGAATTGTAGAAAACCTTGTTGACCGCAAGCTTCTAAGGCTAGACGAACCACATATTTCCGGTCGCGGTAAACCTAGCCCACGCATAAGAATTGAAACGGAAAAATATATATCTATCGGCATTTCCATTGGAACCGAAGAAGCTAAAGTATGCGCCATGGACCTTTCAGGTCACCCCCTTCATCAAGACATTCTAAAAGTTGATCCCAGCGAACCCAGTGAACTTATAACTGCCTTTGAAGCTCAAATATTTAAATGGTTGAAAGACGAGTTATCGCAAAATCAAATATTGGGACTAGGAATTGCTATGCAAGGACATAGGGTTGATCGCCAAGGAATATTTGTTGCTCCAAAGCCGTTAGCCAAGTGGGCAAACTATCCCTTGGCTGAAGAATTCAATGAGTACTTTGGGCTGCCAGTATTTGCTGAAAACAATGCAACTTGTAGCGCAACTGCAGAATTTTACTTGGGTGCAAGGGATGGCTCAGATCCCCATTGCCTTGCTTATCTATCGTTTAATTATGGGTACGGTGCTGGCTTATTTGTTGAGCGAGACGCATTCTTGGGCGGTCATGGAAACGCTGGGGAAATCAGTACAATTTTCACGCCTGAGCAAGCAAATAAACGCCCAGCGCTTGGAGAGTTGGTAAAAAGATTTAACAAATCATCCCATAGCACTTCAAACATTAAAACCTTTATAGAAAGTGTTGAGCCATCTAACACTGTCATCGCTAATTGGCTCGAAGAGGTCAAACCTCAGTTGTGCTTGTCGATTAGAGCACTCAAAGCAGTGGCTGATCCAAACGAAATTGTTTTTGGAGGCGAGGCGCCCATTTATCTGAGAGAACTGCTCGTTAAAACTGCGGACGAAGCCTTCGAAGGGCAATTGTCACCAAACCCGATCTTACGAGTGAGCGATATTCCATTTGATCCAGCTCATATTGGTGCCGCACTACTCCCCCTGCATAAGTTGGTTTATTGAGCACTAAAGGTTTGCTTAGACACCTCTTAAACTTGTCGCTCGAGCCAAGCTGCTTACTTGTAAAAAAACTTTAAACTTAAATCTATCAGAGCTCCTCAAAAGACTCTGTTCGTCAAATAGGGTTAAGACACAGTGTTTAACCCGAAATCCAGCACCACAAACACGCAAAAAAGTGTGTTCTTGGTGTGTTTTTGAAATACACACGCATAGCGTTAGTATCGGAAAAATAAGCCATTGATATCGTTTTGAAAGATGGTGCCCGGGGGCGGATTTGAACCACCGACACGAGGATTTTCAGTCCA
>Ga0233393_1000137_pt1 | contig 31461 bp, 22 predicted proteins | sample 21DmetaG_FD_183170 | JGI IMG/M metagenome (GOLD analysis project Ga0233393, IMG submission 183170) | Seawater microbial communities from Monterey Bay, California, United States - 21D | ecosystem: Environmental > Aquatic > Marine > Coastal | place: USA: California | collected 2016-10-24 | reverse complement strand
CAGACCCTCATTTGGCGTGTGCAAATATACGCTGCATTTTGAATCTGCAAAACAATTAATACTAAAAAGCTGAAACTTATAAAACCGCGTCTATCGCTTCTGCATATGTGTTTTTCGGAGAAACTCCAACATGTCTCCCCACTAATTCTCCCTTGTCAAAGACTAGCACAGTAGGTATGTTTCTAACCCCATATTTTGCAGCAAATTCCTGATTTGCATCTACATCGACCTTTCCAATAACTGCCTTACCATCATAATCCTTACTCAAATCTTCAATAATAGGCCCTACCATTCTACACGGCCCACACCATGCAGCCCAAAAGTCAACCAAAACAGGTTTATCTGATTTTAAAACAACTTGATCGAAAGTTGCGTCTGTAATTTCTAATGCCATTTTATATTTTTAAAATTCAAAAGTAATTCTTTTAATTAAAGAACTGACTTTCTTGAAATCAAATTTCTTTATTTAATAATAGTTTTAATTTAATTTATAATGCCATTTATGCTCTTCCAACTCATCTAATAATTCTGGTATTATTTTAACTTTAATTTTTTTACTATTCAGTGTAAGCTTAACTTTTTTTTCTGAATCATATACATTAAAAAATATCGGTTTATCACCCTTAAAGGATTTCAAGTGATCTTCCAGTGCTTTTATTTTTTTACTTTGAAGTTTATGAATATCCAGCTGAATTGTTAGTTTTTTAGAATTAGTTTCTACTGTATTTTGAAGCATTTCAAAACTTAAATACTGTATCCTAGGAGCCCCTACTTTTCCAGTCTCTTTATTAGTCCAACCCGGACGAACCATAGATCGGATCCTGATGAATTGATTGACAACCAAAAAATGTCTGTACTTTAAATAATCCTCTCCAAAAATCCTAAACTCATGTTGGTCAGAGAAATCCTCCACCATAAAACGGGCCCATGCTTTTCCATTTCTACTTTCTAAATGCTCAACTTCATTTACGATACCACCAATATTTAACTCGCGATTTATCAAACGATCTAAATCCCCCAATTGTGCTAAAGAAATATTTGTAAAGTGCTCCATCTCATGAGTAAAGTCATCTAAAGGATGGGCCGATATATATATTCCAACCACCTCTTTTTCCTTTTTTAGTCGTATTAAATTTTTCCAAGGTTCACTAGGAGGTATTTTCAAGTCTTGATAAGTTTCATCGGTTTCCTCTCCAAAAAGACTTGTTTGAGCAGAGTTTAAATTCTCTTGATATTTAGATCCAAAACGTATCACTTTTTCTAAAAATGTAATCCCGTCTCCATCAGGATTTAAATACTGTGCCCGATGAGTTTCACCAAAAGAATCCATCCCACCTGCCAACAATAAATTCTCAAAAGCTTTTTTATTAGCAGCTCTTAAATCAATACGTTTTACTAAATCAAAAATTGAATTAAATTTTAAGTCTTTTCGATTTTCTATTATTGTCTCTACAGCACCCCTTCCAACCCCTTTTACAGCTCCCATCCCAAAGCGAATTTCTTGTTTATCGTTAACTGCAAATTTGTAAAAAGATTCATTAACATCAGGCCCTAAAACTTTAAGACCCATTCTTCTACATTCTTCCATAAAAAATGAAACCTGCTTAATGTCATTCATGTTATTTGAAAGGACAGCAGCCATATATTCGGCAGGATAATGTGCCTTTAAATAAGCTGTTTGATAGCCAATCCAAGCATAACAAGTAGAATGTGATTTATTAAATGCATAAGCAGCAAATGCTTCCCAGTCTTTCCAAATTTTTTCAAGTACCTCCTCAGGGTGTCCGTTAGATTTTCCTCCATCAATAAATTGAGGTTTTAATTTTTGTAGTAGTGCAAAAATCTTTTTACCCATAGCCTTTCTTAAAACATCAGCATCACCCTTGGAAAAGCCAGCTAATTTTTGAGATAATAGCATCACTTGTTCCTGATAAACCGTAATGCCATATGTTTCTTTTAAATACTCGCCCATTACTGGCAAATCATATGTTATATCTTCATTCCCATTTTTTCTATCTATAAAACTAGGAATGTATTCAAGTGGACCAGGTCTATATAATGCATTCATGGCTATTAAATCATCAAAAACCGTAGGTTTTAAATCTTTAAGGTATTTCTGCATTCCTGTTGATTCATATTGAAATATCCCTACAGTTTCACCGCGCTGAAATAGCTCATAGGTTTTTGAATCATCGAGTGGAAAATTATCAGGATCTAAGTCAATATCATACTTATATTTAACTTGTTTGACTGTATCCTTAATCAAGGTTAAAGTTTTAAGTCCTAAAAAGTCCATCTTTAATAAGCCCGCATCCTCTACAACCGAATTATCAAATTGCGTTACATAAAGATCAGAGTCTTTAGCAGTAGCAACTGGAACAAATTTCGTGATATCATCTGGGGTAATGATGACTCCACAAGCATGAATTCCTGTATTACGTAAAGAACCCTCTAGGATTTTAGCTTGTTGTATAGTCTGACCAGAAATTGAATCCTCATCAGCTAAATTCTTGATCTCATTAACCCTTAAAATTTCTTCTGCTCGTAATTTCCCTTTGAGCTCTTGGTCAGAATAACTAAAAATATTATCAAGTTTGATATTGGGTAATAATTTAGCTATTCGATCAGCTTCACCTAGAGGTAAATCTAACACTCTTGCAGTGTCACGAATGGAAGACTTGGCAGCCATAGTTCCGTATGTCATGATTTGAGCAACTTGATTTGAGCCATATTTTTCAATCACGTAATCCATTACGCGACTTCTTCCTTCGTCATCAAAATCAATGTCAATATCAGGCATACTTACTCGATCTGGATTTAAGAAACGCTCAAAAAGTAAATTGTACTTAATTGGATCAATATTGGTTATTTTAAGACAATAAGCCACAACTGAACCTGCAGCTGAACCCCTTCCAGGACCAACGGAAACATCCATATTTCGGGCAGCTGCAATAAAATCTTGGACAATCAAAAAATATCCTGGGTAACCGGTATTTGCTATAACCTCCAATTCAAAATCAATACGCTCTTTTATATCATCGGTTAATTTTAAATAGCGCTCTTTAGCACCTTCATATGCAAGAAAACGTAAATAATCATTCTCTCTTTTATTTTCATCTGAATCATCATTTATTAAATGTTCATCTGGAATTTCAAATTTGGGTAATAAAACTTCTCGAGCTAAGCTAAAAGGCTCAATTTTATCGATTAACTTTTGAATATTTATTATAGCTTCCTCAAGGTCTTGAAATAATTCTTTCATCTCATCACCTGTTTTAAAATAATATTCTTGATTGGGGAAGCCATAACGAAATCCTCTGCCTCTTCCAATTGGTGTTGACTGCTTTTCACCTTCCTTTACACATAGTAAAATGTCATGAGCATTAGCCTCTTCCTTTTTAGTGTAATAGGTATTATTCGTCGCAATAACAGGAATATTGTATTTACTTGAGAAATCGATAAGCACCTCGTTAGCGCGATCTTCACCTTCTTCACCATGGCGCATCAACTCGATATAAAAGTCATCTCCAAATTGATTATGCCACCATTTTAAGGCTTCTTCAGCTTGACGATCCCCCATATTTAGAATTTTCGAGGAAACTTCACCATATGTATTTCCACTAAGCACAATCAAATCATCTTTATAGTGCTCAACTAATTTTCTATCGATACGGGGTACGTAATAGAATCCATCTACATAAGCTGCAGAAGTAAGTTTTGCCAAGTTGTGGTATCCAGCTTTATTTTTAGCTAAAAAGACTATTTGATAGCCGTCATCTCTCCGGGTTTTGTCTTTATGATCACCACAAACATAGAATTCACAACCCACTATCGGTTTGATTTTTTTATCCTCTTCTATATTAATATTATGTTTATCAATAGCCTTAATAAAATGAAATGCTCCCATCAAGTTTCCGTGATCAGTGATAGCTATTGCAGGCATATTGTCTGCTGCAGCTGCCGAAATCAATTGATTAATTCGTGAAGTTGCTTGTAAAACCGAGAACTGAGAATGGTTATGTAAATGAACAAAAGGAGCATTCGCTAGGTCACTACTTATTCCTGAATGTAAAGTCGATTTTTTTATATCAACTTTATCTTTTTTTAAGACTGCCGATGCTTCTTTTAAATTTTGATGAGACAAGCCAATTAACTTAAAAGGAGTGCTTATCTCTCTTATTTCAAGCGTTTGAGCTTGTTGATTGTCAAATACCTCAGGGTGTAAATTGTCTTTGCGCAGTAATTCCAAAAAAATACGGGAAGTTGCTTCCACATCAGCTGTTGCATTATGGGCTTCTTTAAAACTTTGCTTAAAAAGGAAATTATAAAGTTCACCGAGAGTGGGTAGTTTGAATTTTCCCCCACGTCCTCCAGGCAGTTTACATAAATTTGCCGTTTCTTCTGTGCAAGTGTCAATTACAAGCTTTCCTTCTAACGCATCGTCCAAATCTGACCGTAAAAATTCAGCCCCAATGATATTGCGGTCAAAAGACACATTATGTCCTACCACAAAATTTACCTTATTTAAGGCTAATTTAAATTTATTCAATACTTCCAATAATGGAGATCCTTGATCTTGAGCTAAAGCTGTTGAAATACCATGTACTTGTTCAGAATCAAAAGGAATAGTAAAGCCGTCAGGACTAATCAAATAATCTTCATGGCTAATAACTGAACCTTTAGGATCATGAATTTGCCATGCAATTTGAATACAACGAGGCCAGTTTTCACTATCACTTAACGGCGCTTTCCAACGTTTGGGTAATCCTGTTGTTTCGGTATCAAATATTAAATACATTAAAACGAAAATAGCAAATAATTAAAGGGAATAAAAAAGGAGTTATTGCCTTTTATTAACCATATGATTTTTGACCTTTTTTGTACCTTCCCCTTGAAAAAGAAAATACGCATGCCACTTCTTGAGTTTACTTCAAAAGGAATTTACTGTTCCAAAGCTGGTGTCTATTTAGACCCTTGGAAGGGAGTTAATAAAGCCCTTATTTCTCACGGCCATTCTGACCATGCGAGATGGGGCAGTAAACATTATATAACCCATGAAATTAATGTCCCTATTATTAAACATCGTTTAGGAAAAATTTCGGTGAATGGAAAGAAATATGGTGAAATATTTAATATTAATGGAGTACAATTCTCTTTTCACCCTGCTGGGCATGTTCCAGGATCTTCGCAAATCCGTATTGAATTCAAAGGGGAGGTTTGGGTATTCACTGGTGACTATAAAACCCAAGAAGATGGAATCTCAACTCCATTTGAGTCAGTTAAATGTGATACTTTTATAACTGAATGTACCTTTGGTATTCCAGTTTTTCAGTGGGAAGAACCCGATAAAGTCCATGATAGTATTAATAATTGGTGGGCTATTAATAAAAATGATAAAACCACTAGTTTGTTAATGGGATACTCGCTAGGAAAAGTCCAAAGGCTTTTAAAAAATCTTGACCCATCTATAGGAAAAATATATACCCATGGTGCAACCGAAAAAATGACTGAAGTATTACGACAGTTCATCGACTTTCCTGAGACTGAACTTATTACTCGGGAAACCACTAAAAAAGAATTGGAAGGGAATTTAGTACTTGCACCACCTGCAGTTTTAGGGAGTGCATGGGTGAAAAAATTAGGAAGACTCTCAACGGGCTATGCCTCTGGATGGATGTCTTTTCGAGGGGCAAGAAGAAGACGTGCTGTCGATCGAGCATTTGTAATATCTGACCATGCCGATTGGCAAGGACTATTATCAGCTATCAAAGCAAGTGGCTGCGAAAATATAGTTACCACTCATGGATATACCGAAATATTTGCACAATATCTTAGAGAACAAGGATGGAATGCTAGGACTGAAAAAACTCAATACGAGGTTGAAATGCACGAAACGATCAGTAACCAATGAAACGTTTTGCCAAATTAATTGAACAATTGGATAGTACAAATAAAACCAATCAAAAGGTTGCTGCCTTGACTCAATATTTTTTAGAGGCACCAAAAGAAGATGCTCTATGGTCGGTAGCGCTTTTATCCCACCGCCGGCCACCTAGACCCGTTACTACAAAATTAATGAGATCCTGGGCCTCAGAGATTACTAAGTTGCCTGAATGGTTATTTGAAGAATCCTACCACATCGTTGGTGATTTAGCTGAAACTATAGCCCTTTTGGTCCGTCAAGAAGCTAAAGGAAAAGTCCCCTCTCTATCCCAATGTATTGATGAAATAATAAATCTAAAACCAAAACAGGAAAGTCAAAAGAAAGAATACATTTTTAAACGCTGGAAAAGTTTAAATAATTTTGAACGGTTTGTCTTCAATAAAATTCTTACGGGGGGGTTTCGTATTGGAGTAAGTCAAAAACTTATGACTCGAGCATTGTCAAAGGCAGTAAAAATAAACGAAAACATCTTGGCACATCGTTTGATGGGTCAATGGTCACCAAAAACTATAACCTTTGAGGAATTGATCCTAAATCCTAATCCTCAAGATCAGATTTCACAGCCCTACCCCTTCTTTTTAGCTTATGCTCTGGAAGAAGATTTTCAAGGAAAGGAAAAAGTTATTAATTGGCACATCGAACACAAATGGGATGGTATGCGAGCTCAATTAATCATCCGAGAAAGAAAGTCTTTTTTATGGAGTAGAGGGGAAGAGTTGATTACTGATAAATTCCCTGAATTGGATTGTCTAGCTAATATCCTTCCAAACGGGACTGTATTAGACGGGGAACTCTTGCCTTATAAAGACGGGCAAATAGGAAACTTTAATGACCTACAAAAACGTATTGGTCGAAAAAGTGTTTCTGCAAAACTAAAACAGCAAATTCCGATTGTCATAATGCTATATGACATCTTAGAATGGGAAGGGAAAGATATTCGAAGTTATCCTCTTATGGATCGCCAAGATTTATTGGCCCAACTTTTTGAAAAATATGATGGTGAAAAAATTCCAATCCTATTATCTGAGGTGCTTAAGTTTTCTTCTTGGGAGCAAGTCGCTGTCGAACGAGAAAAGGCTGAAGATAAGAGAAGTGAAGGATTGATGCTAAAAGACAAAAAATCTTCTTACGGCATTGGACGAAAGAAAGGTAATTGGTGGAAATGGAAATCAAACCCAAAAACAATCGATGCCGTTTTGACTTATGCCATGCGAGGACATGGGAGAAGAACTAATATGTATACTGATTACACATTTGGCCTATGGGAAGATAACAACCTAGTTACCTTTGCCAAAGCTTACTCAGGACTTACTGATGCTGAAATCAAAAAAGTAGACCAGTTTATAAAACAAAATACTTTAGAAAGATTTGGTCCAGTTCGTCAAGTCAAACCTGAACTTGTATTTGAAATAGCTTTTGAAGGTATTGCTCCTTCATCACGTCACAAAAGTGGAGTAGCGGTCCGGTTTCCAAGAATATTACGTTGGCGTCACGATAAAAAAACAAATGATGCTAACAGCTTAGAAGACCTTAAACAGTTACTGCCATGACAACAGTTCAGAAATGGTTTGAGAATAAGAAATGGACACCTCAAGATTTTCAAAAAAAGTGCTGGAAGGCCTATTCTGAGGGAAAGAGCGGGATGCTTCATGCGCCAACAGGTAGCGGAAAAACATTTGCTCTTTGGGGTGGAATCTTAAACGAAGCTCGATTGAGAAAAAAACATCCTGCAGGTATCCAGGCAATTTGGATCACTCCTCTTCGAGCATTAGCGGTTGAGATTCAGCAGGCAACTCAAAGCATTACTGATGATCTCAACACTGATCTCAAAATTTCATTACGCACAGGAGACACCTCTCAAAGTGAGCGTGCAAAACAAAAACGAAAACCTTCATTTGGTCTAGTTACAACTCCAGAAAGTCTTCATGTCCTAATAAGTGCTAAGGATCACCGGAAAAGCTTTAATCACCTAAATGTAATCGTAGTAGATGAATGGCATGAACTATTAGGAACAAAAAGAGGTGTTCAGATTGAGCTTGCTATAGCTTATTTAAGAGCCCTACTGCCTAATCTTAAAGTCTGGGGAATTTCTGCTACCCTTGGAAACAAAAATCTATCCAGAGAAATATTATTGGGATCAATTAAAAATTACATTATAATAAACGCAAAAATTAAAAAGAAGATTAAAGTAAAGTCTATTTTACCAAAAAACATGGAGAGTTTCCCTTGGAGAGGACATTTGGGAATTCACCTATTACCCCAAGTTTTAAGACTAATAAGAAAAAATAAGACAACCCTCATTTTTACCAATACCCGAGCGCAATGTGAAATTTGGTTCTATCAAATTCTAGACTCTGATCCTAAATTAGCAGGAGAAATAGCTATGCATCATGGGAGTATCGACAAAAAAATTCGTCTATGGGTTGAAGACGCATTACGTAATGAAAAACTCAAAGTAGTAGTTTGTACCTCTAGCCTTGATTTAGGTGTGGATTTTAGTCCTGTCGAAAACTGTATCCAAATTGGAAGCCCCAAAGGGGTTGGGCGCTTTATTCAAAGAGCTGGCAGAAGTGGTCATAATCCTAAGGCTGGAAGTACGATTCATTTTCTACCTACACATGCTATAGAATTGATTGAATCGGTTGCATTACAACGTGGAATTGAACATCAAAAAATCGAAGATCGTATCCCTTTTTTAAATTCATATGATGTCTTGTTGCAATTTTTAATGACTCTAGCTGTTGGCAGTGGTTTTTATCCCCAAAAATTATTCCCCATAATTCAAAACACTTTTTGCTTTCAAACATTAAACAAAGAGCGCTGGAAATGGATTATTAATTTCCTTGTAAAAGGAAGTCAAAGCCTTGAACATTATGATGAATATAAAAAAGTAACCATCCTTGAAAATGGTTTATTAAAAGTGCTAAACAAAGGTATTGTTATGCGACACCGCCTTTCAATGGGTACTATAATAAGCGATTCTTCATTAAAAATTCGTTATCAAAAAGGGGGTTACTTAGGTTCTATTGAAGAGTGGTTTGTAACTAAACTGAAAAAAGGTGATGTCTTTACCTTCTCTGGTCGAAACTTAGAATTGATTCGCTTACATAATATGGAAGTGATTGTTCGGAAATCAAAATCAAAAAAAACTCGTATACCATCTTGGATAGGTGGACGGATGAGCTTCAGTGCAAATCTAAGTGAATTATTAAAAAAAGTTCTGTATGAAAAAGATAGTTATAATACTCCTGAATTTAAAGCCTTAGCTCCAGTATTTTTTCAACAACAGCTGGAATCCATTATTCCTAAGTCAAATCAATTTTTAATTGAGCGTTTTCAAACAAAAGAAGGTTTTCATACAGTTTTTTATCCTTTTGAAGGGTATGCAATTCATGAGGCTATGGCAAGTTTAATGGCCTATCGAATTAGTCTTTTATTACCAATAACATTTAGCATGTCGTTTAACGACTATGGTTTTGAGCTTTTATCTGATAAACCTTTTTTGAAAGAAGCTTTTTTAGATAATAATCTATTAACAAAAGATCACCTAAATGAAGATTTGGAGAAAAGTATAAATATATCTGAAATGGCAAGACGTCGATTTAGAGATATTGCTGTCATTTCAGGATTGGTTTTTCAGGGTTTTCCAAATAAACCAATTAAAACAAAGCATTTACAAAGTGGTTCTCAGTTATTTTATGATGTTTTCAAAGATTATGAACCAAAAAATCTGTTATACCAACAGGCTTTAGAAGAGACATTTGACCATGGAATGGAGCATGGACGTATGAATCGAGTATTTGAAAAAATTTCTATTCAGAAAATCGAATGGAAACAATGCAGCCAGCCCACTCCATTTTCTTTTCCTTTAATCACAGATCGAATCCGATCTAAGCTTTCCTCTGAAAGTGTTGAAGACCGTATAAAAAAAATGTATCTCCAACTTGAAAAATCAGGGAAATGAAGCAAATAAAAATTCAGCAACAGAATTTTGTCTTACATTCAAGTGGCGCCATATACTGGATCGAAAAAGCTACCTTGATGTTGGCAGATCCTCATCTTGGAAAAATTGCACATTTCCGAAAAAATGGCATCGCTGTTCCAAGGAAAGCTGAAGGTGTTTTTTATAATAAAGTAGCTCGCATTGTTGATCAATTTGAAATAAAAAGATTTCTATTTTTAGGAGATCTTTTTCATAGTTACCAAAATAACGAGTGGTATATGTTCCGCTCTTGGGTAAAGAATCAAAAGGCAAAAATAATTTTGGTGGAAGGTAATCATGATGTAATTCCTGCATATAAATTTGAAAAAATAGGAATAACTGTAGTCAAAGAATTAATCGAAGAATATTTTTGCTTTAGTCATTTTCCTTCCAAAAAAGAAGGTTACTTTACCTTTTGTGGGCACGTGCATCCCGGAATTAAACTCAAGGGGAGTGGATTACAAAAACTTAAAATGCCCTGCTTTTTTAATTCAACTTACCAAATGATTCTACCTGCTTTTGGCGCCTTTACTGGTTTACATATACTTATTCCCAAAAAGGAAGATAAGATATACGTAACAACAGGTAAAGAAGTGATAGAAATTGGGGAGAATTAAGGTCAAGAGATTATATTTGCAAAAAAAAATATCAATCCGTTACTAAACGCTTTTGATAACCTTGTTTCACAGAAGAAACTTCAATCAGCTTTTTCTGAGAAGCAATGTGCCCAAATCAAAGGTTTAGTGGGTTCGGGTTTATCATTTAGATTAGCAGCGGCTTTCCAGAAACAGGATAATTCACTCCTATTAGTAAACGAAAATGCTGAACAAGCAGCATACTTTTTAAATGATTTTGAACGTTTACTTAATCCTTCCGATGTTTTATTTTTTCCTGCGAGTTACCGACAACCCTATGCACAGGAAACAACTGATAATGCTAATATTTTATTGCGTGCAGAAGTATTAAAAAAGCTAAGTGCTTCTAAAAAGCCTCGTATCGTAGTAACATACCCACAAGCAATTTTTGAAAAGATTATTTCACAGCATACTCTAAAACGTATTGCTTTAAAGCTAAAAAAAGATACAGAGGTTTCCCTAGGGTTTGTCAACGAGCGCCTATTTGAAATGGGTTTTGAAAGAGTAGATTTTGTTTCGGGTCCAGGAGAATTTGCAGTCCGGGGTGGAATTATCGATGTTTTTTCTTTTGCATATCAACATCCATATCGTATAGAATTTTTTGATGACCTTGTAGAGCGATTATCTAGTTTTAATGTTAGTAATCAGCTTTCTATAACAGCTTTTGACGAAATTGAGCTGCTTCCAAATACCTCAGATCACGACTTTACAGATAAGCGTAAAACTATCCTTTCTTTCTTCTCTTCAGAAAGTTGTTTTGTTTTCTCGGATACTGATAAAATTACGCATCGTTTGGAAAACCTTTACAAAAAAGCAGAGGAGGCCTATAAAAGTTTAGATACAACAACTCAATATCCTCCAGGAAAATTATTTGTTCAGCCTCAAGAATGGATTTCAGATTGTCAAAATAGATCCATTATTGTCCTTGAAAAAACAGATCAATTAAAAATTAAAGAAAAACTATATATCAATCAGAGTCCACAGCCTGCTTTTAATAAAAAATTCGACTTATTAGTTTCTCACCTCAACAAAAATAAAGAACAGGATTATGAAAATATCCTCTTCTGTAGTAATGAACAACAAGCAAAACGCTTCAATGATATTTTTGAGGATATGGAGGAAAAAGTATCCTACAAAACTGAGGTTCTTCCCATTTATATGGGTTTTGAAGATTTTGAGGCAAAAATAGCATGTTTTTCAGATCATCAAATTTTTGAACGATACCACAAATATCGACTTAAATCAGATCACCGAAAAAAAGAAGCCCTTAATCTAAAGGAATTGACACAAATGGAGGTGGGTGATTATATTACCCACATAGACCATGGAATTGGAAAATTTGGAGGTTTACAACGCATAGAAGTGGAAGGTAAATGGCAAGAAGCTATTAAGCTTTTTTATGGCGAACGGGATATTCTCTATTTAAGCATCCACTCTTTACATAAAATTAGTCGTTATGCGGGAAAAGAGGGATCAATTCCCAAAATATACAAGTTGGGCTCTAAAGCCTGGAAAGTTCTCAAACAAAAAACAAAGTCTAAGGTTAAAGAGATAGCCTTTAACTTGATTGAGCTATATGCAAAACGCAAACAAAAAATAGGTTTTGCATTTGATCCAGATAGTTATTTACAGTGGGAGTTGGAAGCCTCATTTTTATTTGAAGACACTCCAGATCAAGAAAAAACCACCAAAGCTATAAAAACAGATATGGAATCTAGTCGACCTATGGATAGATTGGTCTGTGGGGATGTTGGTTTTGGAAAAACTGAAGTTGCTATTAGAGCAGCCTTTAAAGCTGTTGACAATAGTAAGCAAGTAGTAGTTTTGGTTCCTACTACAATTTTAGCTTTTCAACATTTTAAAACCTTTTCTAAACGCTTAAAAGATTTACCTGTTCGGGTAGATTATCTTAATCGTTTTCGTAACACAAAAGATAAAAACAAAATTTTAAAAGATCTTGAATCAGGAAAAATTGATATACTTATTGGAACTCATAAATTGGTTAGTAAAAGTGTTGTTTTTAAAGATTTAGGTCTTCTAATTGTTGACGAAGAACAAAAATTTGGTGTAACAGTAAAAGAGCGGATTCGATCCTTAAAAGCTAATATTGATGTCCTTACACTTACAGCTACCCCTATTCCAAGAACACTTCAGTTTAGTTTAATGGCTGCGAGAGATTTATCAGTAATTGCCACCCCTCCTCCCAATCGATATCCTATAGAAAGTGAAGTGGTTCGATTTAGTGAAACACAAATTAGAGATAGTATTCTCTATGAACTTCAAAGAGGAGGACAGGTATTTTTTATTCATAATCGCGTTGAAAATATAATTGAAATTGCCGGTTTAGTTCAACGTCTAGTTCCTGATGCTCGAATTGCAATCGGACATGGACAAATGCAGGGCAGAAAACTTGAACAGACCCTTTTAAGTTTTATGAATGGTGATTATGACATATTGATTGCCACAACTATAATTGAAAATGGATTAGATGTACCTAACGCCAATACAATTTTTATTAATAATGCTAATCATTTTGGGTTAAGTGATTTACATCAAATGCGAGGCCGAGTTGGGAGAAGTAATAAAAAAGCTTTCTGTTATTTTATTACACCTCCATACAGTGCCATAAGTACAGATGCCAAAAAAAGAATGAAAACCATAGAACAGTTTTCTGCTATTGGTTCTGGGATTCAAATTGCTATGAAGGATTTAGAAATAAGAGGTGCCGGTGATCTATTAGGTGGAGAACAAAGTGGTTTTATAAATGAAATGGGATTTGATACTTATCAGAAAATTCTTCAACAAGCCATAGAGGAGTTAAAAGAAAATGAATTCAGGAGTCTGTACAAATCGGACGAAAATGATAGTGTTAAAACCTATGTCAGAGACGTCCAAATTGACACTGACTTGGAGATTTTTATACCAAATGACTACGTAAATATTGTTAAAGAGCGTTTAGCGCTGTATCAAGAATTAAGCAGCATTAAAACTGATGAGGAACTTAATGCTTTTGAGGTAAATCTTAAGGATCGTTTTGGAACTCTTCCATTGCCCGCTAAAGAACTCCTAGAAAGTGTTCGCTTAAAGTGGGTTGCAACCCAACTTGGTATTGAGCGTTTAATTCTCAAAAAAGGCAGCTGCCTTTGTTATTTCCTTTCAGATCAAAATAGTGATTTCTTCAAGAGTAAGTATTTTATTTATTTAATAAATCAAATTCAAATGACTCCAGATCGTATGGTATTGAAAGAAAAAATTACACAAAGTGGCCCGAGACTTTTCTTGTCAATTGTCGAAATTAAAGAAGTAAAAAGTCTGATTACATTACTTACCCAATTAGTTTTGAAAACTAAAGCCCCTTAAGATTTTTAATGACTTTAAAAGCGATATCTACCTCATCCTCATTTACTAGAATAGTAAATTCATTTGAAGTAGAAATAACTTCTGTGATATTAACACCCTCCCAAGATAAGCGCTGAAAAATAAAGTAATATATTCCTGGAACCTTGACATTATCTGTTGGAAGTTTAATTGTAATCGAGGATAAATTCTCAAGTTTAGTGTGGCAAACTTCATTTTTAAAAAGTTCATCGACCAGGGAAACAATGTTTTGACTCACTACAATATTACTTTCTGCAACACCTCTTGAAGATGTATAAAAAACATCTTTTTTATTTTCAATTTGTTTAAGTAAATTGGCCTGAGTTAATAATAAAGTTTCGGAAAGTAGAAAGCCATAATCTACCAGTGAAGATCGAACTGTTATATCTCCTAAATTCTTTAAAATCCTAATTATTTTCTTTGTTAGCGTAAAACCAGCATCATCTGAAACTCTTTTAAGAGCCATAATAATGGCTCCCTGATTGATAGATTTGTTCATCATGGACTCAATATCTCCATGAATATTTCTTGCTAAAGAAGTCAGATTAATAATACCATCTCCTAATGCAGATGCTAGGTAAGGTTTTGTCTTAACATATTCTGTAACTGCTGAAGCTATAGTTTTCATAAATAAAAAGAAAAGTGGTAATAATATTTGACAAAAGTAGTTATTTAAAACAAAATGTTACAAATAAAACATTCTTCTAACTTAACGGTGTTGTATGGTTTTGGAATATTTTGCTAGATTATGATAAGCTTAGGTCACAAAAAAGATAGAGTTTTGCTTACTTTTGAAGTAAATTAACTTTTTAAATGCCCAAACGCTATACCATTACTGCAGCCCTACCCTATACCAATGGGCCCATTCATATTGGACACTTAGCAGGAGTTTATGTGCCGGCAGACATATATGCTCGTTATTTAAGAATAAAGGGAGAGGATGTTGCTTTTATTTGCGGAAGTGATGAACATGGGGTTGCAATTTCTATAAAAGCAAAAAAAGAAAGAAAATCTCCTCAACAGATAATAGATCATTACGATCAATTGATTCGAGATTCTTTTGAAACTTTTGGAATAACATTCGATAACTATTCTAGAACCTCACGTAATATTCACCACGAAACAGCCCAAGAGATTTTTAAAGATTTACACCTAAAGGATATTTTTGAGGAAAATGAATCCGAGCAGCTTTTTGATCCCGAAGCAAATCAATTTTTGGCAGATCGTTTTGTTAAAGGAACATGCCCAATATGTCAAAATAAAGAAGCGTATGGAGATCAATGTGAGAGTTGTGGAAGTAGTTTAAGCGCTAATGAGCTAATCAATCCTAGATCTACTATTAGTGGGTCTCAACCGGAAATGCGTAAAACTAAACACTGGTATTTACCATTAAATCGTTACGAATCTTTTTTAGAAAAATGGATTATAAAGGGGCATAAGTTGGATTGGAAGCCAAATGTATATGGACAAGTAAAGTCATGGATCGATAACGGTCTGAATGCTCGAGCAGTAACTCGTGATTTGGATTGGGGAATTCCAGTTCCTGTAAAAGGTGGGGAAAATAAAGTCCTATATGTATGGTTTGACGCACCCATAGGATATATTTCATCAACCAAAGAATGGGCGGCAAAAAAAGGGGTTAATTGGGAGCCATATTGGAAAGATGACCAGACTAAATTAGTTCACTTTATTGGGAAAGATAATATTGTTTTTCACTGTATCATTTTTCCAGTAGTTCTTCATGCGAGTGGATCTTATATTTTACCTGAAAATGTTCCAGCAAATGAATTTTTAAATCTAGAAGGTCAAAAAATATCCACTTCTAATAATTGGGCTGTATGGCTTCATGAATATCTAGATGAATTTCCAGATCAACAAGATGTATTAAGATATGTTTTGACTGCTAATGCCCCTGAGACTAAAGACAATGATTTTACTTGGGAAGAATTCCAATCACGAAATAACAATGAACTTGTAGCTATTTATGGAAACTTTATAAATCGGGTAGTAGTTTTAACTCACAAATACTATGAGGGTAGTGTTCCAAAAGCAAGAGAATTTTTGTCAGAAGACATAGAGGTTTTGAACAAAATGGCACAAATACCCGAAAAAATAAGCACCGCTTTAGAGAATTATCACTTTAGAGAAGCCAGTCAAATATTAATGCAATTGGCTCGCCTAGGAAATAAATATTTAGCAGATGCTGAGCCTTGGAAATTAATAAAAAGTAATTCAGATCGAGTTGCATCAATAATGCACACAGCTCTTCAAATTTCAGCGGGACTTGCAGTTATTAGTGAGCCCTTTTTACCCTTTACTACAAAGAAATTAAACGATATGTTAAATCTAAAACCAGCATGTTTAAATTGGGAAGATGTACGTTTAAAAAAGGTGTTAATTCCTGCCGGACATCAAATAAAAAAGGCTAAACTTTTATTTCAAAAAATTGAGAATTCCCAAATAGAATATCAACGCTCTAAACTTAATAACAGTGAAAAAGAAAATCAATTAAAATCTATTCGTGCTGTTAAACCCACGACATCATTTAAGAATTTCGATTCTTTAGACCTTCAAGTTGCAGAAATCATTGATGTTAAAAAAGTGAAAAAAACAAAAAGATTAATGGAACTCAAGGTTAAACTTAGAGATGAAGTACGAACTATAGTTTCGGGTATTGCAAATGATTTCAAAACCGATGAGCTTATTGGAAAAAAGGTGACACTATTGACTAATCTCGCTCCTAGAACACTTAGAGGAATTGAAAGTAATGGAATGATTTTACTTGGAGAAAATGAAAAAGGAAATTTTATTTTTGTGTCTCCAGAAGATAAAAATATTCCAAACGGCACACCCATAAGTTAACGAGTTTGACTTCTTTAATTCCTATTGCATTTGATCCTACCTATCGACTACCTCTGGCAGAAAATCATCGTTTCCCTATGGAAAAATACGAGTTATTACCTCAGCAATTATTACTTGAAGGGACTTGTGAACCAGAAGATTTTTTTGTCCCCCAAGCTGCAAAAATGAATCAAGTATTACGAGTACATTTAAAAAAATATGTTGATCGTCTATGCAATTTAGAACTTTCAAGAGATGAGATTAGGAGTATTGGATTTCCTCTAAGTGAAGCTCTAATAAAAAGAGAATTTTTAATTGCTGGAGGAACTATTATGGGAGCAGAAAAAGCACTAGATTTTGGGATTGCAATGAATATAGCGGGTGGAACCCATCACGCTTTTTCAGATCGGGGAGAAGCTTTTTGTCTTCTAAACGACCAAGCCATTGGGGCAAAACACTTGTTAGATAAGGGGTATGCAAAAAAAATTTTGATATTAGATTTGGATGTGCATCAAGGCAATGGAACTGCATCGATCTTTAAGAATTATCAAGATGTTTTTACCTGTTCAGTACATGGAACTAAAAACTATCCCTTCAAAAAAGAAATAAGTAACCTTGACATAGAGATGGAGGATCAATGTTCCGATAAAGCTTATATTGATCAGATTAAAAATCTTTTGCCCAAGCTTTATAAACAGGTTAAGCCGGATTTTATTTTTTACCTCTGTGGTGTAGATATATTAGAATCCGATAAACTTGGCCGTCTGAGTGTTAGTATTGATGGATGTAAGAAAAGAGACGAACTTGTACTTAGCTTTTTTAAAGAAAAAAATATACCCATACAGTGCAGTATGGGAGGAGGGTATTCAAAAGATTTAAAAGTCATTATAGATGCTCATGCCAATACTTATAGGGTAGCTAAAAACTTATTTATTTAATTCTCCAAGTTTGACTTTTCATATTGATAGCGGCAATAACAATATCTTTTCGACTTACTTGTCCAACTAGACGTCCCTTATCAAGTACAGGGTACCTCCTTCTGCTGGATTTTGAAAATTTAGCTGCTGCATCAAAAATACTCATGTTAGATTCAATAGTGTCTACTTTTTCTGTCATAAAATGTCCCACAGACTTGTCTAAAATGGGCATATTGAAGTAACGACTATCGGATATTTCTTTCATGCAGTCTGCTTCAGAAATAACTCCAATCAAAATCCCCTTATGATCCACTACAGGGCCTCCTGAAATCCGATACTTAATAAAAGACTGCATTACTTCATGTATGCTTTGTTTGGGTGTAAATAACACCAATTGAGTAGTCATAACATCAGATACAGTTAATTTACTGGGAGTGACTCTTTTTTTTTGAGCCCGCTCTCCTTGAAAACTTTTTACGGGCATAATTAATAATTTTAATTTATTCTAATATAAGTTTTTTTGAGTAGAATATTATATTCTATCTGATAAATAGGGAATTCAATAAAAATATATTGTTATAATTGTGAAAAATTCAATTATGTCCTCACTGGGAATTTTAGGTTGTGGTTGGTTAGGTGTACCTCTTGGGAAACATTTACAAACACTTAATTACAATATTAAGGGCTCAAGCAGATCAGAGGAAGGCATTTCTAATCTGAATAATAAAGGAATTAAAGGTTATCAAGTTGTTTTAGAAGAAAATCAAACCACAGGCGTCAAATCGTTTATTGATAAACTTGAAACTTTAATAGTTTCTATTCCGCCTGGTAGAAAATTTAAAGAGGGGGTGTATGTCAAAATGATTAAAAACCTTTTAGAAAATATTGAACAAACTCCTTTAAAGCGAATTGTTTTTTTAAGTAGCACATCTGTTTATGGTTCAAGTGAAGGTGTCTACAATGAATCTAGTTTTGTTAATCCTGAAACATCAAGTGCAAAAGCTCTTCATATCTGTGAAAATTTAATAATCAATTCCCCCCTACCCTCTGTTATTGTCCGTCTAGGTGGGCTTATAGGGGAAGATAGAAATCCGATTTTTAAATTACAAGGTAAAGCTATAGGCAATCCTCTAGGTTGTATAAATTTTATTCATCAAGAAGATGCAATAAATGGTATTTCAAATTTGGTTATCAATTCAAGATTAGAGGGTATCTTTAATTTGGTTTCACCTCACCACCCTCTTAGAAAAAAATATTATAATTATAGTGCTTTAAAATTTAATCTCCCTGCTCCAAAATATACATTAGAGCCTGCTGTAATTAGAATTATAAAAGCTTCTAAAATAATAGAGTTAACTTCTTTTAAATATAATGTAGATAACATGTTGATATAATATTATTGTATTCTGTTTAAGCAAAGCACTATTGCTTAAATTGATGCTATAAATAATTTATGTCTAAAAAAAGTCAACATATTGCATTAATGGAAAAACTCCTAATGCATTTAAAAAATACTAAGTTAGAGTATTTAAAGGCTTCAGACCATGTAAATTATTCCGAAGAGAAACGTTTTTTTAATCAACAAGCTTTGATTCGAAATCGCTTTTTTCAAGATGTATTAAGCGAATTACAAGCGCTTGGAGTAATCTTTGATGACTTAATAATCAGTCGATTTAACTTTGATCAATTGTTAGTATCTACTATAGACACACTTAAAGCAACAGCTGTCGAAAAATGTTTGGAAGCTGACAAGGTGTTATACAAATTGTATAAAGAATTTATTGATTTGGATGAATATAAAAATTCTGAATTTATTGAACATTCGTCTATTATTCAAGATGCTATAAATAAAAATCAAGTTTTAGTTGATAGCTATTTTCTCAATAAACAAATAAATTCTGATTACTAAGGAATCATCAAAGTATTTGAGATTACAGCACTCTGTTCTTGTTTAAGAATAATCATTCTAGAAATTAAAGCATTGTAATGACCATACAAAGCTTTTAAAGAGGGGATCAAAGAATCTTTTTTATAATGTCTCGTGAAATACCTTGATTTTTGGGATTGCATTTTAACAACTTTCAATCGGCTTCGGATTTGAGGAGTTTCAAATTCCTCGGGAAGATTTCCTGAAATCAAATCCTTTAAAAGACCAGAAAGCCCAATAATATTGACTTCAACATCTCTTAAATCCAATTCTTTTAAGCGATCCATAGTTTCATATAAACTCCGAAATTCATCCCATCCTTCCAATCCGTTTTCCTTTAAAAAATCTTCTGGATAATCAACTAATTCAAAGCTAACCTTAATTATAGGGTCCTCATCAGTAAAATTTTCAATAGTTGATGATTCGGTTTCCCTTGATTCATTTCCACCAGTACATGAAGTAAATGAATATATTACTAAAATAAAGATACGAAAGCTACAATGCATATAATTTTATTTAAATTCCTAAAGTATTTATTTTTAGTAAAAGTATTGTGAAAAAAAGAAATTGAAGAAAATATAGATGAAAAGCAAAAGATCCATCAGTGTGAAGTTTTACTTTATGGAAAATAAATTGCAAAGGAAAAGCAATAACTGCCCATCCTATATAATTATTAAATGATGCAAGCCCAGACTCAAAACTCCAAAAATCTAATATTGGTGCTACAGGTTCCATAACTAAGTCTAGAAATAGCATCAGGCCAATCCCGACTATTATTCTTGCCCAAGTTGTTTCAAAAAAAAGTTGGACAATAAATCCTGTAATAAAAACTAAAATACACCAGACGATTCCCATCATAAGTGGTACTTGCATAAATTTTGGTCCTAAAGCTTCACCATAGTTGTATTTACCAAAAATAAATCCATATTTCACACCAATAATCTCTGCTAACATTCCAACAAAAAAACATAATAGTACCAAGAATAATGTCTTTTTACTTCTTTCGATATTTAATAATAATAGAATGAAACTTAACATCAAATTTAATGGTGTAGCTTTTATGAACCAAGAGGCATCACTATAGATTATTCCGATGATCCCCGAAACATGAAATAACCAAATTAACCCTAAAGAAATATTTTGATTTGTAAATATTTTAATATGAGTCATTTTTTATTTAGCGGGCATGAGTTCATCGACAATTTTAGCGGAAAGTAAACAAAGTGGAATTCCTCCTCCTGGATGAACGCTTCCCCCACAAAAGTAAAGATTTTTAATACGATTAGAAAAATTTGGATGGCGTAAAAAAGCCGCCATAGTATCATTACTTGAAGCTCCATAAAGAGCACCCATATATGACTGAGTTTTAGATTCTATATCAGGAGGAGTTAAAACTTCCTCGCATACAATCAGATTCTTAAGATTTACATTAAGACGTTTAGATATATTAGTAATTATATGTGATCTGAGCCTATTTACTATTTGAGTCCAGTCTTGTCCATGATCTGCAGGAGTATTTATCATAATAAACCAATTTTCACATCCTTTAGGAGCATCTCCAACAACTTCTTTTGATGTAATATTAATGTAAATAGTTGGATCTTCTGAGACTGTTTTATCTTTAAAAATTGCTTGAAATTCTTTTTTATAATTTTTTGAAAAAAAGATGTTGTGTAAGTCTAAATCAGGAAAACTTTGTTTAATTCCCCAATAAAAAATAACTGCAGAACTTGATCGCTCTTGTTTAAGTCTATTTATAGGGAGTATTTCATTAGGTAAAAGTTTTTTATAGGTATGGAAAACATCCATATTGGAAATAACATAATCTGACGAAAATGAGCCTGATTTAGTTTTTATACCTGATATTACTCCTAATTCAACTTTTATTTCTTTAACAACTGTCTCAAAAGAAAACTTAACTCCAAGTCGTTTAGCTAACCCATAAAGTGATTCAGTAATTGAGACCATTCCTTTTTTAGGAACAAATGTTCCGTAAGCACTTTCTAAATGCTGTATCAAGGTCATAATCCCAGAAGTCTGATAAGGATCAGATCCATTATAAGTTGCATAACGATCGAAAAGTTGAATCAAATGTGGAGATGAAAAAGATTGAGTATTAGCTTGATGTAATGACTTTTGAAGCTCAAAAGTTTTAAGTTGAAATAATGCTTTTAAAGTATCTAAAGAAATAAAGGTTTTTACTTTATGTAATGATTGCTCCAGAAATAAAGATGAGGTTAAATCGTATTTTTTTTTAGCCTTTTTTAAATATTTATCAACATTATATTGGGGCTCACCAAAGATTTTCTCTACTTCTTTCAAGAATTTTTTTCTTTCTCCATAGGCTGTGAAACTAGTCCCATCTTGCCAGAAATAATTACATGCTATTTCTTTTTTAGAAAACTCAAAATAGTTTTTAACATCTTCGCCCGCTAGTTTAAAAAGTTCGGTTACAAGATGAGGCATAGTAAACAATGAAGGCCCTGCATCAAAACGATAGTCTTTAATGCTAAAGCTCGAAAGTTTTCCTCCAGGATATGAGTTTTGCTCAAAAACTTGAACATTATAACCTTTCAATGCTAAACGAATACTTACTGCTAGACCAGCAATTCCTGAACCTATCACTATAACTTTCTTCATCATTTTAAGTTTTTAGTAATATCCGAAACAAGATGAAATCGAGAAAAAAGATCTTCTTTATACCATTTTTTTTGACGTGTTTTTTTAACTATTTCTGCATGAACTTTATCTTTATATGCAAAAGCATTAACAGATTCAAAGTTTTCCCATATACTAACAGTTGCTTGTTGAATAAAAGGCCATTCTCCAATACCTTTGTAATAATGAATTCCATCAGCTTTCTCAATTGCCTTACTAGCAGCTGGTACAGATTTCCAAAATGAAAATAATCTATTCCAACGAAGGGTAGCTCTTGTAATGACAACAGCTTTTTTATTGGAATCTTTTTCTTCTTTACTTGGAGTTGTATTCGAAAAAGGATTTTTACCATTCCATAAGCCATGACTCTTTATGGGACTTAAAACCAAATCTCGTTGAGTTATTGCTTTCTTTTGGTATTCAACGAAAACAGGATGTGAATTAATACAATTGTTGTATGCAGAAAAATTATCCCAAACTCCAAGGAAAGCATATGTAGAAAAATCAGGTTTTAAACTAAATCCTTGACCTCCACCTGTTCCAAGAAATTTAAAGAATTGTATTCCCTTAGTATTTTTCAAAAGCAGTGGAGCTGAAGCCATCTGACTAAATGCCCAAAACTTGTTGGATTCAAAAGAAAAAAAAGTGAGTGTGGTCAACTGCTTCATTAATCTAATAAATGAATTATTGATTAATGACTAAGGTAATTTTTTTTAATTACTGAAATATTATTTATTAGTATTATTTTTAAGATAAATATTTAAATATTTTTATTTAAAAATATACCATTCTATTTAACAAAACCTTTTTTAATTAAATTCTATTCATTATGAAAAAATTTAGTCGTTTAGATGTCTTCATATATTTTTTAATTATTGCAAATATTTTTGCAATGATTCTTGAATCGCATTCTTTTATGAAAGATCGTTTTGGCCATATTTTTTCATATTTTGAATTGATTTCAATCTTAATATTTACTGTAGAGTACTTTTATAGGGTGTTAAATAGCTACAAGGAAAATAAATGGAAGGGCGTATTTTCTTATGTTTTTAGCTTCTTTGGGTTTATTGACTTCATATCCATTCTTCCTTTCTATATCAAGCAATTTGTATTAATCGACGGGCGATTCTTTAGAATATTGCGTTTGTTTAGACTCTCGCGTATTTTTAAATTAGGGAGAGATAGTAAATCTTTAAAACTTTTTATTAAAGCTCTTTCCGCTGTTAAGAATGAATTGAAATTTACATTCTTCCTTTCCTTATTGTGTATTTTATTTTCAGCTTCTGCAATATATTTTTTAGAAAACGAAGCCCAGCCTGAAGTGTTTTCTAGTATTACAGCTTCTCTTTGGTGGGCTACAGTTTCTCTCGCCACAGTTGGGTATGGAGACGTTGTACCCATGACAGTTTGGGGGAAAGTTTTTGCAGGATTTATTTCATTGATTGGAATTGGTGTTGTGGCAATTCCTACTGGTATTATTAGTGCCTCGTTTGTAGAAGAGATTCATCACTTTAGAAAAAAAAGATAATGCCTTATCATTCTTTAAGAATTTATTGTCATTTAATCTTATTTTTTCTATTTGTAAACTTTGGGATTGCTCAAAAAAATACTGTTGATCTAGAAGATAAAAAAGTATTGATTGTATATGGTGGATGGCAAGGGCATGAGCCTAAAATTTTTGCCGAAAAAATAGCAAAGTGGTTGCTTGAACAAAAAGCAGAAGTAAAATTATTTGAAGGTACAGCTATATATGCTAATCCAAAAGTTATGAAAGATTTAGACTTAATTATTCAACACATAACAATGGATGAAATAACTCTTCAAGAATCTGAAGGTCTTGTTAAAACTATAGCTGGAGGCGCAGGTCTTGCTGGTTGTCACGGAGGTTTAGGTGACTCTTTTCGTTAAAATACCGAATATCAATATATGGTTGGAGGACAATTTGTTAAACATCCAGGAGGGCAAGTATCATATACCGTTCAGATAGATGCCAAAAAGGATCCAATAACCAAAGGTATAAATGATTTTAGTCTATATTCTGAACAATACTATATGCATGTTGACCCTGCATTGGATGTTCTAGCCTCAACTAAGTTTTCTGGAGTTCATGATTCATGGATTAATGGAGCTATTGTTCCTGTTGTATGGAAAAAGTCATTTGATAAAGGTCGGGTGTTCTATATTTCCATTGGTCATTCAAAAGACAACTTCGAAATCCCTGAGGTTTGGACTTTAATTACAAGAGGTATTAGTTGGGCCGCTCAAAAGGAGTAAGTCATTGTTAAGAGTAAATTCATTTTTTCTCATAGCTTTGTGTGGTATCTTTGCTTTGTTATGAAAAAAACTATTTCAATTTTAGGGTCTGGATTTTCTTCTCTTTCTGCAGCTTGTTATTTAGCTAAAATGGGATATGAAGTAAGTGTTTTTGAAAAAAATGCTGAGTTTGGTGGAAGAGCTAGACAATTTAAAGAAAGTGGGTTCACCTTTGATATGGGTCCAAGCTGGTATTGGATGCCAGATGTATTTGAAAGATTTTTTAATGACTTTGATAAAACAAGTGCTGATTTTTACAATCTGAAAAAATTAAATCCTGCTTACCATGTTTATTTTGGAGAAAATGATTACATAGCAATTCCGGATGAAATAGAAAAAATTTGTAACGTATTTGAAAAGGAAGAAAAAGGCAGTTCAATAGAGTTATTGAAATTTATGAAAATGGCAAAAGAGAATTACAAAATAGCTGTTACGGATATGTTGTATAAAATGCCTGGAATTTCTCCGCTTGAATTAATTACTATTGATACTGTTAAGAGAGTAGGTTATTTTTTTACCAACATAAAAAAACAAGTCCATAAAAGATTTAAAAATCCAAAATTAAGATCAATTCTGGAATTCCCTGTATTATTTTTAGGGGCAGAATCGTCTAACACACCCGCATTTTACAATTTTATGAATTATGCAGATTTTGGATTAGGAACCTGGCAGCCTGATAATGGTTTTTATGACGTTGTTAAAGCTATGATTAAAATTGGAAAGTCTTTTGGAGTTAAGTATTACAACAACTCTAATGTTACGCAAATTGTAACAAAAAATGCTTCTGCAACGGGAATTATGGTAAACAATAAAATAATAAACAGTCTATATATTTTATCTGGAGCTGATTATAATCATACTGAAACATTACTTCCTGAATCAAAGCGGCAGTACTCACAAAAATATTGGTCAAATAAAACCCTAGCTCCTTCATCGCTTTTATTTTATTTAGGTTTTGACAAAAAACTCAAAAACTTAACTCATCATAATTTATTTTTTGATACAGATTTCAATTTACACTCTAAAGAAATTTATAAAGATCCTAAGTGGCCCTCAAAACCATTATTTTACGCAAATTTCACATCTATGACTAATAATCATACCGCACCTGAAGGATGTGAAAATGGTTTTATATTAGTTCCCATAGCACCTGATTTAAAGGATAACGAAGTTTTACGAGAAAAATATTTTAACATTGTTATCGATAGAATTGAAAATATAACTAAGCAAACAATTAAAGAAAATATTATTTATAAAAAGTCTTTTTGTGTAAATGACTTTGTAGGTGAATATAATTCTTATAAAGGTAATGCATATGGCTTAGCAAACACGTTGCTTCAAACCTCATTTTTAAGACCAAAATTGAAAAGTTCTAAAGTAAAAAATTTATTTTTTACTGGACAATTAACTGTCCCTGGACCAGGAGTACCCCCCAGTATTATTTCTGGAAAACTCGTGGCAGATTTAATTGACAATACTAATCCTTAGGATTCAGTACCCACCAAATAAATTCAAACTCACTATTTCTTACAGAAATTACAGAATCTAACATTTTCGTACTCTCAACTAGAGACGTTTTATATTGTTGTAATTGCTCTTTAATACTATATTCCCATAAATCTACTCTTTTATATAGATTGTATTTTATGAATTTATCATTTTGTATATATTTTCTGTTTTCAATCCAAAACTCATTGTAATCCACATCTACCCATGGTAAGTCGTAAACCCATTTATTAGCTATTCGATTACTAAATTGGTTAACATATGTCTCTTCATTTTTACCAGTATTTTCAATTAAATACTTCAATTCTGTTCCATCATAAATTTCAGTCATCTTTAAGCCAACTTCCTTGGGCATTAATCGAAAGGTTCCATCCAACTTTATAGCATCAAAATTTACTCTTGGTGGATCAAATGGATCTCTTTGAACATACATTCCCATTGGGGCAAAATGAAATTTCCCATCTGGCTCCTCGTCATCATCCTGAAAATCGATGAAAATACTGTCATTATCTATTTCCCATTTATCATATTGTTTTTGATATAGTGCGGCTACCCAATCGACTTGTTCAATATAAGTATCTGTATATGCAATCATTTTATCAATTTCTTCCCTTAAATTTAAAAGGTTTTCGATTCCGTCTGCACGATTATCAGATTCCCCGCCTTGTTGTTCGATTCCAAAAGAAACTGTTACCCCAAAAACCAGAATAACAAACTCAACTATAGATTTTTTTAATCGATCCCAAAAGTCTCGAATATCAAAACGATCACCAATTGTAATTATCCTTAGAAACCAATTAAGTTTTTCTTTTTTGACTCCAGCCGATTTGTCTGCATTAGCATACTCTTCTCTTGAAATAAACCCGTCTTTATTGGAGTCTATTTTATCGAAATCGTCTTGCTTAGCCATTTTTTAATATATAACTAGATAAAATATTTTTTAGTAAATGTAAAAAAAATGAAATTAACCTTTTTATAAAACTTGACCATATTTATGAATCCTTAAGCTGCTAGGTTATTTCTTTGAATGGAATTAATGGGTCAAAAATTTCATTTACCAATTCAAATAATTCTTTTTCAAAATGAATTAAAACCTCTTCTTTCATTTTTAGAATATTTTTATTTCTTATATTTTCCTTTTGTGTAACAGCTAAAAAACTATTTTTAAATGTCTTCAACGGAATTACACCAGCTATAACATCCTTTTGTTTGAATTCATTTTTTAACATGTATGCATAAAGTAATACTTGGAATAAGGCACTCTTTTTAGTTTTTAATCTTAACTCTTCCCACAAAGTAAATGACAAATCTGACTCATTTATATTCCCTGTTTTATAATCTATAATTCTTAAAGTGTCATTCAATATATCAATCCTATCAATAGTTCCTTTAAAATTTATTTTTTTATCAAGAGCTTTTACATAAATAGATCTTGAGAATTTATATTCTAGTGATATGATTTGAATTTGATTTCCCTTCGAAACTTGTTGTTTTTCGGCTATCAAAAATCGTTTTAGGACTTCCTCTATTACTTTAAATACTAGAGCATTTTTACCTGTTAGCTTTTTTCTATTTTTGATTTTTTCAATAAACAATTGTTCTAATACGTTAGGAAGATTTTTAAGCATCTTATCATAAGATTCTGTCTTCATTATTAAAGAGATATAGGGTTTATACAAATTTTCTAATACTTCGTGCATAAGTGTCCCTTTATCCATAATATTAAGTTGATGATTTACATCAATCTTAGGATACACTTTTAACATACGCTGCATATAAAAATCATATGGGTTTCTTATGTATTGAGCAAGAGAGGAAGGTGAGAAACCCTCTTTACCGATAAATGTAAGATGATTTAGAATCGTCTTTGTTTTATTTATTATTTTTCCTTGATTATTTAGCTTGGGAATTGCTAATTCCAACTGTTTATTTTTTAAGTTATGCAAGGGCTTATTGAATAATTTGATTTGTCTTAAGAAACGACTAGGTTCTCCAGAAAAAAGACCGTCTGCAGTAGCATTATAGATTAAAAAGATATTTTTTGTGCGCTGTAATAATCTAAAAAAATGGTAAGCAAAAAGATGGTCCTGTTCAATAAAAGTATTCATCTTAAACTTTTTTCGAACATCAAATGGTATCCATGAAAAAGAAGTCTTTCCAAAAGGCAAAATTCCTTCATTAACATTGGTAATTATTACATTGTCATAATCCAACAGCCGAGATTCTAATAACCCCATAATCTGAACTCCTTCACCCAATGCATCTCCTTTAATTTTAAAACTTTCTTGTTCAACTAATGACTCGAAAATAATTTTTATATCGGTCAGAGAATTCATAAAATTAAATTGATGAAAACGATTCAAAAGAGAATTAAAAATTGATAGGAATTGATTGCACGTTTCTATTTGGAAATCTTGCTCGTGCTGCTTTAGTAATTGAACTTTCAGTATTGAAGTGATTTTTATAATCCTCCTAAGAAAGTCTTCAACCCCTTTAAAAGTAGAAAACAATAAAGATCCTATTGAATTTTTATTAATCAATTCTTCAGAAGTAATGAAATTACGATTTGAATTTTCAATCCAATGATCTATTCTAGGTTGATTAAATTTTAAAAGGTCTAACGAATGAGTAGTTTTGCAAAATTCATAAACATCATCAAAGGGGAATCCGTATTCACCACGATTTTCATGTAATTCAAAAAATAATTTAAAAAAGCTATATAAAGTTGTTTCTTTTAAAGGATAACCCATAGTAATATTCCATGGAAATTCATTTTCAGGAAGGATAGATAATATAGGCAGTAAAAGACTTTCATCTCCTAACACAATAACTGTTGACTTTGTGGGATTTTTCTTATAAAGATCTGAAGCAATTTGAACTGCTGTTTTAGCTTGAATAATATTTTTAGCAGTGCTAATAATTTCAATTTTTTTTGGAGATGAAAATAAACTTTGAAATTGAGGCTTTTTCTCCTTATTCAGTACTTTCCATTGATTGTAGTATTTTCTTATAAAGTGACCCGCACTGTGATAAGGATCTTCATAAAAGGTTTTATCAATATCCCAAATAATTTCTGCTTTTTCTTCTGAAATCAACTCTTGTATGATAGTTTCTTCCGCTTTAGTTAGCGCATTAAAGCCAACAAAAAAATGATAAGGAAGGTCCTGCGCTGAATAGAAAGCTAAGTTTTGAACAGCTTCTCTTAATTGTAAGCCAGGATAGCCTTTTTGTTTTTTTAACAACGTTTTGTAAAGCAAATTGTAATAACTAGGGACATTTTTCTGAAGCTTAAAATGATACTTACTTAAATCTCCTTTTCCTGAGGTTCCCCAAGTTTGAATTGAGTCAATAGCATTCATAAAATTGAAAAGCTCTTTTGGATTTACAAGCTGGTTATCAATCTCATTAAATTCCGTTAAAAGAGCAGGAGCCCAACTAAAAAATTGATTGAGAGATTCTAAAGTTGATTCTGGGGTTGACTCTTTATAAATCTGATAAAACATATATATTAAATCAGTTTTAGAAAGAGATTCTATTTCCGAAAGTTCAGCTATAAAATCAGATATAGTAACAATCTCCGGAGCTATAAGTGGTTTGATAATGAATTTTTTTAAAGATTCCTTTAAAAAAGTTACTGCACGAATACTAGGAACAATAATCTTGACCTGATCCATTTTTGTTTTGGAGGCAATAATTTTTTTAGCTACGTTATCTAAAAAAGGTTCCATCTTTAAATATAAAAATCAATTTTTTCTAACAACTTGAATCTCAGAATTGATATATACTAAATAACTATCAATTTGATTATATCCAAGACCTTGTAAACTCGATTCATACGTTTTGATTTGCTTGATGTCTGAGTTTTTTGGACTCCCTGTTTTATAATCCAAGACACTTACCTTACCACTTTTTGAAAAATTTATACGGTCCGGTCTTAAAGTAAGTCCACTAGGCATCAAAATCTCCGTTTCACAAAGCACACGATCTTTTCCTTCATAAAACTTCTTTAATTTAGGGTGCTTAACTATTTCCCAAAGTTTTTCCTCAACAGAGTTTTTAAGTTCCTCTGTAAAGCTGTTTTCTTCCTTAGCTTTTTGAATAATATCAGGAATTAAATCTGAAGTAGTGACCTTCGCCAAAAGATTATGAATTAATAGACCCCAATCCTGAGCTTTTCTAATTTCATCTTTTGAAGAGGCTAAATAAAGATGCTTTTTCCAAACTATGTTTAAAGAGAGGGTTGAATCTTTATTTTTAAAATCTGTTTTAGTTTCGCTGCCTATGATTTGCTTTTTTAAGATGAAAACCCCTTGTTCGAAAGAATTTAAAGCATCCAGAGATTTACCTTGAGTACAAACATAATTTTTAAAATAATGTGCGTAGGTTTTACCTTCATTGTCCACTTCTTTTGTAATTACAAATAAAGCATCAACTGCACGGGTCATAGCCACGTAAAGTACATTATATGAATCTAGCTGCTGATCCAAGCGTTTATTCTTGAAGAGCTCTAATCCGTTATTACCAAAGTGTTGTAATTCTTTTGAAAAATTAAACCATCCCCATTTAATTCTTTCTAATTTTCCTTTAGAAAATGGAAACCAGATTTTTTCAGTCACAGCAGGATAAACAGGGGAATCCATAAAGGGTAAAATAACTACAGGAAATTCTAGGCCTTTTGCCTGATGAATTGTCATCAACTTTATAGCTTCAAGACCCTCTGGCATTGAAATACGAAGTTGTTTAGATTGAACCTTCCAGTAACGAAGATATGAAGAGATTGAACCTGTTTTATTTTTTGAAAACTCACATATATCTTCTACAAGAAAATGAATATAAGCCTCATTAGGATCAATTTGTGGGAAGCAAATGAGAATGTAGTTTACTGCATCAAAAACAGACAGCATTTTCAAATACTCCATTTTAAAAGTAAAATCAAAATAAACTTCTAAGGAATTTAAAAAAGATGGAGTCTTTTTGTGGAGATTTTCCAATGCAAATTTATGATACTTTTCTTGGTCTTCATTAAATATTTCCCAAATGACATCTAAAATGATTTTATGATATTCACTTGTATCTGGATTAAGGCTTAGTTTTAAAAAAGTAATAAGAAATTTTACTTTTTCGGATTTAGCTACCAGCATTGACTCTGAAGATAGTAGGTTTAACCCCTCTTGACTTAATGCTTTTCCAATCTCCGCTGCTTGATCTTTCTTCCTTACTAAAATTGCAAGATCACTCTCTTTGTAACCCTTCCCTAGAGCTTCCCTAACTATAGTTAGAGTTTTAGAAATATATAATGGTGTTGAGGACTCCTTTGTACCTCCTCTAGTAATTGCTTCTATACGCACGTAACCTCCCTT
>Ga0233393_1000128_pt1 | contig 32687 bp, 28 predicted proteins | sample 21DmetaG_FD_183170 | JGI IMG/M metagenome (GOLD analysis project Ga0233393, IMG submission 183170) | Seawater microbial communities from Monterey Bay, California, United States - 21D | ecosystem: Environmental > Aquatic > Marine > Coastal | place: USA: California | collected 2016-10-24 | reverse complement strand
TTAATTAAATATTACAAGAAATATAAATTACCTATAATTTTATTTATAGTAATACTTATATATAAGTATTATAGTTTACAAGTAATATTTATTATAAATATATAGTTTAACTCACTTCTTAAATTATGACAAAAAAACACGGTAGATACAAAAGAATACATCGAGGTTTATAATATTTTTAATGTATTATCTTTTAAAAAATTTTTCATGTTTCAATTGTTATAACAATCTTCCCCTCCTCTTTCTTAAAAATAATTCTTTTTTTTCAAAAACGCTTCTAATTGCAATAGCGGTAGTTATAGGATTTTAGTTTGGTTTTTCTCAAATTTCTCATAGCTTCCTATTTTAGTAAAACAAATTTAAAATAATGATTTAAATAATGAGTGATATTTTAAATTGATTTATAACGACTAACAGTGATGTTTCTGTTTTTCATCTATCTTTTTTTTCTAATAAAAGATATATTTTGTGCTTTAGGAGGTCTTTAAAATTGATTAAGGGGTATCAAAAGTTATTACTTATTAAAATATATAAATTCTTCTTCTAAAAATACTTATAGATTAGTTTAAGAAATAGATTTTGGTTCTTATGAGGAGGTAGGAGGAGTTTTTAATACTTTTAATAACTTTTAAATACTTTTAATGTATTGATTAACCCTTGTTTTATAATGCTTAATAAGTTGTAAATGGGACAAAATTAATGCTAAAGGTGGACAGTTTTAATGTTAAATGGGACAAAATTAATGCTAAAGGTGGACAGTTTTAATGTTAAATGGGACAAAATTAATGTTTATATTGTTAACTTAATGATTTTGTTCAAAAAATGGATTATTTTCTTGTTATTTTAAATAATATAGTATTAAATAGGACAAAATTAATGCTAAAGGTGGACAGTTTTAATGTTAAATGGGGCAAAATTAATGCTAAAGGTGGACAGTTTTAATGTTAAATGGGGCAAAATTAATGCTAAAGGTGGACAGTTTTAATGTTAAATGGGACAAAATTAATGCTAAAGGTGGACAGTTTTAATGTTAAATGGGACAAAATTAATGCTAAAAAACCCTTATAAATATTACTTTATATAAAAAATGATTGTCAAAAGTAAGAAGCAAAATGACCTTGTTGTAAAAAGTAATGAATTAAACTTTTATTCTCTTTTTGATACTGGTTTACAGTTAAAACTTTTTTCAAAAGTTATATCATTGATCAGAAAAAATCCTAATGAAGATTCTCATACTGTTTATATATCTGATATTTTAGAAGAGTTTGGAATGGGGAGGGGGAATTATACTCAGGTTAAGAATTTAGCAAAAAAAATGGAAGTTTTTGTTGATATGCCTCAGGAATTATCAGATATATCTAGTTTTAAGGAGTATGAAGTGCAGGATAGAGCTCCACCTTTTAAAAGAATAAAAACTAATAATCCTAGTACTATTACTTTTGAAATTAATAATATTTTAAAATCTCATTTAATTGATTTAAGCGGTAGTTTTTCTTCTTATTATCTTGAAAATATACTTTATTTAAAATCAAAGGCTTCTATTCGTTTATATGAAATATTAAATCAATATAAGGGAATTAAAAAATATAAAATAAAACTTGGTAAATTAAAATTGATGATAGGAATAAAAGAGGGTGAGTATAAATTTTATAAGGATTTTAAAAGAAGATTTCTTCTTAAGGCACAAAAGGAATTGGCTGATAAAACTGATTTATCTTTTACTTTTGAAGAGGTTAAATCTGGAAGAAAAGTTGATGAACTAATTTTTCGTATTAAAGATAATTTTGATATAAAAAATAAAATTCCATTAGAAAATTTAAAGATGGTTAATGAGATTGACGAAACCAATAATCAAAAAGTAAAAACTAAAAAATTCTCTGAAGAAGAAATTGAAAATGCTTATAGTGAGTTATTATCTGAAAAGAAAAAAGACAATCCTATTGTAACAAGCTATCCTTTTAATCTAAGTAGAATTGATGAGTTGATTAATCTTGGAATATCAAAAAAAGATATAGAAAAAGAATTTATTAAATTATCACAAGAAATAGATGATTTTTCAGAAGATAATATTGAAAAACTCCTTTATTATTTTTTAAATCAAACTGATGTAAAAAATGTAATTTCAGGTAAAAAAGAAGTAAAATCTCAATCTTCTTATATTTTTACTTTGATTAAAAACAGATCATTTTTAAATCAAGAAACACTAACAAAGATAATCAAAAAATCAGAAACTGACAACAAAAAAGAAGAAGAGAAGAATAATAAAAAAGAAAAATATCAGATAAGAAATGCTGAACCTTTTTGGCAGTTTATTTGTAACTATTTAGATTTAAAGAAACAAGAAGATTGGGGAAAAATGTTAAAATTTGAATTATTAAATTTTTCTTTGATTGAAAATAAGGTAATGTATTTAATATTCTCTAAATCAGATGATAATAGTAGGGATAAATTTCATAGAGATAATCTTTTAAGAGAGAAAGAAAATTTAATTCTTACAATAAATAAAATGTTAGAAATGGATGTTTTTAAAGATATAGGACAAATTAATGATCTTAAAATATCCATTGAAGATGAATATTCTTTTCGTGGTTAATGTTGCGAATGTCTAATTCGTGTCTTTTAGTAGCTTTCAAAGCTTTCACTTAATAACTTTAGAAACCCTTTTGCATTGTCTAAAGTTCCATTATCTTCAACTTGTTCGTTTTTGCTTAATTGTACCTTTTTGCCAAAACGAAATGAATAATCGGAAGTTCCAATACGGCCAGAAAGAATGCCGAGAGGCTGAAAATTTTCTTTTGGATTAGTTAACTTTGTTGTATAATAAGAATGTTCTAATAAATTATTTCTAACACGAATTATGTTTTTAAAACATTTATTTTCATCTCCAAGTTTTATTTCACGAAATCCACTTTGTATTATTTTTAAAACTTTGTGAGATTTATAATACCATAGTTCGGATAGTGATTTTATAATACAGTATAAATAACAGACATCTTCAGTTTCTATTGAATTAATATCTTTATCATCTTCTAATACAGGTTTCCAGTTATTATTACAATTATGTATATTTTTTACTATATTTAGTGATAAAAATTTTAAGTCTCTAACATCATTGATTATATCTTGCACATATACATGATTAAAGTTAAAAAATACAAAATCATTATTATCTTTAGTAGATTGATTAAATCTATTATCTCCAAATTTTTTCTTCTTATAATGTGTAATTAATTTTATCAACTTGTCATATCCTATTTCAAGATCGTTCATTATTTTATCATACGAGTCTTCAATCTTTTTTTGCATTTTTTCAATTAAATTTTTCAATCATTATAACAATTTTACCCCCTTCTTCCTTAAATGATATCCCCTCTTTTTCAAAAATACTTCTAATTGCAATAGCTGTAGTTATAGGGTTTTTAGTTTGATTCTTCTCAAATTTAACAATAGCTAATTTTTGCAATCCTACTCTTTTTGCTAAATCTTCTTGATTCCAATCAAGCCATGATCTTGCTAATTTGCTAAATTTTCTAATAATAACAATATTTTTTTCTTGCATATTATAATTATCTAAAACATACTTTTATTATGTTATGCACATATATAATTATATGATAATTAAAATATCAAAATATGCAAAATAAAAATATAAGTAAGCAAGTAAGTTTGATTTTTAAAGGGTCTTTTTATCTGTCAAAAAGATAAAAGAAATTATGTTTTTTCTGCAACTAACTTTCTCAAAAGTAAAGATAGTTTTTTAAGAAAATAATTATTGACTTATTAAAAATCATATATAAAACTTAATTTATAATATATATTTATCTTATTTAATAAATAATTATGATATTAAATAAAGGTTAATTTTTTTTACAAAAATGAAAAATAACACTCTTTACACAACTCAAGAAATTCAATTTCTCGATCAATTAACAAAGGATTACGATAATGGTTTAATCACAAATGACTATCTACAGGAACAATCCATTCCTGTAATAAAAAAATGCGAAGAAAGAAAAAACAGAATAAGACATAATAAAATTACCCCTTTAGATAAAATAAGGAGTTTTACTCCAGAAAATTTTCCATATTTAACAAAATTCAGTAAAGAATATTATCCTAAAAATCAATGGAATAAATTACGAAGTTTGGATAAGAGAAATATTTGAAATTTTCAATCTACATAATTTTATGAAGCTGGTTGCTTCATTATTTTAATTAAATTTAATTTTTACAAATGAATATGAAAAATAACAAAATAATAAAAATTTCAAAAACAAACATTAGTTTATTTACAATATTATCAATTTTTCTTTTATTTCCAGAATTAGCTATGGCAGGGCAAGACTCCTTATCTTCTACTATGGATGATAAAATGGTAGATACGATCAAGAAGGGGGGAAAAATTATTGCTTTATGTAGCTTTGGAATAGGTTTAGTTGCATCAATAGTTAAAATGAATGCAATGGCTTTTATATCTTCAATAGGTGTTTCTTTGGCTGCTTTGTATGGTCCTGCAATTATTACAGGTTTATTTTCTGGAATAATATAGTGGCAAGAGATGAGTAATTATAACGAAAAATATCACATTCCCAAAACGATTGAATCGAACAAAATATTTGGAATTGAAAGAGAAGAATTTTTTTTAATTTTCTCCTTATTCTTTTTTTCCTTATTTTTGGAATCTTTTGTTTTTTTGTTAATTAGTGTGGGTCTGGTTTTTTGGTATTTTTCCTATAAGGGTGATAAAAAAAATTTCATTCAATCCGTTAAATATCAAAAATTATATGATTTTATTGGCTTAAAGTCTTTGATAAAGCCTTTTGTTAAAAAAATATTTTAATAATCTAATAATCAATAATGAGTCAGATTTTAGTTAATAATAGCTTAAAAAATCAAAGAAATATCATAGCATTGATCGCCATGATATTACTCATATCTAATATTTTATTGTCTTATAAAATATTCTATCATCAGGATAATACAGTTATAATTCCGTCTTTAAAGCCAGATGATGCTATTTATTATAATCCAAATATTGCTTCAAAGAAATATTTTATGGAATTATCGCAAGATATTATGCATCTATTTTTAGATGTTAATCCAGATAATATTAAGAATTCTCATAATAGATTGTTAAATCATATTCATCCTGAAATTGAGAATAGATCTAAAATTGTAAGTAATTTAAGGAAGCTGCAGGAAAAAATCATAAAAAATAAATATTCATCCTTCTTTGATGTTGATTTGGAAAAGGTATTTTTTAATGAAGATTCCTTGGAATTAATAATCTCTGGGAAGTTCAAGATGCTTTCTTATAACACAATTACTAAAAAAGAAAATAAAACTTATCGTATGAAATTTAACTATTATAAGGGCAGATATTATGTATCGCAGTTAGAGGAGGTAATTGAGGATATCAATAATAATTAATAATAATCAAATGAGAATAATAATCTTACTTATTTTTATTTCATCTTGCTCATCAGCAGATTTTGAATGTCCAGCTCCAAAAGGGCAGGGTTGTAAAAGAATAATGCAAATAGATCAATATTAATTATGAAAATCTCAAATATATCATCATCAATTATTTTACTATTAATCTGCTCATCTTGTGCAATAAAAAATTATGACCTTCCTGCTGAAAAGAGGTTTGAAAGAACAAATGATGAAGTAAGAAATATTTGGTTTTCAAGTTACTTAGATTCTGACAATAATAAGCATCATCCGTCAAATGTGGAAGTGGTAATTAAAAAATCTGATTGGAATAAATAAATTATGGAGAAAGTAGCAAAAAAGAAAAAAATTAATATTGATCAGTTTTTTGGTACAGAATTTATGAATAATGATTTTGTAAAGCCAGATATGGATTTTTACACAGTTCCAATGCTGTTTCCGTATAATCTATATGATAAAGACACTAAATTATTCATTAATGAAAATTCAATTGGTTTTTTACTTGAGATAGATCCGATTGCAGGAATTAGTGATAATGATATAGATTCAGTTTCATCATATATATCATCTTTAGATGAATTTTTTACAATGTCAGTGATGAATTACGCATCTCCTGATATTGATGAGGATTTAGAATTGTGGCAAAAAAATAAATCCCAAAATGAAAAAGAAATATTCTCTAAATTAGCAGAGCAGAGAATTAAATATCAAAAACAGCAAAAATTCAAACCACTTTTTGATATTCCTCAAATTGTTGGAAGAGATTTTAAAATTATCCTATCCCTATCAATTACAATTGATGATTTTAGAAAATCAAAAGATGTCTTTCTTGCTGCTTATTTTAAAAAACATGATCTCGATATCAAAGAGGAAGAATTTTTGGAAATGTCTCAAAAATTATCAAAATATAGAACGGAGTTAAAATCTGTTATGACTTCTCTTAATTCATCAGCAAGAGATTTAGATAATAATGATTTAATTAATTTAATGAGGTTAATTTTATCATTTGATAAAAAACCAAATAAAGCAAATCATAATCTTATAAATCCAATAAATCGTGAGATTACTGATGGAGTTAAAAGAATGGAAGTAAAGGATGATCATTTAATCATTAATAATGGAGATGATAAAAATGGTGATTTTTTTGCCAGAACCTTAACTGTTAGTGATTATCGAGAATATTGGTCACAAAATTGTAATGATAATTTGATTGGTTTATTTACAAAAAATAAACAAATCTGCACACCATTTATTAATTGCTATAGTTTTAAAGTAATTTCACAAAACTCAGCTTCAAAAAAAGCTAACACAAAAATGTTTAGAGCTACTCAATTAGCTGAAAGTTCTATGGCAAAATTCTTACCAAATGTAAAAGTAAAATTGCAAGATGCTAAATTTGTGGCATCAAAAATTGCCGATGGCAATAAAATGATTGATACCATTCAAAATTTTACCATATTTTCTAAAACAAAAGAAAAATTAGATCGTGATACTCAAGATCTAAAAAATATCTTAGAAGATTCCAAGATTAAAACATCTATTAATTCCTTAATGCAGTTAAATAATTTTCTAATACAAATGCCTTTTGTAGCGGGAAATCATTTTTTAGATGATTATATAAAATTAAGCATGACCAAGAAGCAATTATCTTGGACAGCATCAAATTTAGTGCCTCTAATTGGTGAATGGAAGGGTAATTTATCAAAATATACCAATATAAAAAGAGGAGAGGGATTAATTTTATATGGTAGAAGGGGAGGGTTACTTAATTGGTCGCCATTTCAAACAGAAGTTGGTTTTAATTGTGCGATTATTGGGGGTATAGGTTCTGGAAAATCATTTTTTATGCAAGAAATTGTAACAACTCATCTCGCTTCAAATACTAAGGTTTTTATTATTGATGATGGATATTCCTTTAGAGATTTAACCAATATTGCTGATGGAGAATTTATTGAATTTTCTGATGAAAGGCAAATTAATATCAATCCTTTTGGATTTATAAATCTTAATGATTTATCTAAATCTTCTAAATATCGAATGGAGGTTTCTGATTTTTTGCTAAATATGACATCTCTCATGTGTCGTCCTAATACCGAATGTAGCGAAGAAGAAAAAATAGATATATCAAAAGCCTTAGATCAGATAGTAAATAATTATATCAAAACCAAAATTACCCCAACAATTACCGATATTGCTAATTATTTAAAAAATCAAACCAGTAACAGATCAAAGAATTTAGGTGAATTATTATATAATTTTACCGATCAAGGAATATATGGATCATATTTTAATAAGGGAGAAGTAATTGATATTAATAATATCTTAATGACTTTTGAATTAAGTAATATAAAGAGTGACAAACACTTACTATCTGTTGTTCTGATGTCGGTGATGTATTTAATTTCCGAATATATTTATGTCAAAAAAGGTACAATAAAATCTTTAATTATGATTGATGAGGCTTGGGCAATGCTTAATGGGGGTAAATCAATGGTAACATTTATTGAGGGTCTTGCCAGAAGATGTCGTAAATATGCAGGATCAATTATTACAGGAACTCAAAAGGTTGCCGATTATACACAAAATTTAGGTGCAAAAGCCTGTCTTGATACTTCTGATTGGACATTACTTCTAAGACAAAATCCTCAAGCATTACAAGATACTCAAGAAATTTTAAATTTATCTAAGAATCAGATGGAGGTGATTAAATCTATTCAGAAAAGTAAGAATTTTAGTGAATTAATAATAAAAGGAGAGGGTACTTTTGCTCTTGCTAGATTTATATGTGATCCATTTTCTGCAATGCTTTATAGTACAAAAAAGGAGCATAGAGATAGGAAGGAGGAATTAATTAAGCAAGGTTATAGCACTGTCGATGCTGTCAAAATAGCAACAAAAGAATTTTTCAATTATGGCTAAAATAACACCTCTAAATAGTTCATATAAGGATTATATAAAAGGAAAAAATCTTATCATTATGGGTATGATTTTATTCTTTTTTATGATGTCTGTTTATATATTTGCTGATGGCGATGATGCAATTTATAAAAAGGGACAAATTAAGGTCGATCTTGATAAGACTTTTAGCGATAATGACAATACAATAAAAATTGCCTTAGAGGGTAGGGTAGAAGAATTAGAAAGAGATGCCAGAAAAAAAGACAAAACTCATTTACAATTATTAAAAGATATAGCTTCTGGAAAAATAGCAATCCCCTCTTTAGATGCGTTAGAGGAAAAAGTAAGCGATCTAGAAAATAATAACATAGTTACAAAAGAGGATATCAAAAATAAAGAAAAGTTAGAAAAACCAAAAGAAGCAACAAAAGTAAAGGAAAATATCATCTATAAATATGCTAAAGAACCATTAATTACAGAAAATAAAGAGCCAGAATTTCCAAAAAATAATTTTTATCAAAATGTAAACAACCATAACATCAATAATTCTCAAAATTATAATAATCAAAATATAGGCAATATAACCAATAATGAAATTGAAATGGTTGTCTTTAATAATAATTCTGATTTTGATGTAAATGAATATTTGCCAGCAGGTTCTATCGCATCAGCTAAATTATTATCTTCTGTTGATGCAGGTGTTGGTGTTACAAGTCAAAGTGAGCCAAGACCAGTATTACTAAGAGTTACATCACATGCTTTTTCATCAGCAAATCCTGAAGATCTTAATTTAAAAAATAAAACAGATATTAGAGGTTGCACCTTAACTGGCGAGGCTAGTGGCGACCTTTCAAGTGAGCGAGGATATATCAGATTAATTAAAATGACTTGTAATGCAGATGATCAAAAAGTGACAGAAGCTGATATTTATGGTTATGTTTCCTCTTTTGGTAAGGCAGGCATTAGGGGTCGCGTTATTGAAAAAGAAGGTGATTTAGTTGCTAAATCATTTATGTCTGGAATCTTAGCTAATTTAGGTAAATCAATAGAGCAAAGATATCAACCAGGCACATCTATTAATGGTGCAATTGCAACGGTTACTAGAAGCACGAGTGATATTGCAAAATCTGGTATGGGATCAGGTTTTGGATCAGCTCTTGATCGATTATCAGATTATTATATCAAAAAAATGGAACAAATTGAGCCAGTAATTTCAATAGGGCAGGGTTTAGATGTTGAGGTAATTTTCTATAAGGGTTCTTTTATCGACGGCAGAAAATCAAAAGAGCTAATAAATAAAAAATTATAATTAAATCATCAAATTATGAAAAAATATCTATCACTATTTATTTTATTATTTTCTTTTAATTTATTTGGGGCAGAAATTGTAAATATTTTTCCAGATATAGAAAAAAGAGTAATATTAAGTAAAAATAATATTAATAGAATTAGTCTGTCAAATGATGTAATTGAGTCATTTCAAGCTAATAAGGGAGATCTTGTAATTACTCAAAATAACAAAACAAAAGACCTTTATTTAAGAGTAAATTCTTCAACTAAAAAAGTTACTTCACTTTTTTTAGTGACCAAAAATGGTTATACTTATAAATTAAATATAGCACCAAGATATATTACCTCCAAGACCTTAATTTTAAATAATCCTAATTTAAATTCATCAAAAAGGGCTGATAAGAATGATAATTATAAACAAAATATTATATCGCTTTTAAAGGATTTTTATAATGGAAAAATTCCTGACAATTATCAATATCAAAGTAAATTTAAACCTAATATTAAAATAAAAGTTAAGGATTTAAAAATAATTCCAAAAAATTCCTTAATATCTTCATCTTATAATAATCATCATAAATTACCTAATTTTAAAGAATATAAAATAGAAAAATATCTAATTATTAATAAGTCTAAGGAATTGAAAAATCTTAGTGAGCAGGATTTTTACAAGGATGGATATGTTGCCGTAATGCTTGATAAAAAATCATTATTACCAAAAAAATCCACAAATTTATATATGGTAAAATCTATTAATTAGGCTAATGAAAACATTAAACCTCAAAGACATAAAAAATAATTTGATTGTAATTATATTATCAATAATTGCCATAAATTTAACAATATTATCATTTAAATATAAGCCTGTAACAATAGTTACTGCCAATTTTTCTAAAATTGATAATTCATTATTAACATTTTCTGTTAATGAGAAGGATATAGTAAAAAAAACTATCACAAGAAAACTTACTTTTAAGGATTATTTATCACAATTAACCAAACAAAATAATCTAGTAATCTTAGATAATCGTTATGTCAATGTCGCATCAAAGGAGGATATAACTAGTCAGCTTTTAATATTAGTCGGTGATATCAAAAATAATGAAAAATCATGAAAAATATAATAAGTAGAAAATACATCTTATTAATATTATGTTTCTTGCCAATAGTTATAATTATTGGTCTAAAAATTAATAATTATCAAATTGGCTATAATCTATCCAAATCAATTAATAAAACCTTTTTTATCTATAAAAAAGATAATTCTTATAAACCAAAAAGAGGTGATCTTATTATATTCAAAGTAAAGAGAGATGATCCATATTTTGCTAATAAGAAATTTACCAAATATATTTTTGGAATTTCCCATGATAATATAAAATTCATAAAAAATAGTTATGTAATCAATGAAATCGTTAGATTTAGACCTAAAGAATTTGGTAAAAAAGGTCAAAAATTACACAATTTTAAATTAGAAAATAAAGTTATTCCAAAAAATAATTATTTTGTCGGAAGCATTCATCCAGACAGTTATGATTCTCGTTATTTTGGCTATGTTCATCAAAATCAAATAATCGGATATGTTGTGGCGTCTATTTAAAATAATGCAAATCTTTGTCTTGACTATCTTTTGTAATATCACTTTTGCAAAAGATTTTGGCTCTGTTGTAAATTTCTATGATATTGCCGAGACAGATGCTTTACAGATGATAAAAGACAAATTATCTGTAATGGAAAAGTCTGGTCAATTATCAAAATTGCAAAAAAAATGGCAAGAAAATGCTATCAAATCCGCTAATAGACCAAAAGATGCAACCGATATAATAAAAACAAGAAGCGAGACTTTCGCCAGATATTATGACCCATCAATTACAGTTACCGATGATTTAAAAGACCATAATGGTGTAATATTTGCTAAAAAAGGAACAAAGATTAATCCTTTTGATAAATTACCTTTTAATTATCAGCCAACAATGATTTTTATTGATGGAGATGATGAGGATCAGGTTAATTATGCAATTAATCTTCATGAGCAAAATAACCAATTAAAAATAATTTTGGTTAGAGGAGATGTTGTTGATTTAATGAAAGATAAAAAAATCAGGTTATTTTTTGATCAAAATGCTGTTTTAACAGATAAATTTAATCTCCAATATTTTCCATCATTAATTATGCGAGAGGGCAATTTATTAAAAATAACAGAAATTGCCCTATGAGAAAATATAAAAAATATATCACAATTTTAATAATATTATTTTCCATAATTTTTAGCAATAACATCCTTGCTAAAAATTGTTCAGGAAAAATGTTTAACCCTATAACTGATGTTTGTTGGGATTGTATTTTTCCAATATCGATCGGAGCTGCTCAAACTCAAGGGGAACATAAAAGACATGACACTGATAATTTTCCATCTCCTGTTTGTATATGTCCCAAACCTCCTGCTATGCAACCCACACCAGGTATGGCTGTTGGATTGTGGGAAGCTATAAGATTGGTCGATATTACAACAAGACCTTATTGCTTAACCAATTTAGGTGGAAAAGAGATCATCCCTGAAAATCTATCTTTGCAGCAAAATGGCATTGAATCAGCAAATTCCAAGGAAGCAACATATCATCTACATTGGTATCATAGCCCAGTTAATACAATGCTTAATTTATTTGTAGATAGTCTCTGTGTTGTTGGTTCTGCAGCAGGTTTTGATATGGCTTATATGACAGAATTTGATCCATTATTTCATGATGATATGTTATCATTTATTATTAATCCTGAAGCTATTTTATTTGCCAATCCTATTGCACAAGCTGCTTGCATTGCTGATGCTATTGCATCTACCGCCTATAAGCCATTAGATTTTTTATTTTGGTGTGCAGGCTCTCAAGGTCATTTATATCCCTTTACTGGCAATGTTAATGGTGGAGTAAGCTCTATTCAAATTAGCTCCCTTATTACAGAAAAATTTATTGCAAAATTACATCGACAAATGATGCTTCCAATTACTTCTGGACCAGATGCTATATGTAGTCCATATCCATTTCCAATAATTAAAAAGAGTCAATATAGATTACAAACAACCTTTCCAAAAGTGGGGATGGGTAAATTTGGCTGTAATCCAATTGGCAAGAGTACAATTCTTCATGAACAATTTAAGAAGATACCTTATAAGGGCGAGGATTTTGGTTATTTAATCTGGAGAAAAAGAAATTGTTGTATGCTATGATAAGAAAAATATTAATAATCACATCAATTATATTATCGTCAAGTATTTTTGCTAATGAAGTTGTTTATCAAAAATCTGAGCAAGAAACAATAAGAGCAGATTTTAAGAATATCAATCTCAATAATCATCAAAATTTAATTGATAATTCTGATATTAATTTAGATAGGAAGGATATTAAAGAAAGTAAAGAAATTCTAAAAAAAGCAGAAATTTATAAAATAGATAGCAAAAGAATAGATCATATAAAAGAAGAATTTTCTGATATTAATTTATCCCAAGATCTTATTAAAAAGTCGGAAATGATGAATAAAAATCTTTTCCCTAAATTAGCTAAGAAATATCAATCAAAAGACAAAAATCACAATGGTTTAGTAATATTCTTATCCTCTTCATTAGATAAAAATCTATGGGAACAATATCAAAATGATATCATGAAATATAATGCTAGAGCGGTAATAAAAGGATTTATTGACGGCTCTATGAAAAAAACAATTAATTTTATCAATAAAATAGAAAACAGAAAAGCAGGAATAGAAATTGATCCAAAATTATTTAAAAAATTCAATATTACTAAAGTTCCAACAATTATTCTATATGATCAAGAGCAATGTCAAAATGATGAATGTACACCAAATTTTGATAAAATAACAGGAACAGTAGGAATCGGATATTTTCTAGAAAAAGTAGAGCAGGAGGGTGATTTATCCGAAAAGGCTAAAAAAATATTAAGTAAATCACATTATAGATGAAAATATTATTAAGATTTCATATTATTTTTTTGAATTTCAAAAAGTATTTTTGTCAGCATTTTTGCTTGTTCTTCGGTAAATCCTACTTCCAAAAATTTTTCATAGGCTTCAAGAGTATCAATCATAATTTATTAAAAAAAATAACAAATAAGATTAATTATATTTCTTTTTGTAATAAAAAAACAAGTATAATCCTAATCATCTCAATCTCTCTATTAACAAATACATCTCATGCCAGATATGATTTTGGCTTTTCAGATGAGGTAAATGCTAATAATATGGTTAATAGCCATATTAATGAAAAAAATGCCAATAATAATGCTTATTATGATGAGTATCAGAAAAACCCTCCATCATATGATATTAATAATCTAGAATCAGATTCAAGAGATGCAGAATATAATGATCAAAATAGTAAATTATTAAAAAAATCTTATGAGGTAAATAATTTAAAATTCAGAGGCGATGAAACTTTTTTATCAACAAGTCGAGATATTATGCTTAATGATAATAATGGGGTTAATCTTAATTATTCTAGCTGCAAGGATTTAGAATTTAATTGTTTTGATTATAAGAAGAAGATTAATAAATCATGTATTTCTGATTTAATTAATAAGGATTATGGTAATCATTTTTTTACTTGTAAGGAGCAAAAAAATATCTCTTCGAATTACTGTTTAGAGAAGAATCAATTTAGTTGCAAAAAATCTACATATAGCTTCCCAAAGGTAATTTATCAAAATTTTCAGGGGTTTAGTTATCAATTTCCATATTTATATTTAGGATTTAATAAAAATAATAGCTTAACCAGAAATTGTTCTGGTTATAATTGGGAATTGAAATTTAAAATTGATGATATCTCTTCTATAGAAACATTCTCTTTAACAGAAATATTAATAGATGAGATTGCAGAGATTTATGTTAATGATATATTAATATATAAATTTCCTAATTATAAATGTAGTAGTTGGAGGGGGTCTAATTGTGGTTGTGAAAATACTTTTAGATTCAAATTAAATCCAAATAAAAATCTAAAGCCATATCTTAAAGTTGGCAATAATACTCTTAGAGTTAAATATGTAGTAGGATATGTGGCATCCTTTTGGTCAAAATTTACTCTGAAATATAAAAAATGCCAAGAATTTAACAAGGTTACATCTAATAATTGTGAGTCATTAGAATCTAATCCAAATTGCAATAAACAAGGTGAAAAATTTTGTTCTAAAACAGATAATAATTATTATATTTTAGGAAAAAAAGTTAATGAATGTTTAGAATATAAAACATCTTATAATTGTGTTGATGCAGAATTTAACCATAATAAATGTGATTTATTTAAATCAGATACAAAATGTGCCATCCATTCATCAAACTGCAATAATTACAATCAAGAATTTAATAAATGCATAAATCAAACCAGTAAGTTTGAATGTGATTATAAGAAAGAATTCGATAATTATGATAATATTGATTATGAATTTACCTATGATGTTAATTTATTAAATTATGATGAATCTAATTGCCAGAATTATAAAAATGATCCAAATTCTTGTAAATTAAGTGATAAAAAATGTCTGCTTTTCGATCAAAATAATATTTGCCACAAATATCAAAATAACTATAGCTGTCAAAATAATCCAAATTCAAAATGTAATATTTTATCTAAAGAGTGTAATTTCTTAAGATCAAAATGTAGCCAATTTGATAATCAGGATGAATGTTTAATAGAAAATAAATATTATTTTTGTCCCAATAAAATTGATAATATTAATAGTGATAATAATGATATCTTGATGTGCGACATGTCTGATTATATTGCTAATAATCAAGATGAGGAAGAAGAAAATGATTTTGGCAAATCTGTATCTCATATGAAAATGCTAGAAGAGGCAGGAGATGATTTTATAAATGATCCTTTATCAATATTCACAGGTCAAGCTAATTCCTGCGACCAAGATAAATTAAGTTATAATAATTGCTGTCGTGCAGGAGGTTGGGGTGATGATATAGGTCTTGGTGGATGTTCTTATAAGGAGGAAAAATTACAATTACAAAGTAAAAATAAACAATGTATTTATGTTGGATCGCATTGCTCTAAAAAGGTTTTTGGTAAATGCGTAAGAAATCAGCATAGCTATTGCTGTTTTAATAGTAAGATTGCCAAACTAATTCAAGAGCAAGGTAAGTCACAATTAGGCAAATCTTTTGGTAGTTCTAATTCTCCAAATTGTGCAGGATTAACTGAGTCAGATATCGTAAATATTGATTTTTCAAAGATGGATTTTTCCGAGATAACAGATGATATAATATCAAAAACCAAACCTCATGATCCAAATAATTTTAATAATCTAGCAAAGGAAAAAATAGAGGAGTTTTTTGATAAACACAAAAATTAGCAAAAAATTAAATGATAAAAATAATATTCTTAATTCTAACAACAATAAATATTTCATATGCAGATAATAGGCCTGTATCTGAAAATCATAAAAAACAATATTGTCCCAAAAGTGATAATTGGCATTTTCATTGCGATCCAGATAAAGAAAAGAAAAAAGAAGAAGAAAAGATGCAAGAAAAAATAAATCAAAATAATGCCAATAATAAAGAAGTTACGCCAATGGATGTCGTTAAACAAAGAAGAATAGATTATGAAAATGCTCATGCAGATTTCTTACTTGATCCTAATGATGAGCAAAAAGGTTTAAAATATTTAAGGGCAAGACAAAAAATGCTAAAAGATGTTTCTCTTGCTGTTGCTAAAGAGCAGGAGATTAAATGGAAATATGGAGATCTCAATTATGAAAATATCAGACCTACTAGCTCATTTTCTAATAAGATATATAAGAGGCAAAGATTCCTTGATATTGAAAATCATACTAAAAACTTAAAACATGAATATGGTTTAATATATTTTTATGCTTCATGGTGTCATATTTGCCAAAAATTCTCACCAATCTTAAAGAATTTTACAGATAATTATCAAATCCCAATCTCTGCTATTTCAACTGATGGAGGAGCAGATGAATATTTTCCGAATTACAAAATAGATAATGGTCAATCAGATAAATTTGGCATAACTCATACCCCAACAATACTTCTTTATAATAGCAAAACTAATTCCTCACAAATTATAGGCAGTGGCTTTGTGCCAATAGATGAATTAAAAGAGAGAATATATTTACTAACTAAAGAAAATGCAAAAAATGCTTATTAGATTATTAATAATTGCAATATTGATCCCAAATATATCTAAAGCATCTATTGGATCACAAATGGATGAATATTTAAACAATATGGGGCTTGGAGGAAATTATACTTCTCCAAAAAAATGGCAAGATAATTCTAGAAATAATTATTCCTTAGGGTCTTTCTCTTACAGAGCTCCAACTAAAATCTTACAGCCTGCTCATATTAGATTGCCAGAGATTAATGCAGGATGTGGAGGTATTGATATGCATTTAGGAGGCTTATCTTTTATTGGAAAGGATGAATTTGTTGCATTTGGTAGAGCTGTCGTGTCAGATGCTCAAGGTTATGCCTTAAAAGCAGGGCTTGGCTTGCTATGTCCTTCTTGTGAAAAATGGATGGCAGAATTGCAAGACCAAGCAACAAAAATTAATAATTTTTCAATGAATTCTTGCAATACAGCTAAATCTTTAATTAATAATGTCGGACAAAGATTTAAGAGTCAGTCAGAATGGGATTGTGCTTTAAAAACATCAATTGCTAGTGGTAATTCTAGAGATCCAATTTCAGCAAGAAAGGGTTGTAGCAATAATAATGGTGCTAAGAATGTCAATTATAGTAAAGAAGAAAAGAATGAGGGAGCTCCTCCATTAAATTTAGTATGGCGAGTATTAACTGATAATCAAACTCCAACATCAATTGATTTAACCAAATATTATGAGATTTTAATGTCAATGACTGGAACAGTTATTTACAAAAAAGATGGAAGTTCAATTACCAAAAGAGCAACAGCAATTAAGGGTGATACTATAAATATTCTAATGAATGGAGGTGATCTTAATATTTTTAAATGTGATGATATTTCTGATTGTATCAACATGTCTAATGCAACTCATAATATTGCCTCAAAAGATGCTTTTTTACCCAAGGTTAGAAAATACATTACTGATATTAGAAATAAATTAATCAAGCAATCTAAAGGTGAAAAGGCGGAATATACAAAAGAGGAAAAAAACTTTGTGACAAATGCTCCCTATGGTATTCCAATAGTTAGAATCATATCAATTGCCCATATAGATAAAAAATCATCTGACTTTTCTATTGATAATATAGATGAGTGGATTGCTCTTTCTATGACTTATGATTTTTTACAAAACATGTTAGATCAAATTCAAAATAAATCCTTATTTTCCTCAAATCTAGATATGGATTCTCGTAAATTAGTTATCTCTAATATCAAAATTCTTAGAGAGAATATTACACAAAAAGCAAAGAAGCTCGATAAGAAATTTGATTCAGTAATAGCAAAAATCGAATTTTATAACCAAAAGGAAATAAAATCTAATAATAAATTAAGAACTTCGATTAATTAAACTAAAATTTAAATAAATAAATCATGGATATTATTTATACTCACGGAGGAGGGCCTTTTGTAGAGTGGGTTTTTAATGCAATAGCATCGATTATAGGTCAAGATTCCTACAAGACTATCATAACAATGGGAGGTCTTATTGGTTTATTTTGGATATTGCTAAAAAATACAGTTAGAATTAATTGGGGAGATTCTACCAAAACTATGATGATAGCCGTTTCTGCCTATTATTTTATGTTTATTCCAAAAATGGATGTAGCAATTCATGATGTAGCTGATTATGGACAGGTAAGGCAAGTAGATAATGTGCCATGGGTCTTAGGAAGATTAGCCTCAATGACAAGTGCCATTGGTTATAATATGACTAAACCATTTGACCAATTCTTTTCATTACCAGAATCTAATCAATATCAAGAATATGGATATATGTTTGGAGCTGGCGTTATGAATGAGTCAAATAAAGCAAGAATAATGGATCCGATGCTTAGAGAAAATGCAAAAGAATTCGTTAATGATTGCTTAATTTCTGCCATGCAAATGGGTCAATATAGTGTTTCTGACATAAGAAATAGTTCTAATCTTTTTATCCTCCTAAAGTCTAGCATGAAAAATACTCTTGATGTTATGGATTGGAAAGTTCCAAGATCACCAAATGGTTATGAATATCAAAAACTAAATTGTGGTGATGCATTCCAAAGAATTGAGGTAGGATTAATAGCAGATCAACCAAAGATCATAAGGTGGATTTCAAACAACATCAAAAGCAGTAAATTTATCACAGGATCATTATCTACAAATCAAGATATTGATATCGATCCCACAGTAAATACTCAAATTAGTCAGCAAGCAAGTTTCTTTATGAATATTAGCGATTCTTCAAGAGATTTATTATTCCACACCGTCCTTAGAAATGCTATCAAAGATGCGACAGCAACTGATGTTCAAAATTATTCAAGAGCAGTGTCATCGCTTCAATCAAATAATATGATGAATATAGCAGGAGAAATGGCAAAACAAACGGTCGTTTTATGGAGAATTTTCTTTGAAATATTGCTCTATGCAGGCTATATATTATTAATTCCTTTGATGTTTTTGATAGGAGCAGAACAAAGATTGGTCAATTATTGTAAGAAGCTATTAGAATTACAATTATGGATGCCATTATATGCTATTTTAAATGGATTAATGGTCTATTCTCAAAAATTAAGATTTCAAAATTTTATAAACGAAGGATACTCAATTGCAAATACTGATGCTATTAATGATGCCAATACTCAATTATCATTATTATCAGGATTTGCTGTTATAATGATACCATTTTTAGCAAAAATGCTAATGAATGGCTTTGATTCTTTAACTCATATGGCAGGAATGATGATGTCTCCAGTAATGCAAACAGCACATTCAACTGCTGCAGAAGTAACATCAGGAAATTATAATCTTGGCAATACATCAATTGGTAATCATTCTTGGAGTAATGTTAATGCCAATAAATCTGACATAGCCAATATTAGCACAGGAGCAGACGGAATAAGAACTTTTACCAATCAAGATGGCACTCAAACCTATGATGGCACCCTCCTTGAAAATAAATTTGCTGATTTTAATTTATCATATGGCAAAAATATATCATCATCACTAACTAATCAACAAGAATCATATTTAACTTCAGGCGAAGACCTTAGAAATTCCTCAACAGAATCAATGAATAGCTCTTGGTCAAAATTATCTGAATCAGCACAACATTATCAAAATGCTGTTCAAAATGGTGAAAGCTGGACAAAGGATGTCAGTCAGGAAATGCAGGATGCTTATGCTACAACTAACTCCCTTAATGCTTCTCTTAGTACAAGTACTTCAGGAGGAGTTAAATTATTTGGTAATGGTGTTAGTATTGAGGGTAGGGCAGGAATGGAAATACAAGCAGAGGCTAGAGATACTTTATTAAAAATAGACCGCCTATCCAAATCAGGATCATTTACCACTTCTAATGAAGAGTTAAATTCACTTAATGAATCTGTTTCTAATCATTATAATCAATCTTTAGAACAACAAAAGAGCTCGAGCCAGTATCTTGATAATGCGACAAGAATTGCTGATTTAAAACAGCAAATTACCTCATCAGATATTGCTCATCAGCAATCTCTTAATAATGAATTTATTGATTATCTTCAAGATGATAGAGGTTTATTTGATAGGCAAATTAAAGATATTGTTGCTAATTCTCATGGTCAGGAAGAGCAGGAATTTATCTCTGATTTTATAGAATATAAAACAGATAAATTACTTGATCCATTAAATATAGATTCTACCTCTAATAATATGAAGCAAGATTTTGCTAATGATACCAAATCATTTGATCAAAATAGCAAAATAGAAGATCGATTTAATCAAAATGAAAAATTAATTGCTAAAGAAGGTGATAAAATCAATAAAAATATTGATTCTAATATAGAATCTGAGGTTGAGGGAGGATTTAAAGAAATTTCTGACAATCCAAATATAGATAATATAAAAAGGCCAGAGATTGATAATTAACTATAATACCTTCTTTCTCTGTCGATTATATTGCGAGTTTGCCAGTTTTGAGAAGAATTATTTTTGTTTAACCCTTGATTAAATCTTTTTATGTTATTTATCTCCTCCTCGCTCAATTCTCTTCTATGGATGCCATAGATTTTGAGATATTTAAACCAAATTGGTTTTTTGAGGTTAAAGGCAGTAAATATTGCAGGAATAGTGTTTAGGCAGATAACTACAGATAATAAAAATGGTAATATTAATGAGAAAATATGACCAATAATGATAAAACTAGATATGGATATGATAATTGGTAATAATAAAAAGAAAGAAAGGGCTTTGAGCCTTTTTTTATTTCTGTTTTTTCTTCTATTAATTTTTGAATTTTGGTAAGGATTTTTATTACTCATATCTAATTAATTAACTTAAATTTTTTAGAATTTGATTAATTAAATTCTACAAGTAATTATACCACAAAATCAAGCAAAAAACAAGCTAAAAGCTTGATTTTATTAACTTTAAATTAAATTTATTATGTTTTTACAATTTAACAAAATATTTTCCAATATTCCTAAATCAAGAATAGCAATTTATGCTATAATATCGTTTCTTTTTACTGCTTCTTTCATATTTCCATATAGCACTAATAGTAATGCTTATGATCCGATATATTTTGTATATTTTCTTCTATTTTCCAGTTTTCTTCTATTTTTATATTTGGATTTCAAAGATGAAAAAGAAAATGAATTTACAGAATATAAGGATTTGGCGTTTGCTATGATTATTCTATCCATATTTACAGCAGTAACATTTAAATTATTGATAATTCCTTCTATTATCAAGTTAGGAGCAATATTTACTACTTTATTCTTATTTTTGTTGATTATGCACAGAATCAGAAAAAGCTAATTATAGATATAGTGCAATCAAAAAGGGGGAATTTCCCCCCTTTAATTAAGTTAAAATCAACAAAATATTAATGTCATATAAATTCATCAGAGGTTCACAGATAAGTTTTCATTTTATGAAGATGTTTGCTCAATCATTTAAAAGAATGATGTGGATGTCTTTTGTCTTTATGATTTTAGGTATGATTATTTATTTTAAGAGTAATGCTGACTCATATCCATTTAGATTGGATCTAATGGGATTTTATTTAAAATCATTATTAGATTCTTTATTTTCCCTAGCTAGAGATGTTAGTTTTGTTGAATATGACGGAAATATTGTAAAGACAAGTAATGAAAATTTTATTATTTGGTATGAAAGAGTAATTTTACCAAAATTAATCTTCTTTACTAAATCATCTTTAATAGCTGGAATTAAATATTTTATCATTAGCTTCTTTACCATATTGGTTATCTTTTATTTAAAAGGTTCTTTAAGAGCAAGAGACAAGATGATCAGGGGCAAGAATATTGTGTCTGATAAAATGCTAAAAAGACAATTATTCTTCTTTAACCTTAAAAAATTTAATTTCTTTCCTTATAAAATAGGAGATTTCGCTTTTCCAAATAATACTCATTTCCAGCATAGTATAATTACAGGAGGTTCTGGAAGTGGTAAAACACAAATGACAAGCGATATTATAGAGCAAATTAGAAAGAAAAAGCAAAAAGCGGTTATTTATGATAGATCAGGCAGTTTCATTAGAAAATTCTATGATCCTCAAAAAGATATAATATTAAACCCCTTTGATGTTAGATCAAATTACTGGGATATATTTACTGAAATTAGCAATAAGAATGATGTTACTAATATTGTTAATGCTTTAATAGAAGATAATAAAACTGATCCTTTTTGGAATAAATCTGCCAAAATAATTACCATTGAAGTAATTAATAAATTAAAAAGAATAAAAGATAATCCTACAAATAAGGATTTAACTGATATTTTGTTAAAATATGATTTAGAAAAATTCTGTAAATTTCTAAAAGATACCAATGCAGTATCAATTGCTGATGAATCTTCTGAAAAGACAATTGCATCTATTAGATCTGTTATTGCTTCTTATCTTAGTTCATTAGCGATAATAACTGATCTTAAAAATCATGATCAAGATTTTTCAATAAAAGATTGGATTAATAATAACAATAAAGATGATTCTATTTTATTTATTTCTTCCAAGATAGATTCTCATGATAATGTCAAATCATTAATATCAGCATGGCTTGATATTGCTATATTACAATTAATGAATCTTGATCCAGAAATCAAAAGAACATTGTGGTTCATTCTAGATGAGTTACCTTCATTACAAAAATTACCAAATTTACAAACAGGTCTTGCTGAATCCAGAAAATATGGAGGATCTTTTTTAATTACTTGTCAATTATATTCACAATTAAAGGAAATTTATGGTCATAATAATGCTCAGTCAATTTCTGGTCTTTGCAGAAATAGAGTTACATTTTCCACTCCAGATGAGACAACTGCTAATTGGTGTAGTAATAATCTAGGAAAAAAAGAAAATATATCAACCAAAGAAAATTTATCATTTGGAGCAAATGAATATAGAGATGGAGTAAATATTTCACAAAATAAAGAGCTAGAAAGTCTTGTAATACCAAGTCAAATAATGAATTTAAAAGATTTAGAATTTTATATTAGTCTTAGTAATGGCTTTCCTATATCAAAAAGTAAAATCAATTATAAAAATAGAAATGATATAGCAGATATGTTCCTTGAAGATAAAGAATTATCAAAGTTTGATAGTAATATTAAAAATAACAAATCAGAAGAAAAACCTATTATTAAAGAAAATTATAGTCAAAAATTAGATGAAGAAAGAGACAGAAAATCAAAAATAATCTTAGATTTAATCAGATCAGAGGCAAAAGAAAACAACATCTATACTAATAAAATATTTGCAGAGAAATTTGAAAATAAAATGGGTTTAGGAAATAGCGACGCTATATCTAAAAGAATATCAATACTCGCTACAAAAGGTTATATTAAATTTAACAAAAATTACCAAGATTTTAACTTGCAAAAAGACATAAAAAACAAATTTGGTATTCTTTGCACAAAAGATATGATTTACAATAATCAAACAATAAATCCCACGCATTATAAATCATCCGATGTTGGCATTATCCTTGAAATAGAAAATCAAAACCAGATTGATTGGCAAGATGAGGATAATTTATTTATAGAAGAGCAGGGTAATAATCAAGATATCGTAACAATTCCCACTGAAACAGAAGATCTAACATTTACAGAGATATCTGAGGATAGTGAAACTAATTTAAGTAATGTAAATAAAGAAGATGAGTTTGAAGAAGATATAACAGAAAATACCACAAATGATGTGGAAGAGGAGTCGGATGATGAATCATCTTCTGAAAATTCTAATACTAACCCTTTCTAACTATGAGTAAAAAAAATAATTATCAAACCATAGGTATAGCTTTATTGCCAGAACAAAAAAAGATTGTACAAGAAAAAGCATTTCAATCAAATATGACTGTAAGTGAATATATCAAAGCAAGAATTTTTGAAGATAAAGATGTATCTAAGAAAAATATTAATCAATATGAAAAGGATATGATGAGCGTATCCATCAAAATCTTTTTTCTTCTTCAGTCTTTTATGAAAAACCAAAAAAACTACAAATCTAAAGAAATAGAAAATTTATTTAAAGAAGCTGAAGAATTCTTGGTAGAAAAAAATTACAAAACCCAAGAAGAATTTGATAAATTATATCATTCAAGCAATTGCTCCTTTGCCAAAGGCAATTTGTAACTAAATAAAACAAATAAAATCTAAATAATCAAGCAAAATGCTCTCAACTTCTAACATATCAGATGTAAATTATTATCTAAATACCAAATATTTTTCTTTAGCAAGGGAACAATTGCTTGATGATAAACAATTTGCAGGATCATTGATTCATGATTTATTAATTGATCAAAAATTCAATAAGGAAGATTTCACTAATCTTTGTAAGGGAAAGATTACAACAGCAAATGGAGAATATATAGAATTAGGAAGAAAAAACAAGGATGGAGAGTTAGAGCATGATATGGGTAGAGATTTAACATTTTCAGCACCAAAATCAGTAAGTCTTCAGCATAATATGGAGGGGGGTGATAAAAGAATTAAAAAAGCTCTTTTTACTGCCACTAAAGAAACATTAGATTATATTGAGAGAAATTATACATTTACTAGAATAAAAGATGAATCTGGCAAGATAAAATTGATTAAAACAGGTAATTTTTCTGCTTCACTTCTATATGAGAATTTAAATCGTAATTTAGAATTTGATGATCATATTCATTGTACAATATTTAATGCTACAAAAAGACCTGATGGCAATATTAGATCATTAGAATTTAAGAAGATAATAGAAAATAAGATGCATTTTGGCATGATCTTCCGTATGAATCTTGCCAATCAAATTCAAAAATTAGGTTATGAGGTAGAAATTACTGATAAAAAATATAATTTCTTTGAAATTAAAGGATCAGATAAAGAGCTTTGTAAAGAATTTTCTACTAGAACAGATGAGATTAATCAAAAAGCCCTTGAATTAAATCAAAATCCAAATGCCAAGACAAAAGAATTAGCTAATCTTTTAACTAGAAATGATAAGGAATTATCGGTGGAAAATATTAAACAAGTAATAAAGAATAGATTAGATAAATTATATTCAAAATATAATTTATCTAAAGAAGAGATTATAGATAATATTAAATCACTTATCTTTAAATCTAAAAATCCAAAAGATTCCTCTAATTCTAGCAATACTGATATTAAGACAGAAAATGTCAAAACATCTATTACTAAAGTTATAGAGCATCTAAGTGAAAGAAAATTATATTTTTCTAAAGAAGAAATTATAAATCATTCCTCTATCATTTCCTTTTCTAATAGAAAAATATTTAGTATTTCTGATATTGAAAAAACAATCGATAAATTAATAAATAAGAAATTTCTAATTAAAACAGATATTAGCAATTCTAATAATCAAATTTGCTATGGCACAAGGCAGTCACTAGAGCAAGAAAAGGCAATTATTTCTATTTGTTATGAAGGTAAAAATAAATTTAATTCAATTTCAGGGGTTAAAGATATTGAACATTATTTTAAGCTCCAAGAGGAAGAAAAAAATATAAAATTAACCAAAGGACAGCTTGAAGCTGTTAAATTAATAATTAACTGTAAGGATCAATTTAGCATCATACAAGGCTATGCAGGAGTGGGTAAAACCTTTGCCATTGGTAAAGCAGATGAATATTTAAATCATATTAACAAAATAGCAAAAGAATCCAATCCAGATCATATCAATTATCAAATAATAGGTTTAGCACCTAGTGGATCTGCCACTAAAGAATTAGAATCAGTAATTGGAAAAGCTGATACATTACAATATTTTCTAAAAAAATATAATGGTTATGCTAATGGCAGAGGAACGATAGATGGAATAGAAAAAGAACGAAAACTATTTGAAAATAAAACAATATTAATTGATGAATCATCAATGATTGGATCGAGTCAAATGCATGATTTACTTAATATATCTAAAATATTAAATCTAAAATTAGTTTTTTTAGGAGATAAAAGTCAAATATTATCCGTTGATGCAGGATTACCATTTCATAGTTTACAAAAGGAAGATCTGAAAATAGCTAAAATGACAGATATTGTCAGACAAAATAATCCAATATCAAAAGCCATTGCTTATAGCTCATATGCTAAAGACTTCCAATTAGTCTTTGAAAAAGTAGGATCAAATCTTCTTGATTGTAGTAATCATTCAAAATTATTTGATTTAGATTATGACAAGAAAAATGACAAATATTTTGTAACCAATGATCATACAGCAAAGGCAGCTGCAATATTATATCATGATCTAGACAAGAAAGAACAGAAAAACACCCTATTAATTACTCCATCTAATTCAACAAGACATTTGATTAATCAATATGTTAGACAAGGTTTAGATAACAAATCTAATTCTATCAATCAAATTATCCTCACTAATGAGAATTTAACAATTGCCCAAAAATCAAATTATTATTTTTATGAGCAAGGTCATATCCTCTTATTTAACAAAGCCAATAAAAGATTAAATATCAATAAGAATGAATATTTTAAAATAATTAAGGTAAATGATAGTAATCAAACCTTACTTTTAGAATCTATTAATAATAAGGATAAAGATAATAATGGTAAATTAGTCATATTTAATCCAAATAAGGCCAATTCTTTGTTAGATAATATTGAAATCTACAAAAAAGAAATAAGGCAATACTCCCTAAATGAAAAAATCATCTTTACCAGAAAAATAGAAGAAGCTAATCAATATAAGGGTAAAGAAATAACAAAAGAACAAATAGCAAAAATAATCAATTCTACAATAGCAACTATCACTAAAATTGATCATCAAAATAAAAAGATAGATATCAAATTAGATGATAATAACCAAATCATTAATATTGATCTAAATAATAATGATCATAATCACATATTATCCCATTCTGATTATGGTTACTGCCTTACTAACTATAAATCCCAAGGTAAAACCCAAAATAATGTTATTATTGTCCTTGAGAGCTATTTTAAACATCTAGCTGATGCTAGAAACACTCTTGTTGCTGTCACTAGAGCTAAAGATAATATTCATATCATAACAGATAATAAGGAAGAATTAATAAAACAAATTGCAGATAATTATGATAATAAAAAATCAGATGAAACTTCAATAATTAATGCTAGATATGATAACAACTCTCTGTTGCAAGAGAAAATAACCTTACAGGAAAATCTCTTTAAAGAATTAAATCTAAGCAATGAATCTTATAATAAATATCAATTAGCACTTAAAAATAATCAAAATTTTAATAAATATTATTCTAGACAAAGAGATATACAAAGAACAAAAGAATTAGAAACGGAAAATATTAATTCTAATTTAACAAAGTCAGATAATTTCAAAAATAAATCTGCAAAAGACATCCTTAAAAACAATCTAAATATAGAAGAAAATCCAAAAAGGAAAATCCAAAATGGTAAAGTAAATAAATTATCCTATTATGAAAAAAGACAACAAATCCTAGATAATCTATCCGATCATGAAATCAAACAACATTTTACAAATTTCATTCATGATAACTTCAATAATAGTGATTTAACAAGATTAGATGAAGCAATTGACAAAGCTTTTAGCAATCAAGGTCATTATCAAAGATTTGGCAGAAATCTATCAGCATCAATTATCTGGCATGGTAAAGCAGGATCAATTAAAGATTTTAGATCTGACCAAAGTGAAAAATGGGGAATTGGTAATATTAAAATAGAAGATCATCAGCTTAATCAAGTAAAAGACCAATTAGACCAAAAATCCCAATATAAACCCAAAGAGCAACATAAGGAAGAATATAAACAAAAAAGAGAGGAACAAAAATTAAAACAAATAATAGAATATAATAAAAAGGCTAAAGAAGCAGAAAAATTATTTAATTACCATAAAAATAATAAAATCAATCAAGATCTTAAATTAAGAGAAAAAGCCATCAAAAATCATCCTTACCTTAAAGAAAAAAACCTCAATAATAATGATAAAATAATCAAAAATAATGATATTGTAATTACAAAAGATAATAGATTATTAATATCAGCAAAAAATAAGGATAATCAAATAAGAACTATTCAATCAATAGATGAAAAAGGCAATAAAAGATTCCTCAAGGGAGCAGAAAAGCAAGGCAATTTTTTTCTCATCAAAGGTTCAATAAAAGAAAATGAAAAAACAATCTACATCACAGAAGGTGTTGCAACTGCGATAAGTATTAACCATGCTACAAATTGCCCTACAATAGCCTGTTTTGATGCAGGAAATATTGAAAAAACTCTAAAAGAATTACAAGAAAAATTTACAGATAAAAATATCGTCATTGCTGCAGATAATGACAGATTCAAACTAAATAAAACAAGTAACAAAATAGAAGAAAAATCACAAAATACAGGTAAACAAAAAGCAATCAACGCCGCTAAAAAATATAATGCCAAAGTAATATTACCACAATTTCATAATCCAGAAAATAAAGATCATATTAAACTATTATCAGATTTTAATGATTTACATAAACATTATGGAATTGATCATGTTAAAGAGCAATTGCATAATAGGGAGAATTATTTAGATTTAGGGGGTAAACATCACGAAATGGTTCATGATGGAAAAAGAATTGAAATTGTTAAATAAGTGAATTTATAATGACCTCTGAAAGAAAAAAATTATTTATTATTGGAGCAGGAGCTAGTAAGCAAATAAAAAAATATTTAACAGGAGAGCAGTTGCTAGAAAAAATAAAGGATTATTTCTCAAACCTAGATACAAATTACAATTCAACCTCTACACAAGGACATTCTCTTAGAAGTAAAATTGAATACTTTACCTCGAAAGATAAAGATAAGATATATGATCTTATTTATAATTTATATGAATCTAGTCATAGTGATGATTTTAAATGTTCCGCTACATTATCTATTTTAATTAAACTTCACAATCCTGATAGTATTGATAATTTTGTTCAAAACTTAGAGTTATTTATACCAAATGAAATAAAACAATTAGTATGTATCGATAAAATTAAAAAACAGGCTCAAGATATTGTTGCCAATATTTTAAAAGAAATAAGAAATAATAGCACTCTTTATCCAAAAGAGACAATCTATTTTTATAAAATACTCCAAGCATTAGAATCTGAATTGTCTAATATTTCTATAATAAATTTTAATTACGACACTTTTCTAGAAGAGGTATTTGAGTATTTTACTGCAACTAGAGTTGATCAAATCCCATACCAATTATTTAAAAAAACTATAGAAGAAAGTCATGTATATGGAGATATAGATAATGGTATAGAATTTATTAGAAAAATTAATAAAAGCCAAATAAAAAAATATTGGGATAAATTTAATAATTCTGACGATGTTTATTTTTTAGGTTTTGGATTTGATAAAACAAATATGAAAAACATAGGGCTTGATAAAATAAAACAAGGAGAATGCAACATGAACAATAAAAGAATTTATATTACTCAATATGCTGGCGAGAAAAAAATACAAAATGGAGCAATTGACAATCGTAGATTTTCACCAAAAATTATTAGCACTATTGAAGATACTTTTTGTGTACGAGGATTTAATAGTAAACCTGGTATGGATTTTTTTCTTGATGGAGGTATAAGAATTGGAGAAAAAAATTCAACTGGTAAGGTATTTATATCTGGATTATCCGTACAAGATGCCATTAAGTACGACTTTAATATTAATTAAATTAAAATAATAGCTAATGACAACCTCCCCCAACCAAAAAATATTCTATCGCGTACCTGAAAATATCCCCCAAAAAACTCCTTCAGGACAAATATTTAAATTAGCAATTATTGATCTTGAAACAACTGGCCTCAATCCAAAGTCAGATGAAATTATTGAAATTGGTATATTAATTACCTCTTTTACCAATGAAGATGGATTTATAAAGATAGATGATAAAATTAATTATCTTAATGAGCCAAAAAATCCTATAAGTGATGAAATAACAAAAATAACTGGCATTACCAATGAGGATGTAAAAGGACAAAAGATTGACTGGGATTTATTAAAGGATAAATTAATCGATATTGATTTAATAATTTGTCATAATGCTTATTTTGATAGAAATTTCATGGAATTACAGACAAATGATAATTTTAGAAAATTAATTGAATCAAAATCATTTGCTTGTTCATCATATGGGGTTAATTGGCGACTTCTTGGATATAAAAGTTCTAAATTAGAATATCTTAACTTTAAAATGGGCTATTTTTATGATGGGCATAGAGCAATTATTGATTGCTATGCTACATTAAATTTATTCACGTCAAATAAAGAAGCATTTAAGGAGTTAAAAGAAAATGCTCGTCAAAAGGAATATTTAATTTGTGCTATAGATTCTGGATATGATAAAAAGGATATCTTAAAAGAAAGAGGGTATAAATGGAGCAATGGTGGAGGCAATTTACCAAAAACTTGGTGGATTAAAATCCCTGAAAAAGAATATGAAACAGAGATGTCTTTTTTAAGAAGAGAAATTTATTATAGGCATAATATTGATCTTCCAACAAAAATTATTACTGCCAAAGAAAGATATTCTTACAGGGGAGAAAATATTTAAAACTCAATAAAAAAAGCTAGCCTCCTTCTATTTTAGATATTCAAAATTACCCCTCATTTTAGAAAAAAATCTAATCAAAATAAGTCAAAATTATACCCTATTTTTTATTATGAAAAAATGGTAAAAAATGGTTTTTTAAAAAAAATTGAAATTTGATTAATGTGATTAATCATTTAATTAATGTGATTAATCACTTATATTCTGTGGCTTTATAGGTATTTTTATTTTATTAGATTAATCTGATTAATTAAAAAAAATATTTTCATTATTTTTAAATTAATCAGATTAATCCCCCACTCTCCCTACCCTCCTGCCATTTCCACCATAGGTGCGACTGGTGTGTGGGTTATTTTCGGCTCAGCCGTCAATTATTTATATGTTATTTCATTAAGTCATTGATGGAATATTTTTGTTTTTTTGAGGGGTTTTTCTTTTGTCTTTTTTGTCTGTTTTTTTGTGCTATTTAGGAGGGGGATTCCCCCAATGAAATAAAACAAAAAAAATATTTTTTTCTTCTTGCTAAAGCAATTCATCGCAAATCAAAAAAAGATTTTTTTTATTTGATTTCATTTCCCCCTTTAAGTCATGAGAAGAGATTGTCAGATTTTTGGTTTGATCTGATATTTAACTTTTAATTTTTAATTTATGAAAAAATATGAAAATGATTTTATTCCACTGGGGAAGGTGATCAATGATCAAATTGATAATATTGGCTTGAGAATGAAATTTAATGAAAAAAACAATTTAACAAAAAAGGTGATGAATGATAATGTGAAAAAAATTAATAATGATATTAACAAATTGGGTGTAATTGCTAATGATAATTTTCCTGAAAATTATCAAATTAAATCATATTTATCTGATAAGGTTGTAAAAGGTGATTGCTATACTCTTTTAGAGGGTTTAGAAGATAATTGCATTGATTTAATAGTGACTGACCCTCCCTATGTGTTAAATAGTGGCTCTAGTAGCTTTTCTGGGTGTAAATTATATGGTAGTAAAAAATTATCAGAAATTTGCAATGGCTATGATGTAGATAGATTTTTTGATCTATGTTCTAGGGTTTTGAAGAAAGTTAATATTTTTGCTTTTTGTTCTAATTCCCAAATTCCTGATATTTTAAATTGGGCAAGAAATAAAGGTTTAATCTATAATGTTTTGATCTGGCATAAAACAAATGCCATTCCATTTTGTAAATATTCTTGGAAACCTGATATTGAATATATTATCCATATCAGAGAAAATGGAGCTTGTTTTAATGGCTACGATTCCAAAATATGTAGCAAGGTTTATAGTTCTGTTACTAACCCATCTAAATTTGGTCATCCTACTGAAAAGCCATTACCCTTGTTAAGTAAATTAATATCTGTTGGCAGTAATGAAAATGATATAATTCTTGATCCTTTCCTTGGTTCTGGCTCTACAATTGTTGCTTGCCAGAAACTAAATAGAAAAGCATTTGGATTTGAAATCAAAACAGAATATTGTGATATTGTCAAAAAAAGAGTGAAAGACCTAAAAAAACAGATGGATTTTTTTATGGATTTTGATGTAAAAAATAATGAAAAAAGATAGATATTTTTGTAAGAAAGACTTGTATGTTATAAGGCTTGAAGCTATAATATTACTAGGTTAATAGGTAATTTATAGATTTCTTTTTTCAGTAATGAAATTTAACTGCAATTAAATTTCATTACCTATTTATCAATTAATGAAAATCAATAAAACGAACATGACAAATAATAATGATCAAAATTCTATTTTCAATAAATATCAAATTGAAATTGCTCAATCTCTTTTTAATAGAGAGATTGACAAAATTACTGATGA
>Ga0233393_1000105_pt1 | contig 36372 bp, 32 predicted proteins | sample 21DmetaG_FD_183170 | JGI IMG/M metagenome (GOLD analysis project Ga0233393, IMG submission 183170) | Seawater microbial communities from Monterey Bay, California, United States - 21D | ecosystem: Environmental > Aquatic > Marine > Coastal | place: USA: California | collected 2016-10-24 | reverse complement strand
CTTCTTTGTAATGAATTGTATAAAATAAAAAGTATTTTATTGCGTTTATATGGATATGCAACTATATACAAACAGATATAAAGGTATTTCACAGATATTAAGTTACTCCCTTAAGGGATATTCGCTTCTTGCATCTCTTTTGTGGAATAAACTAGTTGGTTAGTAAAAAATCCTAACTATAACACTTATAACCTTTTCGATAATTATAGAGTGATTTTAATATCTTGCAAACAAGAATAAAAAATCAATTTAAAATGAAAGATTATATTACATTAATTACAGTTTTTATAGGCTCATTAATTATTGGTATATCAATTATAATATCAAGTCAAGTAGATAGATATCAATATTTAGAAAAAGATATCGTATTTGATAAAAAAAGTGGGACTATATATTATACTGACTTAAAGCAATACGTTGATATTAAGGGAGATAAATACCAATTTGAATAAATCACTAGACTCAAAGTCTAAAATATCACATTAAGGCATCCTAAATGCATAGAATCGTATTTTCTTTAGTTTTTGTTTTATTAGCATTAAAGGGGACATATTCCCAGACATTTAACATTCTAGATTTTGGAGCTAAATCAAGCGAGTCTTTTGTTAACACTGAGTCAATCAATAATGCAATTAAACAATGTAGTTCCCTTGGTGGTGGGATGGTTATAATTCCAAAAGGTAAATTTATAACTGGGACCATTCACTTAAAGTCAAACGTAAACCTTCATTTAGAAACTGGCTCTTACCTTATTGGAAGCAAGGATGTAAATCATTATGATATTATGCCTGAGGGGTACTACTATTCAGGAAAAAATCTGATAGGCCTTATTTTTGCAAATGATGTTGAAAATATCTCTATAACAGGCGAGGGAGTTTTAGATGGAAGAGGGACCTCTTTTATGAAAAAAAATACTCGTTTTGCTCCTTCAAAAGAAGAAAGAAGGTATACACGTCAAAAAGAAGAATTTCGTGAAGAGTTAAAACTTGAGGATGGCCCATTAAAGTTTAATGAAAGGCCAGGACATATTTTAACAATAAGCAATTCAGAGAATATTTTAATTCAAAACATTCGCTTTATAGATGCACCAAAATGGACAATAAGAATTGGAGGAAGTAATAATGTTAAAATTTCTCAAATAACAATAAATAATAATATTTTAATACCAAATAGTGATGGAATTCATATTACCTCATCAACTAATGTGAATGTGTCAAATTCCAATATTATTGCTGGAGATGACGCTCTGATTGTCACAGGATTTAAATCAGGGATGGAGAAATATACTTTTGGGAATAATTCAAAAGAGGCAAAAAATATAATATTTGATAATTGTATTGTAACGTCTAGATCCTCTGGGATCAGAGTAGGCTATGGAGAGAAGCCTATATCAAATGTTATTTTCAGTAATATAATTATCAATGATTCTAATAGAGGAATTGGTATTTTTTCAAGAGATGATAGTGATATTAGGAACATATCTTTCTCAAATATATTTATCGAAACTAGACTTCACTCTGATGGTTGGTGGGGTAAGAGTGAACCCATTCATATTTCCGCAATTAAATCCTCAACAAAAGGCAACCCTGGAATTATAAGTGATATTAGTTTCAATAACATTAATGCTTTCTCAGAAAGTGGTGTTGTTATATATGGTGAGAATATAAATTCTATAAAAAATGTTAAAATAAATGACTTGAGAGTCAAATTGACTTCAGGTATTTTCACAAATAAATACGGAGGAAATTTTGATCTAAGACCCTCATATTCTATTGAAAAAGGATTATTCGCTAATGAAATTCCTGCATTTTATGCTAAAGGAATTAAAAACCTAGAGCTTAATGATATTTTACTGGAGTGGGAAAATCCTTTATTTGATTTTTTCACAAATGGACTTGAAATTGAAAATTTTGAAAATTTCAGCTTACGAAACTTTAAAATACACGCCGCATTTGATAGACAAGAACTATACGACATTAAAATCTCAAACGGCAAGAATTATAAATTATTTGATGATCTATCTTTTAATAAAGAAACTAAAATTAAGTACCCTACATCAAAATATTAAAAGCTAATTTTTAAGAGAAAGACTCAAATTAAGTTGATGATTTTAAAAACTCAAAATTTGACTGAATTTTTTTTTTGTAACTTGTTTTAAAACAGTCACATGAATAATTTTTTAATAACTATCATTTTTATTGTTGCACTTGTTTCAGGTGTATATTTTTACGCAGGTTATTTAACAAGAACTGGAAAAGCAGAGGACGCTGACGGTAATTTTATCCCTGATTCATGGGAAGAAAATTTCGGATGGTTTTTCAGCTCTAAGGGGCTTATAATGTTTGCTCTAGGTTTAATCTTAGGTTACGTATTAGGGGTTCAATTTCCTGATATATTCTAATACTAGTATAGAAATAAAATAAATTTTTAACAGAATTGGTTTAAAGAACTATTCCTTTTTTGATAGGAAGTCTTTTTAATAAAAACCAACCCTCTAAAAAAGATAAATATCAATGAGAATTATCAAACTGAAGTTTTCAATTTTCTTCCCCTTTATATTTTTATTTATTTTCAGCCATGTTCTTCATGCAAATGACGATCCATATCCTAAAAATCCTAAAATTGATGTCATCAATTATATATTCGACATTAAACTCTCTGATAAATCAAATGAGATTATTTGCGATGTATTAGTAGATCTAAGGTTTCTTGAAACAGGGATTAAAAAGATCAGATTAGATCTAGTAAAATCTTCTCAGAAAACAGAAAACAAAGGAATGACTGTTCTTAATGTAAGGTCAGGAGAAAATTCTTTAGAATTTTTACATGAAGAAGATGAGCTTTGGATATATATGGACAAAGTTTCTATAGAAAATGATAGAAAAAAAATCATAATACAGTACAAAGGGATTCCAGCTGAAGGATTGAAAATTGCTAATAATAAGTACGGTGACAGAACCTTTTTTAGTGATAATTGGCCAAATCGAACGAGACATTGGCTTGCAACAATTGACCATCCCTATGATAAAGCTAAATGTGAATTTATTGTCACTGCTCCTAATCATTACGAAGTAGTTTCAAATGGATTAAAAATTGAGGAAACACATTTAGAGGATAATAAAAAACTAACTCACTGGAAACAATCTGTACCAATTGCAACATGGCTATATGTTCTCGGGGTTGCTGAATTTGCTATTCAATACGTAGATAAATTTGATGGGAAGTCGATTCAAACATGGGTATTTAAGCAAGATAGAGATGCTGGATTTTATGATTTTGCTGAACCAACTAAAAAGGCACTTGAATTCTATTCTAATAATATTGGACCATATTCTTATGAAAAATTAGCAAATATTCAATCCAACAGTGTTAGTGGTGGAATGGAAGCAGCTTCTGCAATTCTTTACAGTGATAAATCGGTTAAAGGCGATAGAAATAAAAGATGGAGAAATGTGGTTATACATGAGATTGCTCACCAATGGTTTGGAAATTCTGTAACAGAAAATGATTGGGATGATATCTGGTTAAGCGAGGGATTCGCTACCTATTTTACATTATTATTTATTGAACATGAATATGGGCGGGATGCCTTCATTGAGGGGCTTAAATCCAGTCAAAAAAGAGTGGATTCTTTCCATAAAAAAAACCCTGACTACACAATTATTCATGATAATTTGAAAAACATGAAAGATGTCACTTCTTCTCAAACATATCAAAAAGGAAGTTGGGTGCTCCATATGTTAAGAGGGGTCTTAGGCACTAAAATTTTCTGGAAAGGGATTAAAAGTTATTATCTGAAGTATAAAGATTTAAATGCTTCTACAGCTGATTTCAAAAAAGTGATGGAAGAGGTCTCAGGTATAAATTTGACAACTTTTTTTAATCAATGGTTATATCAACCTGGAGTTTTGAAGCTAGAAGCAGAGTGGTATTATGACAAAAGTGAAACTGAACTTGTTTTAGAAATAAACCAAGTTCAAGATGGAAAAATACTAATTGAAATGCCCATAGAAATAGGCTTTAATTATGAAGAAAATAAACAAAAAATTGAAAAAATTCAATTATCTGGAGCTTACAGTAAGCATAGAATTAAATTAGAAAATGAGCCTATAAATATATCTTTAGATCCTAATTTATTGGTTTTGATGAATAATTCTATCAAAAAAATTGAAATAAAATAATTATATGTCATTTATTTCAAATCCAATATACGTTCTTGGAATGTTGAGTTTTATGGTGATTTTATCCATTTACGCTGGAAAGACAAAATTGGGAAAACAATTGGGAGCTGCTTTGTTAGTAATCCTATTTACAGCGGTAATAGCAAATTTAAAACTTATACCATCAGCATCAAACAGTATTGATTTATATCATGTTATTTTTAAATATGTAGCTCCAATCTCTATTTTTTATCTATTGCTAAATATTAACCTAAGCTCAATTAAAAGAGCCGGATTACCAATGATTAGTCTTTTTGTAATAGGTTCTCTAGCAACCACAGCTGGAATTCTTTTATCGTGGGTAATATTATCTCCTGAAAACATTCTTGGTGAAGATGCTAAAATTATTGCTGGAATGTTAACTGGAACATACACAGGTGGGAGTGTGAACTTTAATGCAGTGGCCTTAGAATACGGATTTCAAAAAAAAGGTATTTTATATGCGGGAACTATTGCTGTAGATAATGTTGTAACAGCTTTTTGGATTTTAGCCACTTTGATTTTACCAATGTTATTATCTCGTGTATGGCAAGGTAGAGTAGAAAAAAATAAGACCGAAAAGAGTAAAGATGATTTTTTGGACAAGGATATGGACTTATTTTCATTAGCCTGGCTCATTTTTTTAGGGCTAACTTCATTTTATGTCTCTGAAATTTTGGGGGAATATTTCTCTCAAATACCATCAATCCTAATTCTTACAACAATTGGTATTGGATTAGCTCAGAGTAAGTTTATTTCTAATTTAAAAGGGAGTCATAATTTAGGATTATATTTAGTTTACCTTTTTTTAGCTGTAATTGGTGCTTATTGCGAATTTAATGCAGTGTATAAACTTAAAGAGGTTGGATTGATGCTTTTACTTTTCACAAGTTTTGCCGTTTTCTTGCATGGAGTTATAATTATAATCATTGGGGGTTTATTTTATCGTGACTGGCAAATGATTGCAATTGTAAGTCAAGCTAATGTTGGAGGCGGAGCCTCAGCAATCGCTCTTGCGGAAACCTTTGAGCGTAAAGAATTAATTTTACCAGCTATTTTAGTTGGAACTTTAGGAAACGCTTTAGGAACCTATCTTGGGTTTTTTGTTATTTATGTTTTATAGATTATTGTAAATGGCAATAATATAATTAGGAAGGGATCTGACAAGTAACGCTATCTTCATATATTAATTAAAAGAAAATATCTAATAATTTATAGGAGCCTTGATCCGCTTCTGTAAAATAGAAAAATCTCTTTAGAGGTAATATTTTTTGAGTGGACAACCAATCTCTATAAATGGTTACTTTTAAATTTCCTTTCAAAGGCTTATCCCCCAGGGTGGTTACATTTAATTTCCAATTCCCTAATAAATTTCCATCGATAAAAACCTCTTCTATAAAACGATCTTTTTGTTCACTACTTCCTAATTGAAACTTAATACGTTGTTCTTCAGGATTCACTATCTCAACTCTAAGGGTCTCATTTGGTACTGTCCATTCAAAAATTAGTCTCACTTGATTTTTAAAATTAGAAATTGGTTTTTTTGATGTAATAAAGTTTTCTCTGATTTTGTTTTTTAATTCATAAGCATGATAAAGATGTTCCATATCATTATAAATTATTTTTAGTGAGATATCATCAATCTCACCTTCCTTAATATTTAAGTAATTAAGATAAAAATCCCATGCATTAATTAATTGACCTGATTCCTTCATCGATTCTGCGACATTTCTATATGATTTAGTTTTGCGTTGGTCAAGTGATAAAATAAGTCTGTATAGTCGTAAGGCGAAGATTGCATTACCTTGCTTTTGATAGGCATATGCTGCTAATTTCAACTTATTTAAATCGTTATTACTTGAATTGACAATTTCATATAAACCTTCCTCATTATTTGGAAGATTACTTTTATTCTCTTTTGAGAAAAAGTTTAACTGTTTTAACTGTTTTTTATTCTCGTAATTAATTTTATAGCGAGTAGTGTTTACTACAATAAGTCCACCACCTGCTCTTTTACCATAACCAATTGTTGCTGATGCACTTGGAACTACAAATACGTTCTCAATGGTTGATGGATTAATGTATGGAGGTATTCCTGAAAAAACTATTCCATCAATTTCCCATAGTGCATATAGTTGATTATTGAAGCCCCTTGATCTTAAGATAACTCCTTCACTGGTTATTTGAAAGTTAGGAACTCGTCCAACTAGTGCCTCGGCTATCCCAATATTGGAATAGCTTCGAATATCTTCTCCACTAAATGAATATGCTGTATAACCGACTTTATCTACTTCGATTTCTCGAAATCTTGATATTATAGTTTTTGGTTTATTTTTTTTATTTGCACTTTTTATTTCTACCTCCTTCAGGACATTTGTTTTAGATCTAAGGAATATTTTTATAGGATTAAAATTTTTAATTCTTATTTTTTTTGTTCCCATTCCGACATATGAAAAAACGAGTAGATCGCCTTTTTTTGAGATAAGACTAAACTGACCATTCTGATCACTTTTTGTCCCTTTTGATTGACCTCTAATTTTAATATTTACATCAGATAGAGGAATTTTATTTTCTGAATAGACAATCCCTGTTATTTCTTGTGAGAATGTGTTCCAATTTGAGAAAAGGAAGAATAAAGCCAGAATAAATTTAAGTTTTAACATCCTTTTAATGGAAAGTAATCCTTTTAAACTTTTATATTTTAGTAATGTAGTAGAAAGCTAATTAGGATTTATTACAAACCACAAATATGAATAAAGACATTACAAACACAATTTAGGTTAATCTAAGTAGTAAAAAAAGTTGTAATATCATTAAATAGTAAAATTCAAAGGATTCTTTTAAGTAAGGATTTTGTAGTTTTATCTTATAAAAATAAATTAGCAAATGAAAAAATTTAAATATTTTGGAGCTTATATAGTCCCATTGCTCGGTTTATTTACTTTTCATTCAACGGGAATCCTAGCATATTTCGGTTTGTTTTTCCTTTATGTCATGGTTCCAATCATAGAGTATATTTTCCCCCCTAATTCTTATAACTTTGAGAGTGTGGAAAAAGACCTTGCGAATAATGATTTTTTTTATGATCTAGTTCTTTATTTATCTGTTCCACTTCATTTATTTATTATTTATAGTTTTCTTCAAGCTGTTTCTCAAGATTCAGTAATGCTATCAGATCTTATCGCAAGTATTTTTATGATGGGAACAATTCTTGGGGTAAATGGAATTAATATTGGCCATGAACTAGGGCATAAGACGAAAAATAAAACAAAGACTTTTTTCGCTCATATAATGCTTCTCACGGCAGTTCAAAACCACTTTATTCCTTATCATAATGGGGGCCATCATAGAGATGTTGCCACACCGGATGATTTAAGTTCAGCAAAGGAAGGAGATATATTTTATTTTTTTGCTATAAAATCTCAGATAGGAGGTTATTTTAAGGCATGGAAATTAGAGTTTCAAAGGTTGAAATTAAATGGTAAAAACACTCTTTTAAACCCAATGATTCTTTACACTATTTTACCCTTGATCTTATTTTATTTAATTTTCAATACATACGGAGCTGAAGTAACTTTAATTTATTTTATAACTTCTATTTATGGTATATCAGTTTTGGAAGCCCAAAATTATTTTTCACATTATGGTTTACGAAGAAAAACACTTAAAAATGGTAGATATGAAAGGGTTAAACCGTTCCATTCCTGGAACTCTGATCATCTAATTGGACGAGTACTTTTATTTGAGTTAACCAGGCATTCTGATCACCATCATTCCGGCTCAAAATCATATCAAGTTTTAGATTCAAAGGAAGACAGTCCAATTTTACCCTTTGGGTATCCAATGATGTTAGTGCTTTCTTATTTTCCCTTCATTTTCATACCGCTAATGAAGAAACATTTAAAAAAGTATAATTTTAATTAAATATATAAATTAGTAAGAAGTTTTAAATTTTAAAATTAAGTTCTAAATTCACGAAATATATCTTATCAAATTTCTAGAGTAAGTATTTTAAAATGCCAGCGCTTAAATAATAATTGATATTCAAAACAAAAAGAGAAAATATCTTTTGAAATATTGCAAAACCTCCTTTGTTAGCATTTTTATTTTTTCAGTATTGGTAATTGTAACTTCATGTGATCATTCAAATATTAAAAATATCAACCAGAATAATTTAAAAACTGAAAGCAGCGCATATCTTCTTCAACATGCCAAAAATCCTATTTATTGGCAACGATGGGATGAAAAAGTTTATAAAAATCAAAATCCAAATGAAAAGCTTCTTCTAATTAGTATTGGTTACTCCAGTTGTCATTGGTGTCATGTAATGGAAAAAGAAACTTTTGAAGATTTCGATGTAGCAACTTATATGAATGAAAAATTTATAAGTATTAAAGTTGACCGTGAGGAAAATCCTGAAGTTGATAATATCTATATGACCGCCACCCAAATGATGACGGGAAGTGGAGGTTGGCCATTAAATGTAATATGCCTACCGGATGGAAGGCCAGTTTATGGAGGCACTTATCACACAAAAAATCAATGGCTTGAGGTATTAGGTAAAATTCAAAGTCTTTATGAAAATGACAAAAAACAACTTTTAACATTTGCTGAAAGAGTAGAAAAAGGGATTCAAGAAGTTAACCGTTTTGAATACACTAAACAAGATAAGTTATTACAACCCGAAATACTTCAAAATGAAATGTCTTTTTGGTCAAGTAATTGGGATTTAATTAATGGAGGTGAGAATCAAAATCAAAAATTTATAACACCAGTAAAATTAAATTATATTCAACAATATCAGAATGTCAATAAGGATAAAAAAATCGAAGATTACTTAAAAAAAACATTAAAAAATATAGCTAATAGTGGAATAGTTGATCATCTAGAAGGTGGTTTTTATCGATACACTATAGACCCGGAATGGAAAATTCCTCATTTTGAAAAAATGCTTTACGATAATGCTCAACTTTTAACTCTTTATGCAAATGCATATAAAGAATTTAAGATCCCACTTTTTAAATCGACCGTATATCAAACATTTACTTTTCTCCAAAACAGAATGGAAAATAACGAAGGTGCTTATTTTTCTGCAATTGATGCTGATAATGATCAAGGAGAGGGGCGCTATTATATGTTCAGTATTGAGGAACTTAAAAAAGTTGCTGGTCGTGACTTAGATTTGATTTTAGACTATTACCAAATTGATTTAGACGAACCAATTGAAAATTCTTTTTATCATTTGAGAAAAGTAGATAACTTTAATACTCTTCTGAAAAAATATTCAATCACTAATGATCAACTAGTCAAAAAGCAAAAGGTATGGGATAATAAATTTTCAGCATTAAAAGCGAAAAGGCAATTCCCTCTAATAGATAAGAAAATTATAACTTCTTGGAATGCGCAAATGATACTTGGATTATTAAGTTCTTTCGAGGCCTTTGGAGATGAGCAATTTCTTAACCAGGCAAAGAAAATATTTTCTTATTTAGAAGAAAATCTCATCTCTAGAGGCAAGTTGATGCACACTTTTCAAGCTAATGAATCAAAAATAGAAGCAAATTTGGAAGATTACGCCTTTGTAATAAAAGCTTCATTAGGCCTGTACCAGAATACAGGAAACACCTATTATTTAGAACAAGCTAATACGCTAACTCAAGATGCAATAATAAACTTTGAAACAACTGAAAATCCATTTTTTACCTATACTGAAAATCCAGTTCTTTTCTCTGAAATTATATCAATTGATGATAATGTCATTCCTTCTGCTAATTCGATTATGGCTGAAAACTTTTGGACGCTTGGTCATCTATTAGGGAATAAAGACTATGGCACTAAAGCTGAAAAAATGATTGGTGGAATAGTTTCTTATTTTAATGAGGGAAAAGGGAGTAATTATAGTCAATGGGCTCAATTAATTTCTAAAGTTGCTTATTCGTTTAAAGAGGTCGTGATTGTTGGGCCAGAAGCAACAAAAATTAATAAAGAAATTCAGCAAAATTACCTCCCTAATGTCCTTTTTCAAATCAGCGACAAACCTAGTGAATTACCATTGTTAGAAGATCGTTTTTTTAAAAAAGAAACTCTTATTTATGTATGTGAAAATAAAGTTTGTCTTCGTCCCTCAAAAAATATCTCAGAAGCGTTAGATCAGATTAATAATTAATGTTAGCCTTTTACTCTTTACATTAAAAATTCTATTTACAGAATAGTGAACTTTGTAAATAAATTAAACACAAGTTTTTTTTATTATAGGTTATTATTTTTGGACTTTGAGTGGATCCATTTTAAAAAATCTTTTTCTTCAAATGCATTATTCCAACTACCATGTCTAACATTTTCATATAAAGTCATTTTGGGGCTTCCACCTGCTTCTATGATTGCTTTAGCCATATTTAAAGAATGTTTTGGACTAACTACTTTATCATCTGAACCATGAAAAATCCAAACAGGAACTTTTGTTGCATATGATTTAGCTAACTGAGTAATTCCATTCCCACAAATAGGTGTTGCAGCGGCAAACATGTCTGGCCTTCTATATAACATTTCAAAAGTTCCCATGCCGCCCATTGAAAGTCCACTTACATAAATTCGTTGTTTATCAATCTGCTTTTTTTCTATGAATTTATCCATAAGCTTTAAAACAAGCCCTAAACTTTTATTAGGTTTTATAGTTTTATTTTCAAAATTTTTATCCCATTGATCTTTTGATATACTTGGCCATCTGTCATTTTTTGAACATTGAGGGAATATTACCCAAGATTTATATTCTTCTCTATTTTCTTTTTTTAAAAATAAATTTCCCCCATGTATAAGTTGAGAAACATTATCATTCCCTCTTTCACCTGATCCATGTAAAACTAAATGTAGGGGATATTTTTTACTTGAATCGTAATCTAGGGGCTTTAGAATTCTATAATTGAGAGTATCATTTTCAAAAACAAAAACATCTTTCTCGAATAATTCTAAATCTTGAGAATTTAAATTGCTCACTAAGAAAAGCAAAAATAGAAAGTATAAATTTTTCATTTTAATTTTTTAATTCTGAATAAAGTTAATAGTTATAATAGCTTTTACAAATTTTATAAAACTCAATTAAGTAAATTTAAAACTAAATAACTTTAGTAAGGGTATTCTCCCACATAGTTCCCTCCTGGGCTATATCTAGCAACAACAAATGTTTTACCACTTTTAGAAACAGCCATTGCCATTCCAACTTCAGTAGTATTTTTCCAAACCATTTGTGTGTAATGACCTATTTCATAAAAATCATTTTCTCCCGATAAAATAGGGGAATATGTATATAGCTCAATCTCCTCATACCAGAGTTGAGAAGCATTTCTTGCTGAGGTTAGAGAGTCTGTGGCTGTTGTATAAAATAAATTTTCTCCTTGGTCTGGACGAGAATCGTTTTCAGAATGATACATTCTTTCTTCATTAGCCATTATAGCGGCCCATTCAGAAGCATCTTTAGATAAAGAAGAAGACCATTTAAGATTGGGCACATCAACGTCAGAACGAGCATTATTATGAATGATTAAGGCTTGATCGATATCATCTTGAGTTAATCCATAAAGATTAATATTTAAATTTTCTTCAATATTATCAATTGCTTTCGAACAAGAAGAATACAAAACTATTATTAAAATAAAAAGTAATTTTTTCATATTTATTTTCTAAAATCCAACTTAATATAAATTAATTTATTTTAATCAAGAATTTTATTACATTAATTTAAATAACCTTATATTTATTAATAAGTTAGCCATAAACCGATAGAGCATTTTTTAATTTTTTTGGATTAAAAATTAAGCTTTTATTAAAACATGATAAAATGGATAAAATCAAGTACAAGAATACAGATTCTATTTGCGCTTGTAAGGTGTCATTGGATATTGTTGGAGATAGATGGTCATTAATAATTGTTCGGGATTTATTCAGAGGTAAAAATACCTACTCTCAATTTTTAAATGAATCAGCTGAAAGAATTGCATCAAATGTTCTTAGTGATAGACTAAAAAAACTTGTTGAATTTGAAATAATCAATTACAGAGTTAATCCTTTGGATCGAAAAATAAAAGAATATTATTTAACCGATAGAGGTGTTGATTTGTATAATATTATTTATGAATTACAGAATTGGACCATTGATAATGTAGACTTTAATCAATCTAGTAATACAAAAGAGTTTAAAAAATTAACTAAATCGAAACCCAAGGATATTATTATTTCAAATTTTAAAAGTCAATATAAAAAACTAAGAATGAAAAATTTTGGAAATTAGCCGTATAATTGTTTATTGCAAGTAAAAATATTGTATATTTATATCAACCATAAATCATTTCTCAGATGATTACTTTAAAAAAGCTATAAATTAAACTTGTAGCTTTTTTTTGTTTTTACTATCAAGGATTTAGTATTTAAACAAAAAATTAAAAAGTATATTTTGCTGATGTCTTATAATTCTTGGCCAATCTTTTCTTACCTCAGTAAATATCTCAATAAATATTATTTAAATTACAAGGGTTTTCGAGCTTAAGACTGTATAATATAAAAGTAAAAAAAGAATGATTTTCAATAAAACACCTCTACACCTTATACTTATTTTAATAACATCAGTAATTAATTCACAAACATTGATTCAAGCTGGTTCCCTCAAAGATCTAAAGTTGTCTCCCAAAATTGCAATCGCTGGCGGAGGAACACCAATGGATTGGGCCAATTTAGAAAAATATAAAAATAATAATAAGGAGTTAATTAAAGTACCCGATGAAAACCGTGTTGTGTTCATGGGTAATTCAATAACTGAGAATTGGAGTTCTTATAGGAAGGATTTTTTCATTGACAATCCTTTTATTAATAGAGGTATTGGAGGTCAAACCTCTCCACAAATGCTGATTAGATTTAGGTCTGATGTAGTTAATTTAAAGCCAAAAAGTGTTGTTATAATGGCTGGAACAAATGATATTGCTGGAAACACTGGTCCAATTAGTATTGAAAATACTGCAGAAAATATATTTTCAATGGCTGAAATTGCTATCGTAAATAATATTAAGGTATTTATATGTTCAACGCTCCCTGCAATTGATTTTCCTTGGTCACCTGGATTGGAACCTGCACAAAAAATTATTAAACTTAATTCTATTCTAAAATCTTATTGCAGTAAAAACGATGCAATATTTGTTGATTATTACCACTCAATGTCTGATTCTAAGGGCGGTTTAAAAGTTCCTGAATATACTGCAGAAAATGATTTAGTACATCCAAATGTAGCAGGTTATAAGGAGATGGAAAGAATTATTTTGTCATCTTTAAAATTATAGATTTTCAATTAAGAAACTATAATTTCAAATTTTTAACTTCTTCACGAAGTAGCTTGAAGGCTTTTGTTATATGACCCTCAACAGTTTTAATTGAAATATTTAAAGATTCCGAAATTTCAATATTAGATAGGCCACTTTGTTTACTAAGAGTAAATATTGCTTTTGTTTTTGTTGGAAGTTTACTAATCATAAGATTCATTGATTTCAATTTCTCTGATAAATCTTCATCACTGTTATTTGTTGCGAATTGGTTTAGCATAAAATAATACTGATCATGCAGTGCTGACATTGACTTTTTTTTGCGATAATCATCAATAAACTTGTTGTATGTTGATTTATACAAATAAGATTTCAAAGAATAATCAGGATTTAAGTTATGCCTAGTTTCAAAGACAGTTATGAATACATGCTGGACTATGTCTGATGATAATTCACGATCAGAGCATAAGCTTAATGCATAAGCAAATAATTGGTCACTGTATAAATTGACAATTTCACCCCAAGCTGAGGCATCATTATCCTTAAGTTTCTTTATTAAATTTTGATTATTTAATTCCACTTTATTTAACTAAATAAAAACTAAATGTAAAAAAAAAACCCTACTCTTTAAAATAGTCTTAAAATGAAGTGAACATAGAATACCTGATTGTTGAAATAAAAAACATCTCAAATCAAAAAATTAGTATTAGATTTTTTTCAATTTTAAAAGGGTTAATTTTTCTGGCACCGTAATAAGATTAGCTATGGGTAAAAATATAGAGAACATAATATCAAAATTCTTCAGAAATAGCATATCAAATGAAGAACTTGAACTGCTTTTGAATTTTATTTTAAAAGATGAGAATTATAACTTATTCAATGAATATGTCCAAATTAATTATTTATCAAATCTTTCAATGAATCAATCGGATAAGACATCATTAATTAATGAGCTAGAATCTAGAATTAAAAAATCCAAAAAACAAGCTGCTATTAAATTATTTGTAAAAAACCTTATGAGGGTTGCAGCAGTATTTGTCGGAATACTAGGAGTAGCCTATTTTTTAAATTATGAAAGAATTCTAATTGAATCTAAAAACATCATTTTAACGACTTCAAGCGGTGAAAAAATTATTTTAGATTCTAAATCAAACAAAAGAAGTACAAATAAAACTAGTTTAGATAAACTTGAAGGATTGGTTAATTCAGAAATCAACGCCCTTGTTTATGAAAAGGATGTCGCTTTACAAGCATTAATTAAAAACACGATAAAAGTACCATACGGTAAAAGGTTTAAGCTAACACTCTCAGACGGAACAATCGTTCATTTAAATTCTGGATCCTTATTTACATATCCTGTGAGTTTTATTGAGGGTAAGGATAGAGAGGTGCATGTTTCTGGTGAAGCATTTTTTGATGTTTACAGTGATAGTTTAAATTCTTTTAAAGTTTATTCTACCGGATCCTCTGCTGAAGTCTTTGGAACAAAATTCAATTTTAAAAATTATGAAGAGGATAACTTTTCAGAGATTATATTAACGGAAGGCAGTTTGGGGGTCAAAAATACTATAGATAAGAGTGAAGTTGTTATTATAAAGCCCGGCGATATGGCCAAAGTAGATTATTCTCTAGGCAAAATTGAACTTTCAAAAGTAAATACTGTTTTATACACCTCTTGGGTTGATGGAAGAATAATTTTCAGAAATGAAAATATTAATAATATGATTACAAAATTAGAAAGAATCTATGACGTCATAATTATCAATAATAACATTGAATTAAACAAAATGTTTATCAATGCCACTTTTTTAACCGAAAAGGAAACAATTCAAGATGTTTTAGACTATCTGGCAAAAATATACAAGGTAGACTATCAAATAATGAATAATAAAATAATAATTAATTAAAATTAACAAAAAACGGGTCCTTGTTTTGAAGCAACAAAAACCCGCGGAATTAAATAGCAATCAGTCAATAATTACTAACTAACAATTAAATATATGAATTTACAAAGTACTATACCCTATCTAGGGTTAGAAAACAGAAAGCGTTTTTTATTAAACATGAAAATATCTGCCTTACTTAGTATAATTATGGTTTTTTCCACTTTTGCGAATTCGTACTCTCAGGTCGAAATAAGCTTAGATGTGCAAAATCAACCAATTATCAAAGTATTAGATAAAATTGAATCAGAAACTGATTTGAGATTTATATTCGGAAGTGAAATATATGACTTCCAGAAACTCATTAGTGTATCGGTTGAAAAAGCAAAGCTTAATGAAGTAATCAAATTAATTTTTGAAAATAGATTAAGCTATGATTTAAATGAGAATGTGGTTTTGCTTAAAAAATCTTCACAAGATCAAATTGTAATTAATACTGTTAAAAATAAACCAGAAGTAATAGTTACAAAAATAAACGAGGAAGACATTATTCAAATCACTGTAGAAGGTATCGTTACTGATAGTAAAGGAAATCCACTTCCAGGCGCATCTGTAATAGAATCTGGTACTGGAAACGGAACAACTACAGATTTCGACGGAAATTTTTCATTAACTGTTGATGAAGAAAATCCAACCTTGGAAGTCACTTTTATAGGTTTTATAGCACAGAATGTTGTAGTTGATGGTGATTCAAGCGTAAATATTATGTTAATGGATGATATTGCTGGTTTAGATGAAATTGTTTTAACAGGTTATGGATCTCAAAATAAAAGAGATATCACCTCATCTATTGCTGTTTTAGATCTAGAAGGAGTTTCTGAAAAGGCAAATGTAGATTTAGGACAATTGTTACAAGCTAGAGCCGCTGGAGTAAGAGTAGTTCAAAATACAGGAAAGCCTGGTGCTTCTCCACAAATATTTATTCGTGGTATATCGTCACTTTCTGGAAATACTCAACCACTTTACGTTATAGATGGTGTTGTTTCTTATTCTACAGCTGCTATTGATCCAAATAATATTGAAGATATAACAGTATTAAAAGATGCATCTGCAGCAGGTATATATGGTGCCGCTGGAGCAAGTAATGGTGTTGTTTTGATAACTACCAAAAAAGGAAAAGCAGGAACATTTAAGGCAAATGTTAACACATATACCGGTTCTTCACAACTAATTAATAAGATCCCACTTTTAAGCGCAAGTCAATTAGACGATTATCTTAACGAGCTAAACGATACATCAGTAACTTATTCTGCAGGTGTTAATAATGATTGGCAAGATTTATTATATCAAACTGCAGCTCAAACTGGAGTTAATGCGTCAGTTTCTGGAGGTTCAGAGAGTGGTTCTTTTTATGTTGGTCTAGGGTATTTAAATCAAGAAGGAATTGTTCGTACTTCTGAGAATAAAAGATATTCATTAGCAATTAATTTAGATCAAGAAGTTAATGATTGGCTTTCTTTTGGCACACATTTTACTTACACTAGATCAAATATTAAATCAATTCCTGATGATATGGGTGCTAGATATGGAGGCGCTATATCCTCTGCACTTCAGACTCCTCCATTTCAGGAAATCTTTGACGAAAATGGATTTTATACAGTTTCTGCCGGTGGTACTGGATTTGGGTTAGAAAATCCATTGAGTTATGTATATAGTACTGATAATTTAAATGTGATTAATAATATGGTTGCAGATGCTAATTTTGCTATTCAACTTCCTTATAATTTGACATTCAAATCACAAATAGGGATTATCCTTTCAGGTAATCGATTCAACTCATTTAGAGACCCAACGCTTAATGGAATATCAGCTGCTTATAATGGTGAGGGACAATATAACACTGGCGAGACTTTACGTTATATATTTGATAACACTTTAAGCTATGATGAGGTTTTTGATAAGCATAAACTAGGGGTTGTTATTGGTAGTAGTATTTCAGATGAAAACAGGATTTCTAGTGCACAAACTAAACGTAATTTTGCTTCTGAAACTGTTAGAACACTGAACACCGCTTCAGAAAACTTTTCCCAATCCTCAGATGCAGGATCTTGGTCATTAGAGTCATATTTTGCCAGAGCAAATTACAGTTATGATGATAAATACCTTTTAACGGCTTCCATAAGAACAGACGGTTCATCCAGAATTGCTCCTGACAACAGATGGGGAGAATTTAAGACAATTTCCGCTGGATGGAATTTATCTAATGAAAGTTTTATGGAAGGTGTAGACTTTTTACAAAATTTAAAGCTAAGAGCAGGTTATGGGGAAACAGGTAATTTACCTAGCGCACTAAACGCATATGCTAATATAGTCAATGTTAGTGTGTTTCCTGCAGACGCTACCAACTTGAATCCAGGAAGATTACCAAGTACTCAAGCTGGAAATGCTGATTTACAATGGGAAACTTCAGACCAAATTAATGTTGGCTTAGACTTTTCTGTTTTAGACAATCGAATTTATATTTCTGCAGATTATTATACCAAACGCACAGAAAATATGATTTTCCCTTCAACACTGCCTAAGAGTACTGGTTTCTTAACAAAAGTGATCAATTTAGATGGTGTTATTGAAAATACTGGTTTTGAGTTTGCAATAAATGCCTGCTTAGTTAATACTTCTGATTTCAGTTGGAATTCATCACTAAACATGTCTTTTAATGATAATATTGTTATGGATATACCTGAAGATGAAATAATATTTTCTACTCGATTACAAAACCTGGGTGGAAACTTATCTATCACAAAAAATGGTATACCTATAGGTAGCTTTTGGGGATTAAATGCAGAAGGTGTTGACCCTCAAACAGGAGATATGATTTTCACTGATAATAATGGTGATGGAACAATAACACCAGATGACAAACAGGTTATTGGTAATCCAATGCCAGACTTTACCTATGGATTTGTTAATGAATTTAGTTATAAAAATTTTGATTTAAATGTAGTTATAGATGGTTCTTATGGAAATGAAATTTATAACACCGGTAAACAGAATCTTCAATCTATGAGATTTTCTGAACAGCAATCTGCAGATGTTGCAGACCGTTGGAGAAATCCTGGTGATCAAACCGACATGCCAAGGGCAACTTTAGTTGACTCAAATTTAAATTCATTTATAAACACACGTTGGATAGAAGACGGTTCTTACTTAAGAGTAAGAGATATTAGTTTATCATATAACTTCGGGCAGAATGTAGTAGAAAAGCTAAGTATTTCTGGTCTTAGGATTTATGGAAACTTGAAAAACTGGTTTACTATTACAAATTATTCTGGTTATTCTCCAGAGGTGAATAGATCTTTAGGTGGTGTAGATTCAGTTGCATTAACTCAAGGTGTCGATTACGGGACATACCCTCAATCGAAAACTTTTTCAGTAGGTCTTAATGTTGAATTTTAAAAAAAAGATCCAGGATGAAAAAAATAAACAACTTAATTATTAAAGGAAAAATTAATATTATGAAAAATCAATTTAACTCAAAGATGATATTAGCTTTATCGTTAATAGCATTTTATTCATGTACAACCGATGACTTTTTAGAAAAGCCTCCTCTAAATGAATTGTCTACAGAAGTTTCATATGCTTCTAAATCGGATGCAGAGGCAGCTGTGGGTGCAATTTATGGTATGCCTGCACAAATGAATCAACACTACTATAAGTGGCAACACACATTTTTTAGTGATATGAGAGCTGATAATACCCATAGTGGTTTTGTAGCATCGATTATTAATGTTGAACTAGGACAACCTAATGCTGCAGATATAGAACCGATTGAATATCCATGGTCTCAGAATTATAGTTATATAGCAGCTGCAAACACTGTAATAGATAACATACCTGGTATCGAAGACCCTAAATTCACTGATGCAGAGAAGAATGTCATAATGGGACAAGCATATTTTTTAAGAGGTTATTATTATTTCCATTTAGCTAGGCTATATGGGGGCGTTCCTCTAACATTATCGACGACTGATACTGAAATATTAAAAGCTAGAAGCACACAAGAAGCTGTATTTGCTCAAGTTGAAAGTGACTTGTTATTAGCTGAAAGTCTATTACCTAAAGAGTATTCAGATAATTTTTTAACAAGATCTAGAGCTACTAAAGGAGGATCTCAGGCAATGTTAGCTAAGCTTTATGCTGAGACAGGAGACTATACAAAATCTGCTGAGTATTCCGGTAAGGTGATCAGTAGTGGTGTATATGATTTACTTCCTACATTTGATCATTTGTGGGATGGAGATCACGAATATAATAGAGAATCTATATTTGAAATGGTTCATGTTCCAGGTACAGATATTGCGACGTATGTTGGAGCACAGGTTTTACCGCCTGGAGACTATTCGCAATATGATGGTAATAAATCTGGTTTTAATTCTTGGGAAGTGCCCTATCACAGATTTAATACAATGAAAACAGATCTAGTGGCTGCTTTTAAAGAAATGGGAGATACAGTTCGAGAAGAGTCCACTATATTCTATGTTCCTTATGAATTGGCAACGCAGCCAAATTTTGGTTATCTCGAAGGTGAACCAATTGGGCACACATGGAAAATGGGAAGAACAGGAGAGATTTTTGATAAGCATAATGTCATTCTTATTCGTTTAGCTGATATTATTTTATTAAGAGCAGAAGCCCTAAATCAAATAGGACAAACTGGAGAAGCAGTAACTTTACTAAATCAAGTTCGAGCAAGGGTAAATCTAGCTCCCACGACAGCTTCATCAAGCTCTGAAGTTGCACTTGCTATTTTAAAAGAGAGAAGGTTAGAGTTAGTAGTCGAAAATAACCGTTTTTGGGACTTAAAACGCTACTACAACGACGATGCAAAACTTACCCAGCATATTAATGGTCAAACAGATAGTGCCGGGAATTCTTTTGGGGTTCAGACTACAGTTGGTAAAGTTTTTATTCCTATTCCACAATCAGAATTAGACGTTAATCCTAATTTAACACAAAATCCAGGATACTAATTTTCAATAAAAAATAACATTTACCCTTGCTTACCAAGGGTAAATGTTTATTTTAATAATTCATAAATTAACACTGATGATATCAATTGAAAGTGAAGAGCGCCCTTGGGGGCGATTTTTCGTTATACACGACCAGCCAAAATATAAACTAAAACGAATTGAAGTTGATCCTGGTGGAAGGCTCTCATATCAATACCATCACAAGCGATCTGAGGCTTGGACTATAATTGATGGGGTTGGAGATATAACCCTTAATGGGGTTACAAAAGAATATAAAGTGGGTGAAACTATTTTAATACCCCAAGGAGTTAAGCACCGTATTGAAAATAAAAAATCAGAAAAAGTTGTCTTTATTGAAGTTCAAACTGGCACCTATTTTGGGGAAGATGACATTGTTCGAATTGAAGATGATTATAATAGAGTTTAAGTAAATTAAAATAATTATAAATTTATTAATCCCTTTTATATCCAGACGTACCTTTTTCTATAAGTAAATTTTAAGATCATGATAAAAATTATACAAAAAATATTAATGGGCGTTGTGCTATTTTCAGTGCTTTCCTGTTCCGACAAAGTAAATAATAAAAATAGCTTATTAAATAATTCTCAATATTCGAGTTTAGTTGATTTAGTTAATCCTTTAATGGGAACAGACTCTAAATTCAGTCTTTCAAATGGTAACACATATCCAGCTATTGCCACCCCATGGGGAATGAATTTCTGGACCCCACAAACGGCTAAAATGGGAGATGGTTGGGCTTATAAATATGATGATGAAACAATCAGAGGAATCAAACAGACTCATCAACCAAGTCCATGGATTAATGATTATGCTTCTTTTTCTCTTATGGCAGTTACAGGAGAACTCAAATACCATGAAGATGAAAGAGCTTCTTGGTTTTCTCACAAAGCAGAAGAATCTAAACCACACTATTATAAAACGTATTTAGCAGATTATGACATTGTTGCGGAGGTGACTCCTTCAGAAAGAGCAGCCATGTTTAGATTCACTTTTCCTGAAAACGATTCTTCTTATATTATACTTGATGCCTTTGAGAAGGGCAGTATGGTAAAAATAATACCAGAAGAAAGAAAAATTATTGGCTATTGTAGAAATAACAATGGCGGTGTACCAGAAAACTTCCATAATTACTTTGTTGCTGTTTTTGATAAAGATTTTAAGTGGAAACATACTTGGTCTGACAATTGGAAATTAAATGAAAACTCCACAGACAGTGAAGGAGATCATGTAGGAGCTATAATTGGTTTTATGACTGAACAAGGAGAACAAGTTAATGTAAAAGTAGCCTCATCATTTATCAGTTTAGAGCAAGCGGAACTAAATCTTAGTCAAGAAATAGGACAAAAAGCTTTTAAAGATATTAAGTCACAAGCCAAAGCCTCTTGGGAAAATGAATTTCAAAAATTATTAGTTGAAGATGATAACGTTGACAATATTCGCACATTTTATTCTTGTCTCTATAGACTTTTACTGTTTCCTAGAAAATTTTATGAAGTAAATAAAGATGAAGAAATAGTACATTATAGCCCATACAACGGGAAAGTTTTACCAGGATATATGTTTACTGATAATGGTTTTTGGGATACGTTTAGAGCAGTATTTCCATTTTTCAATTTAATGTATCCAGAACTTAATAAACAAATCATGGAGGGCTTGGCAAACACCTATAAAGAATCAGGCTGGTTGCCAGAATGGGCAAGTCCAGGGCATCGACAAAGTATGATTGGTTCAAATTCTGCGTCTATAATTGCAGATGCTTATTTAAAAGGGAACATGAATGAGAAGGATGAAGCTGTTTTGTTAGAAGCTGTTTTAAAAAATGCGAATATAAACGAAGGACGCCCAGAACAATCTGTTGGAAGAGAGGGAGTTGATTATTACAATAAACTAGGCTATGTGCCTTATGATGTTGGAATCAATGAGAATGCTGCCCGCACATTAGAGTATGCTTATGCAGATTTTACAATTGCAGAGATGGCTAAAAAGATGAACAAACCAGAAATATCAAAAAGGTTTTATAAGCAATCTAAAAATTATAAAAACTTATTTGACCCAGAAACCAAATGGATGCGTGGGAAAAATGAAGATGGTGCTTTTCAATCGCCTTTCAATCCTTTAAAATGGGGTGATGCTTTTACAGAGGGGAATAGTATACATTATACCTGGTCGGTTTTTCATGATATTCAAGGTCTTATAGGCCTAATGGGTGGAGACTCAGAATTCACAAAAATGTTAGATACAGTTTTTACAATGCCTCCAAAATTTGATGACTCATATTATGGATTTACTATTCATGAAATTAGAGAAATGCAGATTGTAAATATGGGAAATTATGCACACGGTAACCAACCAGTGCAACATATGATTTATCTATACAATTATGCTAAACAACCTTGGAAGGCCCAAAATAAAGTTAGGGACGTGATGAAAAAGTTGTATTCTGCCACCCCAGATGGTTATTGTGGTGATGAAGATAACGGTCAAACCTCTGCTTGGTATGTTTTTAGTGCTTTAGGTTTTTATCCGGTCACCCCAGGTGTACCACAATATGTTTTTGGAAGTCCTCTCTTTGAGAAGGTAACAATGAATTTACAAAATGGAAATAAATTCACAATTAATGCAAAAGATAATAAGTATAACAATCACTATATAAAATCATTGAAATTAAATGGAGCTAATTATAATAAAACATGGATTGACTATAATGATATCCAAAAAGGAGGTAGCTTAAATTTTGAGATGGATAGTAAGCCAAATAAAGATTTTGGAATTAATAGCGCATCCAGACCTTTTTCTTTTACTAAAGATAACTAACGAGCCTAATTATTCTTAAAAAAAAGTCATGAGAAAGATTTTAGGGTTATCGATTGTTTTTATTTTTTTTAATGCATGCGTATCAGAAAACAAACAGTTTACAAAACTGAGCTCTAGTTTTAGTAATATTAATTTTAAGAATAAACTTTACGAGACCAATACTCGAAACTATTTCACCAACCCATATATGTATTTGGGGGCTGGTGTTGCGGCAGGAGATTTTAATAATGATGGGCTAGAAGATCTGTTCTTTTCAGGGAACATGGTTCCAAATAAACTTTATATTAATCAAGGGAATTTAAAGTTTAATGATATAAGCGAGTCTGCTGGAATTGAAGGAGATGACCGGTGGTATTCTGGCGTTACCCTAATTGATATTAATAATGATGGTTTTCTCGATATATATTGTTCTGTAGGAGGGGAGAATGGACCTAACAACAATATTTTATTTATTAACAACCAAGACAACACATTTACTGAAAAGGCAAAAGAATTTGGAATAGACGATGACGCTTATAGTATGCACTCTACTTTCTTTGATTACGATAAAGATGGAGACTTAGATCTTTATGTGGCAAATTACCCTCCTACTAGCTTTACTGCTCCTGTTGACTATTACAAATACAGGATTGATAATCATCAAAAACGTGATTCAGATCATTTATACCGAAATGAGGGTGATCATTTTGTTGACGTGACTGAGGAATCGGGAATTAGTAATTTTGGATTAAGCTTAGGTATTGTTGCTTCTGATTTTAATAACGATGGGTTTCCAGATGTATATATATCCAATGATTTTAGTTCTCCAGATTTTATGTATATGAACAATGGAGATGGAACATTTACAAATGATATTCTTAACACACTTCAACAAACTTCATTGTTTGGAATGGGTGTAGATGCTTCTGATTTTAATAATGATGGTTGGGTAGACATTTTTCAGCTTGACATGAATGCTGCAGATAATTTTAGATCTAAAGCCAACATGTCATCTATGAATCCTCAAGTATTTTATCAATCGGTTGCGTTGGGCTTACACCATCAGTATATGCAAAACTCTCTTCAAGTAAATCAAGGAAATTTAATTAGTAATTCTCCAGCTTTTAGTAATATTTCACGTTGGAGTGGTGTGTCATCAACTGATTGGAGTTGGGGAGGGCTATTTGCTGATTTTGATAATGATGGATGGAAAGATCTCTATGTAACTAATGGTATTAGAAGAGATGTAAATAACAAAGATTTTTATAATGAAAACAGAGTATTTTTCAATAAAATGAAAAATGATCCCAATTATAAAAACAAACAAGAGGAGTTCAAACTATTATCTTATTTAGAAAAGATGCCTTCTGAAAAGCTAACTAATTATTTATTTCAAAACCAACAAAACCAAGGTTTTGAAAACAAAAATATTGAATGGGGACTTGATGAAAAAACATTTTCTAATGGAATGATCTATAGCGATTTAGATAATGATGGTGACTTAGATTTAGTTGTAAACAACCTGGAGGATCTTGCTAGTATATACAGAAACAATAGTATAAATACCAATTTTATTGGATTTGAGTTAGAAGGTAAAAATAATCAAACTCCTATTGGCACTAGAGTTCATTTAAAAGCAAATGGGCAATACCAAATGCAAGAATTAAACCTAAGTAGAGGTTATCTTTCGTCTGTCTCACCACGTATTCATTTTGGATTAGGTGCTTCAACCCAAATTGATGAAATAATAGTTGAATGGTCTGATGGAACTCAGACTAAAGTAGAGAACAGTAAAGTAAATACTTACAATGCGATTGCATATAATACCCAATCTGTATCTTTAAAAGAGTTAAAAAGTGAAAGTAAGGTAAAACGCTTTGAAACAATTCCACAAAAAGAACCTTTTACACATGACGAAAATCGATACAACGATTTTAAAGATGAGGTCTTGTTACCTCATAAAAATTCAACTTTAGGTCCAGCTCTAGCTGTAGGAGATTTGAATAATGATAAACTTCAGGATTATTTAGTTGGAGGAGCTATTGGACAACCAACAGCACTTTATATTCAGAAGAAAAATGGAATATTCACTAAAGTTAAAGTACCTGTTTTTGAAAAAAATAAACTTTATGAAGATTTAGGTATTCAAATTTTTGATGCAGATAATGACGGGGATCAAGACATTTATATTGCTAGTGGAGGAAACGAATTTGAAGAAGGGTCAGAGGTTTATGAAGACCGTTTTTATGAGAATAAAGGAAATTTAGTTTTTGAGAGAAGTAAAACTGCAATACCTAATACTCCTATTAGTGGGCTTGAAGTTTCTGTTAACGACTTTGATAAGGACGGGGATCTGGATCTGTTTGTAGGAGGCAGACTAAGTCCAAAAAAATATCCTTATCCTGCTAGCTCGAGAATATTAGAAAACAAAAGCTCGAATGGCTTTATAAAGTTTATTGATGTAACAGATCAAAAATTAAATAAATTAAAAGATATTGGATTAGTGACAACATCAAAATGGGTTGATTTAGATGGTGACACATGGGAAGATTTAATTATAGCTGGAGAATGGATGTCAGTTCGTTTCTTTAAAAATAATTCAGGTGATAACTTTACTGAAGTTACAGATCAAGTTTTTAAAACTGACTACCGTGGTTGGTGGTATGATATAGAAAAAGGAGATTTTGACAACGATGGCGATGTAGATCTAATTTTGGGAAACTTAGGGTTAAATTATAAATATCAAGCATCAGAAGAAAAACCATTTCGCGTTTACTTAAATGACTTTGATAAAAATGCGACATATGACATCGTGTTAAGTTATAAGTCTGATGATACAGAGTACCCAGTTCGTGGAAGACAATGTTCCTCACAACAAATGCCCTCAATTAAAGAAAAATTTAAAAATTACAACTCATTTGCCAGTGCATCTTTGGAAGAAATTTATTCTGATGAAATACTTGAAGAATCGTTAAAATATGAGATTACATCCTTTCAGAGTGTTTATTTAGAAAATAAAGATGGAGTTTTTAATGCTAAAGAATTACCTTATCAAGCACAATTATCAAACATTAATTCCATTGTTGTTAAGGATGTAGATAGTGATGGAAACTTGGACGCTTTACTTGGAGGTAATCTTTACAATGCAGAAGTAGAAACACCAAGAAATGATGCTAGTTATGGTTTATGGCTTAAAGGAGACGGAAAAGGTGGATTTAGAACCCAATTACCAAGAGAATCAGGGCTCGTAATGCGTGGCGATGTTAGGAATATCAAAACTATTCAAGTGGGACAAGAAACTCATCTAATTGTTGCAAAAAATGATGAAGCTATACAGCAAATAAAAATCAATTAATTTAAACTTTGATATATGAGTAACTTTAAAAAATTAGAGGTAGTACCTAAAAAGGTTCTCATCCCCTTTATTTTAGTTACTTCATTATTCACACTATGGGGGTTTGCTAATGCAGTAACCGACCCTATGGTCCAAGCATTTAAAAAAGTATTAGAACTTTCTAATTCTCAAGCAGCTTGGGTACAAATGGCATTTTACGGAGGGTATTTTTGTATGGCATTACCAGCTGCGATGTTTATGAGAAAATATTCGTATAAAACTTGTATTTTAATTGGTTTAGGATTATATGCTACAGGCGCTTTACTGTTTTATCCTGCAGCATTAAGTGAAAAATTTTGGTTTTTTTGTCTAGGACTATATATCCTAACTTTTGGGCTGGCATTTTTAGAAACAGCAGCTAATCCTTATGCTCTGGCATTAGGACCCAAAGAAACAGCTACACAACGTTTAAATTTAGCCCAAGCTTTTAACCCTGTGGGACTTATACTAGGTTTACTGGTTGCTCAACAATTTGTTCTAAAAAAATTGAAATCAGATGATATTGCGGATTTTAGCTCTTTAGATGAAGCTTCTAAAATTTTAATCAAAACCTCTGATTTATTAGTTATTCGTGATCCTTATGTTATTCTAGGGTTGGTACTAATTGGAGTTTTTATCTTATTTGCAATTATTAAAATGCCACAATCCAAAGATGAAAATGCGATGCCTGATATTAGTAATACATTTTCAGCTTTAGCTAAAGATAGGAATTACGTCTTAGGCTTGTTGGCTCAAATTTTATATGTAGGCGCACAGATAATGTGTTGGACTTATATCTATCAATATGCAGAAGGTATAGGAATGGATAGTGTGAGTGCGGGCTATTATCAAATGGTAGCATTTGTACTTTTTACTGTTGGACGCGCAATAGGTACATATTTATTAAGGTTTATGAATTCCGGAAAATTACTAATGTATTTTGCCTTATTTGCAATGGTATTTGTTTTAGGGACTATTTTTATAAATAGTACAGCTGGACTCTATAGCCTAGTAGGAGTTTCTTTTTGTATGTCTTTAATGTTTCCAACTATTTATGGTATTGCTCTTGGAAACTTAACAGAAGAGCAATCTAAAGTAGGTTCTGCCGGTTTAGTTATGGCCATTGTAGGAGGTGCTTTATTACCAAAACTTCAAGGGAATATTATTGATGCTGGGGGTAATGGTGTTTCAGACATACTTATTTTAGGTGTTTCTGAGGTGAACTTTTCATTTATACTTCCCCTATTGTGTTTCTTTTATATTGCTTGGTATGGCCTGAGAATTAGCAGAAAACTTTTCGATTAAGAGTTAGCAGTTTACTTTTTAGATAAAGAGTTAAATAAAAAACTATCTTTCAGTATCAAAAAATCGATATAATGAAAAAAATGATGCTTATTCTAATGTTATTTTATGTGTCGTTTTCCTGTGCTGAAGAAAGTATTGATTCTAAGGAAAGTATTAATTCACAAGATCCATTTATTGGAGCTTGGACTATTCAAGGAGATCGAAGTTCTTTTTCAGAAATTTGGTTTATAAACTCTGATGGTAGTTTTACTTTAGATGACGTTATTACTGGCAACTGGTCAAATAAATCATCTGACTTTGATTTAGAAACTCAAAAGTATCAACTTATAATAAGTGAATATTGTCAAGGAGATGATTGTATTGAGAACTTCTCAATTACATTTTCATCAGATTTTAATAATGGGTCATTTATAAGAACGGTTAATGACTCTGTTGATGAAAACATAATAATGACCCGAATAATCAACTAAGATTTTTTAATAGATTTATAATTCTAACAATGAAAAACTACTCAGATTTTTTTAAGGATACAATTTCTAAGTTCTATAAATGCGAATTGAGAACTTGGAGAAAAATCTTTAAATACAAATATTAAACTATAAGTATTTTCAATTTAATTAAATCCTAGGACTATTGTATATTTAAATTCTAAACCAATTGAAATGAAGTTATTTATCACAAATCAAAATACTGCAGAAAGAGTAGTAAGATTTATTGTTTCAGTCTTTTTATTACCTGCACCATTTATTTATCAGAATAATGCATTTGCTATTGCTCAAGCTACCATAGGAGGAGTTTTGTTGTTTAATGCATTTTCAGGAATGTGTGTTATTTATCGACTTTTTGGAGCGGATACATGTAAAGTTTAAATCACCTCAATTTTAACATAATTATTAATAAGAACTTCTTTGTATTATTCCCCGATATTTACAATTAACCTATTATAATGAAAAAGCTTTTTTTTATTTTAATGCTTGTTCCATTTATTTTGCTTGGGCAAAATCTAACCTTTTCAGATGGGCCGTATATTTTTATTAAAAAGGACAGGCTAGTTGAAAAATCATTAATAAACGGTAAGGTTATAACAAAGGATTTAGAAATAAATAGATACGATACAATTTATTATCCTGCAAAATCTAGTTTTAGTAACGTAAATAAAATAGCTGCTTTGAGTGATATTCATGGGCAATTTGATTTACTTGTTGCTTTACTAAAGAATAATAAAATAATTGACAACAATTTAGATTGGAGTTTTAATAAGGGTCATTTAGTAATTGTTGGAGATGTTTTTGATAGGGGAGATAAAGTTAACCAGATACTTTGGCTGTTATATAAGCTTGAAATTCAAGCAAAAAATATGGGGGGTCGTTTACATTTTCTTCTTGGTAATCATGAATATATGGTTCTTCAAAAAGATTTAAGATACATTAACAGAAAATATAGATTTTCAGCAAAATCACTTGATTTAAAATATGATGAACTATACGGAAAAGAAACAATTCTAGGTAGGTGGCTACGATCTAAACCAACTATAATTAAAATTAACAATACTGTTTTTACTCATGGTGGAGTATCAAAAAAATTTATAAAAAACAGAGGTGTTGATTTTGATGAGATAAATGATTTAATGAGAAATAATATTGACTTTTCTCCAAAAAAAATGAAATCCAGAGATTATTATAAATTGTATAATAGCGAAGAAAGTTTAGTTTGGTATCGAGATTATTTCAAAGAATACGGAGATGATTTAAGCGAAAAAGATATTTCAGAAATTTTAAAAAATCTAAATTCTAAGCACATAGTTGTTGGACATTGTCCATATGATGAAATTATTCCATTATACAACAATAGAATTTTTGGTGTAGATTCAAGTATTCAAAAAGGTATATACGGTGAGGTGTTATTTATTGAAAATGATCAATTTTCTAGAGGAAAGTTAAATGGAAAATTAATTAGAATTGAATCGGATGCTCAGTAATGTTTCATTAAATAATTTGATTCTATCGAATGTGTTTAATAATTGAACAGATTCCTGGTTTTTTGGAAGTTCCCTCTGTTAATATTTAAATTAATTTAAGTAATCTCGAAATTGTAGCAATGGTTTACCTTTTGCTATTTTATGATTGTATTAATTTAGAGTTTAAGGCAATAATTATAAAATGAAAACTAAAATTATGAAAAAGTTATTTATTATTATTTTGTTGGCTCCGTTAGTTTCTTTTGGACAAGATATAACAACATATTATCTTATTCGTCATGCTGAAAAAAACATAACAGATTTAACAAATAAAAATCCCCATCTAACTGAAAAAGGAAAACAGAGAGCGATTAGTTGGGTCTCTATTTTTAAAAATATACAATTCGATAAAATATATTCCACTAATCTTCATCGTACTATTGAAACTGCTAGACCTATTGCTTTGGAAAGAGGAATTTCAATTGAAAAATATGACCCTAAGCAACTATATAATGATGCTTTTAAAAAGCGAAATACAGGAAAGACAATCTTAGTAGTAGGTCACAGCAATACGACTCCTATTTTAGCCAACAAAATCTTAGAAAAAGATTATTACTCTGAAATTGATGAAAGTATTCATGGAAACCTATATATACTTCAAGTTTTTAATGATAATAATGTAACAAGTCAACTTATTTCAATTGAATAATTTACGAGATTATTAAAAAATTAAAAAAAGACCAAAAAACATCAAAAATTGATCAAAAAACGACAAAATTGATCAAAAAAAGGTCAAAACTGATTAAAAAACGCCAAAAACAGAGTTTTTATTAAAAGACTTTTTTTAGTTTTTAATTTTATTTAAGATAATTTATTTTTTCAAATTAGATATGGCTTTAACTAGGACAGCAGAATGAATGAGTGTAGTTGCTAGTTTTCCTTCTTTAGTAAATAATTCACCTTTAATTGATGCAATTTTTTTACCTACTTTAATTACTTCAGCTGTAGCAATTACCTTACCTGCAAATAAAGGTCTGTGGTGAATGCTGTGAAGATTTGTGGAGCTTGGATAGTAATCCCCTTTTGATTCATATATTACAAGTAAACTAGTTACATCATCTAACATGGAATTCATTTGACCACCTTGAACACTTTGATTAGGATTTAAAGTCATTGCTGAAAATTCAGCCTCCAATTTTAGAAACCCTTTCTTATACTCAAGAAACTTAAACTTGTAAAGCTTTCCTGTTCCTCCATACTCTTTATGAAAATTTAGATATTTTTCAAAATCAACTGATGTCTTCTCCAATTTAAAAATGATTATTTATTAATGATCTACGAATATAGCAAATCAAGGAATTTACTAAACATATACCCTCACAATATAAAATTTCAGCACCATTTTCTTATGCATCTCGATTGACAGAAACTATCCTTTTAGGAGTTATTGCAGGTCGTTTTCCAAACAAAACATTAAATTGGGATGGAGCCAATGCAAGGTTTAAAGAAGACGAAGCTAATCAATATCTTTTTGGATCTTATCGTAATTTTTGATAATAAAAATTTAATGTCCAATTAAAGAATATTTAATTATTCAACTCATAAAGTGTGTATCAATTATTTATTTATGATTTTCCTAAATGAATTCCATGAAACCACTTTTTTATCAACTATATGATAATATTCATAGAAGATTTCTGAATCAATTTCTGATTCTGGATTAGTGTTTTTGGAAGTAAATTGTGCATTAACCCAATCTCCTGTATCAACATCAGTTTCCTCTGAACCGTCATCAGTTGCTGCTAGTGCAAATGCATAATTAGTTGTCCAATCATAGGTATTCCCCTCTGCTTCAACTCTAGCAACTTCCAATTTAATTTTGTCAACAAATTCTTGAGGAGTTTTTGCAACATACCCATCATGGAAACTTAAAGATGCCTCATCAGCAATAAATGATTTAATTAATTCATAATCAAGTTGTGCCCAAGCATCATCTAACTTTTTAAATACTTCAACTGCTTCTTGAGATCCTATTTTTATTTCGGAATTTGTACCAGAGATAAAACCATTTGATGGTATTTTTTGGATAGGTTCTTGTTTGCATGAAGCAACTATTAGAACTAATAGAAATATTTTTTCCATTTTTAATTGATTTATGGTTAATAATATACTAAGTGAATAAAAATAAATTTAATTAATGGTTATAGTCTTTTTTAATATCAAACTAATGAGGTATTTAAAATAATTTCACAATTTAAAACTCCAGAAATAGGGCAATTTTTTTTTGCTTCTTCTGCAAATTCAATAAATTTTTCTTCATTTAAATCTGGTACTTTTCCTTTTAAGATTAATTCTATAGAGATCACTGAACCGTCAACAAATGTAAGTGTAGCATTTGTATTTAATTCAGTAGGATTAAAATTAGCTTCATTTAATACAAAAGCTAGTTTCATATTAAAACAGCCAGCTAGTGCAGAGGCAATGAGTTCTTCAGGATTAGTTCCAAGTTCACCATTATCATTTTCAAATCTAGTTTTAAAACTGTAAGGCATTTTATTAAACGCTCCACTTTGAGCTGTTAAGAATCCATTTCCATCAATACCATCTCCATTCCAAATTGCATTTACATTTCTTTTCATTCTAATTGATTAATTAATAATACCCAAATATAAAGAAGTCACTAAAATTATCGATGAAGATATGTGGAGGATTTGATTTAAGATCTTAACTATGGTCTTTTTCTTTTCTATAATTTAAATAAATCATTATAAAGAAATCTTTGAGCTAAATAAAACATATATTTCTGTCGAACAAAAAACCCTCCGTTTAGGAGGGTTTTTTTGTTTAAGTAGAAATTTTATTTTGCGAACTGTTCCATAGAAGAAATTTTTCCTTCTAAATTGAAATAAAAAATTTCCATTAGTTCTTTATCCCACTTTCTCCCATTTTTAAAAACTCTTGATTCAGTTCCTCTAACAATCACACCACTTGCAGCGTCGGTATTTCTAATTTTAATAGGAATTATTGCATTAAGCTTCCAGTTAACAGATTTCAAAGGTTTAAAGAATTCATCCAAATCGGATTTTTTATAATTAGTTTTTTGCCCTCTGTAGTCGTTTAATGTAAATTCTTCAGCCATAGCTTCTTTCATTCCTTCAGTATCCATATTATTATAATTTTCAACAAAACTTTCGATTATTTGTGTTTCATTTCGGTTAGAAAAAACAAAGGGTTTCCCTGTATTTTCATTTTTTTCATTACCAAAAAACTTTCCACCATAAGACATTCCAAAATTAACTGAATCTATCGCTTTCCACTGTTTAAAACTTTTCACCTTCCCATCATTATCTAGAACGAAAGATTCCATCAAATCAAGTTTTTCATAAGATCCATTTTTGTGGACTCTTTCTTCTTTTGACCAAGCCATTACTTGTCTAAAGTTTCCGCCATTTTGTAAAGGAATAATTTTATATGGTTTCATAGTTATACTTTCCATTGAATTAAGCCACTTAGAGTAATTTTCTTTTCGCTTATCATTCATATATTCTTCGGAATAATATTTGGATAGTTCATCTGCATTTTTTTCAGAATATGCACCTGCAAGCTTCTGTAAAGTCATAATATCCTGCTCTGACCCAAATGTATAGGGCTTTCCAGAATTTTCCCCTTCACCAAGCCAAACACCGCCACTATTATTACAACTAACAATAAATAAAGTTGTCATAAGTAAAAGTGATCTCATTATATAAATATTTTTCATTTTAATTGATTTATAATTAATAATCATCAAAATACAAAGAAATCCTTAAAGTTAACGGTGAAGATATACCGACTATTTAATGGTTTTCATTTTTTCTCTTCGTTTAAATGTATCAAATAGAATGAAATTATCACTATTAAAAATCCACCAAAAGTAAATATGTAATTAACTAAGAAAAATCGTAAGCCATTAAAATTAGTAGAACAATAAAGAAAACCCCAAGATTGATTTTGTTAAGGTATTCTATCATGTTCTAAACTAATAGAAATATATAATATTTTAAGACCTTATTATTCTTACTGAATTTAATTAAAAGGGTATGTCCGTGGTATAGTTTTATCTTCCGTTATAAACTCTTTTCAATTGTAGTTTTAACTTCATCAAGTGCATCAATAATTACTTCGTTAAAAGTATTTTGGCCAATGTTAGTAACATGTTTTGCTCCTTTTTGCTCATATACATTGTAAGCATTTTCTATTTTATTATATTCATTATCTCTAATATCACTAATTGTTGACAAAATAGATTCTACAATTTCTTTTTTCCTTTTTTTATAATACTCCATATCTTAAAGATAAAAAACTAAATCATTATTTTTAAAATTATTGAGAACCCCAATAGTTATTTAGTCTTTCAGTTTTAACCTAAATATTTTTGGATTTGAAATAAATCCAGTAGCATATAGGTATTTCTCATTTTTATCAAATGCGCAATTTGTAATATCCCCAAAATCTATTCTAGCGAGTAATTCTCCTTTTGGAGAAATTACTAAAAGTCCACCTGGTCCAGAAGTGAATAAATGTCCACTTGAATGAACCTTCATTCCATCGTAATTTCCTTCAAGATTCTCCAATAAATCACTTCCTTCAAAAAAGGTTTCACTTGTCATATCATTAAGATTAATTTTTATAATTTTTGCAGGCGTTTCAGAAAATGGATTACCCATTTTATTTACATAAAGAAATTTTTCATCTGGAGATAAAGCTAGACCATTAGGAGACTCGATATCTCTAGAAATAAGTTTCATTTCGTTATTTTTCGGATTAAACTTAAAGACCCCATTAAAGTCTAACTCTCTCATTTCCGTCTCAACGAAGCTAAATGTATTTAAATCAAAAAAAGCAAATGGAGGATCTGTAAAATAAATATCACCATCTTTTGAAATAGTTAGATCATTTGGGCTATTTAATCTTTTACCCTCATAATTATCAATTACTGTTGTAAAGTTTGGATTATCTGAGCTTTTGTTGGTGATCTTAGCTATTCTTCTGTCGCCGTGTTGACATAAAATTAAATTCCCTTCACTATCCAATGAAAGACCATTTGCTCCCAATAATCCTTCACCTAAATTAGGAGCGTATCCGGTATTACCTGAGGGCATAATATAATCTGTCAAACCGTTTTTTTCATTCCATTTTAATACTTTATTATTAATTATATCAACGAAAAGGAGTGATTTGGATCCCTCATCCCATACAGGTCCTTCCGGAAGGGATATTGAATCTGCCAAAATTTCTATATCAGAAAACGTATTAATTATTGAATTAAAAGACTGGTCATAAATATGAATTTTTGGATTTGGGGATGGATCAGGGTTATTACAATAGATAAAAAGTAATATAAAAGGTATTGTAAAAATATTTTTCATTTTATTGATTTATGATTAATAATATTCTAATATAAAAAACTCTCCAATATCTTAAAAACGAATTATCCCTTATATTATAATGTGTAATTAGTATTTACAAATAGTTCCGCTAAAAACAATACATTTATAGGGTATGAAAAAATTTGTCTTAATATTATTTTTAATGTTAGTTTCTTGCGGTGATAAAATTCCAGATGGCGAATACCGACTTCTTGATTTTAAAGATGAACATTTTGACCCTACAGATGAATATAATATTCCACAACAATACTTTACGTTTGATGGTTTAATATTTGACCATTACGTTATTGAAGATGGAGAAAGAGTTTATTATCAAGGAGAAAAAAGTACCATAAACTACAATTATTCTGATAATAGCTTTTCATATAAAATTAATGATACAACTGTTGAGTCAGGAATTTTTGAATGGAAATATTTTTTAAACAAGGACACACTAATTCTCAAAAATGAAATGAATAAAAGGGAGATGATTCTTTTAAAAGCAAGATAACTTCTAAAACTTTTTACCTACAAATTCGCTCTTCGAATTTGTACAGTTAAACTAGCTTACCATTTTGACAATATTTTTAGGCCAGGGGTCCTGAAAAACATAACCAATTTCCCAAAGTTTTATTTCTTCTTCTGTTAGAAAACAAGATTTTAAAGCATTTGTAAACTGATCTATTTGGGATTCATCACCTATGACAGTCAAGTCACAGCAACGATCTCCAAAACGACTAGATTTATTATTGAGTCTTGTTTTAAGTATTTTTATCTCTTCTTTTGAAAGACCGTGGTTTTTATCTTTAATAATTCCAAACATCCAGGAGCCCATAAATTCCAAATTAATACCACCACCAGCTTGATTCCAAAGTAGTGAGTGTTTGTCACGGCTTGCCAGCCAGAAAAATCCTTTACTTCGGAAAATTCTATCACCTAAGTGCTCATGGCACGTATCCCAGAGTCTCTGAGGATGAAATGGGCGCTCATCTTTTATTACAGTTGTTGCTAGATTATAAAATTTATATTTTTTTTCAGATTTAAACACAAATTAATACTTGTAGTATAAATGGCGTAATTAAAAAACTTTCGATTTTAGT
>Ga0233393_1000103_pt1 | contig 36417 bp, 29 predicted proteins | sample 21DmetaG_FD_183170 | JGI IMG/M metagenome (GOLD analysis project Ga0233393, IMG submission 183170) | Seawater microbial communities from Monterey Bay, California, United States - 21D | ecosystem: Environmental > Aquatic > Marine > Coastal | place: USA: California | collected 2016-10-24 | reverse complement strand
TTTGATTTTAATTTTATTTTTCACAAATTATGCCAAGCTATTTAATTCTGTCAATTTAATGTAAAAATGTCAGCCTGTCAGTCAGAATATTTAATAAAAGGTTAGTTGTCTATTTCAGGAATTTCATCTATCGATTGCTCTGGTATTTCAGGGATTGTTTGTTGCAATGAACCGTCATCTATTAGCTTCGAGTCCGATATCCCTTCTCCAGTTGACAAAGTCACATTTGAAATCAATATCAAAGCGAGCAAAAGCGTCGCTAAGATCCAAGTACTTCTATCCAAAAAGTCTGATGTTTTTTGAACTCCTCCAACTTGTTGAGTTCCTCCACCAAAAGAAGATGAAAGTCCACCACCTTTTGGATTTTGAACCATTACAACTAACACAAGAAGGAAGCAAACTACAATTATTAGAGCTATAAATATTGAAAATGTACTCATTAGATCAATTTTTCAGTTTTTGTAAATCTTTAATTTCTTTAATTCGGTCTGCAAAGAAACTATTTTTTTCTGGATATTTCAAGCCTAATATTTGATAGGCCTCGAGGGCCTTTACATATTTTTTTTGTTTAATAAATACTTTAGCCAAAGTCTCGGTCATTAATTCGTTAGAATTAACCCAACTTTGTTCACTTAAGTCTTCATTATTAATTTTACTTTTATCAGGAATAATTTTTTGCTGCTTAGCTAAAAAGGAATCTATTAATTCAAATTTATTTTCAATATTTGAAGTTTTTACGGGGGTTTGATTTGTTTTAAGGTAAGTCGCCCATTCATAAAAATGTAAGGCCTTTGGGATTATAGTTTGATTGTCTTTTTCCTTAGACTTCTCTTTTTGATTATTTTTTTCAATTCGCTTTTTCTTTTTTTCAGAAGCAGAAACAACTTCTTTAGATTTATGATTTGCTTTAGACCTATTAAATTGATCTTCGATAAATTCGTATAACAATCCACGATCATAAGTTGCAATTGCAGTATGAGATAGGGTTTTGTCAAAAATTTTTGGTTTTAATTGCTGAACAGACTTGAGATAATATGCTTGAATCAAATGAAAATTAGGATATTTTTTAACAAGTCCTTCTAAAATTTCAAAGTGTTGCTTATTATAAGGATCGAACTTATCTAGTAATTTAAACAAGGAATGTGCGTCATTTACTACCATTTTGCTAAAGTATCATTAAAAATATCTTGAGTTATTCGATCAAAAATTTCTTTATGAGCGGTGTCAATTACATCATAAACTTGTAATTCTGCAGGAAAATCATAAAAAAAAGAATATTTTTTCTCAAAATTATCTTCCTCTTTTTTGATATTAAAAAATCTAAAATCAACTGTCATTTCAAGACGATTTTGAGCAGCTGTAATTTCTGCAGTAGCCGACATTGGTGTTACACTATATTTGATTATTTCTCCCTCATAAACTAATTGACCATCTTCACTTACCAAGTTTAAGGTTGTTTGATTAATAATAATATCCTGAAGGGCATTGGTAAAGTCATTATCTAAACCTGGTTCTACTGTAGATCCTGGACGATTACCTGCAAGATTTTCAAAAAAATTGACTTGAAAAGTTGTGACTCCAGGGGGAATTGAAGCTCCTGTGAATGAATAAATACCGCACCCTTCGGTAATAATCATCAATAAAAACAATACAAATAACTTATTAAGATTCGATATCATTAAGATCAAATTGTTTGATTTTTCGGTAAAGGGTTCTTTCTGAAATTCCCAATTCCTTTGCTGCTAATTTACGTTTTCCTTTACTCCTAATTAAAGCCTGTTTAATCATTTCAAGTTCTTTTTCGTGTAATGACAGAGGTTCCTCTTCTTCAATAGTCTCAGCGTAATCATATTTTTCATTTGATTTTACTTTAGAAATATCTTGAACCTCTTGATTTATTGGAACAGAATCAAGACTTGAATTTTCTTCAGGATATGATTCTTTACCATAAATTTTTTCAATTAGATTTTGATTCTTTTCAGTCACTTTATTTTCAGAACCGTTATTTATTAAATCCAACGTTACTTTTTTTAAATCGTGGAGATCACTCTTCATATCAAAAAGCACTTTGTAAAGTATTTCTCTTTCTGAAGAGAAATCACTTTCTCCACCTTTTTTATTTACTAAAGCAGGAAGTTGCGATTCTCGATTAGGAAGATAGGAACGAACTCGAGCAGCATTTATTTTTCGCTCTTTCTCTAAAACTGATATTTGTTCAGCTACATTTCGTAACTGGCGGATGTTTCCACTCCAACGATAATCTGCTAATAATTCACGTGCGTGTTCATCTAACTGAATAGGAGGCATGTGATATTTTTGAGCGAAGTCAGAGGCAAATTTTCGGAATAATAAAACAATATCCTCTTTTCTCTCTCTAAGAGGAGGAAGACTAATCTCTACAGTGCTTAAGCGATAGTACAGATCTTCCCTAAACTTTCCTTTATCAATAGCATCCATTATATTAACGTTTGTAGCTGCCACAATCCGAACATTAGTCTTTTGAACTTTCGAAGATCCTACTTTCATAAATTCTCCACTTTCCAATACTCTCAAAAGACGGACTTGAGTTTGCAATGGTAATTCCCCTACTTCATCTAAGAAAATGGTTCCTCCATCAGCAACTTCAAAATAGCCTCCACGTGTTTGAGTTGCACCAGTAAATGCGCCTTTTTCGTGACCGAATAGTTCACTATCTATTGTTCCTTCTGGGATCGCTCCACAGTTAACGGCAATATATTTATTATGTTTTCGATGAGAATACTGGTGAATAATTTTAGGAATACTTTCTTTTCCTACGCCACTCTCTCCAATAACCAATACGGATATATCAGTATTGGAAACTCGAAGACTTTTTTCTAATGCTCGGTTGAGGCCTAGATTATTTCCAATAATTCCAAAACGTTGCTTTATACTTTGTAATGAATCCATATTAAATGTGGTTTGAAAGTTGTACTGCGTCTCCAATAAGGGTAGCTGATGTACAACTTGTAATTTTTACATCTACAAAATCTCCTATTTGATAGTTTTTTTTATGAAAAACAGCCACTGTATTTTGAGTAGTTCTTCCGCTCCAATAATCTTCTGATCGTTTTGAGGTTTTTTCAATTAAAACACAAACTGTTTTTCCAACAAACTTTTCAGTTCTGAAGCGGCTGTGATTTTGTTGTTTTTGAATGATTTCGCTTAATCTTTTCTTTTTGATTGTTTCAGGAATATCATTTTTAATTTTTCTTGCTGCTAATGTACCAGGCCGCTCAGAATACGCAAACATGAAGCCGAAGTCATACTTTACGTATTCCATTAACTCTAGTGTATCTTGATGATCTTGATCTGTCTCAGTTGGAAAACCAGCAATCATATCGTGTGATATTCCACAGTCAGGAATTATTTCCCTAATATTATTAATGAGCTGAAAATATTCTTCTCTTGTATGTTGACGATTCATTTTTTTTAGAATTGAATTGCTTCCCGACTGAACAGGTAGATGGATATAATTACATATGTTTTCGTATTTAGCCATTACTTTCAAAACGGCTAAAGACATGTCCTGGGGATTAGAAGTTGAAAAACGAATTCTGACTTTTGGATGCATTTTCGCTACCAAACTCAGAAGATTTTCAAATCTTAATGCAGTCTTTTGTTGCAATTCGGTGGCTTTATCAAAGTCTTTTTTTAAACCTCCTCCATACCAGAGGTAGCTATCTACGTTTTGTCCAAGGAGGGTAATCTCCTTATAATTTTTTGAGACTAATTCTTTAATTTCAGTTAAAATACTTTTAGGATCACGACTTCGCTCTCTTCCTCTGGTAAAAGGCACAACACAAAATGTACACATATTATCACAACCTCTAGTAATAGATACAAAAGCAGAGACTCCGTTTGAGTTTAATCTTACTGGAGAAACATCTCCATAAGTTTCATCTTTAGACAAGAGGACATTTACAGCTTCTTTTTCATTTGCAACTTCTTTTAATAGATTTGGAATATCTTTATATGCATCTGGTCCTACAACTAAATCAACAATTTTTTCTTCTTCCAAGAAGTTATGTTTAAGGCGTTCGGCCATACAACCCAAAACTCCAACAGTCATATTAGAATATTCCTTTTTTTTGGAGTTAAAGTATTCAAGACGTTTACGAACAGTTTGCTCTGCTTTGTCTCTTATTGAACATGTATTGACAAGGACTAATGAGGCCTGGTCTAATTTATCGGTAATAGTATAGCCATCTTTAATAAGTATAGAGGCCACAACCTCACTATCAGAAAAATTCATTTGACAACCATAACTTTCTATATAGGCTTTTTTAGAAGCTTTATTTATATTAGAAGAGCTTTGACTTAGTGTGCCATTATGTTCTAAAGGATCTTTTTTCAAATATTGTAATTCTTTTATAGGCATAAATATTTAAATAGACATTTGATAATTAACTATTGGTAAAATTACAAAAAACAAAAAGATATTGTCATTTTGTCAGTCTTAAATCACATAGAAGATTTTTAAATTTTTAAATAACACAGAAGGATTAAATTTCATTAAGTAGTTTTTTGATAAATTTTTGTTTGATTTAGATTATCACTGTAACTTAATAACAAGTTCAATATTACTCGGTAATTTAATTTATTAGCGCGATGCCAGTTTTTTTGATAGCACCCAAACCACCTTTGACATCAATAAAATTATGAATTCCTCTACTTTTTAAAATTGAAGCAGCAATCATACTTCGGTAACCACCAGCGCAGTGGATATAAAAAGGAGAAACTTTTGGTAATAAATTCATGTTTTGATTGATAACATCAAGAGGAATATTTTGGGAAAAAGGGATATGCTCAGAAGCGTATTCACCTTGTTTTCTAAGATCAAAAATATCTAGTCCTCCATTTTTATCTAATTCAAAAAATTTTTCAGCACCAATACAATTTATTGAATCTGTAACTCTTTTGTCTTTTTTCCATACTTTTAACCCACCTTTTAAGTATCCTAGTGTATTGTCAAATCCAACGCGAGCTAGTCTTGTCACGGTTTCTTCTTCTCTGCCATTTGGAGTAATCAAAAGTATGGGTAGCGTAATATCACCAATCATTGTGCCTGCCCAAGGAGCAAATCCCCCGTCGAGACCTATAAAAATAGATTGAGGAATATGTTCTTTTGCAAAATCGTCTTGATGTCTGACATCTAGAATTATTGCTCTATTTTGATTCGCAAGTTTTTCAAATGAATCCGGATCCAATGCGGTGGTTCCGGTTTTAAGTACTTTATCAATGTCTTTATATCCATCTTTATTCATTTTGACATTCAAAGGAAAATATTTTGGTGGAGGAAGGAGTCCATCGGTAACTTCACTTATAAACTCTTTTTTTGTCATATCAGCACGAAGAGCATAATTTGTTTTTTTTTGTTCTCCTAAAGTTCCTACAGTTTCCTTGCTAAGGTTTTTACCACATGCAGATCCTGATCCATGAGCAGGATAAACAAGGACGTCATCTGCAAGAGGTATAATTTTAGTTCTTAAGCTTTCAAAAAGAATTCCTGCAAGATCATCTTGCGTAATTTTTCCAGACTTCTGTGCCAAGTCAGGGCGACCTACGTCTCCTAAAAATAAAGTATCACCACTGAAAATCGCAACATCTTTATTGGAAGAATCACGAAGTAAATAAGTAGTACTCTCCATAGTATGGCCAGGCGTATGAAGTACTGTTAGGGTAATATCACCAATTTTAAATTCTTGTTGATCTTTTGCAATCAAGGCATCAAAACCTGTTTCTGCTTTTGGACCATAGACTATAGTTGCACCAGTTTCTTTTGCTAAGCTAATATGACCACTTACAAAGTCTGCATGGAAATGAGTTTCAAAAACATATTTAATTTGGGAATTATTCTTTGTTGCTTTTTCAATGTAAGGTCCAGTTTCACGCAAAGGGTCTATAATTGCAGACTCACCTTGACTTTCTATGTAATATGAACCCTGGGAAAGGCATCCAGTATAAATTTGTTCAATGATCATATTTTAATTTTTTTTTATCAATTAGTCTGTCTACTTAATTTTTTTTGAATGGAAGATTTTTTGCAAACTTTATCAAAACTATCTGTGGCATCACCTGATGTTATAAATAGATTTCCTTTTTTTACAACATTAATTAATTTACTTTTTATTACGGAATCACGTGTTGGTCCAGTAGCACCAACCAACATTACTCGTATTCCTTTTTCTTGAATCTTCTCAATTATATCGATAAGCTGTTCTATTGCAGTGCTGTCTATATAATTCATAGATCTAGCATTAATTATAAATCCCTTAACCTTTCTGGGATTTTTATTTAAAGAATCAAAGACAAGTTTTTTAAAAAAATGAATATTTCCAAAAAACAGTTGTGCATCAAATCTAAGTATAATTAGATCATCACGCAAAACAACCTCGTCTGGAAAACGCTTAATATTTTTAAAATAATTTGTAGATCCTATTCGACCTAAAAAAGCATAGTGAGGTTTTGAAGTGCGATAAACCAATAAAAGAAAAGAGAAAATAATTCCAAATAGAATTCCTTCAGTAATTCCAATAAAAAGAGTGGCTATGAATGTAATCAAAAGAACTAAAAATTCGTCTTTTCGAATCTTATACAAACGAATAGCATATTTATAATCAATAAGTTTTATAACAGCTACAATAATTATGGCTCCTAATACAGATTTGGGTAAATAATAAAACCAATCAGTAAAAAAAGTCAATATGATTGCAACTATTAATGCACTTATCAAAGCAGCAACTCCAGTTTTTGCTCCTGCTTCGTTATTTACAGCAGTTCTTGAAAAGCCCCCAGTGGTTGGATAAGATTGAAAAAAAGAGCCAATCATATTTGATGCACCTAAAGCTAGAAGTTCCTGATTAGGATTAATTTCATAGGTTTTGTGTTTTTCTTGAATTGATTTTGCAATAGATATAGCTTCCATGAAGGCAACTAATGCAATTGTAAGGGAAATAGGTATTAACTCTTTTATTATTTCCCATTTTAAAGATGGAAAAGAAAAGTTTGGAAGTCCATCGGGTATATTTCCAACAATAGCAACCGAGGGTTGAATCTGATTTGTGAAAGTAACCCAACAAATTCCAATAACAACTATGACTAGAGCTGAAGGAATTTTAGAACTCCAACCTTTAATTAAAATTAAAAGGATTATACTGACAATCCCAATTATAAGTGAATGAAGATTTATTGGGGTTTCTGACTGCATTAATGCCGAAGTGAAAACATGAATTTTATTACTTTGTGAAATTGAAATTCCTAAAATATGCCTTAATTGATTAAGGCATATTATTATTGCTGCTGCGGAAGTAAACCCACTTATTACTGGCTTTGATAAAAAGTTTACTATAAAGCCCATCTTCAATAAACCGAAAAGAAACTGGATAGCTCCTATTGTTAGAGCCAATAGTATAGCCGTTTGAATATATTGATCTGAATCTACGATGCTGAGTGCTCCAAGCCCAGCAGCTACTAGAAGGGAATCCATTGCAACAGGTCCAACAGCAAGCTGTCTTGAGGTACCTAAAAACGCATATATTATTTGGGGAGTAAGTGCCGCATACAGACCATATATAGGGGGTAAACCTGCGATTAAGGCATATGCCATCCCTTGCGGAATTAACAAAACAGCAACAGTGACACCAGCAATGAAATCATCTTTCAGATATTCAGATTTATAATCTGGCAACCAATTTAATATGGGAATAAAAGTTTTCAATTAAATCGCATATTAACAAAAATAAGGCACTTTTATATAACATATGTAACTTTTGTCACAACTTATATCAATTAAGAACTTTGATAAAGAAAAAGATAAAAACTTAATTTTTTTTTAATAATAAAATGACAGACTTAATAATATTTAGTTAATAGACATAAATAAAATTTAAAAGAACAGAACTTTAAAATTTGAAAGTTCCAAAAAAACTTAACTACTTTTACGACCTAAAATTCATTAAATGGCTAAAAATTTGGTAATCGTAGAATCTCCTGCAAAAGCAAAAACTATTGAAAAGTTTTTGGGAAAAGAGTTTAAAGTTGCATCTAGTTTTGGGCATATCGCCGATCTCCCAGCTAAAGAATTAGGGGTCGATGTTTCAGGGGATTTTTCCGCTAAATACATTGTTAGTAGTGATAAGAAAAAACTTGTTAGCGAACTTAAGAGTCTTGCTAAAAATGCAGAAACGATTTGGCTAGCTAGTGATGAAGATCGAGAAGGAGAGGCAATTGCATGGCATTTAGCAAACACTTTAAACCTTACAGAAGCTAACTCTAAACGTATTGTTTTTTCTGAGATTACAAAAAATGCAATCCTTAAAGCAATTGAAAAACCTAGAGAAATTGATTATAATTTAGTGAATGCTCAGCAAGCAAGAAGAATTTTAGATCGACTTGTAGGTTACGAGCTTTCACCTGTCCTCTGGCGTAAAGTAAAGGGTGGGTTATCTGCAGGTAGGGTTCAATCTGTTGCGGTAAGAATTATTGTAGAACGTGAACGAGAAATCAGAAATTTTTCATCTAAGCCAAATTTTAAGACTCAAGCAGTTTTTCAAACTGAAAGTAAAAAAATTATTCAAGCTCAGTTACTTAAACTATTTTCTTCAAAGCAAGAAGCAACCATGTTTTTAGAACAAAATACTTCAGCCAAGTTCAAGGTAGGTGAGGTTAAAAAGAAACCTGCAAAGAAAAGTCCAGCACCACCTTTTACAACTTCTACTTTGCAGCAAGAAGCTTCAAGAAAACTATATTTTTCTGTTTCAAAAACCATGAATATGGCTCAAAGACTTTATGAATCTGGGCACATCACCTACATGAGAACAGATAGTGTAAATTTATCAGAAGAAGCCAGGAAAAATATTAATGTACAAATAGGTTTAGACTATGGAGATAAATATCTACAGCCAAGGCATTTCAAATCAAAAAATAAGGGTGCACAAGAAGCTCACGAGGCCATTCGCCCTACGGATTTTTCAAAGCAGAAACTAAATATTGATTATGACCAAGCAAGACTTTATGAACTTATTTGGCGAAGAACAGTAGCTTCACAAATGAGTGATTCTATTTTGGAACGAACACAGATCAGTATTAAAGCAGATACTCATAACAACCCTTTCAATGCTAAAGGTGAAGTAATAACTTTTGATGGTTTTTTAAAACTTTATATGGAAGGTGTAGATGACCAGGTTGATGAGGACAACTCTTTATTACCAAAAGTCTCTCAAGGAGATCCGATCTATTTAAATCGAATGTTAGCTACCGAACGTTTCTCACGCCCTCCCTTTCGTTTTTCAGAAGCTTCTTTAGTTAAAAAAATGGAAGAACTCGGAATTGGGAGGCCTTCGACTTACGCTCCTACAATTTCGACTATTCAAAATCGAAACTATATCGACAAGGGCTCTTCCGAAGGGATAAGTAGATATTATGATCAAATCATACTTGAGGGTAATGAAATCAAAAGTAAAAAACTTAATGAATTGGTGGGTGCAGATAAAGGAAAACTAATTCCTACTGACATAGGGTTAATTGTTAATGATTTTTTAGTTGAAAATTTTAAAAATATTTTGGATTTCAACTTTACTGCCCAAGTTGAGCAAAACTTTGATGATATCGCTAATGGTGGAAAAGATTGGACAGAAATGCTTAAAGGCTTCTATGGAAAATTTCATGAAACAGTTGAAAACGTAAAAGAAAATGCACAGCGTGAATCTGGAGAACGCGTATTAGGGGTTGATCCAAATTCAGGTAGGTCAGTAAAAGTCAGATTAGGTAAATTTGGACCAATGGCTCAAATTGGCAACCCTGATGATGAAGAAAAGCCTATTTATGCGAGTTTAGGTCCTAATCAACAATTAGAAAGTATCACTTTTGAACAAGCCGTGCAGCTATTTGAAATGCCAAAGACTATAGGATCTTATCAAGAAGAAGAAGTCACAGTTAATAATGGAAGATTCGGTCCTTATATTAAACATAAAGGTATTTTTGTTTCTTTACCAAAAGGAATTTTGCCTACAGAGGTTGATCTAGATACAGCAATTGAACTGATTGATGAAAAGCAAAAAGCAGATGCTCCCATATATATCTTCAATGGATTGCCAGTAACTAAAGGGATAGGTCGTTTCGGGCCATTTTTGAAATGGAGTGGTTTATTTATTAATGTAAACAAAAAATATGATTTTGATAATTTGAGCGATTCAGATATTATCATTTTAATTGAAGAAAAGATTCAAAAAGAGAAAGATAAACTTATTCATGATTGGAGCGAGGCGGGAATTCGCGTTGAAAAAGCAAGATGGGGAAGACACCAAATCATTCGAGGAAAGCAAAAAGTAGAGATTGGAAAAGAAATAGATGCATCAAAAATTAGCTTATCAGATGCAGAAAAATATCTTGGATCTCCAAAGAAGGGAAAAGCTAAGAATAAGTCATCAAAGAAAAAATGAGTTTAGATTTATTACTTCCTGTAAATAATGAAGCTATTTTAGGTCTTTCTATGCTTCCCAAGCAAGTAGTGGGAAAAAATATTGATATTCACACGGTAGAATCTGGTTTGCCCGAGTTAAAGGGATTAGAGATAGCAATCATTGGTTTGTCTGAACAGCGAAATAGTTTTTTTGCAAATCCTCTATATGATGTAAATCAATTCCGACGAGCATTTTATGAATTATATCCTGGAAATTGGAATATAAAGATTGCTGATTTAGGAGATTTATCTAATGGGGCTAAGATAAAGGATACTTATTTTGCAATTAAAGAGATTGGATATCATTTAAAACAAATGAATATTATCCCTGTATTTATTGGCGGGAGCCATGATCTTATTTTTCCTTTATACCAAGTTTTTCAGGAGTTTAACCAGTTAGTCAACATGGTTTCAGTTGATCGATCATTTGACTTTTCCCAAGAAGATGAATTGATTTCAGGTCGTTCTTATATGAGTAAAATTATTATGGAGAAACCAAATGTGTTAAATAACTATACCAATTTAGGTTTTCAGAATTATTATTGTGCTATCGAGGAAAAAGACCTAATGGACAAATTATATTTCGAGGGAATTAGATTAGGTCAAGTTTTGGACGACACGCAACTGGTAGAACCTGTTTTTAGAGATGCTGATATTGTAGGTTTTGACATGAAATGTTTGTCTTGGGAGGCTACTGCCGATCCACTCAAAGGTCAGCCCAATGGAATAGATTCAAGAACTATTTGCGCATTAAGCAGATATGCTGGAATTAGTGATCGGGTTGGATTTATTGGATTATATGAGTTGCCATCTACTCCCATGATGAACCAGTTAGCAGCCCAGATTGTTTGGTATTTTATAGAAGGTGTCCAATATCGATTTGATGAATACCCTGTTAATATTAAGGAAGGATTTTTAAAATATTCAGTAACTCTTTCTGATCAAACCATTGTTTTTTATAAAAGTGAAAAAAGTAATCGTTGGTGGATGGAATTAACAAATGATACCCATTTGGATAATAAAATAAAAACTTCAGCGTTAATAGCATGCACAAAAAATGATTATGAGTCCACAGTTAATGATTTCATTCCAGAAAGATGGTTCAATGCAATCAAAAGGATTAACTAATATTTATATATTAAATTAGTAGGAAGACTTACTTAATTTGAAGTCATTTGTTGTGCATAATAGTTTATAAAGAAAAAATAAGTAGTTTTATGTTATTAAAAGCATAATACGCGTTTAATGAGATTTTTAATGAAAAAACTTTTAGTTTTATTAACACTTTGTTCTACAGTAGTTTCATGCGGAAACAAAAACAGAGGTGAACTCATTGGTGTAAAACAAAAAAAGTGGTTTGGAGACAAGCCTTATGGGATGGTCCTTGTTGAAGGTGGAGCTTACATAATGGGAAAATCAGACGAGGATTTAGCGCAATTGCAAAACGCCCCAGCAAAAACTGTTACGGTCCCATCTTTCTATATGGATGAAACAGAAATTACCAATAGCGAATATCGCCAGTTTGTTTATTGGGTTAAGGATTCTATAGCCTTGGCTATGCTTGCAAGAGAAGCAGAAGATTTAGGACTTGGAGAAGACAATAAAGACGGTATAGGTGAATTTGTTTTTCAAGACTCCGATACTACAAAGTTAAGCGAATACCAAAAGTATATGCGTGAATCATATTACGATGTGAATGAAGACTTGTATGCTGGGAGGGCTTTGAATTGGGATGCTGATTTAACTTGGGATACAGAAGATTACACAGATAAAAATTATGCTAGAATTATGGATTCACTCTATCTACCACCAGATTTGTGGTATAATGGTGAAATGAAGTTAGATGTTGAAAAAATAAAATATTTATATACGTGGTTTGATGCTGAAGGGGCTGCTGCTGAATCAAAGAGAAATCGTCAGCAATTTATTGATAGAGAGCCTTTTATTAAAAGAGAAGAAGTTCAAATATATCCTGATACAACTGTATGGATTAAAGACTTCACATACTCTTACAATGAACCGATGCATAACGATTATTTTTCTCACCCTGCTTATCAAGATTATCCCGTTGTTGGTGTTTCTTGGACTCAGGCAGTTGCATTTTGTAATTGGAGAACTAAATTTAAAAATGGCTATCAACGTGAAAAAGGACAACCAAATGTTAGTCGTTTCCGCTTACCTAACGAAGCTGAGTGGGAATACGCTGCACGAGGTGGAATTCCTTCTGGAACATATCCATGGGGATCCCCATATTTGCTCAATGATAGGGCTTGTTTTCTTGCAAATTTTAAACCCTTACGAGGAGATTATGCTGTAGACCAAGCGGTGTACACTGTTGAAGCCAAATCGTATCTTCCTAATGATTACAATTTATATAATATGGCTGGAAATGTAGCTGAATGGACTAATTCTTCATACAACGCCGGAGCTTACGAATATGTATCTTCTTTAAATCCAAATATGTCTAATACTGAAGAAGAACGAAAAGTTGTAAGAGGAGGTTCATGGAAAGATGTAGCTTATTTTTTACGTGTAAGCTCTAGAGACTTTGAATATTCTGATACATCAAGAAGTTATATAGGCTTTCGAACAGTTCAGGATTATTTGGGTACTCAAGAAGTTAAAGTTAAATAGTAAAGTGCAGTATTTTTGCAGTAATTTATAAGTCAATCATTAAATAAAAATCTAATTATTTCACCTATATTTAAAAAATAAAAAATAAATTAAAATGACAGATAAAGCTTTAAACAAACGTTTAAGAAGTAAAGTGGCTATGCATATGCTATTTGGGCTCGGAGGAGCCGTTGTAATTATTGGGGCGCTTTTCAAAATATTACACCTTGAAATAGGTCCTATCACAGGAGGACTAGTTCTAGGATTAGGATTAGGGACTGAAGCACTTATATTTACAGTCTCAGCTTTAAACACAGGTGAGATTAAAGAAGAACACACTGATTTTGTAAAAAAGGTTAAAGCAGGAGGACCAACCAAGACCTCAGGTGGCGGAGAAGAGGGTCTTTCATCGAAAATTGATGCATTAATGCAAGAAGCTAAACTTGATGTTAATTTGATGAATTCATTGGCTAAAAGTATTAAAGGCTTAGAAAACTCAGCAAAAGCTTTATCACCAGCTTCTGATGCAATTAACGCCTCTGAAAATTATTCTCAAGAACTATCTAAAGCTGCTGGACAATTGGAAAAGTTGAATGCAAATTATCAGCAGCAAGTTTCAAATGCCAAAGGAAATTCAGAGTTAAAAGAAAAGATAAATCAAGACGCTCAACAACTCAGAGCTCAAATGGAAAGTTTATCTGCTAATTTAGCAACATTGAATAATGTTTATGGTGGCATGCTAAATGCTATGTCAAAAAAATAAAAAGAAATGGCTGGAGCTAAAGAAACCCCAAGGCAGAAACTAATTAGCCTGATGTATTTGGTGTTTATTACCATGCTTGCACTTAATGTAAGCAAAGAAGTACTTGATGGATTTGGTCAAATGTATGAAAAGATATCAGATGCCAATGTTCGTGTATATGAAAGTAATAATGCACTTTTAGAAAATATTCTTGTAAATGCAGAAGAAAAAGGAGGTAAGTGGGTTGCACATAAAAATACCGCTGAACAAATAAAAAAAGAATCTGATGCTTTCTTTAATTCAATCGAAGAAATAAAAACTACCATCACAGAGAAGCAAAGAGAAAAAGATCCTGACCTTAAAGAATTTGCTCAAATGGACAAAGGAGAAGCCTTAGATGTTATTTGGTTCAAAGAAGGATCAGAAGAAGCAAAAAATAATTTTATTGATATGATTCAAGAATACAAGATGCATGTAATTCAAGTATTTGGTAGTCGGTACCCTGAATCAATTGATATGGTTGAAGCACGTTTTTTTACTGGTGACCAAAACAATAACATCAAAAATAGGGATGATATTGATGAGCCATGGTTAGATGCAAGCTTTAAAGGTTTTCCTTTAATATCATCTTTAGCAAAACTTACAATGATGCAAAATGATATTCGTCAAACTGAACATGATGTTTTTGCAACATTAATGGGTAAGGAATTGAAGATGTCTTCTAAGGTTAATCAGTCTAATTATACTAGTTTACTTGTTACTGAAAAAGGAGCTTATTATCAAGGAGAAAAATTTGATGGAAGCGTAATTTTAGGAAGAAAAGGAGGTGCTCAAAATCCAAATGGTGTTGCTCTTACACTGGATGGAAGAGAACTTAATGAAGAGGATTATGATTTGATCCCTGGAGGGGTGAAATTAAATGTTAATGCTGGAAATCCTGGAGATCATTCAATTGAAGGGGATTTAATTTTTTTAAATGATGGTGAGGAATCTAAAATCAGTGTTAGCCAGACATATACTGTAATTTCCAAACCTAATTCAGCAGTAATTTCAGCTGATAAAATGAATGTTGTTTACAGAGGTGTTCAAAACCCAATGACTATTTCAATTCCTGGTATTCAAGATAGTAAAGTGAAAGCATCAGCGCCTGGTTTAAAACGTGTCCGTGGGAGTAAATATAATGTGTTTCCATCTAAGGGAACAGAAGTAAAAATAAACGTTTCAGGAACACTTCCTGATGGTAAACGAGTCTCATCAGTCTCAACTTTTAGAATCAAGGAAATTCCAAAGCCTGCAGGATATTTCAGAGGAAAATCTGGATCTTTTTCAATCCCAAAATCAAGCCTAGAAAGGGGTACAGTGGAAGCTAGATTAGAAGATTTTGATTTTGATTTACCCTTACGCACAAAATCCTTTCGTTTTAGAGCGCCAGGACAAACTAGTATTGTTATTCAAGGGAATAGGTTAGATAAAAAGGCAAAATCTATGTTAAGTAGAATCAAAAACGGACAAACTGTAATTATTTCTGATATCGAAGTAATAATTCCATCAAATCCGAGTTATAAACTAGGACAAACATCTCCAATATCAATTACAGTTAATTAATTTGTTCCACTTATGAAGAATATTTTATTTTTAACTTCAATCTTCGCTTTAATTGGTTTTAACAGTGCCATTGGTCAGTCAAACTTGTTAAACGCTAAAGTACCTCAAGAAGTTGGGCTACTTTACGAAAAGACTGTAGCAAATTATTCTAATCCCGTTGAGTATGGTTATGTTGATGATAGAGATATTCTTTGGTCAAAAACAATTTGGGAGGTTATTGATTTAGACGAAAGGATTAACTTTCCATATTATTATCCTTCTGTAAATAATGGCTATTTGTCAAGTGATCGACAATCACTATTTAGAGTTTTAATGGATAATATTCAAGAAGGGAATATTACAGAAATCTATGAAACAGATTATTTTAATGAAAAACTTACTTACGATGATTTGGCAGTAAAACTTGAAGACAGAAAAATTACAGAAGAAGCTAGACAAAAAATAAATTCTGGTATTATTTCTGAAGAAGAATTAACAGAAGATGACTATGATGTTTATATAATTGATTCATTTAAAGTAGTTCAATATTTCATAAAAGGGACATGGTACTTTAACAAACGTTTGGGAGAACTTAGATATCGTTTATTAGGAATTGCTCCTGGAGCACAGGATGTTTCAACTCTTTCAGAAAGTTCTGAGGATCCGGATATTCTTCCATTATTTTGGGTATGGTTCCCAGATGCTAGAGAAAGCTTAAACAAGCATCGAGTTTTTAACACCAAAAATTCTTCAAAGTCAATAACATTTGATATGATGCTTAATTCAAGACGCTTTAACTCTTCAATTTATAAGGAAGAAAATGTTTATGAAGACCGTGAGGTCAAAGAATATATATACGAGGATGCATTACGTCAATTAATTGAATCAGAGCGAATCAAGTCAGTCATTCGTGATTTTGAACAAGATATGTGGAACAATTAAATTTTTACAATATAACTTGAAGCGCTATTGGAAACAATAGCGCTTTTTTTTTGATATTTATAGAGATATGAAAGACGCTATAATTGTAGGTTTTGGCTTAGCAGGATTTCACTGTGCTCTTGAATTACAAAAACATAAAAAAGACTTTCTTATTATATCTAATGAAAGAGAAGGAGCAAGTAAAAACGCAGGTGGAGTTTTTAATCCAACTGTACTGAAGAGATACACAATGTCATGGCGAGGAGAAGAATTTTTTGATCAAGCAATTTCTACTTATAGCTTTTTTGAAGAAAAATATAATATAAATGTATTTCAAAAAATACCTATCGTTTATTATTTTAATCAATTATCTAATCACAATGACTGGACTGTAGCATCAAATAGAAAGGGATTGGATCGTTTTTTATCTCCATTAATTAACACTGATGCCAATAAAGGGATAAATGATAATTTTGGATATGCAAAACTTCAAAATGTAGGAAAATTAGATATTAGTAAAACATTAGAAGGGTTTAAAAAAAAATTAGATTCAAATTCATTTAGCCAAAAAGAATTTGACTACGGGGAATTAAAATTTATTAATAATAAAATTGAATATAAGAATGTTAAAGCTAGATATATTGTTTTTTGTGAAGGCTTTCAACTCAAAAGGAATCCCTGGTTTTCGTACCTTCCATTAGAGGGATCTAAAGGAGAGTTTTTACATATCCGTTCAAAAGTATTATCTCAAAAAAAAATAATAAAAGCTGGACTTTTCATTGTGCCAATTGAAAAAGACCTGTTTTGGGTAGGTTCAAATTTTGATCGAAAAGATAAAACTTCAAAACCAACTAAATCAGGAAAAGATTGGATTTTGGTAAAGTTAAAAAGTTTTTTAGACTCCCCATTCGAGGTAGTTGACCATAAAGCAGCCATTAGACCCACAGTCAAAGATCGTCGTCCTTTGTTAGGAGCTCATCCAAAACAAAAGAATCTTTATATTTTTAATGGTTTAGGATCTAGAGGGGTTTTGATGGGGCCCTTACTGGCAAAATGGATGTATAAGTTTGTGTTTGAGAAAAAAAAATTATATCCTGAACTAGCGATTGATCGATTTGAAACTTATTTTAGCAATCCAAAAAATATAGATGTTTAACGCACATAATATTACGGTCAGCTTTGGAGGAGAAACTCTTTTTGATCAAATATCTTTTCGTTTAGCAAAAGGAGACCATGTTGGCTTAATTGGAAAGAATGGTGCTGGCAAATCAACCTTGTTAAAGTTAATGACTCTTGAGAATCAGCCAACATCAGGAAGCTTTGCATTAGAAAAAAATTGTAAAATCGGGTATTTACCTCAAGACCTTGATTTTGACAACGGGCGTTCAGTTTTAGAAGAGGCCTATTTAGCTTTTGAAGAAATTAAAAAAGTAGAGATACGACAGGAAGAAATCCATAAAATTATGGAGGAAACCCAAGACTTCGAAAGTCAATCATATATGGAAGTATTGGACGAGTTGAATGAATTAAACAATCGTTTTGAAATGATTGGAGGGTATCACTACCAGTCTCAAACTGAAAAAATACTCTTAGGACTTGGATTTACGATGAATGATTTGAATGCTTCAACAGATACTTTTTCTGGAGGATGGCGAATGCGAATTGAATTAGCTAAACTCCTTTTGAAAGACAACGATATTCTTTTACTTGACGAACCAACTAATCATTTGGATATAGAATCTATTATTTGGCTAGAGCAATTCCTAAAAAATTTTAAGGGTGCTTTAGTAATGGTCTCTCATGACAGGATGTTTCTTGATCAAATTACAAATAGGACTATAGAAATTCTTCATCAGCGCATTTTTGATTTTAAAAAACCATATTCGAAGTATATGGAAATTCGAAAAGAACTTCGTACTCAACAGCTAGCCGCTCAAAAGAATCAAGAAAAACAGATTCAACAAACAGAAAAACTAATTGAACGTTTTCGTGCTAAAGCGTCAAAAGCAAGTATGGCTCAATCACTAATAAAAAAATTGGATAAAATTGATCGAATAGAGATTGACCCTGAGGAGAGTAGAAAAATTAAATTTGAATTTTCTATTTCACATCAACCAGGAAAAATAATTTTAGAAGCAAAAGACATTTCTAAGTCTTTTGGTGATAAACATGTACTTGATTCAGTAAATATAGATATTGAAAGAGGTGAAAAGATCGCTTTTGTCGGTCAGAACGGCCAGGGGAAGTCTACTCTTGCAAAAATTTTAGTAGGAGAACTTGAAAGTAAGGGAAAAGTAAGATTGGGACACAATGTTCAAATTGGCTATTTTGCTCAAAATCAATCAACCTATTTAGATGGTAAAAAAACAGTACTTGAATCTGCTCAAGACTCTGCAACTCCAGAGAACAGGATCAAGGTTCGTGATTTATTAGGGGCATTCCTTTTCCCAGGAGATGCAGTTGATAAAAAGGTTCATGTTCTATCTGGAGGAGAGCGAAATCGTTTAGCCTTATGTAAATTACTACTTCAGCCTTTTAATGTTTTAGTGATGGACGAACCAACCAATCATTTAGATATTGCTTCTAAAAACGTACTCAAGGAAGCTTTGAAGAAGTTTAAAGGAACCTTAATTTTGGTTTCACACGATCGTGACTTTGTTCAAGGACTTTGTGAAAAGGTGATTTCATTTAAACAACGCGAAGTCAAAACTTTTTTAGGAGATATAAATGCATATCTGGAAGATCAAAAATTTTCTTCCATAAAAGAACTAGAAAAAAAGAGTAAAGACCAAATAAAAAAACCGATTAAAGAAAAGGAAAACTCCTACGAGAGGCAAAAAGAAATTCGTGGAGCACAACAAAAAATATCAAAACTAGAACGACAAATTTCAGACTTGGAAAAAGAGATTAAAAAAATAGATTTTGATCTTGAAATAAATTATGAAACTACTATTAGTCAAACCAATTTTTTTGATACATATCAAACAAAAAAGAGAGATTTAGAAAACTTGATGAAAAAGTGGGAAAAACTCCAACTACTTTTGGATTAATATAAATTTAGCTTTTTACAAGCTCTTTTACGTTTTGCAAATATCGTTCTGCATCTAATGCAGCCATACAGCCTGTGCCAGCAGCGGTAACCGCCTGACGATATTCTTTATCTTGAACATCGCCAGAAGCAAAAACCCCAGGAACGTTTGTTGCTGTTGTTTTCCCTTTAGTGATTAAGTACCCCGAGTCATCCATTTCTAATTGTCCTCTAAAAATATCAGTATTCGGCTTGTGACCAATAGCAATAAACAAACCAGTTATAGAAATTTCATCGGTGAATCCAGATTTATTATTTTTCATACGGAGTCCCTCTACAACTTGATCTCCGAGAACTTCATCAATCTCAGTATTGTATCTAAGATCAATATTTTTTGTGCTGGTTACACGGTGTTGCATGGCTTTGGATGCACGCATTGTATCTTTTCGAACTAACATAGTTACTTTAGAACAAATTTTAGCCAGATATGTAGCTTCTTCAGCGGCTGTATCTCCACCACCAACAATTGCAACTTCCTGACCTTTGTAAAAAAATCCATCACAAACAGCGCATGCAGAAACTCCACCGCCACGTAAGCGTTGTTCACTTGGTAAACCAAGATATTTAGCTGTAGCTCCCGTACTAATAATAATTGTACTAGCACGTAACTCAGTTCCATCCTCAGTATATGCTTTATGAGTCTCTCCAGGATCTTTTGAAAACTCAACTTTATCAATAAATCCAATACGAACGTCGGTTCCAAACCGTTCAGCTTGTTGTTGTAATTGAACCATCATGGTCGGTCCATCGACACCTTCAGGGTAGCCTGGGAAATTATCTACCTCAGTTGTAGTAGTTAGTTGTCCACCAGGTTCCATACCGGTATAAAGGACTGGATTTAAGTCTGCGCGTGCTGCGTAAATTGCAGCTGTGTATCCTGCTGGACCACTTCCAATAATTAAAGTCTTGAGAATTTTCATTGTCAATTAATTTATTCAAATGTAAACCATATCTTTTAGTTGTATATTCGTTTTATATTGGATTTATCAATAATTTATCAATGTTATTTATAAAAAAAACTATTCCTTTTTTTTGTTTTTATCTAATAGCCTGTTCACAATCTAAAACAATTACTTCAGATCAAATTATAGAACAATCGATATCTGCCTGTGGATGGAATCAAAAAGAGTTTTCTATCTCATTTGATTTTAGAGATTATACTTATAAATTGATTCGAAAACCTTTTTTCTATTCCTACCAACGTTCAAAATTAATAGAGGGAACAGCTTTTCTTGATATTATGACTTCAAAAGATCAATTAAAGCGATATAAAAATAATAGGCTACTTAAACTTAATGATAGTATCACCAACTTATATTCAAACTCATTGAACTCAGTAATGTATTTTTTTCAACTTCCTCTAATTCTAAGAGATGATGCAGTTATTTCAGAGGTTTTAGGGGCAACCACAATTTTTGGAAAAAAATATTGGTCTGTGAAAGTTCTTTTTAATCAATCTGGTGGAGGTAAAGATTTCAAAGATGAATACCGTTATTGGATTGATCAAGAAAGTCATCTTATTGCATTTTTGGCTTATAATTATTTGACTGACGGTGGAGGGACAAGATTTCGAATTGCAACAAATTATCGAAAACACGGTGGCATTCTTTTTCAAGATTACATAAATTATAAACCTAAACTTAGGTTTATGTCACTTGACTCTCTTCCCATTCTATTAGAAAAAGGAAATTTAATTGAAATCTCTAAAATTAAAAATAAAAATATTATGGTTTTTAATTAAAATTAAAAAATAAACATGCTTTATTACCAGTGAAAGCATGTTTAAAGAAATACTAAAAGTTAAGTTCTATGCATTAATGGATGCATGTTCATCTATAATATATTTTTTACACGACTCAAAATCATTGAATAACCTTTCCTCTGGAATGAGTTTTCCTAAAATACCTATACTTTTCATTAAATACATTGGTTGCTTTTGAATGCCCACAAAAATAATTTCAATATTCTTTTGATTCAAATCCATTAAGACATCTTCAAGTGCAAAAAGCCCTGATTGATCTATATATGGCACTTTATTCATTCTAATAATAAGAATAGTAGCTGATTTTGGAATTTGAGATGAAACATTTATAAATTCTGAAGTAAAACCAAAGAAAAGAGGGCCATTAAGATGCTTTATAAATACACTCTCTTTAAAAGAAGCACTAAGTTTATTTTCATCAGACCACATTTTTTCTTTAACTATTGAGTTTACCTTAGTTTCTTTCTCTCCAATATCTCCCATCTTTTTCATAAAAAATAGGCAAGCGAGAACTAGACCAATACCAACTGCGTAAACAAGATTCCAAAACACAGACAAAAGCAATACAACAATCATAACAAAAACTTCTGTCCTTGGTATTTTAGATAATGCATTCAGGCCCTTATAATCCATAACACCAATCCCAACTGTTACTAAAATACCAGCTAATACAGCCGCTGGAATTTGAGAAGCCAAAGGACTCAAAATTAGAAGGATTATTAATAAAACCATAGAGGCTACCATTCCAGAAAGCTTCGTTTTACCCCCCGATTGTATATTTACTACTGTTCTGATAGTTGCACCTGCACCTGGAATTCCACCGAAGATGGCACCTATTGAATTTCCTATTCCTTGCCCAATTAATTCTTTATTAGGCCGGTGACGAGTTTTTGTAAGATTGTCTGCAACTACTGAAGTCAATAAAGAATCAATTGCCCCTAATAGTGATAATGTAAGTGCTGTTATGATATATGGAATAACTTCAAAAAAACTAAAGTTTGTAAATAAGGTCCACTGAATACGAGGGAATCCTTCAGGTATTTGCTGAATTGATCGATAGTCAATTCCAAAAAGAATAGCAATTCCTGAAATAATTACAAGGGCGACAAGAGTACTTGGAATGGCAGTAGTTATTTTTTTAAAACCATAAATAATTAAAATAGTCCCAAAAGCTAAAATCATTTCTATCCATTTAATTGACCCAATTGCCCTAGGCAGAGACTTTATTGTACCTATTACTCCGGAAGCATTGTTTTTAGCTAAATTTTTCGCCTCTTCGTAAATGGCATATTCTTTAATTTTATTAGCCCTTTTTATCGTTTCTTCAAAGTTTTCTAAAACAAGTAGGCCTTCTTTGGACTCATCAATTAGAATTTTTTCTAATATTCGTTCCTCAGCAAGTGGTTTAAAACTCTCCACAAATTCCATATCATTTTTGACTTCATAGCCCAAAACAGGAAGTATCTGAGTAATCAAAATAATCACTCCTATAGCTGTCATAAATCCTGAAACTACAGGATAAGGTATGTATTTAATGAATTTTCCAAGGCCTAGCAAACCTATCCCAATTTGAAATAAACCACTAAGTAAAAATACTGCTAGTATATAAGGTAGAGCCTTTTCGAGGGATCCGTTGTGTACACTAATTATAGATGCGATAACCACCATACTCACAGCTGTCATTGGAGCTGTTGGTCCAGAAATTTGAGTAGAAGTACCACCAAAAAGTGCAGCAAAAAAACTCAAGAATATTGCGCCATATAATCCTGCACTTGGTCCTAAACCTGAACTCACACCAAAAGCTAAAGCAAGTGGTAGTGCGACAATTCCAGCTGTTAATCCACCTAAAATATCACCTTTAATATTTGTAAACATATCTAAATTATTGTATTAAAATTAATTCCCTAAACAGGGATGAAAAGTAAAATTTGTATAAACAGTAGTGAAAAATTATACCTCAGGCGGAGGGCTAAAAAATTTCTGATAGAATGAAGCGTATAGATTTTGATTAGAAAAAATATGACAAGAAATCTTGTTAATATTCGATAATTCTAAGGATTGGAAATTTGAGAAAATTTTTTCTTCACTTTCAATTTCTTTTTCATCTGCTTCACTCTCTGCTTCTAAACTTATATACACGATACTGTTTTCAAAGGAATTAGAAAAAATTAAATTAAGACTAGGAGCCAGCATGCCCAGGCAAATATGAAATAACAATAAAAGAGCTATTATTTTTTTCAATCAATTTTTTTCTAAAAATAGGCCATTTTAATTAATCAAAAAAATCAAAAAATAAAAACTTCTGTTCTAAAGAAATCGTAAATTTGAATTCGCAATTATTTTAATGATGATAGATCAAGCAAAAGTCAGTCTTCTTGATTATAAAACCCCTGGGAGTTTTGAGGAGACTCGTTATGAGAAGTTACACAATGTTATCGTTGGTAGTTCATTGGAAGGTTCAACTGCTATAGCGCATTGCATAGCAAATTTAATTCTTCAAAAACAGAAAAAAAATCAACATTGTATTTTAGGTCTTGCCACAGGCTCGAGTCCATTAAGTGTTTACCGAGAACTTGTTCGTCTTCATAAGCAGGATGGATTGAGTTTTAATAATGTCATCACTTTTAATCTTGATGAATATTATCCCATACAAAAAAAAGATGTCCAAAGCTACTTCAACTTTATGCACAAAAATTTATTTGATTTAGTAGATATTAAATCAGAAAACATTAACATTCCTAATGGAAACGTAAAGGCAGAAGAATTGAGAGATTCATGCATAGCTTATGAAAGAAAAATTAAAGAATTAGGTGGCATAGATCTTCAAATATTAGGAATTGGTCGCACAGGACATATTGGTTTTAATGAACCAGGATCTCATTTAAATTCTCAAACGAGAACTATAACTCTTGATCATCTAACCCGGTTTGATGCAATTTCTGCATTTCAGGGTATCGAAAATGTCCCTAGAAAAGCAGTTACTATGGGTATTCAGTCTATCCTTAGTGCTAAAAAAATTATTTTAATGGCATGGGGAACCTACAAATCAGAAATTATTCAAAAAGCTGTAGAAGGTCAAATTTCAGATAAAATACCTACAACTTACTTACAGCATCATAAGAACACTACTTTAATTCTTGACGAAGAAGCTGCCTCAGAGTTGACAAGAATAAAAACTCCCTGGTTAGTTGGGAGTTGTGACTGGAAAGATGCCATCAGTTCAAAAGCAATTATATGGCTTTGTGAAAAAATGAACAAATCCATTTTAAAATTAACAGATGAGGATTATAATCAAAATGGAATGTCTGACTTATTAGCTCTCAATGGATCTTCTTATGATATAAACATACATATGTTCAATCGTCTGCAGCATTCAATCACTGGCTGGCCTGGGGGCAAACCAAATTCTGATGATAATCATCGACCGGAACGTAAAAGTCCAGATAAAAAACGTGTTATAATTTTTAGTCCACATCCAGATGATGATGTTATTTCTATGGGTGGTACTTTTGATCGGCTAGTTTCGCAAGGACATGAGGTTCATATTTCCTATCAGACATCCGGAAATATTGCAGTCTCGGATCAAGAAGCATTAAAATATCTTGAGGTCACCTCTGATTTTAATAAAGAGAATCCAAATCCTGAAATAGAATCTTTAAAAAAACTGCTAAAAAACAGTAATCCTGAAAAGCCTGCTTCCATAGACATCTGCAATCTTAAGGGCAGTATTAGAAAGGGAGAATCTTTTGGAGCGACAAGATATTTTGGAATCCCAGACAATCAAGTTCACTTTATGAATCTTCCGTTTTACGAAACGGGAACAATTGCAAAAAATCCAATTTCAGATAAGGACATTATTAAAACCATGGACCTTATTGAATTAATTAAACCACATCAAATATATGCCGCTGGTGATTTAGCAGATCCTCATGGGACTCACAGAGTTTGCTTAGATATCGTTTTTGAATCTTTAAAGCGACTCAAGTCTAAAAATTTTATGAAAGATTGCTGGGTTTGGCTTTACCGTGGCGCATGGCATGAATGGGAAATTCATGAAATTGAAATGGCAGTACCTATGAGTCCTGATCAGGTTCTGAGAAAACGAAAAGCTATTTTTTATCACCAGTCTCAAAAAGATGGAGTTATGTTTCAAGGAAATGATCATCGTGAATTTTGGATCCGAGCTGAAGAACGTAATGCAGATACTGCAAAAAAATATAAATCCTTGGGAATGGCTGATTATGCTGCGATGGAGGCCTTTAAGCGCTATTTTTATTAGCTAAAAGGGAGTTTAATATAGTCTTAATTCCTAAACTATTTGATTGTATATATAGAGCTCAATAATTAACTGTTTTAATTTATTTGTACATTAGGTTAAAACAAGTTTATTATGCGATTTACATTATCATTTCCCACTAAAATTTTTTTAATAATAATCATTTTTCAATTTTCAAAAATTAATGCTCAGCAAAAATTTTCAAAAAGAAAAATCCAAAAAATTAAATTAGAAACCGTTGATTTAGTTCAGAACAGATTCAAACAAACACAAGTAATGATAGATAAAGTGTTCAGTTTTGCTGAACTTGGTCATCAGGAGTTCGAAACGTCAAAGTATCTAACAGGAATTTTAGAATCTGCTGGATTTGAAGTTGAGTATGGAATTTCTGGAATACCTACAGCATGGATGGCAAAGTGGAACTATGGAGAAGGTCCTGTAATTGCTCTTGGAAGTGATGTAGATTGTATTCCAAAAGCATCCCAATATCCTGGAGTAGCATATCACAAACCAATGGTTGAGGGAGCTCCAGGACACGGCGAAGGGCATAATTCTGGACTTCCTGTTATAATTACTTCTGCTTTAGTGATTCAACAACAAATGAAAGAAAATGATTTAGGTGGGACTCTTGTTATTTGGCCTGGAATTGCTGAAGAGCAATTGGCATCCAAAGCTTGGTATGTTAAAGATGGTTACTTTGATAATATCGATATGTGTATTTTTACTCATGTAGGGAGTAACTTAGATGTATCTTATGGTTCTTCTACTGGAACAGGATTAGTTTCTGTAGAGTATACTTTTTTTGGTGAAGCAGCCCATTCTGCAGGTGCCCCATGGCGAGGTAGAAGTGCACTTGACGCTGCCGAACTAATGAATATTGGATGGAATTATAAAAGAGAGCATTTGCATCCTTTAAGGAGATCTCATTCTATATTTACAGATGCAGGAGACCAACCAAATGTTGTGCCGTCAAGAGCTTCAATTTGGTTTTTCTTGAGGGATATAACATCTGAAGGTATTTTAGACATGTATAATGATGCAAATAATATTTCTAAGGGTGCGGCACTTATGACTGACACAAAAGTAAGTTCAAGAATAATTGGCGCTGCATCACCTAGACATTATAATAAAGTAATTGCTGAAGTTATGTATGAAAATATTAAGACTGTAGGATTGCCAAAATGGACAAACGAAGATCAAATGCTTGCAAAAGCAGTTCAAAAAGAAGTTGATTCAGAAAACACAAATGGTTTAGCTACAGTCATTTCAGAAATAGGTAGACCAAGGGTGGAGCCTAAAAGTGGCGGATCAGACGATATAGGAGACATTTCTTGGACAATCCCTACAGTAACACTGCGTTTTCCATCAAATATTCCTGGACTGCAGGGCCATCACTGGTCAAACGCAATAACAATGGCAACTCCAATTGCACATAAAGGCGGAACTGCGGGTGCAAAAGTTGTGGCAACTACCGTCATTGATTTTTTAACTAAACCATCATTTTTAGAAAAAGCAAAAGATTATTTTGAAAATGTTCAGAAAAAGAATGGTAAGTATATAAAATTTGTTCCCGAAGATGCACCACCCCCAATTTATTTAAATAAAGAAATTCAAAGTGAATTCCGCGAGAAACTAGAAAAGTTTTATTATGATGAAACAAAATATGATTCGTATTTGGAACAGTTAGGTATAATCTATCCTACTCTTAATTAGACATCTTATGAAGTCGTTTTTGTCAATTATTCTCTTAGTTTTTTTTAATTCTTCAATTTTTTCTCAACAGAAAATAAATAAAAAAGATTCTATAGCAGTGATAGATGTACTTTACAAACAACAAAGTGATTGGAATAGTGGGGACATAGATTCTTTTATGGAAGGCTATCTAAAATCTGAAAATTTAATTTTTTCAGGTTCGAATGGGCCAATTTATGGATGGGAGGCAACTCGCAACCGCTATAAAAAAAATTATTCAGATCTTGAAAAAATGGGCAAATTGAGGTTTGACGTCTTGAATATTTCCAGTTTGAGCCCAACAGTGATTCAATTACAGGGGAGGTATTATTTGACTAGGACTATAGGAGATACCTATGGATATTTTACTTTAAACTGGATAAAAGTTAAAAATCAATGGTACATTATTTCAGATCATACTTCTTCTTCAAAAAGAGAACAGACTTAATTTAGGAATTTTATCATCGCATCTGCAATTAACTTATTTCCTTCATTATTTAAATGAACACCGTCGGATGTCAAAACTCCTTTTGGCATATTTTGATCATTGTTTTCAGAAATATATTCCTTAAATTTTTTTCTTAAGTCTAATAAGTCAGTATTAAACTCAGATGATAAATTTCTAACAACATCAGAGAAAGCATCTAAATCCTTATTCATTATTTCCATTGTATCAATGTCTTTAAAATTATTGTTCAATTTAAATTCACCATTATTTTCTCCAATGACTGTTGGCGTACATAAAATTATTTTTGCACCCACAGCTTTAATATCAGTAATAATTTTTCTCAATCCCTTTTCATATATATCAATATCAGTTCCTGAACCCCAGTCATACTTGTGCCAAACATCATTAATTCCAATATAAATAAACACGATGTTAGGTTTCAACTTTAATACATCATCATTATACCTTAAAAGTAAATCTGGAACTTTGTTACCCCCAATCCCCTTATTGATTAATTCTACTTCCTGACTTACGTTTTCTCTTAATGAAGTTATAAACCCTTTATATGTTCCTTCACCTTCAAAATTTTCACCCTGTTGAGTTATCGAATCTCCTAAAAAAACAACTTTAGTTGAATTATTACAAGCAGTCATTATTACAAGGATTATTAGTGATAATTTTTTCATTTGAATTTATTTAATTTATCGAAATATAAAGAAATAATAATTCTATGGAGTTTTTTAAAGTAATTTTTGAATGATAAAATAAAATATTTTAATCTTTAATTGCATAGTTTAATAGTCTAGGGCGAATGTTGAGTTCATATAAACCTCTTTGTTCTCTATAGGGATATACTCTATTAGTCAATAAAATAACGAAACAATCGTATTCAGGATCTATCCAAACCATGGTTCCTGTGTAACCGGTATGACCAAAAGTTTTATGACTTACTAAAGTAGAAGGATATCGGTTAGTATTTTTTAAATCTAAAGAAGGTTTATCAAAGCCAAGACCTCTTGGATTAGATCCTTCGGGATAAGTTCTTTGACTAAAAAGAGTTATGGTTTTGGGGTTTAAAAATTGTCTTCCTTTATAGATTCCTTTTTGAAGTAACATCTGTAATAAAGGCGCTATTGAATTTGCATTAGCAAATAGCCCTGCGTTACCTGAAATTCCTCCCATTAGAGAAGCTGCCTCATCGTGTACCCAACCATGAACAAGTTGTTTTCTAAATACACTATCGCGTTCTGTAGGAACAATTTCCGTTTTTGAAAATTTAGAGGTAGGTAAAAAAGTGATTCGTTCCAATTTCATAGAATTGTAAAAGTGAGTGTCTAAAAATTTAGAGAAAGATAAACCACTCATACTTTGGACCAACTGTGGTAAGTAAAAATAAAACATACCAGAGTAAACCATCTCACCCATAGTAGTGAGTTTCGTTTTTTTTATGCGACGGAAAATCTTTTTTTGATAACGTTTATGAACATACAAAGAGTCACTTACATAGCCTGGAAAACGACTATCTTTAATATTTGACAAGGTATTTCTTTTGAAATTACCTCTTTTATTGAGGACTAAATTTTGATGTGCGATATATGGCAGCCAGCCAGCACTGTGACTCAATATTTGTTTAAAGCTATGATTTTGTTTATTACTTTTTTTAAGGGATGGAATCCATTTTGAAACAGGATCCTTAATATTAAAACCATAAAGTTCATAAAGCTTCATTATAGCAAGTGTGCTTGCCAAGACTTTGGTTACAGAAGCTAAATCATAGAGGTCATTTTTTGAAACAGGAATTAAAGAATCGTAAGTGTGATATCCATAAGTCTTATTTACTCTAATAGAGTCTTTTTTAAAAATCAGCACCTGTGCACCAGGAAAAGCTTTTCTTTGGATTCCAAAATTAATTAAAGAATCAACCTTTGATGTTAAGTCAAGTTTTAGAGTATCACTTAAACGCTGGGCTTTTAAATTATTAGGCAATATTATAAAAAGGATAAAAAAAGTAAAAATTGCTACTCTCATAGGGATAATTTGTATTTTTCAAAAACAATATAACCATAAAGATCTCGTTTTTTACAAAATGAATTAATACCTTTTTAAAATCTAAATCTATTTTAAAAATAGAGCTTTCTATGTCTTCAAAAGCTAAATTATTCCTCAGCCTCTTATTTCTGATGTTTTCACATTTAATGTTTGCTCAGGAGGAAAAAGAAGAAGTCCTAGAGGAAGAAATTCCATTTGATGCCGTTATCCAATCTGAAATGGGCGGGAAACGAATGAAGTTTTATGGCAATACCCGATTTAACGTTAATCAGGCGTATTTTTCAAATTGGATATCAGGAGGTGAAAGTAGTCTGACCTTCCTATACGGGCTAGATTATAACTTTAACTACTCGGATAGAAATGGATTTGTTTGGGATTCTAATTTACTTTTTTCTTTAGGTACGACTTATATTTCTGGATCTAAATTTCTAAAAAAAGCAGATGATCGCTTCGAAATAGGATCTTTAGTCGGTAAGCAAATCAATCAATATTGGAGCTACTCTGGGTTATTAAATATAAAAACACAATTACTTCCAGGATACAGATTTTATAATGAAAATGATGTGGAAATGCGTGAAAAAGTTTCTCAGTTTTTATCTCCTATGATTCTTCAGGCAGGTTTGGGTTGGTATTACAAGAAGAATAATGATTTTAGAATTAATCTTTCACCAGTTACGGGTCGTGCAATTGTCGTATCCAAAAAATATACTGAAAATCTAGATCAAGGAGCTAAATATTTTGGTGTAGATGCTCAAAAGCGAAGTAAGCTATTTTTTGGAGCTTTAATTTCTGGATTTTATAAAAGAGAAATAATGAAGAATATAACATGGGAGAATAATTTTAGTATTTATATAAATTATCTTGAAAAAATTCAAAATTTAGATTTTGACTGGAATTGTAATATTCGATTTAAAGTAAATAGTAAAGTTTCTGGAAATTTCATCATTCACCTATTGTATGATGACGATTTGTTGAGTGATTTACAAGTCCGCGAACTTTTGGGCTTGGGAATTAACATTGACTTATAATTTCTATTTCCCTAGAGCTTTTTTAAGAAACCAATCATAGTTATAAAAAGTAACAAAAACATTATATACACTGCCTTGACCACGTGGATCTATCTCCACAACTACTGTTTTTTCTTTATCTACAAAACGAATACAAGGAAGATTCTTTTTGACTAAAATAGGATTAGACCAGTTTTCTTGGGCATAAACAGTTTTAAATTTTTTAGACTCGAAATAAGCACGACTCTTCTTCATATAAGTCCCAGCCTGTTCCAGATTCAAGTTTTTCTTACTTCCTAAATTCATACTTACTAATCTATCATCCCTACCTACAAGAGATTTTTTTCTAACAGCATAAACTGTACCCTCTCCAAAAGCTAGATTTTTTAAAATTTTAGAATCTTTATTTAGAATTAATCTTGCTTCTTCCATTGGCATTTGAAAAACAAATGACTTAAAAAGTTTTTGTGAGTACGCATCAGAATTTAAACTAAAAAGAAGAATAAAAAAATATAAAAGCTTCATTGAATCTAAAGATGATTATTTTATAAAGATATGAAGTCTTAAATTATATACCATAGCATGATAATTTGATTAAGTACTCAAATAGATAATCATTAACTTCCCCATTCAAAGTCTAAACATCATGATAAAAAAATATGCTTTAGTTACAGGAGCCTCCTCTGGGATTGGTCTCGAAATATCAAAAATATTAGCAAGTATTGGATTTTCTTTGGTTTTGGTTGCTAGAAGGGAAGATAAATTAAAAGAAGTAACTAAAACCTTAATCAATAAATATGACATCACAGCTGATTATTGTGTAGGTGATTTAGAAAACCCAAATATTCCCCAGATAATCTATGATTTTTGTCATAAAAAGGGATATTTTATTAGTTTATTGGTCAATAATGCAGGATATGCTCTTCCAGACACTTTTCACAAGACTTCAATGGAAGCTGAAGAAAAGTTTTTACGAGTTCTAGGAGTCTCCGTAATAGCTTTGACTAAATTATTTTTAATAGATATGATTAAGGCTAAACAGGGGAAAATAATGATGATTTCTTCTGTCGCAGCTTTTGCTCCTCCTTCCTCTATTCAAACTCTTTATGGACCAATTAAAACCTTTATAAATAGATTTAGTGAGGGCTTAAATTTAAGTTACAATTCTTTTGGCATTACTTCAACTGCCGTTTGTCCAGGTTATACTGTTACAAACTTTCATACTGCAAGTGGTGTTCAACAAGAAATGGATAGTGTGCCTTCTTTTATGAAAAAACCTGCTAATAGGATAGCGAAAGAGGCTGTTGATGACACTTTAAAAGGTAAAAGAGTATGTGTCCCAACAAAGACTTATAAGGTTATTGTTTTTTTATTAAAATTATTACCCCATTCATTGTTTCCATTATTTAGCAAAAGACTTGCACCAGGGCGATATGAAAATAATTAATTTATTTTACCCCTCTAACAATAAGAGTTCCAGCCCAATCTTTTTTAGCTCCAAAACGCCAAGATTTTACAGAATTAAAGCCAGCAATTTTAAAAAAATTAATCCAACTTTTTTCGCTGTAGAGCTTCATGTTTGAAATACCACAATTGTCTGACCAATTATGAGAAACTTTATTTTCAAAATAAAAATCAATACCTATAATAAGTCTTCCATTTTTCTTTAACCACGAATCAAAAATTTGTTGAATCATTTTTTTTGGATTTATTAAGTAATAAAATACCTCCATAGAATGAACAATATCAACTTTTTTTTTCGGTAACCATGAAATTAAATCAGCACAAACATAAGATCCAGAAGGATCTAATTTATTTGCTTTATCTATCATCTTTTTAGAACCATCCACTCCCATTGCTTTTTTACATAAATTATCTTTTACAACTGATCTCACCACCCAACCATTACCACATCCTGCATCAATAAAAGTATATGGTGTCTTATATTCTGATACATTTGCAAGCATTTCATCAACAGATGCTTTATGATTTTTTTCCATCCCAAAATCCTTATCTAAATCTGCCCATTCACTAAAAATCTCAATTGGATTTCGTTTCATATTTAAATTCTTTTGCCCAAGTTAAAAAAAAGAAATCCCCCAATAAGTTATAGCTGCCCAAACTACATATCTAACTGCCTTTCCAACCAGCATCCAAAAACTAACTCTTAGAAAAGGAATTTTAAAAAACCCAAGACCAACTGCGAATAAGTCTCCAATTACCGGCATCCAACAAAAGAAAGCTAGAAAGCTGCCAAATTGGTCTATTTTAATTTTCATCTGCTCAATTTTCTCTCTTTTAAAACCCCAAAATCGATCTAATAGTTCCCATTTCCCTAAATAACCTAATCCATAGTTTGTTATTCCACCTAACCAGTTTCCTAATGTGGCCACAAAAAGAGAAGCGCTTAAGGAGTAATTGTTTACAAGCAAAACACTTAGGACAATTTCAGAATTCATCGGCAAAATTGTGGCTGCAAGAAAACTTGCAATAAAAAGGCCTAATAAACCTAGCTCAACAAATGATTCCATTTTGATTTTAAATAAAATTCAAATTACTTAGAAACACTGATTAAATAACAATTGAACTATAAATTAATAATAGATGCATTTTAATTATATTTATGTATTGATTTTAAATTAACCAATGAAATTAACCATAAACTTTTTCTTACTAAATCTATTTACAGTATCTAATCTTCTAGGGCAAGACGCTAAACTTTCAGAATCAAAAAGTTTAGGAAATATTGAAATAAAAAACTATTCGAATAAATTTCTTGAAAGGCCTGAATCTGTTTGGTCAGTTATACGCTCAAATAAGTCCAAAAAAGTCTACTTTGGGACATACGGGGGAATATTAGAGTACGATGGTAAAAATGTAAATACAATATCGGTAAATGGTGAAATTGAAAATGAAATTGCCACTTCATTTACTAGAACGCTCGTTGAAGATTCTGAAAATAATCTGTACGCTGCAGGAAGAGGATTTTTTGGAAAAATAGTTAATGGACCATATGGAAATTCAGAATATTTATCTCTTATGGAGAAAATACCAGATTCTATTAATCCATATACCCAGGTTTTTTGGGGAGGGGTAAATAAAGAAAACAGTATTTACTTATACTCTAGAGATTTAGTTTTAAGATATGATGGGAATAGCTTTGATAGAGTTTGGAAATTATCTGAAAGAGAGGAAGGAGTTGATTCATACGGAACTATTCAAACCCTAATTAAAGTTGATGATAGAATCTTTGTAAGAGTATGGGGTATTGGTCTTTTTGAGCTCAAAAATGACGAGTTTAAGTTTATAGAAAATTCAGAAATATATTCAAATAACCGAATTGAATCAATGGTTTCTTTAAGCCAAGATAAAATTGCAATTTTCAGTAGTACTCTAGGAGTAATTATATATAATGAAAGTCAATTTATACCTTCTAAAAATAGGGTGCTTAATAATTGGGTTAAAGAAAAATTAATTTATAATACTTCTGAAACAAAAAAATTATCCGATGGAAGAATACCATTAATTTCTTTTGAGGGAGGTATCATGATTGTAGATGATCAATTAAAAATTATTGATCTAATAGATTTAAATGATGGATTGTCGTCTAATTCAATTACTTCAATTCATATAGACACTAATGATGATTTGTATACCACCAGCTTGCTTTCTGCCTCAAAAATTAGATTAAGTAATTCGATTACAAGTTTTGGTGAATCAAATGGAATTAAAGGTCTAGTTCAGAGTATAAAAAAGATAAAAGGTGATATTTATTTTAGTACTACAGAAGATGTTTTTAAGGTTGAAAGCAGCTATTCGCCAATGTTTAATAGTAATATTAAAGATTTAGAGTTTAATGATATTCCGAAAAACTTTATTCAAGTAGGAGATAATATTTTATCTGTCAATAATCTAAACACGCTTTTATTAAAAGGGAAAAATAAAATACTATTCTCAAGTGATCGCCAGCTAGAATCACCAGTTCAAAGTATGCTAGCTAAAGATATTGTTATCATGTCACATCCAAATGATGGAGTAGTCTTCTTTAAAATTTCTAACTCAGGATCAGTAAGGAAAATTAGAAGTAGAAAAATATTTGGTCAAGTTGGTGTACTAGGAATAAAAGAAATTGCTAAGGGTGTTCTTTTTATAGAAGCTATAAATGGAGAAGGTTCATTTATAGGTAAGTATGATAAATTCGGGAATATCTCTTTTACAAGACTTTTAACCCCTAATAATGAAACCGTATTTTACAATGAAGAGTATCCAAAAGATCAATTATTTAATTCAAATATCAGTAATGAGGATATAGAAATATTGGAATTAAATATTCTAGAAACGGGAATAGGATTTTTGATTTTTGATCAAACCCTTGATCTTTATCAATTTTCTGAAGAATATAAATTGATAGAAACAGGAAAAAACTTGCTTCCTATTTTTGAAAGGGACTTGTTAAACTTTGACAGTTTTGCAAGGTTTGCAAACATTACTGGAAGGCAAAACTTTACAACAGTTAATCAAAAAACAAAAAATAATTGGTTTTTAACTTCAGGCGGTTTGCTAGAGGTTAATTTTAAATTGGATGGAGATTTTCAAATAGAGGCTGAATACCCATTTGGTATAATTGATCCAAATGAACTCTCAGGAGCAATTTTAGCTGATACTCAAGGAGAAGAAAGTACTTTGTGGCTAGGATCAAAAGACTCTAAAGTTATTAGCTATTTACCTGATCAATATTCTAAAGAAAACAAGATTGATGTACTTCCTGTAATTGATGAAATAACTTTAAATGATCAATATACATTATTGAATAATACTGATTACTCCTATAATAAATCAAGAAATCTTAAGATAAAATTTAGCTTTCCTTCATTTGATAAGGTTGAGGAAAATCTTTTTAGGTATAGGCTTATCGGTTTAAATGAAAATTGGAGTGAGTGGAATAAAACAATGGAAGGAGTATTTACAAATCTTTTTGAAGGAGATTACACTTTTGAAATACAGGCATTGGATGCAAATTTTAATGAAAGTGAGATTGTAACTCATAAATTTTCAATTAACCCTCCTTGGTATAGATCTTATATTGCATATCTTTTATATGCAGTAATAATTGCCATTTCTATATGGTTATTCGGTAAATTACAGGCTAAAAGGTCGCTTAGTAAAGCAGAGAATGAGAGAAGAGAGAAAGATCTTGAAGAGGCAAAACAAATTCAAGAAAGTATGTTGCCTAAAACTTTTCCTCAAATTGAGGGATTAAGTATAGCTGCAGGCCTTATTACTTCAACTGAAGTAGGTGGAGATTATTATGATTTTTTTGAGAGTAATGATAAAGACAACAGTATTCATGTGATCTGTGGAGATGCTACTGGACATGGTACAGCAGCTGGAATGATGGTGTCGATAATAAAATCAGCTTTAAACGGGTTACCTGTTCTACCTGTCAATGAAATATTAGAACGTTTAAATAACATTGTTAAAAAAATAAATCTTGGTAGGTTAAGAATGAGTTTAAATGTAGTCAAAATCAATAAAAATGAAATTGAAATAAGCGCCGCAGCAATGCCACCATCTTATTTATTCAATTCAAAATCAAAAAAATGTGAAGAAATTATGATTGAAGGGCTTCCACTAGGTGGTCTGAAAGATGAAAAATTTACAATGCTTAAAAAATCTTTTCAAAAAGGTGACGTTCTAGTTATGCTTTCAGATGGAT
>Ga0233393_1000096_pt1 | contig 37735 bp, 29 predicted proteins | sample 21DmetaG_FD_183170 | JGI IMG/M metagenome (GOLD analysis project Ga0233393, IMG submission 183170) | Seawater microbial communities from Monterey Bay, California, United States - 21D | ecosystem: Environmental > Aquatic > Marine > Coastal | place: USA: California | collected 2016-10-24 | reverse complement strand
TCTCTTGTATTCCTCACGAACCTCTGAACCAGGACATTTTGGGGCAACAATTATTACTGTTAAATCTTCACGAATTTTAGTACCCTCCTCAACAATATTAAACCCATGAGAATATGAAAGTGTAGCTCCTTTTTTCATTAAGGGCATTACCTCATTAACAACTGGAGTATGATTTTTATCTGGTGTCAAATTTATGACAACATCAGCAGAAGATATTAGTTCCTTGTAGGTTCCTACTTTGAAATTATTACTTGTTGCGTTAATATAGGAAGTTCTTTTTTCATCAATTGCGCCTTGTCGAAGTGCATAAGAAATATTAAGGCCTGAGTCACGCATATTTAATCCTTGATTTAGTCCTTGTGCTCCACAACCAACAATTACTATATTTTTCCCTTTAAGGACTGAAATACCATCTTTAAATTCTGAAGCATCCATAAATCGGCATTTTGCCAATTGATTCAGTTGTTCTCTTAGTGATAGTTGATTAAAATAATTTGACATAATTTATTAATTATTGTTTTTGAATGAATTTAAAATTTCGGAAATCCCCATTTTAGCTTTTGTTACAGATATCCTTCCAGAACGAACAAATTGGAGAAGACCATATGGTGCAAGATCTTTTCTCAATTGTTCAGTTTCTTCCCTGAAACCAGTTTTTTCAATTACAAAAAACTCAGGGGAAACTGTTACTATAGTCGCATGACTAGATTTTATTATATTTTGAATTTGACGTTCTTCAAATAATGATCTAGACTTTACTTTATAAAGTGCATTTTCTTGAAAAATTGTTTCTTCATCTGTATGATAATAAGCCTTTATAACATCTACCTGTTTTTCTATTTGTTGAACTATTTTTCGTACTCGTTCTGCATCAGTTTTAACAACAATTACAAAACGAAATACATTTGGAATTTCAGATTCGGAAGTTGAAAAACTTTCCAGATTGATGTGTCGTTTTAAGAAAATTGCAGATATACGATTTAATAACCCTATATTATTTTCAGTGTAAACTGAAATCGTGAAAACATTTTTTTCCATTTTATTCTAATCTTATGTCAGATACACTTGCTCCACTAGGGATCATTGGAAAAACATTATCTTCCTTCTCGACACAGACTTCTAAAAAATACGGCTCTTTAGAAGACATCATTTCTTTTACTGCAATGTCAAGATCATTTCTTTTAACTACTTTTTTTGCTTTAATTCTAAAACCTTTAGCAATAGTAACAAAATCTGGATTTACCATCTCAGTTGAGGCATATCGTTTATCAAAAAAGAGTTGCTGCCACTGGCGAACCATTCCCAAGAAATCATTATTTAAAACTACTATTTTTACTGCAGCTTGTTGTTGAAAAATAGTTCCTAACTCTTGAATTGTCATTTGATAACCCCCATCCCCAATAACGGCAACTACTTCGCGATGTGGAGCACCCATTTTTGCTCCTATGGCTGCAGGAAGTGCAAAGCCCATTGTACCCAAACCACCAGAGGTAACATTACTTTTAGATTGACTAAACTTGGCGTATCGACAAGCAACCATTTGGTGTTGACCTACATCGGTTACAATTATAGCATCATTGTTTGAATACTTATTAATCATCTCAATACTCTCTCCCATTGTAAGTCCTTCTTTAGTAGGGAATAAATCAGAATGAATGACTTTATCATTTTCAATTTTATCTAAAGCTTCAAAACGTGCGATCCATTCAGGATAAGTTTTAGCTGAAATCCTTTTATTCAATTCTTTTAAGGAAATTTTACAATCGGATAAAAGAGCAACATCAACTTTAACATTTTTATCTACCTCAGCAGGATCTAACTCTAAATGGATGATTTTAGCCTGTTTAGCATACTTTGATAAATCACCTGTTACGCGATCATCAAAACGCATACCAATTGCTATAAGAAGATCACATTCATTTGTGAGTAGATTTGGAGCGTAATTACCGTGCATACCTACCATTCCTCTATTGGAAGGATGATCTGTCGGAATAGCAGAAAGACCTAAAATAGTCCAAGCTGCTGGTATTCCCGATTTTTCTAAAAAAATCTTAAACTCTTCTTCAGCATTTCCCAAAATCACTCCTTGCCCCCAAACCACTAGAGGTTTTTTAGCTTGATCAATAAGAAGTAAGGCTTCCTCTAAATTTTCATCAGATAGCTTCGGATAAGGAAAATAACTTCTAATCCCCTTACACTTTTCATAACTGAAGTCAAATTTTTCAAACTGAGCATCTTTAGTAATATCAATTAAAACTGGACCAGGTCTTCCTGAACGAGCGATATAAAAAGCTTTAGCAATGACTGTTGGAATCTCACTAGCCTTAGTTATTTGATAATTCCATTTAGTAACAGGGGTTGAAATCCCAATAATATCAGTTTCTTGAAATGCGTCCGATCCTAAAAGATGAGAAGCTACTTGCCCTGTAATACACACCATAGGTGTAGAATCAATTTGAGCATCTGCGATACCAGTAACTAAATTAGTTGCGCCTGGACCAGAAGTTGCTAAAGCTACTCCTACTTTTCCAGAAGTACGTGCAAAACCCTGTGCAGCGTGCGTTGCGCCTTGTTCGTGACGAGTAAGCACATGATGAAGCTTGTTTTGAAACTTAAATAGTTCGTCATAAATTGGCATTATAGCGCCTCCAGGATAACCATAAACCAAGTCAGCACCTTCTGCTAATAAACATCTGACGACTGCTTCTGCACCCGAGATATGTAAAATTTCCTTTTGCTTTTTATTAAATTTTATTTTTGTATTTGTTCCCATATTTATTTGGAATCAGTAACACAACCTTCAGAGGCTGTTGATACATTTTTAATATATTTAAATAAAACTCCTTGTTCGAACTTTAAAGGAGGTTGAATCCATTTTTCTTTTCTGGCATTAAGCACATCATTACTTAAATCAACACTTATAGTATTTTTTTTAGCATCAATGGTTATTAAATCACCATTTTTTATTAATGCAATCGCACCACCTTCTTGAGCTTCAGGCACAATATGTCCTACAACAAATCCATGCGTACCTCCAGAGAAACGACCATCAGTAATCAAAGCGATACTTTTACCTAGCCCAGCACCCATAATCGCTGCAGTAGGTTTAAGCATTTCAGGCATTCCTGGTCCACCCTTTGGCCCTTCGTAACGTATAACTACAACCTCACCTGCATTTACTTTCCCTTTTTTAATTCCTTCATTTGCTTTGTATTCACCATCGAAAACACGTGCAGGTCCTTTAAAAATCAACCCTTCTTTGCCAGTTATTTTAGCTACTGAGCCGCCAGTAGCTAAATTTCCTTTTAAAATACGAATATGGCCTGTAGCCTTTATAGGTTTATCAATAGCTCTAATAACATCTTGATCAACTTTTAAACTTGGAACATCAGCAAGATTTTCAGCTAAGGTTTTTCCTGAAACAGTGATACATTCTCCATGTAACATTCCTAATTCTAACATATACTTCATAACTGCTGGTACTCCACCAACACGATGTAAATCTTTCATCAAATATTTTCCACTTGGCTTTAAGTCAGCTAAAAATGGAGTATTATCACTAATTTTTTGAAAATCATCAATATTCAAATCAATTTGAGCAGCTTTTGCAATAGCTAAAAAATGAAGTACTGCATTGGTAGATCCACCTAAAACAGCAATTAGCCTTAATGCATTCTCAAGAGATTTTCTAGTTACAATATCTCTAGGTTTTAAGTCTTTTTCTATTAAATTTTTTAGATACTCACCTAAAACTTTACATTCATCTTTTTTATCTTTACTTACAGCTGGATTTGAAGCATTAAAAGGTAATGCCATTCCACAAGCTTCTATTGCAGAAGCCATTGTATTAGCTGTATACATTCCACCGCAAGCTCCTGCACCTGGACAAGCTTTTCTAATTATATTTTTATATTCCTTTTCATCGATAGTGCCAGCTACTTTTTCACCCCATGCTTCAAAAGCAGAGACCACATCTAGCTCTTTATCATTGTGACAACCCGCCGCAATAGTTCCACCATAAACCAAAATAGAAGGACGGTTTAAACGTAATAAAGCCATTAGGGCTCCGGGCATATTTTTATCACATCCAACTATAGTAACCACTCCGTCATAGGACATACCTTGAACAACTGTCTCAATTGAGTCTGCTATTATATCTCGTGAAGGAAGTGAAAAACGCATTCCTGGAGTTCCCATTGAAATGCCATCACTTACTCCTATCGTATTAAAAATTAAACCAATCAAAGATTGTTGATTAATACCTAATTTTATGTCAAGCGCAAGTTTATTAAGGTGCATATTGCACGGATTTCCTTCATATCCTGTTGAGGCAATCCCAATTAGTGGTTTTTCAAAGTCATCGTCAGTAAGGCCGATAGCATGTAACATAGCTTGTGCTGCAGGCTGAGTGGGATCTTGAGTAACGGCTTGACTATACTTATTAAGCTTCATACTTTATATTATATGAATAAATTTAAGTTTTGTTAATATGCATTTAGTTTTTATTAAAAATCCTCTCTTATATTCAAAGAGTTATTTTGTAAAGTAACTTATTGATTATCAATTATTTTTAATTCTTTTTTTAATACATTCAAAGGCTAAAAAAAAATGCCCTATTTTTTCCCTTATCTTTAAAACAAAAATGAAATTAAATTTATGAATTCCTCAATGATTAATAAACTTAAAGAGGAGCATTATCGGTTTTTTAAAACTCATAAAAATCAACCAATTAAAGTTCGAATTCAATATCTAAAAAAATTAAAAATAGTTTTGGAAGATAAAGAGCTTGAAATTTATGATGCATTATATGAGGATTTAAAAAAACCTATTTTTGAATCTTTTGCTAGTGAATTTCTAATGGTTCTTAAGGAAATAGATTCATTCACTAAAAACATTAAAGAGTGGGCAGCACCTAAGAAAGTTTCAGGAAGTCTATTGAATTTTCCTTCTCAAGATTTTCTTCTTTATGAACCCTACGGAACAATATTGATGATTTCACCATGGAACTATCCATTTCAACTTGCCATGGTCCCTTTGATTGGTGCTGTAGCAACGGGTAATACCGTTGTCCTCAAACCTTCAGAATCAGCACCAAACACATCTAAAGTTTTGATTGAAATACTCGGTTTAGTATTCCCTCAAGAATGGGTTAGCGTAGTCGAAGGTGATGCTAAAATAGCGCAAGCCTTATTAAAAGTGCAATGGGATTATATTTTCTATACGGGCAGTACACAAGTTGGTAAAATTGTAGCAAAGGCAGCAGCAGAATATTTGACACCTACAACTCTAGAGTTGGGAGGAAAAAGTCCTTGCATTGTGGACGGAACTACTCCAATTGAAAAAACCGCAAGACGTATAGTATGGGGAAAATTTTTAAACTGTGGTCAAACTTGTATTGCTCCAGATTATGTGTTGGTCAAGTCTGAATTCAAAACTTCTTTAATCACAGCTATAATTGAAGAGATTGAAAAAGCCTTCGGAAAAAATGCTCAGAAATCGGATGATTATGGGCGTATAATTCATGAAAAGCATTTCAAAAAATTAGAAGCTGACCTTAAGAATCAAAAAATTATTTATGGTGGATCTAAAGATAAAAAAGAATTGTATTTCGGTCCAACAGTAATTGATAGTCCCCCAATGAATAGTAGTTTGATTCAAGATGAAATTTTTGGTCCAATTTTACCCATACTTTCTTATGATACAATTAACGACATTGATATAGTTTTAACTCAATTAAAAAATCCCTTAGCTTTTTATGTCTTTAGCGAAAACAAAAAATTTATTAATACTTTAATTAAAAATAATTCTTTTGGTGGAGCTGTTATTAATGATGCTTTAGTCCATTTTACAAATACCGAACTTCCATTTGGTGGAATTGGAAATAGTGGCATTGGATCTTATCATGGAAAATATAGCTTTGACTTATTTAGCCATACAAAACCTATTGTAAAACGTTCATTTTGGTTTGATTTGCCTCAGCGTTATGCGCCATATCCTAAATCAATTTCACTTTTTAAAAAAATATTAAAACGTATTTAAAATGAAAGAGAAAACCGTAAGCGAGGCTATTCACTTTAGACGTTCAGTTCGAATTTTCGACCCTGAACAATCAATTAAAAGTATGGTTGTCAAAAAATGTATTGAACAAGCTAGTTTAGCTCCCACTAGTAGTAACCTTCAGTTATGGGAATTTTATCATATCCAATCTAAAGATCTTTTGAAGAATGTTGCTAAAGTTTGTTACAATCAACCTGCAGCAAAAACTGCTCAAGAATTAGTTATTCCAGTAGTTAGAGTTGACCTTTGGCCTAATCGCATTCAATCAAATGTGGATTATATAAAAAATTCTAATAAAGGTTCAGATGAAAAAAAGATTAAAGGAGCATTAGACTACTATCAAAAAGTAATTCCAAAATTATATAAAGGAACAAGTCGGTTTAGAGGTTTTTTGCATAGCCTTAAAATTAACTTGGATGGTTTAAAAAAAGTTACTTATCGCGAGGTTAAAACACATGATTTGAGGGTAGTAGGCCATAAAAGTACAGCTCTTGCTGCTCAAAATTTTATGGTAAGTATGGCGGCTTTAGGCTATGATACTTGTCCAATGGAAGGTTTTGATTCAGTTCGACTTAAAGCCTTACTTAAGCTCCCTAAAAAAGCTGAAATTAGTATGGTCATAGGGTGTGGTATTCGAAAAGAGGAAGGCCTGTATGGGGAACGCTTTCGTATCCCGTTTGATGAAGTATATTTTAAAAAATAAATGGTTTTTTGCTATGGGACAGCAGATTCTAAGATTACTGTGGTAGTTTTTCGATCCTAGAACTTAAAATATTTCGCCTTTGAAACTGGATTAACTCGGTTTTCTAATCCCGTTTGCAACCAATTACGAAAGGTTTTTGTGTCAGTATATTGAATTGGCTTATTTAATAGTGTTCCCTCTGGAGTAATTTGAACATAGAAAGGCTGTGAAGCGGTATTAAAATTAATTGCTTGAAAAGTAGCCCATTTTTTACCAATGGTATTAATTTTTTTAATCCGTCCATTACTATATTGAAAATCAAATTGATCATCTTTTGCCAATGATTTTCGATCATCAACATAAAGTGATATGATAATGTATTCTTCCTTTAATAGTGAATAAACATCTGCTTCAGACCAAACATTTTCCTCCATCTTACGGCAATTGACACAAGCCCATCCAGTAAAGTCTAACAGTATGGGTTTCCCTTTAGAGAGAGCCACTTCTTTTCCTTTATCATAATCTTTGTAACATTCTAACCCAAGAGGACAATCCGAATCTTGAGCACGAATACTATAAAACTCAGGAGGAGGAAAGCCGCTTAAAAGCTTAAGTGTATTATTTGTGGACACTAAACCAAGAAATAGATAAGAAGTTAAGATTAATGAAAGCCCCGCAATACAGTAACGAATTTTTGACAATGGCTCTTTTATTTCATTTGGAAAACGAAATATTCCAAAAAGATAAAGGGTTAAAGCAAAAGTTAATAATGTCCAGATTCCAATAAAAATTTCTCGTTTTAAGAAACCAAAGTGAGCTACTAAATCAGCATTTGATAAAAATTTTAAAGCTAAAGCCAGTTCTAAAAATCCTAATATCACTTTGAGAGTAGTCATCCAGCTACCTGATTTGGGTAAGGCTTTTAAAGTGTTAGGAAACAAAGCAAATAAACCAAAAGGGAGACCTAGAGCAACTCCAAAACCGAGCATTCCAATTGATAACTGTGTAGCTCCTCCTTCAGCTGTAATAGAACCAGCAAGTAACGAACCTAAAATTGGTCCCGTACAAGAGAAAGATACTATAGCTAGAGTGAGTGCCATAAAAAAGATACCTATCACACCCTTAGTCATTGAAGCCTCATCAGATTTATCTCCCCAACGAGAGGGTAAAGTTAGATCATAAAATCCAAAAAAGGAAAATGCGAAAACTACAAATACCAAGAAAAAAACAAGGTTTAAAAAGACATTTGTTGCTAATGTATTTAGTAATTCAGGATCTAATGAATCAATAAAATGAAAAGGAAGGCTCAAAATTCCATAAATTAAAACTATAAAAAATGCATATATTAAAGCATTAAAAATGCCTCTAGTGGAAGAAATAGATTGTTTTAAGAAAAAAGATACTGTCAATGGAATCATTGGAAAAACACAGGGAGTCAATAAAGCTAATAACCCTCCTATAAAACCGAGTAATAAAATATTAAAGTAAGAGTAAGTACCCTCTTTAAGCGTTTCATCTTCTAAAAATTCTGTTTCGGTTAATTCTAATCGAAGAGCGTCAGAGAGCTTCTTACTCTTTGCATCAATTTTCTGGCTAGTAATAAGATTAGAGCCGTCCAAAGAAATATTAAAATTCTTTGATCTAAAGACACATAAGGCATCATCACATGCTTGATAGTTTAACTCAACTTCGATTAAATTTAAGTTAGGATCAAGGATTTCAATTTTCTGCATAAATGTTGCCTTGTTATTAAAATAGGTTAAATCCATTTCAAAGAACTTATCGTAACTAACAATTACTTCACTTTCCTGTACTGGACCTATAAGATTAAATCCTCTGTTTTCCTTAAAAATAAATTCAGTTGGAATAGCTCCTTCAGGATCAGAGAATTGAGAATATAAATGCCATTTAGATTCAATTTTAGCTTCAAAAGTTAGAACAAAAACATTTTGTTTTATGTTCTCAAGTTTCGTTTGCCATTCTACAGGTTCTCCTATCTGGGCACTTAGTATTGTGCTCCATAAAAATAATACTACCCACTTCTTCATTTTGTTAAACGTAATAACAATTTATTTTTTGTTTGTTCATTGGCTATAAATCTTTCATCACAACGCCTTCCTACAACCCATACAATTTTATTTCTAGAGAATAATAGCCATTGTTTTTCTTTTTCTAAAAGGGAATATTTTTCATCCTTAAAAAACTTACTAAGTAATTTTTTACCCTTCATTCCTGACGGATAAAAGTAATCTCCTTTTGAATATTTTCTAATATATAGTGGATTTTTTAACAAGTCTTTATCTAAAAAGGCTTCATAAGACTTCCATATTTTTTTTTTTTGCGTTTGCTTTCCTGCCTTAAATTCTAAACCAAAAGGAAGTTTATTGTTTTTTCCCTCTAAATCAATTATAATTGGTGAGTTATTTTCTTTATTTATATGACTAATTAAAAGTTGTTTTCGATCTCGAATCAATCTGAATGAATTACTTAATAATACTTTTCCACTATTTGCATTAAGTAATTTTTCAACTTCTTTCGCTTCAAATCCAAAAGGAGAAAACAAATGGTGTAAGCAGAAGTTTATAGGCTTTTGTTTAATTAAATGCTCAATATCTGCATAAATAGTCTCACCATCATCCCTAAAAATTTTATTTTTTAAACCATCTAATTGGTTGAAAATAAATCGTTCTGCTTGAGAAAGGTTTTTTAGAGTAGTCTTGAAATTTTCAAGTGCCTGTGGTTTGATTTGCTCTAGTGGTGAAACAACTTGATGTCTTATTTTATTACGGAAGTAATCATTTTTAGCATTTGAACTATCTTCTCGCCATTCAATTTTATGTTTCCTAGCGTAATTAAGAATATCTTTCTTAGAAATAGTATTTAGTGGACGAATAATCTTATTAGTTTCTTTTATACCTAATAATCCTGAAATACCAGTTCCCCTAATTGAATTAATTAAAAAAGTCTCCAGTTGATCATTTAGGTGATGTGCTGTGGCTAATATATCAATCTCCAAATCAACCATCAAGGAATTAAACCAGTCATATCGAAGATCTCGAGCAGCTTCTTGAATACTTTTTTTATTAACGATTATATATCCTTTAACATCAAAAACTTTGAAGTAGAAAGGAGTGTTATTTTCTATACACCAGTTTTTTACAAATTTTAAATCTTCATCACTCTCTTTATCTCTTAATTTAAAATTACAATGTGCTACAGAAAAATTAATTTTTTTATTAATGAAAATCTCAGCCAAAACACAACTATCAACACCACCGCTATGGGCTAGAAGTACATGATTACCTTTTAAATCATCAAGTATCAGATCAATTTTAGAAATACTCATATTTTCAAAAGAACAAAGTTAAGCATTCACTAATTACTCCATCTTATTTTAAGAAAAGACTTGTTTTTTTTTGATAAATAAAATTTTTAGTAGACTTTTGTAGTATAATGTTTAATATAAAAACATCTTGTACAACTTTTAACGTGGCTACACTTCCGCTACGTAATTTCGCTCGTCGCCCCTTGTGGGTGTAAATTTTCTATGGAGTATGGCGTGCCCTTCTCCCTTCTCGAACAATTTATATTAATTATTACGTTTTAAATTAAGACATGAACATTTTACGCGCAAAAGCGGAACACATAATATATGCCAAGCAAATCAGTCTTTGTATTGATGAGTCTGCTAAGGTAAGAGGAACCGGTATTGCTCGAAGAACTCCTGAGTACTTAGCAACTAAAATTGAAAATGGTAATGCTGTAATAGCATTAGATGAAAATCAATTTGCTGGCTTTTGCTATATAGAGGTTTGGGGCCACGGGAAATATGTTGCTCACTCTGGTTTGATTGTTGCTCCTGAGTTTCGAGGTAGAGGTCTAGCTAAAAAGATCAAAAAAGAGGTATTTAATATCTCTCTTGAACAATACCCAAAAGCAAAAATATTTGGTATTACTACTGGGCAAGCCGTAATGAAAATTAATTATGAATTAGGCTACAAACCTGTACACTTTTCTGAATTGACTGATGATCCAGAATTCTGGAAGGGTTGCCAGACATGCAAAAACTTTGATATTCTAACTAGGACAGAGCGTAAACTTTGTCTATGTACAGGAATGCTTCATGATCCAAATGAAAAAAAGGAAATTACTCCGAAGAGTAGTGCTTTTTTAAGTGGTCTTTTTAAAAAAAATAAGAAATGAAAAAACTTGTACTCGCATACAGTGGTGGCCTTGACACCTCCTATTGTCTAAAAAATCTTTCAACTGAAGGCTATGAAGTTCACGCGGTAAGTATTAATACTGGTGGCTTTACTGTTGATCAAATTAAAAAGCAAGAAAAAAATGCTTATTCTATAGGGGCAAATACCTATATATCAATTAATGCTTTAAAGCCATTTTACGATAAAATCGTAAAGTATTTGATTTTTGGAAATGTATTAAAAAACAATACATACCCCTTATCTGTTAGTTCAGAACGCATTATTCAGGCCATAGAAATTATAGAGTATGCTAAAAGTATTGATGCTAAATTTATTGCCCATGGGAGTACTGGTGCAGGAAATGACCAGGTACGTTTTGATTTAATCTTTCAAGTATTGGCCCCTGGAATAGAAATCATTACTCCTATTCGTGATAAACAATTATCTAGAGAGGCTGAAATTGAGTATTTAAAAAGTCAGGGTATTGATCTTGATTGGAAAAAGGCTCAATATTCTATTAATCAAGGATTATGGGGTACAAGTGTTGGGGGGAATGAAACCCTTACCTCAATAAAATCACTACCAGATAGTGCCTATCCAAGTCAATTAATTGAAATTAAACCTAAAAAAATAATCTTAAGTTTTAAATCGGGAGAATTAACTGCTTTAAATGGTCAAAATGGAAATCCCGTGAATTTAATTCAACAATTACATGATATTGCAAAGGATTATGCTATTGGACGAGACATTCATGTCGGTGATACAATAATTGGAATTAAAGGTCGAGTAGGTTTTGAAGCGGCAGCTCCTATGATAATAATTAAAGCTCATCACCTCCTAGAAAAACATACCCAAAGTAAATGGCAACAATTCCAAAAAGAACAAATGGCTAACTTCTACGGGATGCAACTGCATGAAGGAAATTATCTAGATGCTGTGATGCGAGATATTGAAGCCTTCATGGAAAGCAGTCAGAAAACAGTTAATGGTGAAGTATTTGTAACCCTTCATCCATATCGTTTTGAATTACATGGCATTAAGTCTCCTAACGATTTAATGAATGCTTCTTTTGGAAGTTATGGTGAGACAAATAAGACTTGGACTGCAGAAGATGCAAAAGGTTTTATTAAAATTTCATCAAACGCACATAAAATTTTTAAAACTATAAATCCCTCAAAAAAATGAAAACAGTAGGAATCATTGGTGGTTCAGGATACACTGGAGGAGAGTTATTAAGACTTGTTATAAATCACCCCAAACTTATTCTTGATTTTATATATAGCACAACTAGACCAGGAACTCTCATAAGTGAAACTCATCAAGATCTATTGGGCCAACTTGAGTTAAAATTTACTGATCAAGTTAACACAGAAGTTGATATTCTTTTTTTGTGTTTAGGACATGGTAATTCATCGATATTTCTAGAAAATTATACTTTTTCTGACACTACTTATATTATTGATTTAAGTAATGATTTTCGCCTCAGAAAAGATGCAAAATTTAATGGTAGAGAATTTATTTATGGCCTTCCAGAAATCAATAGAAATGTTATCAAAAATGCTAAATCTATTGCCAATCCTGGATGTTTTGCTACTGCTATACAATTAGCTTTACTTCCATTGGCTAAGGAAAATAAATTGAATAGTACGATCCATATTAATGCAACTACAGGAAGTACAGGTGCTGGAGTTCAGAATTCTTCTACAAGTCATTTCAGCTGGAGGAACAATAATCTTTCATGGTATAAACCTTTTACACACCAACACTTAGGAGAAATTAAAGAGACTTTAAACAAAATACAGGGAAAAGATACTGATGTTCTTTTCTTGCCTCAACGCGGGGACTTTACCAGAGGTATTTTTGTTTCAGCCTACACTCTTTTTGATGGGAATTTAAAAGATGCATTAAAGTTATATGAAGATTTTTATAAAGAGGAACCCTTTACTCAGGTTTCCAAAAACGAAGTACACCTAAAATTGGTCATTAATTCAAATCAATGCTTTTTGCATTTACACAAACATAAAGATCAGCTATTAATAACCTCTATAATAGACAATCTAATTAAAGGTGCATCTGGGCAAGCAATACAAAACTTAAACCTAATGATAGGCTGGGAAGAAAAACTAGGCCTTCAATTAAAAACATCTATATTTTAAATACAATGAAAATAGCTATTATAGGAACTGGAAATTTAGGTCTCAGTATCGCAAAAGGCCTTTTAATAAACAATAGTATTACAACTTTATATTTAACTAAAAGAAATCCAGATTCATTGAAGGATTGGAATAAATCAAATCAAGTGAAGGTTTCCTCGGACAATATAGAGGCAGTCCGAAACTCTGATATTTTAATTTTTGCTGTTCAACCCAGTCACATGGAAAATATACTTAATAATGTAAAAGATCTATTAGGTGAAAACCATGTCGTTATTTCAACAATAACAGGTTTTAAAATTGAACGTATTGAAGCAATTCTTGGAACCGAGATTCCTATTATTCGATCAATGCCAAACACAGCTATTTCAGTTGGAAAATCAATGACATGCCTCTGCAGTAACAAGTCAGGTGTGAAACGAATAGATATTGCAACGGCAATTTTCAACGGTCTTGGCACCTCTATTAAGATTGCAGAAGAACACATGCAAGCTGCCACTGTTATCTGTGCTAGTGGGATTGCATTCTGGATGCGTTTGATTCGTGCAACAACTCAAGGAGGTGTTCAATTAGGTTTTGATGCTGATGAAGCAATGAGGATGTCAATGCAAACCGCTCTTGGTGCAGCAAGTCTTTTGATAGAAACTGACACACACCCTGAGCAAGAAATTGATAAAGTAACTACTCCAAGAGGATGTACTATTACAGGATTAAATGAAATGGAACACCGGGGGCTGAGCTCTTCTTTAATAAAAGGATTAGTAGCCTCATTCAATAAAATAAACGAAATCTCGAAACAATAATGAAACTTTTTGATGTTTACCCACTTTATGATGTTACACCTACTCGAGCTAAAGATGTTTATGTTTACGATAGTAAGGGAACTGAGTACCTGGATTTATATGGTGGTCATGCTGTAATATCAATTGGCCACGGACATGATCATTATGTAAAAAGCTTGACTGAGCAATTAAATGAAATTGGTTTTTATTCAAATGCAATAAAAAATCCTATTCAACAAGAATTAGCTAATGCTATTGGTGAACAATCTTACTGTCATGACTACCAATTATTTTTATGTAGTTCAGGGGCTGAAGCTAATGAAAATGGTTTAAAACTAGCTTCTTTTACAACAGGTAAAAAGCGTATAATTGCTTTTCATAATGCTTTTCACGGTCGAACTTCAGCTGCAGTTGCAGCAACAGACAATGTAGCTATTAATGCTCCTTTAAATCAACAACAAGAAGTTACATTCTTACCCTTTGATGATGAAAACGCTTTAGAAATAGAACTCAAAAAAGGAGACGTCTGCGCAGTAATATTCGAAGCCATCCAAGGAGTGGGTGGTTTAGACGAACCTTCAGAAGAATTTATCTACGCTATGGATCGATTATGTAATTCATACAATACATGCTTAATTGCTGACGAAGTTCAAGCAGGTTTTAGCAGGACAGGAACTTTTTTTGCTTATCAAAAATACAATATCGAACCACATATTGTTACTATTGCTAAAGGGATGGGAAATGGATTTCCAATTGGAGGAATCTTAGTCCACCCATCAATTGAGGCCAAGTATGGTATGCTAGGAACTACATTTGGAGGAAATCATCTTGCTTGCTCAGCATCTTTAGCAGTTCTAGATGTTTTAAAAGAAGAAGGCCTTCAAAAGAATGCTGAAGAATTAGGTAAATATTTTATAGATCAAGCAAAAAACATTCCTAGTGTAAAAAAAATTAAAGGCCGTGGATTAATGTTAGGTCTTGAATTCGATTTTGAGGTAAGTGATTTACGAAAAGAATTGATTTACCAACAACAGATTTTTACGGGCGGAAGTAGTAATAAAAATTTATTACGAATTCTTCCACCGTTAACTTTACAAAAAAAACATTTTGATATATTCTTTAAAAGATTAGAGAAAGCTCTTAAAGCTATAAACGTATGAAACATTTCATCACTTTAAATGACTTACCAAACTTTCATAAGACTGTAGATCTTGCGAAATCACTGAAGGAAAACCCTTATTCTCAGGAAGCTTTGGGAAAACGAAAAACCTTGGGCTTATTGTTTTTTAATCCAAGTCTACGAACAAGATTAAGTACACAAAAAGCAGCTCAACTACTTGGTTTTTCGACTATTGTTATGAATTTTTCTAATGAAGCATGGGCGCTAGAGTTTGAAGATGGTACCCAAATGCGAGGAATTCGCTCTGAGCATATAAAAGAGGCTGCTGCTGTAGTTTCTCAGTACTGTGATATGGTTGCAATTAGAGCTTTTGCTTCACTAGTGAATAAGGAAAATGATGAGGCTGAAATTGTTTTAAAAAGGTTTGCTAAATATGCTAAAATCCCAGTCATAAATATGGAAAGTGCCACTGGTCACCCTTTACAGGCTTTGGCTGATGCGTTAACACTAAAAGAACATAAAACAAAGTATCGCCCAAAAGTTGTACTAACTTGGGCACCCCACCCCAAAGCTTTACCCCATGCAGTAGCTAATTCGTTTTCAAAGATGATGTCATTTCAAGAAGCGGATTATTTTATTTCTAACCCAGAAGGTTATGATTTGGATAAAAGAATAACAAAAAACATTCCAGTTATACATAATCAATCTGAAGCTTTACAAAATGCTGACTTTGTTTATGCTAAAAATTGGTGTTCCTATGAACGATACGGACAAACATTAAGAACAGATAACGAATGGATGATTACAAAAGAAAAAATGAGCTTAACCAAAAATGCCAAGTTTATGCATTGCCTTCCTATTCGTCGAAACATTGTAGCTTCTGATGGTGTGCTTGATGATTCAAATTCCCTAGTAATTGAACAAGCTAATAATCGTACTTTTGCTGCTCAGGCTGTCTTAAAAATCCTACTCGATCATGCCTAAACTCAATATTGTCAAAATAGGTGGTACTATAATTGAAGATAAAAATAAACTTCTTCCATTTTTAAATAACTTTACTGGCTTAAAAGGACCTAAAATTTTAGTTCACGGTGGTGGAAAAAGAGCAACCTCTTGGGCCAAAAAACTTGGGATACCCTTTCAAATCAAAGATGGTCGAAGAGTTACAAATAAAAAAACTTTAGAGCTAATCACAGCTGTTTATGCAGGTCAAATTAATAAAACTCTTGTTGCTTATCTCCAAGGGTTTGGATGTAATGCATTAGGTTTATCTGGAGCTGATGCTAATGCTATAGAAGCAGAAAAACGGCCAATAAAATCTATTGATTATGGTTTTGTGGGTAATATTACTAAGGTTAATGACGAGTGGTTTAATCAAATTTTGGAACAAAATATCATTCCAGTATGTTGTGCAATTACCCATGACGGAAATGGACAACTTTTTAATACCAATGCTGACACAATTTCAGCTGAGATTGGAAAAGCTTTAGCTAAAGAATTTGATGTTAAAATTAGTTATTGTTTTGAGTTACCAGGAGTAATGAAAGATATCAAAGATTCATCTTCTTTGATTAGAAAAATAACTAAAAAATCTTACCAAAACTTATTATTAAATAATATAATTTCTGAGGGAATGATGCCAAAATTACATAATGCTATTGAGGCAATTGAAGGAGGTGTAAATGAAGTAGCTATCGGTAACACAAATATGATAAATCAAGACATTCCATATACCTCAATTACTTTAAGATGAAAAAATTAAGCCAAAAAGCAATCAAATTATTGCAAGATCTAATTTCCATAAAATCTTTTTCAAGTGAAGAAGATAAAACTGCTGAGAGAATTGGACAGTGGTTTAGTTATCATAATATCCCCTTTAAAAAGCAAGATCACAATGTTTATGCGTTTAATAAATTTTTTAATAAAAATAAGCCAACTCTTCTTTTAAATTCTCATCACGATACAGTGAACCCAAACTCTGCTTACACTAGAGATCCATTTCACCCACAAATAGAAGATGGAAAATTATATGGTTTAGGAAGTAATGACGCAGGTGGAGCTTTAGTCTCACTAATTGCATTATTTACTCATTACTTCGATCATCCTAATCCAAAATATAATCTAATCATAGCTGCTACAGCTGAAGAAGAAAGTTCCGGTGATTTGGGTCTAAACAGTCTTTTGCCATCCCTACCTAAAATTGATGTTGCTATTGTTGGTGAACCCACTCTTATGCAATTGGCTATTGCAGAGAAAGGATTAATTGTATTTGATGGAAAAGTAGAAGGTACTGCTAGTCATGCTGCTCACCCAAATGAAGACAATCCAATCTCAAAACTTCCTAAAGTAATTAGTTGGCTTGAAAACTTTTCTTTTGAAAAAGAATCAGAGACTTTAGGTCCAGTTAAATTAACTGTTACCCAAGTAATCGCAGGGAAGCAACACAATGTAGTTCCAGCAAGTCTTAATTTAGTGGTCGATGTAAGAGTAAATGATTGTTACAGTAATAAAGAGATTGTAACTTTATTACAGCAAGATTCACCTTTGGCTTTATTTCCAAGGTCATTAAATCTAAATTCTTCTTCTATTTCATTAGAGCATCCTTTAGTTAAAGCAGGAGTTGAATTAGGTAGAAGTACATACGGTTCTCCAACCTTATCAGATCAAGCAAAACTAAGTTGTCCATCCCTTAAATTAGGACCAGGCGACTCTACAAGATCTCATACAGCTGATGAATTTATTTTTGTCAAAGAGATAGAAGAAGGTATTGCTTTGTATATTAATTTATTAAAAAAAATCATATAATATGAAACTTTGGCAAAAAGGTAAAACCGCTCATAAAAAAGTAGATCAATTTACCGTTGGAAAAGATCGTGAATATGACTTAGTACTTGCTCAGTATGATTGTCAAGCATCAATTGCACACGCAAAAATGTTAGCTAAAATTGGTGTAATTAACTCACAAGAAGGAGAAAAACTCACTAAGGCTTTAAAAAAAATTCAAAAACATGCATCAGATGATAAATTCACAATAGAAGATAAATTTGAAGATATTCATTCTAAAATTGAGGATTTATTAATTGAAGATTTAGGAGACTTAGGTAAAAAAATTCATACAGCTCGTTCTAGAAACGATCAGGTTTTGGTTGCGATGCATCTTTATTTAAAACATGAATTAACTGAAATCAAAAAGCTAGTGAGAAAACTTTTTGAGCTTTTACTTTCTTTAGCAAAAGAACACAAAAATAATTTGATACCTGGATATACACATATGCAATTAGCTATGCCTTCCTCTTTTGGATTGTGGTTTTCTGCATATGCTGAAAGCTTAATTGATGATCTTTACTTATGGCAAAGTGCTTATAAGATTGCTGATCAAAATCCCTTGGGAAGTGCCGCTGGATTCGGAAGTGCCTTTCCTATTGATCGAAAATTTACTACTGAATCTTTAGACTTTACAGAGTTAAAAGTAAATTCAGTGGCAGCTCAGATGGCCAGAGGGAAACTTGAAAAAAGTACTGCTACTGCGTTATCTGCTATTGGAAGTACACTGGCAAAATTATGTATGGATATTTGTTTGTATATGGGTCAAGATTTTAATTTTCTTTCTTTTCCCGATGAACTAACAACTGGCTCTAGTATTATGCCTCACAAAAAAAATCCTGATTTATTTGAATTAGTTCGAGGAAAGTGTAATATGATAGTGGCATTACCTAATCAAATAGCTTTATTAACAGCTAATCTTCCAAGTGGTTATCACAGAGAATTTCAATTAGTTAAAGGACCGATTATTGATGCTGTTAACGAAATAAAATCATGTTTGGAGATCCTGATATTTAGTTTACCACAAATTAAAGTGAAAAAAAATATCACTGATCAAGAAAAATACGATTACATCTTTAGTGTTGATACTCTTAATCAAGAAGTACTAGCTGGAAAACCGTTTAGAGACGCATATCGTGAATTAGGTCATGCTATTGAAAAAAATGATTTTAATCCTAACCGAAATTTAAAACATACTCACATTGGAAGTATTGGTAATTTAGGATTAGAAAGTATAAGGAAGAAAATGAATACACTATTTTCTTAAAACCTATTTAAACTAAATATGTAAAGGTCGATTTTCAGTCGCTGCCAGCGCAGCTTCTTTTATAGCTTCTGCATACGTAGGATGAGAATGACTCATGCGAGCAATATCCTCTGCCGAAGCTCTAAATTCCATAGCTGTAACTGCTTCAGCTATCAAATCTGCAGCACGAGCCCCAATCATATGAACACCTATCACTTCATCAGTATTTTTATCTGCTAAAATTTTAACAAAACCTTCAGTATCCATGCTTGCACGAGCACGCCCTAGTGCTCGCATTGGAAATTGACCTGATTTGAAAGAAATTCCAGCTTCATTTAATTGTTCTTCCGTTTTACCTACTGAAGCTACTTCAGGCCAAGTGTAAATTACATTTGGGATTAAATTATAATTAATATGAGGCTTTTGACCTGCAATAAATTCTGAAACCATAACTCCTTCCTCTTCAGCCTTATGAGCTAGCATAGCACCCCTAATTACATCACCGATAGCATAAATATTTGAACTAGTGGTTTGCAACTGGTCGTTAACTTCTACTTGTCCAAGTTTATTGATTTTTACTCCTGCTGATTCGGCATTTAATCCAGCTGTGTTGGGACGTCTTCCAACTGAAACTAAACAATAATCTCCTTTAAATATTATTTCCTCTCCTTTTTTATCAAGGGCTGTAACATTAACTTCTTTACCTTTTCTACTTACTTTATTAACTCCATGTGAAAGGTAAAACTTAATTCCTTGCTTTTTCAATACTTTCATCAATTCCCTAGAAAGACCAGAGTCCATTACAGAAGTAATTCTATCTGCATATTCAATAACAGACACTTCAGAACCTAAACGACTATATACTTGTCCAAGTTCCAATCCAATCACTCCACCTCCTATAACAATCAAATGCTTTGGAATCTCTTTAAGCTTTAAAGCTTCTGTAGAAGTAATTACTCTTTCTTTATCAATTTTTATAAATGGTAAATTTCCTGGCTTAGACCCAGTAGCTATAATAATTTTTTTGGATTCAATAATTTGTTTAGTCTTTCCTTCTATTTGAATATGATTACCATCAACAAAGCTACCAGTCCCATTAAATACTTCTATTTTATTTTTTTTCATCAAATAATCAATTCCTTTAGTAGTTTGATCCACCACTGAAGCTTTTCGATCTATCATTTGTTTAAAATTCACTTTAATTTTCCCTTGAATTTCAATTCCATGTTCTGAAAAATGCTTGGTTGCATCTTCGTAATGGTGAGAGGAATCTAAAAGTGATTTTGAAGGAATGCATCCTACATTAAGACAAGTTCCACCCAATGTATTATACTTTTCTATCAAAGCTGTTTTCATACCCAACTGGGCACAACGAATTGCAGCAACATATCCTCCAGGGCCCGAACCAATAATGGCAACATCAAAAACACTCATAATTAAATTCTATTTATATTCAAAAATACGAATGTTTATTGGCTCACCATAATGCTTCAGAATGGATTTTTTTAAAAAATTTCATTTTAATTTTAAAATCAATATTTTACATGCATTGAAGAGAAAAGATTACGTTTAAAATGATTAAACTTGCAATTACAGAAAACGCATTTGAAAAAAAATAATCTTTCCTTAATAACTGCATTATTTCCTATAATCATCTTGGTAATTCTTTTATCATATAATGTTTTTATTTATGGAGATGAAGCACTTGGAGGTTCTAACCAGTTTATTCTTTTAATTGGTGGAGCTATTGCAGCAATAATAGGTTTCTACAAGAAAGTTTCCTATGATGTAATGATCCAAAAGGTCGCTGAAAACTTGCAATCAGTTACTGGAGCTTTACTAATTCTTCTTTTTGTTGGTGCACTTGCTGGAACATGGTTAATTAGCGGAATAATTCCTGCAATGATTTACTATGGCCTTCAAATTTTACATCCAGATATCTTTTTACCTGCTTGTATTATTATATGTGCTATTATTTCACTTGTTACAGGAAGTAGCTGGACAACCTCTGCAACTGTAGGTATTGCTCTTATTGGTATTGGAACTGTATTACAAATACCATCTGGAATGGTAGCTGGGGCAGTAATTTCAGGTGCTTACTTTGGAGATAAACTCTCCCCTTTATCTGATACAACTAATCTTGCACCTGCAATGGCTGGAGGTGAATTATTTAGTCACATACGCTATATGACTTACACAACTATACCAAGTATAATTATTACCCTAATTGTATTTTCTGTTTTAAGCTTAATTCAAGAAACAACTGGAACAGCAGACATTGAAAGCTTGATGATAGCAATCAAAGAAAAATTTACTATTAATTTTTGGCTTTTTCTTGTCCCTGCAGCTGTTATAGCATTAATTATAAAGAAAACTCCTCCAGTTGTTGCCCTATTAGTTGGAACCTTATTGGGTGGTCTATTTGCTTTAATTTTTCAACCTGGAATACTTCTTGAAATTAGTGGGTCTAAATCTATTTCTATAGAAGTAGCTTATAGAGCTATCATGGATGCAATCTCTGTTTCCACTGAAATAACAACATCCAATCTTCTTCTTAACGATTTATTTACCTCAGGAGGAATGGAGGGAATGCTAGGGACTATTTGGCTTATCATTTGTGCAATGGTTTTTGGGGGAATTATGGACGCAATAGGCGCGTTAAGTAGAATAAGCAGTGCTTTGTTAAATTGGGCTCAAAATACTTTTCAACTATTTACAAGTACCGTAGCCTCTTGTTTAACTATCAACCTTACTGCATCAGATCAATATTTATCAATAGTAATTCCAGGGAAAATGTTTGCTAAAGCTTATGATGATCGTGGATTAGCACCAGAAAACCTAAGTCGGACATTAGAAGATTCAGGAACTGTTACTTCTGTTCTAATTCCTTGGAATACTTGCGGTGCCTATCAGTCAGGTGTTTTAGGTGTAGGTGTGGGAGAATACTTCGTATTTGCAATATTTAACTGGCTTAGTCCTTTTATGACTCTTCTTTATGCTGCATTTAGTCTTAAAATTGCAAAAAAATAAAACTTATTATAAATGGTTTTTAATCTTATTCTTTTCAATAAGAAAAACTTATAAATACATCAATAATTCCAAACTCAATTTTTTAAAACCTAATCAAGGTTTCATACTTTAGATAAAAATAAATTTTTAATTATGAGCGAAAGTAAATGTCCGTTTCACGGTTCAACAACTACACCAAATCTAGGAACCCAAAATAAGGATTGGTGGCCTAATCACTTAAATCTCGATATCTTACGACAACACAGTAACAGAAGTAATCCTATTGCTGAAATTAATTATAAAGATGATGTCAAGCAGTTAGATTTAAAAGCTGTTAAAAATGATATAAAAATCATGTTAAAAGATTCTAAAGATTGGTGGCCAGCTGACTATGGACACTATGGCCCTTTCTTTATCCGAATGACATGGCATGCTGCTGGAACTTATAGAACAGGAGACGGACGTGGGGGAGCTGCAACTGGCGCCCAACGTTTTGCTCCTCTGAATTCATGGCCTGATAATGGGAACCTAGATAAAGCAAGACGTTTATTATGGCCTATAAAAGAAAAATATGGAAATAAAATTTCTTGGGCAGATTTACTTGTTCTTGTTGGAAATGTTGCTATTGAAGATATGGGGGGGCCTAATCACGGTACTGTTATGGGTAGAGAAGATATTTGGCAACCTGAAAAAGATATTTATTGGGGATCTGAAGATGAATGGTTAGGAGATAATCGTTATGGTGATACCCGTCAATCTCTCGAAAACCCTCTTGCAGCTGTTCAAATGGGATTGATATATGTCAACCCAGAGGGTCCTAACGGAAATCCTGACCCTGCTTTATCAGCCCAAGACGTTCGTGAAACATTTAAAAGAATGGCTATGAACGATGAAGAAACCGTTGCATTAACAGCTGGAGGACACACCTTTGGAAAAGCTCATGGTGCTGGTGATGATGCTCTAGTTGGAGTTGAACCTGAAGGAGCATCAATTGAAGAAATGGGCCTCGGGTGGAAAAATAGACATGCTTCTGGGGTAGGTGTTGATACAATTACTAGTGGTATTGAAGGTCCTTGGACTACCAACCCTATTCAATGGGACATGGGTTATTTGGAACTTTTGTTTAAATATGAGTGGGAATGTAAGAAAAGTCCTGCAGGCGCTTGGCAATGGCATCCTATTAACTGTGATGAAAAAGATATGGTTCCACAGGTCGATGGTAGTGGTCAAAAAGTACTTCCAATGATGACTACAGCAGATATGTCTTTAAAGGTAGATCTTAAATATCGAAAGATATGTAATAGATTTTTAGAAAATCCAGAAGAGTTTGGGGAAACTTTTGCTCGTGCTTGGTTTAAGTTGCTTCACCGGGATATGGGACCAAAAACAAATTATGTTACTGGGGATTTTAAAAATGTTGAATACATTTGGCAAGACCCTACGCCAGCTGGTAAAATTTTAACTTCTTCTGAAGAACATAGTCTACGCGAAACAATTTCAAAATCAGGACTTAGTGTAAGAGAAATGGTTAATACTGCATGGGCAAGTGCAAGTACATACCGTAACTCAGATAATCGTGGTGGAGCAAACGGAGCTAGGATTCGTTTGGAACCTCAAAAAAATTGGGAAGTAAATAAACCAAAAGAACTCGAAAAAGTCTTATCTATTTATGAAAAAATAGCAAAAGATCAAAACACTAGTATTGCTGATGTTATTGTGGTTGCAGGTGCTGTTGGAATTGAAAAAGCAAGTGGTCATAAAGTTAATGTCACAACTGGACGAGGAGATGCAAATCAAGAAAATACAGACGTAGATTCATTTGACTTGCTAAAACCTAAAGCTTGCGGCTTCAGAAACTATTCTGAAAAAGAATTCGCGGTAAGTCCAGAAGAAATCTTATTAGATAAATCACAACTATTAGGACTTACTCCAACTGAAATGACACTACTCGTAGGAGGAATGCGTTCTATGGGAGTTTCACATACAGGAGAAGGAGTCTGGACAAACGGTGAGCTTAACAATCAATGGTTTAAAAAACTTTTATCTATGGATGATGAATGGAAAACTACAGATTACAACAGTTATGTTTCAAAAGATCGAAATACTGGAGAAGAGACTAGAACAGCATCTCGTACAGATCTTGTTTTTGGATCAAATTCTGAACTTCGTGCGATAGCAGAGGTATATGCCCAAGATGACAATAATGAAAAATTCATTAATGATTTTATTCAAGTTTGGTGTAAAATAATGAATGCAGATCGTTTTGATTTGGATTAGACTGTTTAAATTATATTATAAAAACCCGATTTAATCGGGTTTTTATTTTTAAACCCTTTTACATAATTAAATTAAGTTTTGACTTCAATTAACTTTTCTTTCAAAAACTCGTAAGCGCAAAGTCATATAAATTCCATCACTTTACAATTGAATTCGTATTTTTGTTTTAGAACACAATTGAATGGCTAAAAAGCAGAAAATCAACCAATCAAATTCTAAACTCATCCGTCAAAGGCAAGTATTATTTGGGGGGGGGTTGATGTTAGTTGCACTTCTTTTGAGTATTGCTTTTGGATCTTATCTAATTAATTGGAAATCTGATTTCAGTACAATTGGTTCATTTACAGACAAAACAGTGGTTACTAAAAATCTTTTGAATAAAGTCGGTGCTATTTTAAGTCACTATTTTATATATCAAGGCGTTGGTTTAGCTGCTGTATTTTTTCCATATCTATTGGGTCTTACTGGTTATAAATTGTTTTTTAACAGCAAAACAAATCATTTAATTTCATCTTGGGCTTGGGGAATTTCTCATTTAATTTGGCTTTGTATAACACTAGGATATTTTTTCCCTTCTGAAATACTTTTATCTGGTATAGTTGGTTTTGAAATCAATGTCTTTATGATAAGCTATATTGGAAGTGTAGGAGTATTAACAAGTCTAGCTTTTTTCTTTTTATGTTTTATTGTAATAGAACTTGAATGGACTCCAGAAAAAATGAAACAATGGTGGATAGGATCTAAGAATAAAGAAGTTGAAAATAAAATTACAAATGACGAAACTTTAATTGATCCTGTCTCTCTAGATGAAGACTCAAAAGATGAAATAGAAATTGATTTTGATTCGACTAAATCAAAAAATAAAACTCCAATTAAAGAACCAATTTTAAAGACAGACGAATTGATCATGGAAGTTGAGACTTTAGAAGAAGAATTGGTTGATGAAAAACTAGCAAATAGCTTAGTTGAAAAGCAAGGTTTCTTTGACCCTACTCTAGAGTTGAGTAACTTCAAGATGCCTAATATTGAATTATTAAAAGACTATGGTGATACAGGAATAACAATTAACCAGGAAGAACTTGAGGCTAATAAAAATAAAATTGTAGAAACTCTAAATAACTATAAAATTGGGATTTCTAATATTAAAGCAACAATTGGTCCAACTGTCACTCTTTATGAAATTGTTCCAGATGCAGGAATTAGAATTTCTAAAATTAAAAATTTAGAAGATGATATTGCCCTATCTCTTGCAGCATTGGGAATTCGAATTATTGCACCTATTCCTGGTAAAGGAACAATTGGGATTGAAGTTCCCAATCAAAAGCCAAGCATTGTATCAATGCGATCTGTAATTTCTTCTGCTAAATTTCAAAACGCTGAGATGGAGCTTCCCATAGCTATGGGAAAAACAATTAGTAACGAAACATTTGTTGTGGATTTAGCTAAAATGCCACATCTTCTAATGGCAGGAGCTACTGGACAAGGAAAGTCTGTTGGTCTTAATGCTGTGTTAACATCTTTGATTTATAAAAAACACCCAGCAGAAGTTAAATTTGTTTTAGTAGATCCTAAAAAAGTAGAGCTAAATATATATAGCAAAATAGAACGCCACTATCTTGCAAAACTCCCAGATACCGAAGAGGCTATCATAACAGACAATACTAAGGTAATCAACACCTTAAACTCTCTCTGTATCGAAATGGATAACCGTTACGAACTCCTTAAAAATGGTATGTGTCGTAACCTTAAGGAATATAATAAGAAATTTAAAGAGCGAAAGCTAAATCCTAAAGATGGGCATAGTTTCTTACCTTATATTATTCTTGTTGTAGATGAGTTTGCAGATTTGATTATGACTGCTGGTAAAGAAGTAGAGACACCTATTGCACGTTTAGCTCAATTAGCACGTGCAATAGGAATTCATTTGATTATAGCAACTCAACGTCCTTCAGTCAATGTTATTACTGGTATTATAAAAGCAAACTTTCCTGCGCGTGTTGCCTTTAGGGTAACATCAAAAATTGATTCTAGAACTATTTTAGACAGTGGTGGTGCAGATCAATTAATCGGAAGGGGAGATATGCTTTTCACTCAAGGAAATGAACTAACGCGAATACAATGTGCTTTTGTAGATACACCAGAAGTAGAGCGATTAGCTTCTTACGTAGGAGCACAACGCGGATATGCTGATGCACATTTACTACCAGAATACATTAGTGAAGAAAATACATCTAATTTGGATATTGATGCCAGTGATAGAGATGCTCTTTTTAGAGAAGCAGCTGAGGTTATTGTAACTGCTCAACAAGGCTCAGCATCATTGTTGCAACGTAAATTAAAATTAGGCTATAATCGTGCTGGAAGAATCATTGATCAAATGGAGGCTGCAGGTGTTGTCGGACCTTTTGAAGGTAGTAAAGCAAGGCAAGTACTTATATCAGATTTAGCCTCTTTAGACCGTCTTATAAACGATGATAAAATATAAAATATTTGTAAATAAACTATGAAGATTTTTTTTATATCAAACTTCTTTCTTTTTTTAAGTTTATGCATTCAAGCACAAACTCCTGAGGCTGCAAAAAAACTCTTAGATGAAGTATCAAAAACAATCTCAGGATTTCAAAATCTAACCTTTGATTTTACATATGTCTTAGAAAATCGTCAGGAAAATATCCGTCAAGAAACTAAGGGGTCTGCAACTATTAGTGGAGATTTTTATAAACTAAATTTTTTAGGAAATGAACAACTTTTTGATGGTGAAAAAACATATACAATAATACCAGAGAATGAAGAAATTACTATCAGTAGTTTAGAAGATGATAACGATTTTGGCATAAACCCCTCTAAACTTCTAGTTTTTTACAGAGAGGGTTACGCATTCCAATGGGACATAAAGCAAAATGTAAAAAATCGAATTATTCAGTTTGTTAAATTAATTCCAATTGAAGAAAATAAGGATTTAAAATATTTGTTATTAGGGATTGACTTAAAAACAAAAACTATTTTCCGTTTAATTGAAATCACTACATCTCAAACTCGAACCACTCTTACATTAAAAAATTTAAAAACCAATATGACTTTAGGGCCTGATTTTTTTGATTTTGATGTTAGCAAATATCCAGATTATTATATAAATGACTGATAATTGAAAATTATAGATCGATACATATTAAAAAGCTATTTAACCCGATTGGTAGGTGTCTTTACAATCTGTATGTTCATTTTTGTAATTCAGACCTTCTGGTTATTTATTGATGAGCTTGCCGGAAAAGGACTGGATATATTAATCATTGGAAAGTTTTTAATTTACTACTCACCTAAATTAATCCCTTTAGTATTGCCACTCTCTGTTCTTCTTGCCTCATTAATGACATTTGGGACGCTTTCAGAGAATTATGAGTTTGCCGCAATGAAATCGACAGGAATATCCCTTCAACGTGCTTTATTGGGTTTATCTATTTTTCACATAGCGTTGGGAATAGGTATGTTTTATTTCTCAAATCATGTAATCCCCTATGGTGAACTAAAGTCATACAATTTAAGGCGAAACCTTGCTAAATTAGAACCTACTCTTGCTATTAGAGAAGGTATTTTTAACGAAATAGGTCAAATAAATATTAAGGTAAAAAGAAAATATGGAGATAATGAGCGTTTTCTTGAAGATGTAATTATTCACGAATACTCTCCAAACCAGCAAAATAATGTTGTAATAAAGGCTGAACGTGGAGAAATGAAAAATGAACCAACAGATCCTAACTTAAAATTAGTTTTATACAATGGTAACCGTTATGAAGAAGTTATACCAAAAAAAATGAGAGATCGTTTGCGTATCCCTCATGCTAAGGTTGCTTTTGAGGAGTATGAAATGAATATTGATTTATCACAATTTAACAATGTGAATTTAGAAGAAGAGAACATCACAACTTCATTTAGAATGCAAAAAATCAATCAGCTTCAAAAAAGTATTGACACTCTTCAAACCAATTTTGAAGAAGAACAAACCGTATTTAGTTATAATTTTTCAAAACAAAGTGCAATTAGTAACTCAGCTCGTAAAAACAAAAAAATTCTTCAAAATGACTCTATACCGTCAGATATTTTAGGTTTTGTTATAATGGATGAAAATTGGAAAAAAGTAAGGTTGTATGATGAAAGCATTAATAAATTGAAAAAATCACTTCGAGATCTAAAAGCAAAAAATACCCAGTTTTTTGCTTTTCAAAAATTAATTAATCTCCATAAAATAACACTTCATGAAAAGTATACTTTACTATTCGTTTCACTTTTTCTATTCCTTATCGGAGCCTCTTTAGGTGCCATCATTCGAAAAGGTGGTATTGGTCTTCCTTTAGTGCTATCAATTATAATATTTTTAACCTATCATTATATTGGGCTTTTTAGTAAAAATGCTGCTGAAGACAACAGCATACCTCCATTCTTTGCAACATGGATTGCCACTCTGATTTTAGCTCCATTTTCATATATATTAACCAAAAGAGCTTCAGCTGACAAAGGTTCTGTAAGTTTATATGATGTTTTTTACCCCATTTTAAAATTGATTAAAAAAATCCCTTTCCTAAAAATATCATGAAACAAAATTTAATCAAATTAAACAGTATTGAAGAAGGTATAAAAGCTATAAAAAATGGTGAGGTTATTATTGTAGTTGATGATGCAAATAGAGAAAATGAAGGAGATTTTATAGCTGCAGCTGAAAAAATTACTCCTGAATTAATAAATTTTATGGCAACACACGGAAGGGGACTAATCTGTACCCCTTTAACCGAGGACCGTTGTCAAGATCTTCATTTAGGAAAAATGGTCTCCAACAATACAGATCCAATGGAAACTGCTTTCACTGTTTCTGTCGATTTAAAAGGTAAAGGAGTTACAACTGGTATTTCAGCTTCAGACCGAGCACTTACTGTTAAGGCATTAGTCGATGAAAAAACATCACCTTATGACCTTTCTAGACCTGGACACATTTTTCCACTAATTGCAAAAAGCGGTGGAGTATTAAGAAGAACTGGACATACAGAATCTGCAATTGATTTTGCAAGACTTGCTGGATTTAAACCTGCAGGAGTTATAGTTGAAATAATGAATGAAGATGGAACAATGGCAAGATTACCTCAACTTTTAGAAGTAGCAAAAAGGTTTAATCTCAAAATAGTATCTATAGAAGATTTGGTTTCCTACAGAATGCAGCACGACAGTCTTATTGTAAAAAAAGTTGATCATGAAATAAATACTCGTTATGGAAAATTTCGTATGCGTGCTTATGAGCAAACAACAAACGGAAATGTTCACTTAGCGCTTACTAAAGGGAATTGGGGTAAGGATGAAATGATTCTAACAAGAATACAATCCTCAAAAATAACAAATGATATTTTGGGCATGCTAACAGGCTCTATTCATCAGCGTTTAGATGATATTTTTAAATTAATTAATCAAGAGGAAAAAGGAGCCCTACTGTTTATCAATCAAGAACAAAGTCCGGAAAATCTTTTAGCACGTATTGATACACTTATAGAAATGCAGCAGGAAGGAAAAATAGATGAAGTCCCTCCAATGAAAATGGATAGTAAAGATTTTGGAATTGGAGCTCAAATATTGCATGATATAGGGATACAAAGGTTGAAGGTGATTAGTAATTCAAAACAAGAACCAAGAATTGGAATTACTGGATACGGAATTACTATTGAAGGATATAAAAATTATTAAAATTAATCGAAAAACCAGAGCTTTACTGCCATTATACAAATAGTGACAAGCATAGCTAAGCGAATCACTCTATCACCTTTCTTCACTGACCAGCGGCTAGCAAACCATGCACCAAAACTGGTGCCAAAAGCCATAAAGATTCCAATCTTCCAGTCCACGGCATCATTGTAAGAAAAAAGAATCAAAGCTACAGTTGAATAGATAAAAACTACAGCAACTTTAGTCGCATTAGTCTTGACTAAAGACATGTGGTTCAAACGGTTTAAAAATAACATAATAACAATGCCAATACCTGCATTAATAAAACCTCCGTAAATACCTATTACAAAAAAACCAAGAATACTCCAAAAAAGATACTTTCCCTCTAGACGTTCAGGCAATTCAAGTTCCAACTTTTTTTGACGAAAAAGAATCAAAACACCTATGATAACCATAATTATAGCAAGTACCTTATTGAAGATATATCCTTCAATATCAATAGCTATTTGAGCTCCTATGTAAGCTCCAAAACTTGAGCTTATTCCTAAATAGATGTTGAAGGGGAAGCTACTTACTCCCTTACTTCGATATCCCATAGCACCACTCAAAGACTGAACTACAATCGCTATACGATTAGTTCCATTAGCCACTTGAGGTGGTAAACCTAAAAAAATCAAAACTGGAAGTGTAAAAAGAGAACCACCTCCTGCTAGGGTATTTACAACTCCAGCTAAAAAACCAGTAACTATAAGAAATAATAATTGAAAAACTTCTTCCATAAGCTTTTCTAAAAATACAAAGTAGAGCCTAATCCTATACATAAAAGAGAAGAATTAATTATTTTCTAATATGAAAAAGGAATGTATATTTGCAACCGCATTGGAGAAATGGCAGAGTGGTCGAATGCGGCAGTCTTGAAAACTGTTGAGGGTCACACCTCCGGGGGTTCGAATCCCTCTTTCTCCGCAAGTAAATTCCCTAATATATTTAATATCAATATGTTAGGGTTTTTTATTATATGTATTTGTACGATTAAAGTCAAAAAATTCCAACCTAAAACTTTGAAATAAGACCCCCATCCCTAAAATTAAATCTGATTTTTATTTTGAGACTAGAGTGCCTATAATGGTATATAGCCTGCTAGTTCAAAATATTTTAATAAATTTAAGTCACTATTTTTATAATAACACCTCTCTAATACCCTAAAACTATTTCATTATGAAGATTAATTAAATCTTTGGAATGGAATTAGTAAATTTGAGAGTTTAAAAAAAATTAGTCGTATTTGTAATTTTTATAAAAAGCTGAAAAGCTTATGAATCTGAAGTCTTATTAACTAATGAAAATATTTCAATTCAGTTCCGACCCTTTCAGCATTTAAAATAGAAATGCTTATAAGGTTATTTTAGAATTAGCTTTAAGACATAATATATTAAATTATCATCATGAAAAATTCAATATTTATATCACTTCTTTTTATTAATATCTCACAAGCACAATTATCTTCCATCAAGATAAAGGATTTTATTGATCAACATAATTCATTTGAGCAAAATGATGCAGGTGAGGTTAATGCAATTAATGATAAAGAAATAAATAAATTAATTAGATTTTTTATTCAGGAAAAATTTTATGGTCTAGTAGAGTTGACTAGAAGTATAGTTTGGGATTCATATGAAACATTTATTAGTCCAACTAAAAGAAATCAATTAAGTAAATATATTATACAAGTAAAAGTAAAAGATGTAGAAAGGCTTAAGTATCTTGAAGTATTATACAACCCACATGAAAAGAAAGTTGACACTAACTTTGAATGGGACTCTAGAGACGAAGAATTTAACTTATTAAACGAGCAAGCTTTAGCTCAAAAAAAAATACCTAATCTATTTAAACTAGAAATTTCAAATCAGGATGACATTCCAAATATTAATGAATTTATTTTACAGCATCAAGGTTTTATCGATGAAATAGAAAGATTAAATCTAAGTGAAAAAGAAATAGTCCCTATAAATGCTGCAAATATAAATGAGCTTATACGCTCTTTCAATAATTCAAATTTTACAAACTTGGAATATACCCGAAACGTTATCTGGAATTCATACAATACTTTTGTAAGTCCATTTGATAGATACCATTTTCACACTTTCATTGCACAAGTTAAGGTTGAAGGAATAGACAGGTTAAAATATCTTGAAGTTTTTTATAATCCAGTTAATGACAAAATAACGTCTGACTTTAAATGGAGTGATGATAAAAATGAATATTTAAGAGTAAATTAATTTTAAACAGTTCGATTTTTCTTTTAAACTAGGACACTTTGGGCAGTGGTTTTTAATCTTGTTGGAATTTAAACCCAAAATTTGACAGGCACTCCAAGTCAAAATACAAGGGGCATGGGTTTTAAAAAACGATTTTTATATTTAAATAGGGTTAAGATTAATAAGCCGCTAATATAGAAAACTTTTGATGTAGTTATTTGTTCGATTGTTGTAGGGTCAGATCTTAAAAGTCAAATTGATCTCAACATATTGTTGGGATTAGTATCGAAAGTAGAATTATTTGCTCTATGGCAAAGTAATTTCTTTCTTGATTTGTTTAAGAATTAAACTATCATTTTTAAAATATCCTTCGATTAATTTTGTGTAAAATTTTTCAAAAGAAGCTTTTTCAATATCTAAAATCGTCATTTAAAAAAAAGGTCTAATTTTATTTAAATAATTTATATTATGAACTTTACATACAATGGTAGTGAACTTAATCAAAAAACAGTTCTTGGACATCCTTCAGGATTATACATATTGTTTTTTACAGAAATGTGGGAGCGTTTTTCTTATTATGGTATGCGTGCAATTTTGGTTCTTTTTTTAGTTTCTTCATTTAATGATGGAGGATGGGGATGGGAAAGAAGTGAAGCTTTAGCATTGTATGGTATTTATACTGGTTTGGTATATATAACTCCTATTTTTGGAGGTCTAATCGCAGACAAATTTTTAGGCTACAGAAATGCAGTAATATTAGGAGCATTTGTAATGACTTTGGGCCACGCATCAATGGCATTTGAAGTTTTTAATGATCTTTTTCTTTATTTAGGTTTAATATTTTTAATAATTGGTAATGGTTTTTTTAAACCTAATATAAGTTCAATTGTAGGTCAACTATATAAGACTGAGGGACAGGACAAAGATGCTGGATATACTATATTTTACATGGGAATTAATTCAGGAGCATTTCTGGGAATTTTGTTGTGTGGATATATTGGAGAAAATATTGGATGGCACTATGGTTTTGGATTAGCTGGAGTTTTTATGTTTTTAGGAATGTTACAATTTTATTATGCTCAGAAAATTTTTGGAAATATTGGAGTTTTTGAAAATGATATTTATTCGGAGAAACAAATTGATAAATCGTTAAACACAAATAAAAAAATTTCATCAAAAATCGTATATGATAGGCTTTATGTTATTGTTATTTTTTCCCTTTGTGTAATTTTCTTTTGGTGGGCTTTTGAACAGGCTGGAGGTTCAATGACAATTTTTGCATCTGACTATACAAATAGGTTACTTGACGGGAGTGGTGCTTTAGTATTTAAAATATTTAATTCATTAATTACAATAGTTCCAATGATAATAATAAGTTATATAATTTATCTCCTATGCTTGAACGTTTTTTTAGTTTATAAAATTTCAAGCATATTCTTAATATCAAGTTTTTTAGTTATTTGGTTAATAATTATCTGGATGCTTGCCAGAGAATTTAATAATCCATCTACTGAGGTTCCTGCTTCTTGGTATGGAATTTTAAATTCATTTTATATAATAGTTTTTGCTCCATTAATTTCAAAAATATGGCAGAGTAAGTACAATGTATCAGGTCCTTATAAGTTTGGCTTTGGTCTAATTTCATTGGCAATAGGATTTGCAGTTCTTTCTTACGGCTCATATAATATTCCATTAGGAGCTAAGACTGCATCTGTAAGTATGTTGTTTTTAATTTTAGCCTATTTTTTCCATACAATTGGTGAGTTATGTATTTCTCCAGTAGGACTTTCTTATGTTAGTAAATTAGCTCCAAAAAATTTAGTTGGTTTAATGTTTGGGGTATGGTTTGTTGCTAATTTTATTGCAAATACTGCTGCAGGATTTACCGGGAGTTATATAGATCCAATTGTTGAGAATTATGGAATGAGTTTCTTTTTCTTAATTTTTACTGTTATTCCTATTGCAGTTGGAATAATTATGTTGTTTGCAAACAATAAAATAGTTAGAATGATGCATGGAGTAAAATAATTGAGATATTAGAAATATATTTTATATCTTCTATTTACCTGCTGATAATAGAAGGTGATTATTTATGTCTAGTTTATGTATCCTTAAAACTTAATTTGACAGTCTTTAGTTGATTTTTTTTACCTTTTAAAACAGTCCAAACAATAAATGCCTCATTATCTAATATTTCTAATTGAGGGACTCCTGAATTTCTTCCACCGTCAATTTTAGAAATTGTAATTGGTGCTGAAACTTTTCCATCTATTGATACCTTTTTTATTCTTAAATATGTCCCAACATCATCACCTTCAATATAACTAACTAAGACTTCCTGTGGATTTAAGAAAGCAACATCTACTCTACCGATAGCATCATCATCGTTAATTTTTATTGGGGTACCAAAAGAAGCCCCATTAGATTTTGAAAACGAAAGATTTACTGTTGGCTTTTCGTTAGAAACAGTAAACCAGCTAATAGCTAAATTATTTGAATTAGAGGCAACCTTAGGGCCATTTACGGGGCATCCGTTTATTTCCCAACCATCATTATGAATAGGAGTTGGAACTCCCCAAATACCATTTATTTTTCGGGCAATATAAATGTCTCGAACCTCTTTATCACTCCTATCCCTGTAAACAACTACAGGTCCTTTATTAGTAACTGCTATTGATGTCTGACAGCAATCACAAGTCGCTGAATCAAGTTCACTTTCATCTATAATATCTCCCTTATTTGTAATTTCAGCAAAGCGTATGGTCATTGGCTTATGATATCCATCTAGATCTTTATCTACAGTATTTCTACCGTCCAGCCAAGTAATAAAAAATCCCTGGTTGTGGTTGGGTATTATACTTACAAAGCCATGTTCTGCTTTAACACCATCGGTATTTAATAAAAAATCTTCTTTTACTTTCTCTCCAGATAATTTTTGGAGACTTAAAATAACATCATACGTATAAGTACCAGAATCAGATTTCTTTAAATAACTTGATAAAATTAAATTTTCATTGATTGCATGAGCTGGAAAATCAGCCCAATTAACAAACCAGTTGGAACCAGTCGCCATTGTTTGAGTATTAGTCCATTTCCCTTCTTTGAGTTGACTGAAATTTAAGGTAGATTTATTCCCTTCATTAGAGGAGATCCATGATAATGATAAAGAACCCTCCCCAGAAACAAGACTTGGCTGCGCATTACTATTCTCATGTAAAAAACGGATTTCTTTTACTACAACATCTTTAGATGTACATGAAATAGCTAAGAAAAAAAAAATAATAGTAAACTTCTTCATATTATAATATTTTAAGCTTATTTATTATTTGTTCAGAATCCCATGTAATTGTTCCAACAATAGTTTCAATTTTTTTTCCATTTTCGTCAAAGATATATGATGTTGGTAAAGAATAAATTCCAAGCATTTCATTAGATTCAACTGATTTCAAAAAGTTAAAGTCAAAATTCTTAATATTTTTAAACTTAGATATTTTTGAAATTGTTTCGTCAGAAACTAACAAAAAAGTGTAGTTGTGATTTTTTAATATTTCTTCAGCTCTTTTCAAACCAGGCATCTCCTTTATGCATGGTCCACACCAAGTAGCCCAGTAATTGATTATAATTTTTTTTCCTTTATATGCTCTTAAATTTACTTTATTATCATTCAGATCTACAAATGTAGTTTTACGCTCCATAGATTCTAAATCAGATACATTTTTGTTTTTAGGAATTCCCCTATTACAACCAAATAATAAAACAAGACAAAATGAGCAAAGAAATATTTTTTTCAAATTTTTAACTTTAAGATTTAAATGTAACAAAAAGTCTTTGCTTGGAAGGATTTATTTTTTAAGTCTATTTAAATTATAATATATAAACTGTATCTCTCAGTTTATTAATAAAATAATTCTTATAAGCTCAACCAGTAGGTTAGTTTAAGATTTATTGACCGGAATATAGGACCGAAATCACGAGTAAAATAATTATCGTTATATACAAGGTATAAATCTGAAAGTGGAGCAAAACGCCATTGTAATCTTGAATTTATACCCAAATTATCTGATTGATTACTGTATTGGACTAAAGTAGACCAAAACAGTTTTTTATTCAGAGTCAATTCTACTTTAGGACTTATTAAAATAATATTGGCAGATGGGTAAGGTTCTGGAAGTCGAACTTGATTGTAGTCCCAGAGTAAACTCATAACAACTTTAGGTTGAATTCGAAACTCAGTATTTCCCTGATAAGAAAATCGTGTACCATTGAAAAAAGAACCGTATGAAAGTTCTGACGAAAAGTTAAATAAATTTGCGAGGTTAGACTGGTATTCAACTGACCATTGATTAAAAGTATAATCAATGTTTGCAGGAAGAGGTTCTCCATTTTCAGATCTTGTTGGATCAAAGGGATTTGATAAATATATAAATTGGTTTCTTACCGAAAATCCAAGTTGATTCTGTTTTTTAAACTCAATATTATACTCAAATCTTCTAAAATGATCTGTTTTTTTATAATCTAAACTTTTTTGTTGCCAACTATAATTTGACAATTGAATACTGTGTGAATTTATTCTTCCCCTTTTTGGATAAAAAGTACGCTCGCCAGAAATACCAGTTTTGATAATCCCAGTTCGTGGAATAAATCCTAAGTCGGAACGAAAATCTTGATCTACATATACCCATTTAGAGGATAAACGCCAAATACGAGTATTATAAATAAGAGATGCCCCTGATGAAAGATTTCCTTCAGAGTCGTCGGGCTGAAATGATTTGTGAGTATAAAACTTTCCAATCCATTTATTATTCGCTGAATTCAGATTGTAGTCTAACCCAAAAACTCTGTTATAACGATCTTTTTCTTTTAAAAACTCATAATCTTTGAGACTTTCTCTATTTACTATAAAAGCTCCAATCTGGGATTGTTTGAAAACCTTTCTTTGTAAGACAAACATAGTATTATTATTGGAGGCTATTTCATTGCTTAAGTCCTCTTGATTTTGAATGCTTAAAACTCCAAGTCTCCAATTTTCATCTATTTTACCACTTAACCTGACACCGCCCAAAATGTTATTCTGAATGGTGTTTCCCTCTCCATCTCTGGCAATTCCAATACGACGTGAAAAAAACGGAACTGCTTCCCTACTTCCTCCAAAATTTTTAAATAAATCTCCATTATCAATGAAAAATTGGCGTTTTTCAGGTAGAGAAATTTCAAAACGAGTCAGGTTAGTGATAATATTATCCACCTCTACATTAGAAAAATCTGGATTGAGAGTTACGTCTAAATTCAGACCATTTCCTATAGCTACTTTCAAATCACCTCCAATAGTCAGTGAATTATTAGTAGAATTTTCTTCAAAGCTTTTTGATGATATTCCATTCACATAAGGAATAAGATATAGTGGAGTCTTATTCCTGGTTAGA